>Ga0316363_10000075_pt1 | contig 154584 bp, 153 predicted proteins | sample Sb_taG_3_FD_200459 | JGI IMG/M metagenome (GOLD analysis project Ga0316363, IMG submission 200459) | Peat soil microbial communities from Weissenstadt, Germany - Sb_50d_a_PC metaG (v2) (version 2) | ecosystem: Environmental > Terrestrial > Soil > Wetlands > Peat | place: Germany: Weissenstadt... | reverse complement strand
CATCGGCGAGCAACCGCGCCATGTCCTCGACGTAGATCGGACGAATCGCGTAGCGCCCGTCCCCGGGGATCCCAAACACCGGAAGGTGCCGCACAAACCACGCGATGTTGTTGATGAGAATGTCCTCGGCACCGAAGATCACGGTCGGCCGCAAGATTGAATAAGAGAGACCTGAGTCGATCACGGCCTGCTCCACTTCCGCCTTTCCCCTGTAGTAGCCCAGAGGGGACTGGAGAGAGGGATTGGCGATGCTGACATGCACGATCCGTTGGACCCCGGCGTCCTTCGCCGCCTTGATCAGAGTGCGCGTGTTTTGAACCGCGGTCTCGAAGGTCGATTCTCCGTGCGGGAAGCGCACCCAGTAGGTATTGATCAGAGTGGACGCGCCTTCCAGGCTGCGGCGCAGTTCGTCGGGCCGGTCGAAGTTGTAGGGAAATATCGAAACGCGCTCGCCAAAGGAATCCGGAAGCTCCGCCGGAGGATGATTCGTCAGCGTGCGGACCTCGTATCCCCGGCTCAGCAGAAGTCGTGTCGCGTACTTGCCCGTGTAGCTGAACGCTCCGGTGATGACAACCGTTCCTCTCATTTCTCTGTCCACCCCAGTGCCTCCCTCAACCCTCAAGCCGTGTCATGCGGCCAGTATCGCGTGCTTCAGACAGTTCTGTATGAACAGATCAGTCAAATCAAAAAAAGGGGGGCTACCCCGCCTTCTTCCGCATCTTCGTCCCCATGCGCAACATCTTCCGCACCGCCCCCGTCGGCAAGCGCTTCATCTGGTCATACAGTTCCGTCACCGCTTCGAAAAATCCGGCCATCGCCTCCAGTCGCTCGCGCGTATACTCCGCTCCCAGTTCCTTCGGATCCAGATCCGCCAGGCATCTCCGCAGAATCTCCCGCGTCGGATCGATCTCCCGCCGTTTCCTCTGTTCGATCACCAACCGGAACATCTCCCACACGTCTTTCATCGACTCGTAGTGCTCGCGCCGGTCGCCCAACACGTGCACCGCGCGCACAATTCCCCAAGTCTCCAGCTCTCGGATCGATGTGCTCACATTCGATCGCGCCACGCTCAGCGTCTCCGCAATCTCCTCCGCCGGCAGCGCCCGCGGCGACAAATACAGCAGCGCATGGATCTGTGCCACCGTCCGGTTGATCCCCCACCGCGTCCCCATCTCTCCCCAGTGAAGGATGTACTGCTTCTGCACTCCAGTCAATTCCGCCATAACGTTTCTTTCAGTACAGACTGAATATACAGAATGGTCCGCCCGTTGTCAAGGGAGAAGAGTGTGGGGACGGCCGTCTCGGCCGTCCGCCGAAGCGAAGCGAGGCAGCGCCGCAAGCCGCCGAGTTAGCCAGTTCCTCAACCCTGAGTTCACTGGCGCGCGACCACCGACCATCGGTAATCTTTGAAACGCCTGCGCCCTTCTTTATTCTCTCTTCGAGGCCCGGCTCACCTTGCGAATGAGCCTTCAATGAACATTTTCGTTGCGATGCTGCTCTCCTTTCTCCCCGAGCGATATCGCAAGACATTTACGCCCTACGAAATCCCTCCCGCAGGAGCCATCTGGAGCGGCATCCTCGAAGTTTTGCTCTGCCTCGGCCTCCTCATCCGTGGCTACTTCGCCTACATGAATGAACGAATGGCGTCCATCCCCGCCTTGGCCCTGACCAAGGCCGGAGAAAGGGGCGGAGAGTCCGCCATCATGGGCCTGGGCAGCATCCTCATGCTGGAATACATGATTCAGCTGACCACCCTCATGCTTGTGTTTCTCATGTTAGAGGGATTCGTTCGCGCCATCGCCGCCGTCGCCAGCGACGAAGTTCTGCCCAGCCTTCCTCTGAAGGTCTTAGCGTTCCTGCACGCGAAGCTCGATGCGCGCGCCCACGAGAAACAACTCGGCGCGCGCATTCGCGACGAGGTCCGGCCGGATGCCGCCGCACAGTCCCTTCAAATCGCCAGCTGCCGCCCCAAGCCCTGGACGCGCCTTACGACCATTTCGCATCAAGGTGAGTTCTATGAAATAGTCGCCGAGAGCAAAGGCCCCGCCCCGCGCCCCTTTGTTTATGTCCTGCGGAAGAAGCCCCCAACCGGCGTGATCCGCGGCATTCACCCCTACGACCCGGACGAAGTGCTGGAAACCAAGAATTGATGGCAGATGCGAAGGCCCGTGACTTCACGAGTTCATGTGGGGCAGACACTCCTGTCGGCGAACAGCCTGTCCTGTCATAATCACGCCATGCTCTCGACGGTTCTGCAGGATTTGACCTTCGCCGGCCGCCAGTTTCGTCGCAGCCCCGCATTCGCTCTAACCGCAATCCTCACCCTCGCCCTCGGCATCGGAGCCACCACCGCCATCTTCAGCTTGTTCGACGGCATCCTGCTTCGCCCTCTACCTTTCCCTCACTCCGAACAGCTCGTCGCCATCGATACTCTCGATTTCCCGCCCGGAGTCGCTCCCACCAACCTCGCCGCCGCGTACGGGGCCGGCAGTTCCTATCCCAACTTTTTCGATTGGCAGCGGCAAAGCCACAGCTTCGAGTCTCTCGCTTCTTACGACGACATCTTCCGCCTCTTCAGTAAGGCAAACGGGGAAGGCGCTCGAGTGCTGGAAGGTGGCCGCGTCTCCGCGAATCTGTTTTCACTGCTCGGCGTAGCTCCCGCGCTCGGTCGCGCATTCACCGAGGCCGAAGAGCAGCCCGGTCATCGCGTCGCCATTCTCAGTCACGAACTCTGGGTTTCAGATTTCGCTTCGTCGCCCAGCGCTCTTGGTCAAACGGTGAAGATCAGCGATGAACCTTACACCATCGTTGGAGTCATGCCGGCGAGCTTCCACTATCCCATCGGCAAGCCATCTTCCTACTGGTCGACCTACTCGATCGATGCCGAAGGTCGTGCTCCGGGCACTTCGCTCCGCGACTTGGATAATCTCTCCATCGTCGGGCGCCTCAAGCCCGGCGTCGGCATCAAGCAAGCGCTCGCCGAACTAAACACGATCCAACTTGGACTTGCGCAGCAATACTCCGAAGATCGCTACCGCCTCGGCGTTTCGATCAACCCATTGTTGGACGAAGAAGTCTCCGATATCCGTCCGGCACTCTCTCTCTTATTCGCAGCGGTTGGAGTCGTCCTGATCATCGCCTGCGCCAACGTTGCCGGGCTCCTCCTCGCCCGCGCCAACGGGCGCCGTCCGGAAGTGGCTCTGCGCACCGCCTTGGGTGCGAGCCGAATTCGCGTTGTGCGTCAACTGCTGGTCGAAGCGCTGCTCCTTGCCCTGGCGGGCGGCGCCGCCGGCATCCTCGCGTCTTTCGCTCTCCTGCGCGCCGGACTTCACCTCATCCCCAGCGATCTGCCCCGGTTGTACAACATCGCCATCGATGGCCGCGTGCTGGCGTTCGCCGTCTCACTCTCAGCTGTCACATCGCTGATCTTCGGATTGCTCCCGGCATGGCGAATGTCGAAGTCCGATCCAGCCACCGCCCTGCGAGACTGCGGTTTTACGACCACCTCCGGACGCCACCACAACCAGCTTCATCACGCGCTGATCGTCGCCCAAACCGCCCTCGGATTCACTCTGCTCATCGGCTCGGGATTGCTCATCCGCAGCATGTTCAACGTAATTTACATCAACCCCGGTTTCGACACGACTCACACCGTCTACTTCGACATCGCGTTAACCAACAAACTCTATCCCGTCCCAGCCAAGTTCCAATTCATCGACAAGCTTCTGCCGGAAATTGCGGCACTCCCCGGCGTCGAAAGAGCAAGCGCCGGCCATCCGCTGCCCATCCTTTGGGGACCCGGCACGTTCACCAACTTCACGATCGCAAATCATTTGAACTCGCCCGATCATCTTCCGGATGCCGGGGCCGCGGTCGCGATGCCCGGCTACTTTGAAACGCTTTCGATTCCGCTTCTCCGCGGCCGCACTTTCGCGCCCCGCGACAACGATCCGAAAGCCACACCAGTGGCGGTCATCAACCAGGCCTTCGCAAAGAAATATTTCCCGAATGAAGATCCGCTCGGCCAGTACTTCACGCCCAAGTTTGAACACACGACCGAACCGGTCATCGCACGTCAGATCATCGGAGTCGTTGGCGATACGAGAATCGAAGAGACGTGGGATCCGTATCAGCCCCAGTTCTTCCTGCCGTATGCCCAGGATCCCAGTCACCAGCGCGCTCTTGTCGTCATGAAAGTCGCCGGAGATCCCGGAGCCTACGAGAACGCGGTTCGCAAAATCGTTGCCACCATGACTGAGGCTCCAGTCTTCAGCTATCGCACCTTTGCCGAAAGCATAAGCATGCAAGCCGCACACCCACGCTTCGAAGCTGTTCTGGTTTCCGGTTTTGCCGGAATCGCTCTCCTGCTGTCCGCTCTTGGCCTGTATGCCGTTCTCTCTTATGTTGTCGCGGAAAGAATCCGCGAACTCGGTCTGAGAATCGCCTTGGGAGCATCTCGTTCCGACATCTTGCGACTCGTACTGCGTCGCGCGGTCATCCTTGCCGGCCTTGGTGTCGGGATCGGAGCGCTCACCTCGGTCTTCGCCGCCAGACTCATCACGGATGTCCTGTTTAATGTCGCACCACTGGATCGGTCGGTGTTTGTAATCGCGACGCTCGTGCTGATATTTGTTTCGATGGTCGCGGCGCTTGCGCCCGCGCTGCGCGCCGCCAACGTGGATCCCATACGCATACTTCGAGAACAGTAGGGGAATCCGGTTCGATCAAATCCTGGGGAGCCGCCTAGTTCAAGGGCGCGGCAGAGGGATCGCTCAAGGCAATGAGCTTGCCCGGCGGATATTCGGCAGGGGTGAGCGGAGTATCCGGGTCGGGGTTGATGATCGTCAGCACTTCGCCGCTGCGAATCCCCCGGATCGTCAAGCTCTGACTCTCTACGGCGACCACCCGGTATTTTTCGTCGAAGATTGCCACGCTATTGAGCATAAGGGTTAGATGCACAATTTTCATACGCGACTCGTACTTCTCGCTAGCCAATTCCCGAATTGGAACAGTCGTCAGTTGTAGACCTTTAGCGCGGCTCGGGCTGTCCTCTTTCTCAACTGTCGTTCTCAAATATCCAGGATGCAATCTACAATCTGAATTCCTCGTGGTTGCTAAGAACTCACACGCCTGCCAAACGCAGAGGTCGTTGCGGTCCGGATCTTTGAAACCGGATCTTTGAAATACGAGAGCAGCCATCTAGGCCCCCTGGAGGTCGCGGCAGCGAACTTGATCTTTCACGCAATCGCCCTGTCAGGTACGTCAGTAACTTTCACGCGTCAGTTCTGTCCACTAAGCTAGGCGAGAGAGCGCTGGGGAAAAGGACTTTATTATGGGGAGCCGTCTTTGGATTGGCGCGATTCTGCTGGCGGGTCTGTTCTTTTGGGCAGTGGGCTACGTCGTGACCCCGGACAACGGCGACGCAGAATTTCAGAAAATGCTGGAAGCGATGCAGCAGATCAAGAGCTTTCGCGGCACGTATAGCGAGAGCGCATCGAGCACCCGTCGCTTGGAAAAGCTGTGGGAGGTGGATTGCACCCGGAGCATTGTCCACAAGCAATCTCAGGATTTGCAGACCGGCGCCGATCCTCTGGAGATGAAACAAGATGAATTCCTGGTGGGCAGTGACCTGAGGTACACCCACAACAGCGACGGATCCTGGGAGAAGACCACGTACACGGCCAAGGTGTATTCAGCCAGTTGGTATTGCGACAACCTAGCGCGAGGCACCGTTCGCGATCTGGTGCCGGATGTCAGGGCGCTACTCCGGAGCGCCACGTTTGGAAAGGGCGACAAGAAGACGGTCAACGGTGTCCGCTGCCAGGACTGGACCTTCACTATGCACTCCTCCACCTCGGGCCAGAGAGGTTCGGTGTGCATCGGACTGGAAGATCACTTGCCCCACGAGATGATCACGGACAACATCGGCCACTATTCCTACACCGATTACAACCGGCCCATCCAATTCGACGCGCCTGATGCCGTCCTGCAAGCGGCCAGTTCGAGTGGCGGATCGAACTGAATCAGCCCCGCTCGGTGTTGTGAAGTAGTGGGACGCTCAGTCCCGTGAGTCGAGTCACCTATAGCTGTGACTGTGGGCACTGCGCCGACGTTGGCGATTCGCTAACACCGGATTGTCTTGGGTTCGCCGCGAGACGGGGTTCCTGAGTTTTCCTTCGCCGTGGCTGTCGTCCGTCTCTAACGTTGGCACCCACGGCGGACCGTTTCTCTTCCTCTCCGCGTCAGAGCGAGCCGCACACGACCCCCTTTAAGCCGATCACTTCGAAGGGCCATCCCCGGACAATTCTCGATTTCATCAGGAGGTATGCCAATGACCCGATGGTTGATTTTGATAACGCTAGTCTTCTCCGCGATCTTGGCGGTTGCCGATCCAACCGTGGATTGTAATGCCGGCCAGTCGCTGAATCGCAGGCTGGCCAAGATGGACAAAAACAAGCCAGCAACAATCACGGTCAAGGGAACTTGTACCGAGTATGTTGTCATCGACGGCTTTACCGGTCTAACGCTGAATGGCGCGCCAGGCGCGGCCTTGCAGCAACCCAGCACGAATCCGGAAAACATCCCCGCCGTATTGTGGATCCACGCTTCCCAGAGCGTCACCGTCTCCGGATTTGCTATTCACGGTGAGGGCGTCTTAGTTAAAAACAGCGTCGACATTTACCTCAGCAACCTGACGACGGACGGTTCAGGGGGATTTAGCATCGCTGACGCCGGCTTGGTAACGCTCTCGCAAGTAACCGTCGACGTAACAAGCGTGTGGACTGGGATTGGGGTGTACATGAACACCGACGTGGGCATAGAGAATTCCCTGATTGTGAACCCCACGGGCTCCGGCTGGCACGCCGGCCTCTGGGTAAGTGGGGGAAACGTCCACATCCAAGGGACCACGATTCGCGACGTGCAGACGAGCATTTTTGTCGGGCAGGGCGGAGAGGTTGATACGTTTGTTTTCGATCCCTCTGCAGTCTCCACGGATGTCGTGATCGAAAACCCCGCCGGCACCAACAACAACGGTGTCTGTGTGACAGATGGCGCATCGTTCAACGCAACCTACGCCAAGCTGCGCATAACCAACGCCGGGCAATCTTGGGGTGGGAACACCGGCGCCGTGCTGGTTGACTATGGCTCGACGGTGGACGCCACGAGTCTCATTGTGTCCGGCAGCAAAGGTCAGGGCGTTATGGTGGCCGACAACTCCCACGTCAACCTGGGCGGCGGCGCCAGCATTACCGGCAGTGGGCACGGAGGTTTGGTCGTGGCCAACCTGTCCACGGCCACAGTAAACGGTAATCCCGCGACCGTGATCAGCGGCAACGGGACGGATTTGTTTTGCGATTCCAAATCGGACATCTTAGGGAGTTCGAACATCAGCGGCGCCACTGTCGTGAACTGCAACAACCTGTTTCCCTGGAGTTATGAGAACCTGCCCTAGCAGCCCATGGTGAAAGTGAGATTCGTATCAGGGCCCAGCTTCAGCCGTGCCGTAAGTGCCGTGCGTTCAGTCACCTTTAGGCGCTGCGCTTTCGGAACTTGAGTCTTACCACGGGCTGCTAGGGACTGTATCGGTCCTTTCGCGGTCAGGTGTTCTGCCGCCCGATTGCCGGGCGGCTTTTAGTTGGAGAGCTGAGGTCTCAGCCCCGTGGGCATTCGTCATTCCTTTCCCCAATTCTCAATCGTCAATCTACAATCGAAATTCCATGGACCCGTTGCGGATTGCCGAGCTGCTGGAACCGTACCTGTCCGCAGCCCCAAATCATTCCGAGCCGGCGAAGGCCGACAAGGCTTGCCCTGAGCCCGTTCGCAAACCTGCACGAAGCCTGCCGAAGGGGGAATCTGCAATCTTGTCTCCCGCTCAGCTGCAAGATATATCGACGTACATCGATATACTCGTCCGCTGGAATTCCCGTATCAACCTGACCGCAATTCGCGACCCCGAAGGCATCGTCACCCGCCACTTCGGCGAGTCGATCTTCGCCGCCCGCCACCTGTTCCCTCGCGATGCCCATGTGGGGACAGCCGCCCTCGGCTGTCCGGCCGAGCAAGGCTCGGCTTCCACTGCGACCGCAGCCGCAGAGGCCTGCCCTGAGCTTGTCGAAGGGCAGCGACAGAATGCAGCCCACGCTCGCCCTGAGAGGAGCCGAAGGGACGCAATCCGTGGGTCGGCTGCAGGTACAGAGCAAGCTCCGGAGAGGCGGAAACTCGCTTCCAACGAAGAGGCTGTTGGTCTGGCCGACGACCAACGGCAATCGACCCACGACCGCCCTACCCTCACCGACGTGGGCTCCGGCGCCGGATTCCCCGGCCTCCCCATCAGGCTTTGGGCCCCGCATATCTCGCTCACGCTGATCGAGTCCAACCACAAGAAAGCCACCTTCCTCCGCGAAGTCACCCGCGCTCTTACATTGACGGACGTCAATATACAAACCGCCCGCGCCGAAACCCTCGCAGGAAGCTTATTCAGCACGGTCACCTTGCGCGCCGTAGAACGCTTCGCAGCCATCCTCCCCACCGCAGCCGCCCTGCTTGCTCCCGGAGGCCGCCTCGCCCTCCTGATCGGCGCCGCCCAACAAGACCAAGCCCGCTCCACGCTCCCACATCTCACCTGGTCCGACCCAGTCCCAGTCCCTCAATCGCGTTCCAGGATCCTGCTCGTGGCGCATCGTTCGTCGTAGACAAGGCCCGTCCCGATACCAAGTTAATCAACAGTGGTCCGAACGTCCTGTCCGGAACTGACCCGGTTTCCCCATTCGACGTCCAGGTCTCGGCGTACGGGGCTCGAAGTGGAATGCAGAGGTCACGTGTCTATAGACAGGGCGTCGACGGGAACCAATCCAGTAAACATCGGATCACGGGGTTGCCGTTTGAACTCAACGTCGACCCAATACTTGAGAACGACAGCGAACCAAGTTTGTAAAAAGTGGGACGGATGCGCACCAGAACGGGCCACATTAAAGAACCAACAGAGACTCCGACGAGTCCAGGAGGCAACAAGTGGGATAGGCTCTATAATTTCGGGTTAGCAACCTTCCCAAGAATACGCCTCTCGACAAAGTTTTCCACAGTGTTCCTACAGGAACACTTCTCACAATTCGCAGTGTTCCTTCCATTTTGCCCGAGCCTTAGGCGTGACTCGCGGCAGTGACCAGGCAGTCCCCTTTCCGTGGACAAGTGTTCCCGCAGAAACGTTTCTCCTTTACAGTCGCATTTCCGTCCAGCTGAACCGAAGACTGCCCGTGAGGCAAGTAGCGAGCTGGTTGGAATCCCGTCACCAAGTCACGGATGTGTTCCTACAGGAACACATCTGTTGATCCGGGCGGCGCAGTTGGGATCGAAGGTATGGTTCTGGCGGCAGTCCATCGCATGGCGACGCTGGCCGTGTTGGATGTTCCTGTAGGAACACATCTCCACTTTTGCATTCCAGCAATGCCGATTCATGCCGTGCGATTTGTGTGAATGTGTTCCTGCAGGAACATTGGACGCGTTTTGCACACAATTCACTAACATGCACAGCAGTTCTTCATTGCATTTGAAACGCGAAGCGGATTATGCTGCCGGGTAGCTCTGGTTCTCCTAACAATCCAATGGGACGCGTCATCGCTGTTGCCAATCAGAAGGGCGGCGTGGGTAAGACTACGACCGCCATCAATCTAGCCGCGTCCTTTGCGGCTGCGGAAGTGAACACGCTGCTGGTCGATTGCGACCCGCAATCGAACGCCACGAGCGGTCTGGGGTTCGCGAAGGATCCGGATCGCGTCAGCTCCTACTACATGCTCATGGGCGCGGCCTCTGCCGAGGAGGCGCTACAGACGACAGAGCTGGAGCAGCTCTGGCTGATTCCCTCGCACAAGAACCTCATCGGGGCGAACCTCGAACTGGTGGACGCAGAGCGGCGCGAGTTTCGCATGCGCGACGCGCTCGCACCTTTGCGGGATCGTTTTCAGTTCATCGTGCTGGACTGTCCACCGGCGCTCGATCTGCTGACTCTCAATGCGCTGGTCGCGGCTGACGCGGTGCTGATTCCGATGCAGGGAGAGTACTTCGCTCTCGAGGGCATCAGCGAACTGCTGGACACGATCGACCGGATTCGGGGGACGCTCAATCCTGAGCTCGCGATCGAGGGCGTCGTGCTGACGATGTTCGATGACCGGACGAACCTGGCGCAGCAGGTGATGAGTGAGCTGAAGAAATACTTTGGCGAGAAACTGTGCAAGACCACGGTGCCGCGGAACATCCGGCTGGCGGAGGCGCCAAGCCACGGGAAGGCGGCGCTGGTGTACGATCCGCGGTCGAAGGGGGCGGAAAGCTACATCCGGCTCGCGAAGGAGATTATTGAGCGCCAGGGGGCGGACTTCGGGCGCCAGCCCTCGGACGTCGCCGCCACAGCGGTCACGCAGGAGCACCGAGGAGACGAGGCGGTGGAGGGGATTCCTGCTGCGGACGAGATGGACAAGAGCGCTTAGTATATTGATGAGCATCTATGTATTAGATTGATGGTCGTCGATATACTATGACTGCGCGTGCGACGGCAAAGCCCCACTTCCCGCAAAGGACGCGAGAAATGGGGCACCCGCACCCGATTCGGGCGGAGTCTGTCGGAGAGAACTCCTTTCCGGGGCGGCGGCGAGGTTGGGAGTCGCGGGATCCCTCGACTGCGTTGCCGTCCGCTTTGCGGACGACAACTTCGCTCAGGATGACAATTCGTTGGGAATGGCGAGAATTTGAAGTACTGAATGACGAAAACCTGAACCACTAAGGACACGAAGGTTCACGAAGGAAAAATGATGACTCACACGGCGGCGGCGGGGAGTGTGGCGGGGCGGACGGGGGAAAAAGAGAAAGTAGAGAAGCGGCGGGCTCTGGGGCGTGGACTGGAGTCGCTCTTGCCGGGACCGCGGGTGGTGGCGGGGACTAGTGTTGCTGGCGTTTCCCAATCCCCACCCTTCGCAAAAGACGCGAAGGATGGGGCACCCGCAATTCTTGTTCGGAATGACAACACCCTCTTGCACGGCACGCCCGTTGGTGAGGCTATTCCCGGGACGATTCGGACTGAGGTGGAGGAACCTGGGGGTGAGAGCACTGGGGCAGCCGAGCTTCGCTCGGCTGGGACGGACGAGGCGTCCGCCCCTCCACGAGACGGCGAGACCATCACGATTTATGCGCAGGCGGAGTCGCGAACGCCTTCGAATCTGGTCGTCAATCTCAACATCGCGGACATCGACAAGAATCCGTTTCAGACGAGGTATATCGAGGACAACGACGCGCTCGAGGAGCTGGCGGATTCGATTCGGACGAATGGGGTGGTGCAGCCGATCATGGTGCGTCCGGCGGAAGAGGACGGACGCTACATTCTGATTCTGGGCGAGCGGCGGTTGCACGCTTCGAAGAAGGCGGGGAAGACGACAATTCCGGCGATGGTGCGGCGGGTCTCGCTGCAGCAGGCGGCGGAATTGACGATCATCGAAAACCTGCAGCGCGAGGATCTGAACTGCATGGAGCAGGCGGAAGCCTTCCGGGTGCTGAGCCAGGAATTCCATCTCACGCAGCAGCAGATTGGGGAGCGCGTAGGGCTGTCGCGCGTGTCGGTGGCGAACTACATGCGGCTGCTCAAATTGACCCAGCCCACGATGGAGCACCTGATCGCGGGACGGATCAGCTTCAGCGAGGCGCGGGAGTTGTTGAAGCTGGAAGATCCGCTCGTCATCCAGAAGGTGGCGGAGCAGGTGGTGAAGGAGCAGATGAAGTTCGAGCAGGTGGAAACCATGGTGATTCGGATGCTCAACCTGCTCGATCCGATACCGGGGGCGGGGCCGGAGAAGAAGAAGAGCGGGGCGCGGTGGGTGGATCCGAATGTGCGAGCGGCGCAGTTGGATTTGGAGCGGATGCTGGGAGTGCGAGTGCGGATCCGCGACCGGAAGGGGAAAGGGAAGATCGTGATTGAGTATCACACGGTGGATGATTATGAGCGGGTGGTGGAGATGATTCGCGGGAAGAAGTAGCGAGTTGCGAGTTGCGAGTACCGAGTAGCGAGTAGCGAGATTGGGCGGCCTGCGGCCGCCTTTTTCTTTTGTGCTCGGGTGATTTGGGGGGAATCAAGATCGTTACGGGGTGTGGTCCGGGTGAGAGCGTTTCCGGCCGTTTGGCCTCGCGGAAGTGGGACGATGATGCGCGGGCTCGGTGCCTGGTGGGAATGAGCGGTGCTTTACGCGGCGAGTGTTTACTGTTCTGGTTCGGGGCCGACTGTCTTTGCGGCTGCCACAACCCCTTGGGGAATGACGAGAGCTTGAACCACTAAGGGCACGAAGGTTCACGAAGGAAAGACAAAGCAAACCTCGACCCCCGCATGACTGCGCTCAGGGTAGGGTTCGCGGGGTGGGCTTTGCTGACGGCTTGTGGTCTTTGGGATAGACCACCAAGTGGCGGCGCGGGCCTTCGCCTTCGCTTTCGGTGTGCAGGTCGGCTTCTTCGCGGAGGGCGAGGTGGACGATGCGGCGCTCGCGCGAGGACATGGGAGTGAACTCGTACGGGGTGCCGGTCTTGCGGACTTTTTCGGCGGCGACGGTGGCGGCCATGCGGAGTTCCTGGATGCGCAGCGAGCGATGATTCTGGCAATCGAAGCAAACTTTTTCGTGTTCGCCGGAAGGCAGGCGCAGCATTTCCAGACCGAGGAGTTCGAGAGCGCGGAGGAGTTCTCCGCCACGATCGAGCAGAAGGGCGGAGTCGGGGCCAGCGAAGTCGACGAGGATCTCCGGCTTCTCCCAGTCGCGGTTTTCCGGCAGAGGCGGGTCGACCACGATGCGGTACTTGAGGCGAAGTCCGCCGTGAGTGACGACGGCCTGGAGGAACTCGTTGATCTTCTTGGCGGCGGCGAGTTTGTCGGGAATGGGCATGGGCAGCTCTTGGCTTTTGGCTCTTGGCTTTTGGCTCTTAGCTTTTAGCTCTTAGCTTAGATCTTGTTTCGGTCGAGCGTACTACCGCGCTTCCGATCATTCTTTCTTTCGCCCCTGCGGGGCTCGGTCGTTTTCACTTTCCCACCCACAGTTGCGCTGTGGGGTGCATTCCTTCGCCGCTTCGCGGCTGCGATCTCAACTGAGCTAAGAGCCAAGAGCTAATGGCTAAAAGCCTCACGGCTGATAGCTATTTGTCCTTCTTCCGGGCGCGTTTTGCCATCATTTCGCGCATTTCGCGGCCTAGCGACGTTCGGTTCATGACGGCTTGCTGGGCAATGCCAATGAAGTTGACCACCGAGTAATAGAGATTCAGTCCCGCGGGCAGCCGGAAGAAGATGAAGCCCATGAACAGGGGCATCATTATGGTCATCATCTTTTGCTGCGCGGGATCCATGCCCGCCTGGGGCGTCATCCTGGACATGATCAGGCTGCTGATTACCATTGCAATGGGCAACAGAAAAATGGGATCGGCCGCGGACAGGTCATGAATCCAAAGCCAGTGGGCATGGCGCAGATCGAGCGCGATCGACAGCATTTTATAAAAAGCCCACAGAAACGGGAGCTGGATCAGCATGGGCAAACAGCCGCCAGCCGGGTTGACGCCTTCTCTTTTATAGAGGGCGCTGATCTCCTCGTTCATGGGGGCCTTGCGCGGATCGCGGAGGCTGTACTTTTTGTATTTCTCCTGAATCGCTTTGATCTGCGGCGCCACGCGCTGCATCTTGAGCATCGACTTCATCTGCGTGATTTTCAGCGGCAGCAGCGCCAGACTGATGATGAACGTCTGCAGGACGATGGCCCATCCCCAGTTGGGGACCATGTGATGGTAGGTCCACTTCAGCCAGAGAAAGAGGAACTTGGCGATGATCCCAAAGAATCCGAAATCGACCAGGCCGTTGAGGTCGTTGTCGGCGCCGGAGACGCCGGGCACGGGGATCTTTTGCAGGACTTCGAGTTCTTTCGGACCGACGAAGACGCGCTCGGTGGTGGGACCGTGAAGGTTGCCGACGGCCGCGCCGAGCACGTCGACGTTCACCACTTCTTTCGAGTCGGCCTTTTGTGGATCGCGTGCCACCGACAGAGAGTTGCGCAGCGTGACCATCGCGGTGGAGGTCGGATCGTCGGGGATGAAGATGGCCGCGAAATACTGGTCGGTGGGGCCGGCCCAATGGAAGGGGCCGGGGATGGTCCTGCCGCCGTTGATGTCGGTGCATTTCGAGAACAAGGAAAAGCCGCACTTGATGGGCAGGCGTTCGATGTTCTTGTTGAACTGGTAGTCGATGTTGGCGGAGGCGTAGAACGCGGGAGTGGTCTGGCTGCCGAATCCCGAGGGCCAGGCCGGAAGCGCCGCTACGGAATTGCCTTGGTACGTCACGGAGGTTTCGACGTCGACGACATAAGTGTGGCCGAAACTAAATGTCTTGCGGATGACAAGATCCGGGGCGGCGTATTCGAATGTGATCGTGGCGGGAGCGGTAAATTTGCCGCCGCTCGCTGGACTATCGGAGTCCAGAACGTAGAGCGCCGAACTGAGTCTGTTGCGGAGAGTCTCGTCGTAGGTCCAGAGGGAGAGCGGGTAGCCGTATTTTTCAGCCGCGGCGGAGTTGACTAGATCGAGGGGGCCGTTCTGCGCATCGTTGTCAAAGTTCTTTAGAATCCAGGATTTGACCTGGGCACCGCGGTTGCTGAAGGTGATGCGGTAGAGATCGTTCTCGATAACTGTTTCCGCTTCGTTCGTTGCCTGCTTGGTGACTACATTGGCAGGAGAGGAAGCAAGAGCGACGCCTGGTGCGGCGACGGTCGGAGGGGCCGCGGCCGGAGTCTGCGCGGGCTGAGTCTGCTGCTGGGGCGCGGTAGGTTGAGGGAAATATTTCTTCAGCAACGGCTGGGCGGCCAGCATCGCGATGAACGTGACCAGGAAGACGAGGAGCAGGCGGCGCTCGCTGCCCGGTTCTTGTTGAGGATTTTGATATTCGGCCAAAGTTTTACAGTTTCCTCAGATCGCGCCGTGATATGGGGCCGGCGACGTTTCTTCTTGAATCATGGATGTTGCGCAATTCGCGTTCGGTTTCACCACGGGATCGTAGCCGCCACGGACAAAAGGATGGCAGCGCAGGAGCCGGGCGAGAGCCATCCAGCCTCCGCGCAGAACTCCATAACGTTCCACAGCCTCCATGGCGTAGTCGGAGCAGGAGGGAACGTAACGGCATGCGGGCGGGAACATCGGCGAAATGGCCCACTTGTAGGCCCGCATCAGTTGGAGCACGACGAGTTTGGGGAACTGGCGCATTGGAACTGGTTTCAGACGCCTCAGGGGCTAAAGCCCAATCACAAAGAGAAAGGCTCTATCGCAGCGCTTAAAGCGCTGCGCCACCCAAAGCGACTTTCAGCAAACTGTTCCGGCTCCCGGCTTTCGGCTTCCGGAATTTCTTTTCTCACTCCTGCTCTCGCTCACGAGCGGCGGCTGGTTTCCGGCCTTGCCTGCGAGCTTCTGTTCTATGACTACGAAAGCGCGGGTGACTTCGTTCAGCACCTCGGCGAAGTCGATGGTCAGCAACGACTTCTTTGGGTTGATGACGACATCCGCGCTGGCTCCCGCGGGAGGCCGGCAGAGCCGAACCGCCTCACGCAAGCGCCGCTTCAAGCGGTTGCGCTGAACCGCGCCGCCGAGAGCGCGGCCGACCGTGAATCCGATGCGAAGCCCCGGAGTTGCGACGGCTTTCGCGCCGGATGCTTGTGCTTCCTGCCGGAGCAAGTAGAACGCGGTCAAGGAAGCGGAAAAATGGCGCCGCCCCAGTTTGTAGACACGCTCGAAATCGGCGTGCCGCAAAAGCCGCGCGCTGCGGGGAAAGACAGCCTTGCCGGCTCGCGGCATGAGCCCTCGGTTCGATTCTCCGGGCACACTGGCAGTCACAGTGCCTCTAAGTTCCAGATCGCTGGTGCAACAGCGGATGCGCGTGTCCGCGCCACACTGGACTATTCGCGGAAACCTGGTTTCACCGAGACCCGCTTGCGCCCCTTGGCGCGACGGCGGGAAAGAACCTTCTTGCCGCCCTGGGTCTTCATGCGCACGCGAAATCCGTGAGTCTTCGATCGCTTGCGCCGGTTGGGTTGGAATGTACGCTTGGGCATGAAAAGTAGCTGCTCCTGATTGGTTCGACAGTGTTAGGGCAAACCGTAAGTATAAATGACGGAGCGCGATTGTACCAAGTGGGCGCCGGCAGAGTAGTGGTGCAGTTTTACGAGGAAGCGAGCCAGACGCGCGATTATTGTGTCGCAAAGGACGCGACACTTCGCGGCTCGCCCAGATCCCTCGCTGCGCAAAAGACGCTTGCTCGGGATGACAAGGAAACTGCACCACTACCCGCATCAAGTACCGAGCACCGAGTCGCGAGTACCGAGAAGCCCAAACACGTCGTACTGCGAACTGCGACGCACATCTTCGCGACAGGCATGCACCGCGACTTGCACCGCTTGCGCGGCAGTTACCAGCGCGGCACTTGACAGGCCGATGGATTGGGGTTCTGAATAGTGATTCGCGGAAAAATTCCAGCCGAAGTTTTCCACACAACAAAAAAATATGTGCTAGTATGCCGGACTGATCCTGCTTTCAAAATTCTTTTTGAGTTTTGGCAGCCGCGCACAGAGAATCGAGCGCTTTCCGCAGTAAAATTAATGGTTCCAGCTACTTCGTAAAACGGCAGTTTTAGCAGGCGCTCTCTAACCAGCCGCCGGGGCGCTGCGTGGTGAAACATTTCATATATGTCAGTTCCAAGCACAACTCTCTCCCCTAATCCGTGGGCGCGGATTCTCGATGCGCTGGAAAAGAAAATCAACCGGCATTCCTACGACACCTGGCTGAAGCCGACGCGTTACAGCCACTCCAGTGGAGGCGTGCTGTTCGTGCGGGTTCCAACGGTGGAGTTCCGGCACGCCGGCGACAAGTACGCCGACCTGATCCAGGAAGCGATTGACGTCTTGGGCCTGGGCTTCAACGATGTGAAGTTTGTGACGCCGGAGGATGATCCTGCGGCGACGCCGGTGCGGCACGATGGTGGGCTCGGTCCCGTCGCGGTGGCCTCGCCTCCGTCGCAGTCGCGCTTTGACTGGGATGGCGCGGCGCAGTTGAATCCGCGTTACACGTTTGACGCGTTCGTGATTGGCAGCGGCAACCAGTTCGCACACGCCGCCTGCCAGGCGGTGGCTGAGCGGCCGTCGAAGGCGTACAACCCGCTGTTCCTGTACGGCGGCGTTGGCATGGGCAAGACGCATTTGATGCAGGCGATTGGGCACGAGATCAAGCGCCGCCAACCGCAGACCGCCATTTGCTACGTATCGAGCGAGAAGTTCACGAATGACATGATCAACTCGCTGCGCTACGACAAGATGACCACGTTCCGCGACAAGTTCCGCAACGTGGACGTGCTGCTTATTGACGACATCCAGTTTCTGACCGGCAAGGAGCGCACGCAGGAAGAGTTCTTTCACACGTTCAACGCGCTGCACGATTCGATGAAGCAGATTGTCATTGCCAGCGATCGCTCGCCCAAGGAGCTGGCCGAGATTGAGGACCGGCTGCGCAGCCGGTTTGAGTGGGGATTGATTGCGGACATCCAGCCGCCGGACCTGGAGACGAAGGTCGCGATCCTGCAGAAAAAGGCGGAGCAGGAAAAAGTGACTCTGCCGACGGATGTGGCGCTGTATGTGGCGTCGAACATCCGGTCGAACGTGCGCGAGCTGGAAGGCGCGCTGATCCGGCTGGTGGCACATTCGTCACTAATCGGGGCCGAGATCACGCTGCCTTACGCGCAGCAGGTGCTGAAGAACTTCATCGACTCGCAGGCACGCAAGGTCACGATTGAGTCGATTCAGAAAATGGTGGCGGAACAGTTTGGGCTGCGGCTGGTGGAGATCAAGGCGAAGAATAATTCTCGGGCGATCGTTTATCCGCGGCAGATTGCGATGTACCTCGCGAAACATTTGACTGAAGCGTCACTGCCCGAAATCGGGCGGCAGTTTGGCGGCAAGCATCACACGACCGTTCTGCACTCGGTCGAGAAGATCGAAGAGTTGCGGAAGACGGATAAGGATTTGAACAGGCTCATCAATAAACTGACCGAGCAATTGGGCGGATGAATCGCGGGCTTCACGGAGTTTTCCACTCAGCAGTCCAGTCTTACTTCGCGGTGGCTGTGAATGCGATGTGGAAGTTGTGCAAGGCAGGGAAGAAATTGGGAGCGCGGCCACGTTATGGTACGGGCTCCGAAAAGTTCGGGACCGATTTCTCACATGAAGGGTCTGGCGGGAACCCGGTGACAACAGGCGAGTTGGCCCGGTTTTCCACTTCTGCGAGGGGCCTACTGTTACTGCTGGTTTTATAGGTTTTGCATTTGATATAAGGGTAGTAATAAAAGTAGCACGGCAAGTAGCAAGTATCGGGGAGACGGACTTTATGCCGGTGGAAGCCGCCGTTGCCGCGGGAACGATGGAGATCACGGTCAGCAAGTTCGAGTTGCTGCGGGAATTAACTGCCACGCAGGGTGTGGTCGAGCGCAAGACCACAATTCCAATTCTTTCCAACTATTTATTCGAGGCGGCGGGCGACCGTTTGTCGCTGACTGCAACTGATCTCGATCTGAGTCTGCGCACGTCGTGTAACGCCAAGGTAAAGAAAGAAGGGTCATGCACGATTCCGGCGCGCAAACTTTACGACTACGTGAAGTTGTTGCCCGACGCCGATATCACGATCAAGTTGCTGGAGAATCATTGGGTCAGCATTCGCTGCGGGCGGTCAAATACGAAGATGGTGGGGATGGCGAAGTCGAACTTCCCCAGTCTGCCGGCATTTCCGACTGCTGGAGCAATTACGATTCCGGCGCAGGTGTTGCGCGGCCTGATTGCGCGGACGGGGTTTGCGATTTCGAACGAAGAGTCGCGCTATACGCTGAACGGCGCGTTGATGCTGCTGAAGCCAGAGTCGATCACGATGGTGGCGACGGATGGACATCGGCTGGCGCATTGTGAACGCGCGGGAGAGAAGTTCGATGGCGTCTCGGGTGAAATGAAGACGCTGGTTCCGAAGAAGGCGATGGACGAATTAAAGTCGTTGCTCGATTCGACCGACGCCGAGACGATCGAGTTTGCCAAGGATGATTCGACGCTATTCTTTCGCATCGGGTCGCGGTTGTTGACCTCGCGCCAACTGACCGGACAGTTCCCCAACTTCGAGGCTGTGCTGCCGAAGGACAACAGTAAAATCGTTCCGCTGAACTCCGACGAATTGAATTCCGCGATTTTGCGTGTGGCGCAGTTTGCCGATGAGCGGTCGCGGGCCGTGCGACTGCGGCTGGAGAAGGGCGAGTTGAAGATTTCCGCTTCGTCCACTGAGGCGGGTGAGTCGGAAGATTCCATCGAAGCCCCATACACCGGCGATCCCATGACCATCGGCTTCAATGCCGCGTACCTGGTCGACTTCCTCAAAGCCGCTGGGACTAGCGAGGTGCGGCTGGAGTTGAAGGATCCGCAGTCCGCAGGCCAGCTGCGGCCGGCGGAGGGCGACGACTATAAGTACCGGTATATCGTGATGCCGATGCGGATTTGAGTTTCGGAAATCGGCGCTCTGCACTTCGCGTCAATCCTATCCTTTATCTTTCCTTGAGCGACAGGCAGGTCGAGTTTCACTCGACCGGACAGCCGAGGGCGGCTGTCCCCACATGGACATTACAGTGAACTGAGATGCCACCAAGGGCCGGCGGGCTTGACCGCGCTGCGGGCGTGTCTTACATTGGCTCGCAATTCAATTTCGGAGGGCGACGTTATGTTAAGCGGATTCAAGAAATTCATTCTGCGTGGAAATGTTGTGGATATGGCAGTGGGCGTTGTGATTGGGGCTGCGTTTGCGAGTGTGGTTGGAGCATTCACGAAAGACCTTCTCACGCCCTTGATTACAGCCGCAGTGGGCAAGGGAGAGCAGTTCGCTAACCTCAGCTTCACGGTTCATGGAGGTCAGTTCAACGTAGGAGACTTCGTCAACGCTGCCGTCTCGTTCCTGCTGACCGCGGCGGCAGTGTACTTCTTTGTGGTTACACCAATCAACGCGCTGGTGGCGCGGATGCGGAAGGATCCGGCGCCGGCTGATCCGACGACGAAGAAATGTCCGGAGTGCCTGAGTGAGATTCCGATCGACGCGCGGCGTTGCGCGCATTGTGCGCAGCCGGTGATGGGCAAGGCGGCTTGAGAACGTCTGACTAGCCCGACGAAAGGCAACGAAGCAGTGGTCGGAACTCCCTCGCAGGCCGCCGGTAGTGACGGCTTGCAAGGGGTCCCCTTCGGCTGCGCTCTGTCGACAATCCCCATTTCTCGCGCAAAGAACGCGCGAGAAATGGGGCACCCAGAGCAAGCTTTCGCTTCGCTCAGAACGACAGACCTCAGCATCGGTTGAGTGGTTCGAGTAACATCGTAGAATGATCTTCCGCCGGCCTCGGCGTTTCGTGTTGTTCCTGATCTGCATTGCGCTGCCGGTGGGAGCACTCCACGCGCAGAGCGCGCAATCTCCGCCGGCGTCATCCTCGTCGTCCGCCAAACACGTTAAGAAGCCCGTCGCCATGGCCGACTCTGGCATCAATGCCGGCGCCGTGACCGATGCCGTCTATCGGAACAAGACCCTGGCGCTGTCGTGCAAAATTCCTCCCGGTTGGGTGCTGCGTACTGACGAGCTGAACGCGCGCGAGGAAGAAAAAGAAAATGCAACTGAGGCGGCTGCGCATCCGGCGTCAAGCGCTGGGGCGAAGGTGCTGCTGGCTGCGTTCTCGCGGCCTCCGGAGGCGAAGGGAGAGGAAGTGAATTCTTCGATCCTCATTGCCGCGGAAAACGCCGCTTCGTACCCGGGACTGAAAGATGCTGCGCAGTATTTCGGACCTCTGACCGAAGTGGCCAAGGCGCAGGGGTTCACGGTGGACGAGGAGCCCTATGAGATTGCCATCGGGACGAAGACGCTGGTCCGCGGTGACTTTCACAAGGATGTGGGATCGCGCGTCATGCGGCAGTCGACACTTGCGTTGCTGGCTCACGGGTACGCGGTGTCGATTACGGTGATTGGCGGGACCGACGACGAGGTTGAGGAGTTGATTGACGGGCTTAGTTTTGGTGTTGGCGGGAAGTAGCAGAAATTCCTGTCTGGGCTCTTTTTTGTGCGTATGAGCCCGGGGTCCTTCGACTACGCCGTTGCTTTCGCTTCGCTCTAGCAACGACTTCGCTCAGGATGACAGGGCCTCTCTAAGTACTGGATTATTCGAGCGGCTCGGGATGCAGGCTTAGGTCTTTTTCGCCGGCGGCTTTTTTCTCGGCGTACTTTTTCATCCAGGCTTCCCAACTGCGGCCAGCGGCGGTGTCGCGTCCGGTGAAGGCCAGGGCTGCGATATCCGCGTAGGCGATGGAGACTTTCTCGTTCGAGGTCTTCGGGTAGAGGCGGACGAGAGAATCTTTGAGCGTTCCGCCGGAGCGGCGGTCGAAGAGGTAACCTTCGATTTTCGATCCGTCTTTGCGGGTGATGGTTACGTCGCCGCGGTAGTCGAAGGCCTTCTCGAGGGCGACGCGGATTTCTTCTTCGGTGGCGAGTTGCGGGATCCAGCCTTCGAGTTGTTCGCGGGCTGTGCCGGGGGCTACTTCGAGCGCGTCGGGATTCGCTGCGTTCGCGCGCGGTGGGGTGGCTTGCGGGGAGGCGTGGTCGATGTGTCCGGCTTCTTTGCCTGTCATGATAGCTCTAAAGCTCTAACCACAAAAACTCTAACCACAAAGGACACGAAGGTCCACGAAGGAAAACATCGGGGTTAGGCGCGGGTTTCCTGCAACGAGGATTCGTTTGGCGTCGCGATCTGCACTAACGGATGCACGGCGGATTGCGGTTCCTCCAGCAGACGGAGCGCTTCTTCGTCGCGGTAGCGCGTGAACAGCGTGCCCTTGACCGTGGCGAGGAATCCGCCCAACGAATTGAAAGTCGCGTGCACCGCTGAGGCTTCGTATCCACTGTGGACCATGCAATTCGCACACGCTGGATTGCCTGATTCGGTGCCGTAGTTGCTCCACTCGGTCGTGGACAGCAGCTCGGCGAAGGTTTCCGCGTAGCCGTCTTGCAGCAGGTAACACGGCTTCTGCCAGCCGAAGACGTTGTAGGTGGGCATGCCCCAGGGCGTGCAGGGATACGTCTTTTTGCCCATCAGGAATTCCAAGAACAGTGGCGACAGATTGAAGCGCCAATTCTTTTTGCGGTTCGACAGGATCGCGCGGAACATGCGGCGGGTGCGGGCGCGTCCGAGGAAGTGCTTTTGGTCGGGCGCCTTGTCGTAGGAGTAGCCGGGGGAGAGCATCATGCCCTCGACGCCCAGGTCCATCATCTCGTCGAAGAAGGCGCGCACCGACTTGGGATTGGCGCCATCGAACAGCGTGGTGTTGGTGGTGACGCGGAAGCCGCGCCGGAGGGCTTCTTTCACGGCGTCGACGGCGATGTCGTATCCGCCTTCGCGGCACACGGCTAAATCATGCTCTTCGCGCCGGCCGTCCAAGTGCACGCTGAAGGTCAGATATTTGCTCGGCTTGAACAGGTCGATCTTTTCTTTCAGCAGCAGCGCGTTGGTGCAAAGGTAAATGTATTTTTTGCGCGCGACGAGGCCTTCGATGATCTCGCCGATTTGAGGATGCATCAGCGGTTCGCCGCCGGGGATCGAGACCATGGGCGCGCCGCACTCTTCGACGGCGCGGAAGCACTCCTCCGGCGTGAGATCCTTTTTCAGAATGTGGGCAGGATATTGGATCTTGCCGCAGCCTGCGCAAGCCAGGTTGCAGCGGAACAAGGGTTCCAGCATGAGCACGAGCGGATATTGCTTGCGCCCGGCGAGCTTCTGCCGCAGCACATAGCTCGTCACGGTCCACATTTGTGATACAGGAACTGGCATGGATTTTCGGGAACCCCTTGATCGGCTATTTTATCAGGGTTGGGGCGCCGAGGTTTCGTCGGAGGACCTTGGCGGGCACGGTCGGCTGAGCAGTTTAATGAAAAGCTCGGTTTCTCCTTGATCGCGTTCCGCGGCGGCTAAAGCCGGCCCTGATTCGGCGGCACTGTTGGCATCGCTGAAGCGAAGCCCTGATACGAATCGCGAGTGTTTCAGCAGCAAACCGTGAGGAAAGTGATTGTTCTAATGCCGGCAATTCTCTGCAACCTCGGCCCAATTCCGTGCCTCTAAGGGACATGTTCCGGTGCTTGCAGGCCCTCCCTAAAGTCCCCTTGTCCGGGCTCCCGAAACCCTATACCCTTACTTCCTGGCACCTGTATGTTTAGCCCCCACCCGAACCTGGCTGACGAGGTGAACCGCGGCATCGTCCAGTCGGAAATCGAAGGCGGAGTTTTTCTCGGCGACCTTCCTCCGTCCACGGTGCTTCGGATCCAGACCATGCACCATTGCTACACGGCGGTGCTGCTGGGCGGCAGCGATGCGCTTCTCTCCGGTCACCCCGAGTTCTGTCCCCACCCAGTTCAGGTCGCGATCGCTGGTTCGACGTGGGGAGGCTCGATGCTCAAGCTGCAGTATGTCGGTCGAGGGATGCATCTTGAATTTCGCCACCCCGAGTATCCAACGCCCATCATCACCTCTCCCATCCAGGAAATCCGCGACTACCAGGCGGACGTGGTTCAGGCCTGCGTAGACACTGACCGAAGCGTGTCCTAAGTTCCTTTGGGAGTCCAGTCAGTACGTGCTCCGTGGCCAAGCCGAAGGAAGTGGTGTGCCACACCAGCAGGGAACGCAGAGTCGGGCCTAAGCCCTATCGGGGTGGCGAGGCAAACCCGGACGGCTAAATAGTTTGCTGAAAGACTCACTTCCTTGGCGATAGCATCCCGCTGCGGTTGAAGCCGAGATTGATTTTGCGGCATCGCTGAAGCGAAGCCCTGATACGAATCGTTCTTCTCAAACTGCACTGCCAAGCCGAAGGAATGATTGACTTAGCCCACTGCAGGCACTACCATTCCGGCCATCAGCCCTCAGAGCGGGCCGTGACTATGTCGCTGAAGATTGATACCCGCGAAGTCGGTCATGTGACCATCCTCGACATCCACGGCCGCATCGTTCTCGGCGACGAAATCGGCGATCTGCGGAGCGCTGTCCGCAACCTTGTGGCTGAGGGCAAGAAGAAGATTATCCTCAACCTGGCGGCGGTGGACTATATCGACAGTTCCGGCGTCGGAGAACTGGTGGGCAGCTTCACCACCGTGCGCAACGCTGGAGGCGAACTCAAGCTGCTTAATCTCACGCAGAAAGTGCATGACGTTCTCCACGTGACGAAGCTGTACACCGTTTTCGATATCAGGGACGACGAGTTCACGGCGGTAAAATCGTTCGACTACTTCTTCGCGAAATAGCTGGTGTGACGCGGCTGAGCGCGGGACGGATATTTTTATCGCTCGCCCCGAACCGTTCTTGATACGCCCCAAACTCTGGCGGCTCCGGCTACCATTCGAGGAGAACCTCATGGGCCCGGCAAGTTGTGGGCAGGAGCCGTGTTGCTCGTGGACAACCGCAGCGCAGATCACCGCACTCTAGAGCAGAACACTGAGAGACAAAGCATCTGGACCTCCGACCGGAGTTTCCAAGGGTGGACATGCTCCCAGTGCGAATGGAATTATCCTCTGCCGACACTGCTAAACGATCCCGAAGCCAGGACGGCTTATGATCGTTTGGCCGCTGCCAACTTTCGCGATCACAAGTGCGCGGACCATCTCACGCGCATGAGCTCCCCGGACACCGAAAACTTCACGGCCCGGATCCGAAAACTGGTGGCGCAAGGCTTCAAGCCCAAGGACGCGGTCGAGCTATTCCTTCAGGAAATTGAACTCGAATACCGGAATCAGCCCAAGACGCTTGCCCAGGCGAAGGCGGACGGCGAGGATTTTCTGCGGCGAGTGCGCGCGGGGCTGATCTGATGTACCGCACCCGGGAAATCCCACTTCCGCGGGCTGGGGAAAAGGTGCGGCGCAGCAACTCGGCAGGATGACGGTTCGTTCTCCCACCTGTTGGCTATCTTGATTCGTAGCGTTGCGGGTTCGCGGAGCAGCGAGAGTTTCAGGCATCCCTCCGGGATGCCGGTCTGCTTCTAGCCGGCTACCCGGCGTTGGAAACGCCGGGCTATTGTCAGATGTCCCTAACGGGACAGAACCCGGGAGGTCAGCGATGACACAGACTCCTCCAGGATTCGATTCCCTTTCTGGTGGCGTACCCCGGGGCTTGGGGCTCTTCGACTACCCTCAGGGCACGCCCTGAGCTAGCATGTGCCGCCGCTTCGCGGCTGCACTGTTACGGGCATTGCTCCAGCGCTCTCGGACGGGCTTTTCGGTGATCCGCTAGCGGCCGGCTGCTGCTGCGGCTGCTGCTGGCATCATGCCGGCGATCTTCATGGCCTCGATGCGGTTCAGGACTGTCTCCAGGCTGGCACCGGTGTCGGTGCAGGCGTCCACATAGGGGTGGCGGCTGCCATCGGCGTGCATGACGAGCACGCTGGTTTCGCCGCTGGCCTTCTTGACCATGTAGGGCAGGTGATGACGATCGTTGCGACTCAGGGTGGGTCCCAGGACGACCAGATCAAACGCAGTCTTGTTTAGCGCTTCCTGGACGGCCTTGCGTCCGGCGGCCTGCTGCACGATGTGCCCGGCTTTTTCCATCGCCGCGGCCTGGGTTTTCAGAATTTCGTCGTCGCCCTCGCCATAAAGAATTCTTAATTTCGCTTTCGCCATGGATTGAATCGTCCTCGCTGGTACCTGACGCACCAGTACCTGCAAGTGACGGTAGCAACTGACCGGGACCTGGAAAACGTCACCGAAGACCCACGACGAACGGGACTTGTCCCGGGCCAAATGCACCCCGGCCTGTAAATTCCTTCCCCTGAAAGCCTCTGGGGCGCTACACTTCTGCGCGGGAGGCTTGCCAACCATGTTCGCCACTCTCGTGTGGAGAGCTGTACTCATATCGTTATTGTTAACGTCCTGGGCGGCCGCGCAATCGGGTGGCGCTCCAACGTCCACTACGACCTGCAATCTCGACGACGGAAGGCAGGTCTACGTCCGCTACAACCCGGTCGCCACCAACAAAGAGAAGATCGCTAACGGAAAACCGTGGACACCCGGTGGCGCGCCTATGACTCTGTTTACCGAGGCGCAACTTACTCTGGGAAGCTCGATGATTCCGATCGGGGCCTACACGGTATATCCGATTCCCGCGCGCGATCACTGGACGCTGGTCGTCAATAAGAACGTAACGGCCGGCGCGGCCTACGATGAGAAGCAGGACATTGCCCGGGCCGCGATGGAGACGGCGCAAGTGGCGCAGCCTTCGGACGCGCTCGAGGTAGCGTTCGCCCACGTGGGGGCGCGATGCACGTTGCGCATCTACATTGGGAAGACCGCGTCGTTCGCGGATTTCACGGCGAAGTAGTCGCCGCGAGATTCTTCTGGCATCATTGGCCGGGTGGGGTTGCTTTCACTGCGGCTTCATCGGTTCCGTGTTCGGGGACGGTTGCGGCAGTCGGCTTCGATTCGCGCGTGCCGAGTCCAATCACCATCGCCATATCCTTCGGGTAGACCACGTCGCGCCCGCGCGCGAGGAAGTGGTAGTAGATGGAACTGGCCGCTCCATAGGCGCCAAAGCCGGTAGCAACCACGCGGGAGCGCGCGAAGGCCCCGACAATCATGCCGACGAAGCGAAAGCCAGATGCGCCATTGGCAGCGCTGGGGCCGGTGTCGCCACCGCCTCCGCCCCCGTGCAAATGGCGGTCACTGTCCGGAGCCGCTGAGGCTGCCGCGAGCATTACCTGAATGCCGGTCGTCAAATAGCGTGTGCGCGGGGTCGTTACTTGCGCTCCGCCTTCGGCGTCGAGCTTCAGGTGCTCCCCTTTTGCGACCGCGACGCCTTCCAGGCTGGTCTCGACTTTTTGTTCGATGCCGTTCGGCGGGGCTACTTCGTGAAACAGGATTCGCAGCTGCCCGTTGCGCGCCAACCGGCGTGCGGGCTGCACTTGCATCACCGAGCCTCGAATGACACTGCCCTCCGGCAAAATCAGATGATCCGACGCGACGAGTGGCTCGGTGATCAGGGCCTCCACCGCGTCTCCTTTTCTGGAAGTCGACGAACTCAGCGGCGTTATCAGGCGGGCATGCACGACGCTTCCTGACGGAGGCGGAGCGCCGATGTTGGTGAGCGCTTCGGGCTTCACGGATTCGGTGCCGAAATCGAGCGGCTGTAGCAGGTCCGCATTAAAGCTCGTGCCCACGTCGATGTACTGCGGATGCACGGGAAGCTGCGCCACTGCAAGGCGTTTCAGCTTGTGCATTTTTCCCGGTTGGTGAATCTGCTTCTGCAATTCGGCCCATTGCCGACGGATCTCCTGGCGCGTCGCGCTCACTTTCTTCGAAGCAGCATCCTGGACCTTGTTCTTCTTCTCGGTTTTCTCATTGGCCGGGACGAAGCGCAATACGCCATCGGGAGCCGGCGAGGCCACGGTCTGCAATGGAACGCGCCGCCCGTCGGCCATCACCAGTTCATCGAACTGCACGTGAACCGCGCGAACCGGCGAGAAATTTCCGTCCATCGCCTCGAGCGTCCGCGTCTTCTTAGGAACGGCGTCAATGGCCGACACTCTTCCGTTCACGGGAGTGCCAACAGGAATCAGCAGCTTGTCGAAGGCAAACACTGGCTCCATCGTCTTGCCATGGATCGGCTGCCCAACTTGCCGGATGCGCACTTCAGAATCCAGAGCGACCTTGACTGGAGTGCCGGCGGGTACGCTCATCGCCACGGCCACGGGCTGGGCCGTCTGCGGCGGGGAGGCGTCGTCCTTCTTTTCTTGTTGTGCGTCTTGTCCCGCGGGCGGACGCGGCTTCAGCGTTTGCCCCAGGCTCCAACTGTTCGCCATCAGCAGCAAGCTTGCTGCCCAAGCGGACCGCCGTACAGAAACTTGACGCATAGCGCTCTCCTCGGTTCAAACGATTTCTGTCTTCGCCGCTCGCACAGCGGCACAATGAAGAAAGCCCGCTGTCTGCGCAGCTGGGCGCTAGTAGATGAAGACTGCGACGCTCGAAGTGGCGAAAAAATCTAGCTTACAACTATGAGGTCGGGGAACAAATAATGGTTGTAAACGTAAGGCGGATTACAGGAACAGGCCAAGACCGCGCTTCCCTGCATTGTAGTTTCCCTGTGCCGTCGTAGACAAGCGCCGCGACGCCTGGTAGTGGTGCAGTTTTACGAGGAAGCGAGCCAGACGCACGATTATTGTGTCGCAAGGACGCGACACTTCGCGCGGCTCGCCCAGATCCCTCGCTGCGCAAAAGACGCTTGCTCGGGATGACAACGAAATTGCACCACTACCCGTCGCCTTTCTTCTTTCGGGGTGATTTCTGCGACAATTCCCCATGCGTTTCCTGCTCCTGCTTGTCGCGACTACTGCTTTGTGCCAGTCCGGCCCCCAAGTCCAGATCTCGCACACGACCGAAAGCCTGCGCGGAGTCAGCGCTTTGTCGCGAGAAATCGCGTGGGCCAGCGGGACGCATGGGACTTATCTCCGCACTACAGACGGCGGGCGTACGTGGACTCCGGGCCAAGTGCCTGAGGCCGTCGCGCTGGACTTTCGAGCGGTCGTCGCCTTTTCGGCCGACGAAGCCTTTCTGATGTCGGCGGGACCGGGCGAGCAGTCCCGGATCTATCACACAAATGACGCTGGGCAGCACTGGCAGCTTCAGTTCACCAACACGAATCCGAAGGGGTTCTTTGACTCGATGGTGTTCTGGGACTCGAAGCACGGAGTGGTTTTGGGCGATCCTGTGCCCGACGAGTCTGGGAAGCTCAGGTTCGAGGTTCTGCTCACCGACGACGGGCAGAACTGGCGGGCTATTCCGGCCGCGCAATTACCGCCTGCGGTGGAAGGCGAGGGCGCATTCGCCGCTTCGAACACGTGTATTGCAATCATTCCTTCGACGGCTGACATCTGGTTCGCGACTGGCGGGAAAGCGGCTCGCGTGTTTCATTCGCCAGACCGGGGACAGAGTTGGAAGGTTTTTGACACCCCGATTGTGCACGGGCCGGAGTCGGCGGGGATCTTCTCGATCGCATTTCGCGACGCGACGCACGGGGTCATCGCTGGGGGCGACTACAAGCATCCGAACGACGACGGGCCCAACTTGGCATTCACTAATGACGGAGGGAAGACTTGGACGCTGTCTGGGTTGCGACCGCTGGCTTACTTCTCTGCGGTAGTTTACGACCGGAGGGTGAACGAAGGGGCGATTCGTGAGCAGGCGATCAAGGTCGGTACGGGTGACGAGAAGAAGATGCGCGCGAAACAGATTTCCTCGGAGCGAATCTTTATCGTCGGGCAGGATTTCGTTTTCGACTTCCGCCCACCCAACAGCCCACGGCGCATCAGCGGGAAGAAGAAGCTGGGGATTACGTTTAATGCGGGGAGTTCCTATCCTGAAGGTGGGGTGCTGGTGGTGGGACCGAAGGGGTCGATCGCTCTCATTCCCTGATCTCGGTTGGCCCGTTGTGCAGGGAGCTTGGGTGGTGGGAAGGAAAGCCAGCCGAGCGTTTGCTCGGCCCGTCCGGGTCAGAGACCCGGACCCACACACCTATACCAGGAATCTAGAGGGGGCCGACCTTACATCGACGCGGGATCTACCCAAGATCCAGGCCAGACCCTCGCAGGATCCGGTTACTAAAGTGCTATCCCTTCTTGTTCTTTTCATTCCTGGGCGTATCGACGAAGATTGAGAAGATTAAGTAGATCTCAGATCTCCCCCAGATTGAGAACCCTGTGAAGAACATTTCTCTTGCCCTGATTCTTTGTGCGGCGACGGTTGCGTCGGCGCAGACGCAAACCTCTGTCCCTGCGAATACAAGCATTCCCACGACCGCTACTACGACCACGGTCTCGCGCACTACCAAGGCGGTGCACTATCGCCTGCAAGGCGGGATGACCAAAGTCGATTTTCGGGGAACGGACCTGCTGCAGCGGGCCACCGGCGAAGCCAAGGTCGAGGGCAAGAAGACGAATTTTGCAATCGAGGTGAAGTTCCAGGGCCTCGAAGACGCGACCAAATTCGGGCTCGAATTTCTCACCTACGTTCTGTGGGCGGTTTCGCCGCAGGGGCGGCCAGTTAATCTGGGCGAACTGTCACTCGATCACCATGGCAATGCGCAGGTGAAGGCCTTCACCGACTTGCAGACGTTCGGGATGGTCGTTACCGCGGAGCCGTATTTCGCGGTGACCCAACCGGGAAACATGGTGGTGATGGAGAGCGCTCCTCTCAACGGCATGGGCGGCGAAAACATCGATGCCCGGTACGAACTGGTGACACGCGGCACGTATTCGTCGACGAATACTCATATTCAGGATGCGATCTTCGGCATTGACAGCAAGACTCCGCTGGAGCTGTTTGAGGCGCGGAACGCGGTGCGCATCGCGCATATCGCGGCGGCGGACAAGTACGCAGCCTCGATCTTTTCGAAAGCCGGCCAGCAGTTGTTGCACGCGGAAGAGGTGTACCGGCAGAAACAGAACAAGGCTGCGGTGGAAGCTGCCGCTAAGGAAGCGACCGAGACTGCGGAAGAAGCGCGCCTGATGGCGGTGAAGCAGAAAGCGGAAGAAGAAGCGCAGGCAGCCGCCGCGGCGCGCGAGGCCAAAGCCCGCGCCGATGCGGAAGCTGAAGCCAAGCGGCGTGTCGACGCGGAAGCGGCGCGTGCCCAAGCCGAACAGGCTCGCGCACAGGCCGAGCAAGCCAAGGCCGAAGCTGAGCGCATGAAGCAGGAAGCGCTGGCTGCGGCGCAGGAAGCGGCGCGCCAGAAAGAGGAAGCCGAGAAGGCGAAGGCCGAAGCCGTGGCGCAGCAGCAGGTTCTGGCGGCTGAGACGGACAAGGCTCGGGCTGCGGCCGCGCAGTCGGAGAGTCTGCGGCAGCAAGCGGAAAAGGAAAAGCAGGAACTGCGGGCGCGGCTGCTGCAGCAGCTCAATTCCATTCTGGCCACACGCGATTCTGCTCGCGGACTGATTGCGAATATGTCTGACGTTCTGTTCCGCAGCGGGAGCTTCGAGCTTCTTCCGGGAGCGCGCGAGCGATTGGCGAAAGTTTCGGGCATCGTGCTGGCGTATCCCAGCCTGCATGTCGCGGTTGAGGGACATACCGATAGCGTTGGCAGTGACGAATACAACCAGGAACTCTCGGAGCATCGGGCGCAGTCGGTCCGCGACTACTTCGTGCAACAGGGAATCTCGGCCAGTGCGATTGAGGCGCGTGGGTTTGGCAAGACTGAGCCGATTGCGTCGAATGACACTGCTGAGGGGCGGCAGGCGAACCGGCGCGTGGAGCTAGTGCTCTCCGGCGATGCGATCGGGAATGCCATCGACGAAGTCACGCCGCAAACTGCTTCTACCGCAGCGAATAAGTAAGGGGAAGGCATCCGCCTTCCTCGCATCTGTTTCTTCCCAGCGGCGCTACACTGGAGTGGGTGCCGCACGCGGAGGAATGGGATGACCAAAGATCATGAGCAGTCTTTGCGTCTGCATCTTATCGAGCTTCTCAAGGGCGGAGCAGCGCACGCCAAGCATGACGATGTCATAAAAGACTTGCCGGCGAAGCTGCGGGGCGCCAAGCCTGCGAAGTTTCCGCACTCTCCCTGGATGCTGCTGGAACACCTGCGTCTGGCGCAGTGGGACATTCTCGAGTTCAGCCGCAATGCCAAGCATGTTTCTCCGGACTGGCCCGGCGGATATTGGCCGAGGACGGAGGCTCCGCCGAATGCCGCGGCGTGGAATAAGAGCGTCCAGCAGTTTCGGCGGGACTTGAAGGCGATGCAGAACCTGGTCGCGAATCGCAAGACCGATTTGTTCGCGCGGATTCCGTGGGGCGATGGGCAGACAATTTTGCGGGAGGCGATGCTGGTGGCGGATCACAATGCGTATCACCTGGGACAGTTCGTGGATGTTCGCCGGATGTTGGGAGCGTGGAAGGGCTGAGCGCGCATGAGAGTCAGTGCTGCCGTGGTTTTTCTTTCGCCCCTCCGGGGCTTGCTCCAAATTTTGCAAACCCTACCCACGGCTTGCGCCGTGGGCTGCATTCTTTCGCCGCTTCGCGGCTGGAGTTTGGTAGGTGCCGGGTCGCTAGTTGGCGACTGGCAGTTGGAAGTCAGGGTCTCTTGGGTCGGCGCCGGGACGTGATCGCCGTGGGCTCCGTTTTCGGAAGACTACTTTCACTCCTTCTCGCCAATGCTCGTCGATGCCCACAAATTCCCATTCAATCTCCGGGGAAAGGTAGCGCAGGAGTATATCGGTAGCGGGATGGACGTGGAAGGCCGGCGCAACGAGGTACAGCAGGGGCTTCTCGCGTGACAGTTCCCGATCGGGGAAATATCCGAAGCGCGGGAATTCTCCGCGACTGTGATGCCATTCCACTCTGGACCAGTAATCCAGGCCTTGAAGCGGCAGGTGGATATCTTCGTCGGCCTTGAGTTCGACGACGGCCAACCGACCGTCGCGCGTGGTGGTCAGCACGTCGATCATGGCGCGATCCGCGGCGGAGAATGCGGGGACCTGCGAATACTGCGACTGCGGTTCGAGGCGCTCGTCGACGACGCTCACATCGGCGACTACCAGCGACTCAAGCCAGCGCTCGGGATGCATGCGAAACAAGGGATGCTGCCGCGGGCCGTAGGGATGGCGAGCGTCGCGAACGGCGGTGATGAGCTCCAGAAAGAAGGCCCAATTGCGGTGATCGAGCACCCGCTCTTCGGCGCCGACGCCGAAAACAATTTCCTGTTTGCTACGGAAGGTTGCGGCCTCAGCTCCCATGCGGGCGCGGGCAAACTCCAGGCCGCGCCAGCGAAAGGCAATCTCGGCGGCCGAAAGGACGGCGACCTCGCAGTTTGGCAGGATCGTCTTGATCCGTGCGATCGAGTCGGCGAATCTTTCGAGTGCCGCGGCTTCGTTGGTCGCATGAATCAGGCGCGTGGCGACGTTGCCGCGGTCGGTGCAGTCGATTTCGACCAACGCGTCGTGACGCTCGTCCAACTCAAACAGGGTCCACTTGGCCGCCGCCCGATTGAGGTTGGCCATGCGCTCGCGGACCAAGGCTGAACATCCCTGAGGCACAAACAGGTTGAGGCCTTCGACCAGGAACTTGCCGGGCTGGGACTGACGGCACACGTCGAGCCAGAGGATGCCGAAGGTCAGGGCGGAGTCAATGGAGGCCTGGGTTTCTGAGGCGTTGACTCCCAGAACCGCGAAGGCCGACTGGCCCTGCCGCAGCAAGCCCCGCGCATAAATTGGGCCGAAAGATTTCTCCAGGTCGACGCCAGTGGTGAGACGCGTGATCGCGAAGCCAGGGAAGTGGCGCTCGAGCGTATGGCGCAGTCTTTGCTCATAGCTGGCCCGGGCGACCTTTCGGGCGGAAGGTGTGCGGCGGTCGTGTTCGCGGCAAATCTCCAGCTTGGTGGGCCGCGACTGGCCGAGGCGCTGCACCGCGAGACGCAGGGTGCCATTCTTTACCTCGGCGTCGAGCACGCGGCGCACTGTGTTTCGCTCCGCCGACCAGAAGTGGAGCAGGCACTTGTTGTATTCGCCGGAGATCGAGTACTTGGAGCGTCCAAGGTCGAAGACGACGGCGCCATCCTCGAGCACGACCGCGCCTGAAGCCTCGCTGAGGAAGTCCTGGACGGTCTGGGTAAGGGAGTCTGGGGTCACGATTCGAATTGTGCACATTGGGCATGGCGGTGTCTGTGACGAGTGACCATCGTCATCCGGCTGGGGTGTGGAAGACGCGGCACAGGCGGGCTGGATCGGATTCCGTGTGGGATAATGAAAGGAACGGAGTGGTCTGCCTTCGAGTCCCCGGTGGGGTCGGCGGCATCAAATCTACGTGAATAAACAATCTCTGGATAAACAACGGTTCTTCTTCGAACAATACGGGCTGACCGAGCGCGATCTGGAACACTATCTTGCGGCTGCGCTTTCGGCTGGCGGCGACTACGCCGACCTCTACTTTGAGTATCTTTCTTCCACTTCGCTGATGGTGGACGAATCCATGGTCAAGTCGGCGTCGCAGGGGATTTCTGCCGGCTGCGGAGTGCGCGTCGTTTCCGGGGAGCGCACTGGCTACGCTTATACGGACGACCTTTCCGCGGACCGCATTCTGCATGCGGCGCGGACGGCGGCGCTGATTGCGAGCGCTCCGGCGAAGGCGACGGTGGCGGGTTTTCGGAAAGCTGCGGCGCGGAGCTTGTATCCGGTGACGCTGCCTTCGGTGGACGCGGAAATCAGCGCCAAGGTCGAACTGGTGATGCGGGCCGATAAATCGGCGCGCGCGTACGATCCGCGAATTCAGGAAGTGCGAGCGAGCTACGCGGACGAATTGCGGAACATTTTGGTGGTTGGGTCCGACGGAACGTTCGCGGAGGACTCGCAGCCGCTGGCGCGCATGAACGTTTCGTGCATCGCCAAGACCGAGGGAAACTCAGCCCGTGGTACATCCGGCGGCGGGGGACGCGTGGCGCTGGATTTCTTCTTCGGCGAGAAGACTCCGGAACATTTCGCCCGGGAATCGGCGCGGCAGGCGATTTTGCAACTCGACGCGCGCGAGGCTCCGGCGGGCGAGATGGAAGTGGTTCTGGGGCCGGGATGGCCTGGAGTGCTGCTGCACGAGGCGGTGGGACATGGCTTGGAAGCCGACTTCAACCGTAAGAAGACGTCGGCTTTCGCGGGGCTGGTGGGCAAGCGTGTGGCCAGCGAAAAGTGCACGGTCGTTGACAACGGGACCATGCCCTGGCGGCGCGGATCGCTCAACGTGGACGATGAAGGCGCGCCGACGCAGGAAACGGTGCTGATCGAAAATGGAATTTTGAAGGGTTATCTCAGCGATAAGCTGTCTGCGCGGCTGATGGGCATCTCCGACACGGGAAACGGGCGGCGGGAAAGCTATGAGCACATTCCCATGCCACGCATGACCAATACCTACATGCTGGCTGGGCAAGACAATCCGGAAGACATTATTCGTTCGGTGAAACGCGGCGTCTACGCGGTGAACTTCGGCGGCGGGCAAGTGGACATCACGAACGGGAAGTTTGTGTTCTCGGCGTCCGAGGCTTACATGATCGAGGATGGGCAGATTACTGCGCCGATCAAGGGTGCGACGCTGATCGGCAATGGGCCGGATGTGCTGACTCGGGTTTCGATGGTGGGCAACGATCTGAAACTCGACGAAGGCGTGGGCACCTGCGGGAAAGATGGGCAGGCGGTGCCGGTGGGCGTGGGGATTCCGACGCTGAAGATTGATCGGCTGACGGTTGGCGGAACGGCCCGAAAGGATCCTGGCGGATTCATGCAGTAGTGCTTTTCACCACGGAGACACGGAGACACGGAGGGAATCTGAGCATTTGGTCACGCTGTAGCGAGAGGTATCCATGAATCCGTCAGTGGTGACGATAATATCTGCAGTTGTTTCGATGCTTACAGCCCTAGGTGTCAGCGGCCTGTTGGTTGCGTTCTTTCAGCACCGTTTTGAACATCAAAAACAGGTACGGGGACTGGAGCATGATCTGAAGGAAAAACGATATAAAGCGATTAACATATTGATGTTGACGCTGCTCGATCCAGCGGGTTTGGTGCATATCAAGGATCACCGTCCGGACCTAGGAAATATAGATGACGTGGTGAAGGAGCTTCGCACAGAAATGCTGAACAGCTTCCTCTTTGCGAGTGATGACGTTATCCGCTCTCTTACCGAATTCATCGCCCAACCAGCCCACGATCGATACATCAAAACGGCGGTCTCGATGAGGAAAGATCTTTGGGGAACCGACACATCCATCGGCAATGAAGTTCTCCAATTCTTTGGCGAATAGTGACCTAGTCATCTCCGTGCCTCCTTGGTGAATGATTTTCAATATGACCCCAACTGAACTCGAAAGCCGCTCCCCTAAAATCGCCACCGACCTCCGCGAGGCCGCCCAGGATATCGTCCGCCGTGCTATGTCCGGAGGTGCGACTGCTGCCGAGTGCGTGGTTCGCGAGGGCGATGAATTTTCTACGCTCGTTCGTCTGGGAGAGGTTGAGACTCTGAAAGAGTCTGGATCGAAATCGATCGGAGTGCGGGTGTTCTTCGGGCAGCGGGCGGCCAGCACTTACTCCAGCGATTTTTCGCGGGAGGGGCTCGACCGCATGGTGAAATCCGCGCTCGAGCTGGCCAAGATTACTTCGGAAGATCCATTCGGCGGAATTCCCGAGGCGTCGCAACTCGGGTCGCTCTCCGGCGATCTTGCTCTCTACCACGAAGATGTTTACTCGCTCCCGGGCCCGGATCGCATCGACTATGCGCGCCGCGCGGAAAAGGCTGCGCTCGATTTTGATCCGCGCATCCAAAATTCTGAGGGCGGGTCGTTTGACGCCGCCACCGGGCACAAGGTTTTGGCAAATTCGCACGGCTTTGTCGGCGAGTACCGGCGGTCGTATTGCTCGGTAGCTGCGGTTCCGATCGCGCAGACGGCAGAGGGTGCGATGCAGCGCGATTACTGGTACTCGGTGGCGCGCACGCTGAAGAAGCTCGATGCGCCGGAGCAAGTAGGCAGGGTGGCGGCCGAGCGCACGCTGCGTCGTCTGGGCGCGCGCAAGGCGAAGACGGCTCAAGTGCCGATCATTTTCGATCCCATGGTTTCTACGTCGATCCTCGAACATATTTTCGAGGGGGTAAACGGAGACTCGGTGTACCGCGGGGCGTCATTTCTCGCCGGAAAATTGGGACAGAGAATCGCCGGTGAGAACGTCAACATCGTCGACGATGGGACAATTCCCGGGGGCTTCGGGACCAGCCCGTTCGATGGCGAAGGGGTTCCGACGCGGCGGACGGTTGTGATCGAAAACGGCGTGCTGAAGTCGTATGTGCTCAACACATACACCGCGAAAAAACTTGGCCTGCAGACAACCGGCAACGCTTCGCGCGGGCTTGCCGGGACGCCTGGCATTGGGCCGGGGAATTATTTCCTACAGCCTGGGTCCAAGACAGCGAAAGAGCTGATCTCTGGCGTGAAAGAAGGTCTTTACGTCACGGAGTTTCTGGGGCAGGGCGTGAATCTGGTGACGGGAGACTATTCTCGCGGGGCTTCGGGGCTTTGGATCTCGGGCGGAGAGTTCGCGTATCCGGTGGAAGAGATCACCGTGGCGGGGAATCTGAAGGAGTTGTTCTTCAATATTTCCGAGATCGCGAATGACTTGGAGTTCAGAGGGTCGGTCGCGGCGCCGACGATTCGCGTGGACGGGCTGATGGTGGGCGGGGAGTAGGGCTTGTCGCAGGCGTCCGTCCAGCAAACGAGCCACAGGGGCTAAAGCCCGTGCACATTTCATCCACCAACGCGGCCCTGGAAGGGCCGCTCTTCCACGGTCGTGCCGGCGGCTGATCAAGGACGACCAGAGGTCTCTTCCCTCCTACAAAATCACCGCGGGCTCATTCTGCCTGACCGCTACGAAGAGTTCTTGAAACGTCAGCCGTGCATTGCTGCCCAGAGCATCGACGCGGTCATGGCTACAGGGAGGAAGATTCCGAAGCGGGCCCAGCGCATCTTTGGGAGATTCTCGGGATCCGCGCTGACGATCAGGAACCCGACCACCGCCACCAGCACGGAAACTAGAAGGTTCACGGCCAGCACACCGGTGCTGTGGGCGAAGATGGCGCAGAGCATGGTGCCGATGAAGACGAGGGCACCGGCTAGCTCTTCCCAGTTGGGAGGAATGGCAGACTGCGCGATGGGGATTCCCATCGCCGCGATTTCGCGCTTGACCTCCTCGAAGCCGCCAATTTTTGCTGGGATGAGGATCCAGCGATAGCGGTTCGAGGAGCGCAGATAGAGCCCCCAAGGAACTTCGTCGGCGCGCTGAATCTCACTGCGAGCGAGTTGCCGGATCGAAGGCGCGCCCGATATTTTTACTCCTTCCGCGGAGACCTCAACTCTCCTTTCTCGCAGGGTCTGTTCCAGCTTTAAGGAACGGCTCTTCCAACGCCAGAGAGTCTCGGTCAGCGGTCCGGCAACGAAGATGAACAGCGCGGCCAGTACCCATATTCGAGCCTGTTCGCGCGCGCCAAAGATCCACGTCGGACGGAGAAGCGCGACCAAGCAGGCAGCGACCAGTATGGCCGCGGCCACGGCGCAATTGCGTAGACGAAATCGTTTCGTAGCGCGGATAATGCTCTCGATTTGTGGTTCGCTGTATAGGTAGACCGCCATGCGACGGATTCTAGCAACGGCAAAACTCGCCAACCACATGAAACACTCAACGGAGACGCAATGAATCGAAGATCATTCCTGAAATGGGCCAACATGGCTGGAGTCGCGGCTGGGCTTCCCTCTGTTCCAACGTTCGGCGCTGCTCGCGATGATGCGAAACCTGGGCCGGATGCTCCGACGCCCAAGAGGGTCCTGTCACCCGAGACGATTCTGCTTAAGGATTACCGACCGAAATCCATCTACAAGATTCCCGTCACGGAGATTGCAAAGGCGAAATATCCGATCATCGACATGCACTCTCATCCTTACGCCAAGACCGCGCTGGAAATTGATGAATGGGTCAGAAACATGGATGAGGTTGGAGTAGAGAAGACGATCATCCTCACAATGGCGACGGGCGCGGAGTTTAACGACATTTGCAGCAAGTACGTACAGCATCCCGATCGCTTTGAGATGTGGTGCGGGTTCGATTTCGCGGGCTACGACAAGCCGGGATTCGGAGCGTCCGCCGTGAAGGAACTGGAGCGTTGCCAGCAGGCAGGAGCGCGCGGCGTGGGAGAAATTCACGACAAGGGGAAAGGGCTGAGATCTGGAAAGTCGAGTGCGCCGGGAATGCATCCGGATGATCCGCGGATGGATGTGGTGTTTGAGAAGTGCGGCGAACTGGGGATGCCGATCAGTCTGCACGTGGCCGATCCGATCTGGATGTACCAGAAGATGGACAAGACCAACGACGGGCTAATGAACGCGTTCTACTGGCGACTGGACAATCAGCCTGGCATTGTGGGGCTGGCAGGCATGATCGACATTCTGGAGCGCACTGCGCAGAGGCACCGGAACACGACGTTCATCGCTTGCCACTTCGCCAACCTTGACTACGATCTGGCGCGGCTGGGCGAGATGCTCGAAGGGAATCCTAATCTGTATGCGGATATTTCTGCGCGGTATGCGGAGACGGCGCCTATCCCGCGCTTCGCGGCGCAATTTTATGCGAAGCATGCCGACCGACTCGTCTACGGCACCGACATGGGAGTCGACAAGGCGATGTACCGGGCTACGTTCAGAATCCTGGAATCGCTGGATGAGCACTTCTACGAAATCGAGCAGTTCTCCTACCACTGGAGCCTGAACGGATTCGGGTTAAGCGATGCGATCCTGAAGCAGGTTTATCACGACAACGCGGCGAAGTTGCTGGCGGCGCGAAGAGCTTAGACTATCGAATCGTCTCATTTACCCGCTTGTCATCCTGAGCGCGTTTTTTTGCGCGAAGGATCTATGCAATCGCATGCAGAGCATATGCCGTCGGCAAGTTGCACAGGTCCTTCGCGCAAAGAACGCGCTCAGGATGACAAGCGGGGGAGACTGTCAATCGACAATCCAATATTCCCAGCCTACAATTCTGTCATGAGCAGCTTGGGCCAGCAGACTCCGGTGGCTGAGGAACGCGACTCCAGCCGTTTGATTATCGTGATCGCGGTGGCGGCGGTGATTGCGGTTGCGCTGGCGGTTGCGTTTTTGCTGCGCGAGACGCCGAAATCAGCGAAGCCAGTGTCGCCATACATTGCGAGCTTGAAGCTCTCCGATTTCAAAATGAGCGCGGCGGAAAATTTCATTGGGCACACGGTCAGCTATGTCGACGGCACAATTGCGAACGCTGGTGATAAGACCGTGACGCATGTCGTGGTGGAAGTCGTTTTCAAAGACGATATGGGGCAACTTGCACAGCGCGAGGATTTGCCCCTGCGGGTGCTCAGAGCCAACGGCCCGTATCCGGATGCTGTGGACCTCAGCGTTTCGCCGCTCGGTCCCGGCCAGAGTCAACCCTTCCGTCTGACGTTTGACAGCATCTCGGCGCAGTGGAACCGCGCGTATCCGGAGATGCGCGTCACCGATGTGACGCTAAAGTAGCACCTCGCCGCTCCCTCCTCGCGTTCCCGCTACAATGACTCCATGCCTGAAGGTAAGCCATTTCGGCTGACGGAGTCTGTTAAAGCCGCGGGTTGAGCGTCCAAGCTGAGTCCGGCGGCGCTGGACACGGTGCTTGGGAAATTAGCCCGGCAACATGACCCGAATGTTCTGGTCGGCTTCGATCATGCCGACGACGCCGGAGTGTATCTGATCAACCCGGATCAAGCGCTGGTGCAGACGGTGGATTTCTTCACGCCTGTGGTCGACGACCCTTATACGTTTGGCCAGATCGCGGCCACCAACGCGCTCAGCGACGTCTATGCGATGGGCGGGAAGCCGCTCACTTCGCTGGCGCTGGTTTGCTTTCCTGACAAGGCGGACCTGTCAATTTTGGAGCGGATTCTGGCTGGCGGGTTGTCGAAGATGATCGAGGCGGGATGCACGGTGATTGGGGGGCATAGCATTCGCGACGAAGAAACTAAGTTTGGATATTCCGTGACCGGAGTCGTGCACCCGAAGAAAATTCTTGCGAACGCTGGCGCCAAAGCCGGGGATGCGTTGTTGTTCACGAAGGCTCTTGGTACGGGAGTGATCTCAACCGCGATCAAGAAAGGCAGAGCTGAACAGGCGTGGATTGATGCGGCTGTGCGGTCGATGACCACGCTCAACAAGCGGGCCGCGGAAGTGATCGTTGACGGCAATTTTCGTGTGAACGCCATGACCGACGTGACTGGATTCGGTTTGATCGGGCATGCGCGTGAGGTGGTGCTGGCGTCGGATGTGTCGATCAGCATTTCTGCCGGGCGGGTTCCGCTGCTCGACGGGGCGTTGGAGTGCGTGCGCGCTGGATACATTCCTGGCGGACTCAAGAACAACCGCGACTTCGCCGAGTGCCTGGTCGAATACAATGACGGCGTTCCCGACGATGTGCGGGCGCTGCTGTTTGATCCGCAGACTGCGGGAGGACTGCTGATATCTACGCCCGACTCGGGATCTCTGGCGCGGGCTCTCATTGACGCGGGAGTCGCGGCGGTGCAGATCGGGGAAGTCTTGGCGAACGGCAAGCCTCGGATCCGGGTGACTCTCTAAGACTGCCGTCGGCGCGTGTGCTCTACCGACTAGTGTTTAGCAGTTCCCAGATTCGCGCCAGATGGTGATCGTCGTGTTCGGCTACAAAGAACAGATGATCTACGAGCCGCATCGGCGTCTTTAAACGCGGGTGGGGAATGGCGCTAGCGAACAGTGATCCACCCAGTTCATCCACGCGCTTCAGCAGTCTCTCTCGCGCGGCGCGGAACTCAGTCAGAATCTCCTCCGATGGGCGCGCGTTGTGGTTGGCTTCGTGGGTCCTGCGATTCTTCAGGTCTGCGACGGTAAGCTGGTGTCTGGCTGCCACGTAATCGTCCACTCGCGCCAGCCACAGTGGTTCGAGGTCAAGCAAATGACCGGCGTGTTCCTGAGTCGACCACTTTTCTTCCACTTTCCTCGTCAGAGTTTTGTGAGAACGGCCGCGAAGCGTCTCCTCGAGTCTCGCGGGAGTGCCGCGCAGGCGTGCGAGCAGATTCGGATGCAGCTCGACCGGGAAGGAAAACTCAAACTTGCGTTCAAACCAGGTTGGTACTTGACTCATCGCTTCCGCCATTCAGAGGAATGATTTCAATCGAGAGATGCGCGGCCTGCACCAAACGGCTCACGAATTCCTGCCATCGCGGGCCGGAGCTGGTGCATCTCTTAGAATGGTACGTGGCGGCATCCGCAAAGTTTGTTCCTGCAAGGAGCCATTATGCAAACTCGTGAGCTTGGACGCAGCGGTCTCAAAGTTTCTGCCCAGGGGCTGGGCTGCATGGGGATGTCGGAGTTCTATAGCGGATTCGATGATAAGGAATCGATCGCGACCATTCATCGGGCGCTGGAACTCGGCATCAACTTTCTTGACACCGCGGATGTTTATGGGCCGCACAAGAACGAAGAACTGGTGGGCAAGGCGATCAAGGGCAAGCGCGACAAGATCGCGCTGGCGACGAAGTTTGGGATCGTGCGCGATCCGGCCAATCCAAATGTGCGCGGAGTGAACGGCAAGGCAGAGTATGTGCGCAAATCCTGCGAGGCCAGCTTGCGGCGGCTCGGAGTGGAGACCATCGATCTTTACTATCAGCATCGCGTTGATCCCGACACTCCGATTGAAGAGACTGTCGGTGCCATGGCTTCGCTGGTGAAGGAAGGCAAGGTGCGGTATCTCGGGCTGTCGGAGGCCTCTCCAGCGACATTGCGGCGTGCGGTGAAAGTACATCCGATCACGGCGCTGCAGACGGAATACTCTTTGTGGACGCGCGACCCGGAGCGCGAGGTCTTGGCGACGTGCCGCGACTTAGGAATCGGATTCGTGGCGTACAGTCCTCTCGGGCGCGGATTTTTGACCGGACAGTTCAAGAAGTTTGAGGACTTGCCCGAGGACGACTACCGGCGGCATTCGCCGCGATTTCAGGGAGAGAATTTCAAGAAGAATCTGGATCTGGTGCGGCGGGTGGAGGAGATTGCCCGCGAGAAGGGATGCACGGCTTCGCAACTGGCGCTGGCTTGGGTGATAGCGCAGGGGTCGGACATTGTTCCGATCCCAGGGACGAAGCGGCGGAAGTATCTGGAAGAGAATGTCGGAGCCGGCGCCGTCGAGCTAACGAAAGAAGATTTGCGCAGGATTGATGAGACATTTCCTCCGGAAGCGGCCGCGGGAGCGCGATATCCGGAGCATGTGATGGCGCTGGTGGAGCGCTAGCCAGGAAGCCGCCTTCGAGAAATCCCTCTCTCGCGAACAGCAGAATCCGTCGGACGCATCCATCCGCCGAAGTCTTGTCAATAGGCAGGGGGCATCGGTATGGCCGACGCAACTAATGAGTGGGGATAGCGGGACGCCCCAGTTCGAAGCGCAGATCGATAACACGTCCGGTGCTCAGCAGAAAGCCGGTGATGACGCCCTTGCTGTTGCGCGTAAAACGAATTTTGCCCACATCGGCGGTAAAGAAGTCGCGAGTGACCGGGTGGAGCGTGTCAGGATCGCTTTTAATGCGGTGCAGCACAAGGCTGTCTTTGCCGTTCGGGCCGGATTCGATTTTCAGCTCATAGATCGGATCGATCTCTGGACTGCTGTAGATACCGGAATATTCGGCGAGCTGAGCTTCGGTCGACGCGAAGGCTGGAGCGGCCGAGAATGTCTCGATCTTGCCGTCTTCGTGTCTGATTGTTAATTGCAGCGGAGCTCCAGCGTGTGAAAACGTGAACTCGTCGGGGGCGATCGTTAGGCGGAAATGGTCTTCGCCGATAGCCTCCACCGCATAAGTGTCATCTTCGCCCACATTGCCCACGTGAAGTCCTCCGTCTTTGACGACAAAGCGGACCAGATCGTCTGGGTCTTTGACGTTGACATAGGTACCGACTTTGGCTTTCATCTGCTCCGGGGTGAGAGTGAGCGGCTTGGACTTATCGGCATGGGCGTACTCGGCCGGTTGCATCTGCGGACCGAGATAAATCTCTGCGACTTTCCGTGCCAGATCGCTGGGATTAGCTGAGCCGAGATTACAGAGGCATGCCACCGTGAAGTGCTGATCGGGGAAGCGAATGAAGTCAGAGCGGTAGCCGGCATCGCCTCCGTCATGGTCGACGGTGTTGAGGCCGCGATATTTGCCGATCTCCAAGCCGGCTGCGTAGCCGATCTGCTCTCCGTCGTTGAGCTTTCCGCGCTCCTGCAACTGCTGTACAAGGTTCCGTCCACCTACGCGGGGCGTATAGAAGTTTTCGTCCCAGAGAGCAAGATCTTCAACGGTGGTAAGCAGGCTGGTGGCGCCTACAGTGTCAAAATTGGTAACGCTCAGGCGATAAGTATCGCCGGAGGGTAGGTAGCCATAGGCCATGTTCTTCACGATTTCATCGTAGTCATCGCGGAAGTGCGTGCTCTTCATGCCGAGCGGAGCGAAGATGCGCGCGGTGGTAAAGCTGCGAAATGACTGGCCGCTGACCAGGGCCACGATCCGCGCCAGGAGCGTGTAGCCGGTGTTGCTGTAGAGGACCTTGGTGTTGGGCGGAAAGTTAAGGTCCCGCTGGTGTGAGACAACGGAGAGAACATCAGCATCGGTGATGAGGTCGCGAGAATAGCGCCATCCGGAGAGCTGCAGCAGGTCCCACTGGTCGCGCAGGCCGCTGGTATGGTGGAGCAGCTCGCGGATCGTGACCGGCACGCCAAAGTCGGGCAGCTGAGGGATGTATTTGCGCACCGGGTCGTCGAGCGAGAGCTTGTCCTCCTGCGCCAGCAGCAAAATCGACGCCGCGGTGAACTGCTTTGACATGGATGCGACGTGAAATACCGTCGCGGGTGTGATGGGGATATTGTGGTCGAGGTCGGCCATGCCGTAGCCGTGTTCGTAAACAATCTTGTGGTCGCGGATGATGGACAGCGCGCAGCCGGGAGAGACGGTGGTGTCCATCTTCTGAAAGAGCGCGTAGACCTTGGCTTCAGGCCTTTCTGCGGGAGCGAGCCCGGACTGCGCGGCGCTTGAAGTGGACAGCAGGCAGAGGAGGACGGGCACGAGGAACCGGGATGCCATCAACGAAATCTCCCGCAGCGAAAACATGAAGGTGATCGTTCGCGAATTAGTGTAACGAATACTTGCCGGGTGACCCATCCTTGCGCGTTCTTTGCGCAAGAGCCCGCCCTGAGCCTGCCGAAGGCGTGTGATTCCACGGGCAGCAGCTTAGGCCGACAGGAACCACTCCACTCTACTGAATCAACGTGCCGCCGTTGCCTCCATTCGGCTCTGCGTCTGGCGCGATCACTACGGCTGCGGCTACGCGGTCGCCGGGCTCCATGTTCAACAAGCGGACGCCCTGGGCGTTGCGGCCGGATTCGCGAATCGTCGTCGAATCCATGCGGATGATTTTGCCGTAGTGGCTGATCAGCATGACCTCGGAAGTTTCGTCGACCTGGGCGATCGCAACGACTTTGCCGACGCGCTCGGTGGTCTTCACGTTGATGACGCCCTTGCCGCCGCGGTTGGTGAGGCGGTATTCGTCGGCGGGAGTGCGCTTGCCATAGCCGTTTTCGGTGACGGAGAGGATTAGGCTGCCTTTGACGGCGATGTCAATGGCTTCGGGCTCGGAGACTTGCCCTTCCTTTCCGGTCGCTAGCGCGTCCGGGACGGACGAGGCGTCCGCCCCCACACGAGCTGAGGCGGACGTCCCCACACTTTCGGCTCCGGGCTTTGTCGTCGCAGCCATACCTACTACGTAGTCATTCTTGTCGAGGTCGATGCCCCAGACTCCGTAGGCGGCGCGGCCCATGGGGCGGACGTGGCTCTCGTCGAATCGAACGGCCATGCCTTCGTGCGAGGCCAGGAAGATGATCTGATTGCCGTTGGTGACGCGGACGGCGACCAACTCGTCGCCTTCTTCAATGGCGATGGCGTTGATGCCGTTGGAGCGCACATGCATGAACTCGCGCAATGCTGATTTCTTGACCAGGCCCTTGCGAGTGGCGAAGAAGACATACTTGTTTTCCTCTTCGAGGTTGCGGACGGCGACCATGGTTTTCACGGTCTCGCCGGGCTGCAGGCCGACCAGGTTGCCAATGTGCTTGCCTTTGCCAGCAGCACTGACATCGGGGATCTCGTAGACCTTGAGCCAGTAAACGCGGCCCTTGTTGGTGAAAATCAAAATATAGGCGTGCGTTGACGCGATGAAGAGATGTTCGACGAAATCTTCGTCGCGCGTCTTCATGCCAGTGCGGCCCGTGCCTCCGCGGCGCTGCATGCGGTAGGTGGAGATGGGCGTGCGCTTCATGTAGCCGGAGTGGCTGACGGTGACGGCAACCTGCTCGTCGGCGATGAGATCTTCCAGAACAATCTCGGCGGCTTCGTCTTCGAGGCGGGTGCGGCGGTCATCTCCGTATAACTTCTTAACTTCCTCAAGCTCTTTGATGATGACTCTGCGCAGCTTCGTCTCGGAGCCAAGGATGGATTCGTATTCGGTGATGTTGTCGCGAACTTCCTTCAACTCGTTCGAGATCTCGTCGATGGAGAGCTTGGTCAGGCGGTGCAACTGCAGTTCGAGGATGGCATCGGCCTGCCTGGTGGTGAAGGGCTTTTCGGGGTCAAGCCGGGGAGCGCGGCCCGTCGTATTGATGTCGATCTTCTTGCCGCCGAAGTAGAGCACCAAGTTTTCGCGGGCGTCGGCGCGGTTGGCGCTGCCGCGAATGATGGTGATGACGTTATCGAGGTGATCGAGCGCGGTGAGGTACCCTTCGAGAATGTGCTCGCGGTCTTTCGCCTTCTGCAGCAGGTAGGCGGTGCGGCGGCGGACGACGTCGACACGGTGCTCGATGAAATACTTGATGGTCTGGATCAGGCCCATTTCGCGGGGCTGTCCGTTAACCACCGCGAGCAGGATCATAGAGAAGCTCTCCTGCATTTGCGTGTGCTTGAAGAGCTGATTGAGAACAATCTGGGGCTCTGCTCCGCGCTTGAGTTCGACGACGATGCGCATGCCGTCGCGGTCGCTTTCGTCGCGGATATCGGAAATGTCTTCGATGTCTTTGTCGTTGACCAGTTGCGCGATGCGCTCGACCAGCCGGGCTTTATTCACCTGATACGGAATCTCGGTGACGATGATGGCCTGACGATCCTTGTTGATGTTCTCAATCGCAGCCTTGGCGCGCATCATGAAGCGGCCGCGTCCGGTGCGGTAAGCTTCGAAGACTCCGGCGCGGCCGTGAATAATGCCAGCCGTCGGGAAGTCAGGACCCTGCACGAACTTCAGAATCTCGGCAAGTTGCGCGTTGGGATTGTTGACGAGCGTGATGGTGGCGTCGACGATCTCCGTCAAATTGTGCGGTGGAATTTTCGTGGCCATGCCGACGGCAATTCCGTCGGAACCGTTGATCAGAAGATTGGGAATGCGCGCGGGAAGAACCTCAGGCTCAACCTCGCTGCCATCGTAGTTGGGATGGAAGTCGACTGTTTCCTTGTCGAGGTCTTCGAGTAACGCAGTAGAAACCTGCGCAAGCTTCGCTTCGGTATAACGATCGGCCGCAGGCGGGTCGCCGTCGACGGAGCCGAAGTTTCCCTGACCAAAAATCAGCGGATAGCGCATGCTCCAGGTTTGCGCGAGGCGGACGAGAGCGTCGTACACGGCGAGATTGCCGTGGGGATGGTACTTGCCCATGACGTCGCCGACGATGCGGGCGCACTTGCGCGTGGCCTTGTTGGGCTGAAGGCCCATCTGCTGCATGGTGTAAAGAATGCGGCGATGAACGGGCTTCAATCCGTCGCGCACGTCGGGCAGCGCGCGGCCGATGATCACCGACATGGAGTAGTCGAGATACGACCGCTTCATCTCCTCTTCGATGTTGACCGGTTGAATGTTCAGCGCGCCAGGGCCGTCGCCGCCGGGAGGAGGAGTGAGAGGAAGTTCGGGGTTTTGATCGTCAGCCATGGATCGCTCTTAGCCTTTGGCTCTTAGCTTTTAGCCACAACTTCTTACGTTCACGAGCCGGATGTTTAGTATCTACTGGAATCCTGTAACTAGTTGTATTTACGGATGTTATGTGCCCTTGGAACTGTAATGATTATACCATGCAAACGGGATGAATTTGGTGCGGGTGTTGACCGGGTTGAGGCGGGCTGAGTTTCGGACTCTACACGTCCTCGCGAGAGTCGGTTGAGATACGCGTCTGGTGTAGTCGCGGCTTTCATGGTGAGGTCATGCGCGCGGGGAAGAGTCGAATTGCTTGGTAGAAGACGTTGCGAGCAACCTCTCTACGGGCGGACGATCACTTCGTTGGGCGACGTGGGAAGCTGGAATCTTACATTCCGCAATTGATTGGACTTGACGGTTTCGGGCAGGTCTAGCGAGTTGAGTTCAATCTTTCTGTTCCATGATCCGTCGGTGTAGTAGTCGCCGCGGGTGTAGAGGACGCCGTCAGCAATGGTGTAGTCGGACACTTCTTCGCGGTGACCATCGCGAAATACGAGAACGACCGGCGCCAACTCGCGGGCAGCGAGCTCACGATCCGCAACTTGGGTCGCAACATCGGGCGGCCTTGCGGTTCGACGCGGCGCGGCTGGCGTCTGATTGATCATCTCTGTTCCCGAAGTCTCTTCACCACTCACGCGAACGTAGCGGTCACCCCGCAGTTCGATCAAGAGGGGCTGCGTCGGCATGGCAGGCTGCGCTGGCGTGGAGTTTGCCGGCGGTGGCGCTTGCAGGATGATGACGGGCGGCTGAGACGCCACGGGATATCCTATGCTGTAGAGAGCATCGGAGTAGAAGGGGTCCGACAAGAAGACGGACGACCTGGAGAACGAATGATGTCGGGAGAACGCGCCGAAATTCTGCCCGAAGGTCGGGGTGAAGTGCGGAGACGACCAGGCTGGTCTCTGTGCGCTTGAGCACGGCGTGATCGCGGCCAGCAGAGCGACAAGAGCGACCCTGCGCATGAATTAGTTCGCCTGCGGGTTGGGCGGCAGCTGAAACGTGATGCCACGCTCGTCATTCTGCTTGCGTGTGGCCTCAAGGTCGAGATCGGAGATCGCGACTTTGCGGGAGTGTCCCGGTGTCAGGTCAAACAGGGTCGCGGCGATGATGGCATAATTTCCCACTTCTATTTTGTGACCATCCTTGAAGACGAGCAGCGTTGGCACTTGCGGCGGCTCTGGAGCGGGCGGGGCAGCATCGGCACTCTGAACAGAGTGAGGCGTGGGAACATTTCTCACCGGGGGAACATAGGAATCAGCGCCCGACCCGCGGCGGTCGAAGATGGTGGGGCCACCTTGGTAATCCGCGTCAGAGTCGTCCGCGGTGTCGTCATCATCAGTGGCGCCGATGTCGATGGCGTATGGAACCGGGACCGCGTAAACCACCGGCGGAGTGTATTCCACGTAGTGGTGGCGATGGTGACGATGGCCGTCGGCGGGAGGATGGTTTGACGTGGAGAAAGTGACGCGCGAATCGGGAGCGTAGCCGCGCGGACCGAGTGAGGTAACGCTGGTCCGCGTACCGTTGACGGCACGGCCGCCGAATCCTGGAGAAGTAACTGAGGCCGGAGCGCCGTTGACTTGGGCGTGGCTGTTCGAGATGAAGACCGAGGGCACAGCCAGCAGGCTGAAAAGCGCGACCGACGCTGGAATCGAGTGCCGCACAGAGACATCATACTCCAATGAGGAAGTCATGGCGCACCTCGAAAGTAGAACGCTCGTACTTCGTTAGATTGCAGGGGTCGCAGGCTGGATGCATGAGAAGAACGCAATTCACGGGGCTGCATGTAATTGAAAACACGCGGCTATTTGTCGCGAAGGTGGAGCTATAATTTCTGCTGATCCTGGATTCTAGTGACCTGATCCCGCCGAACCTGGATCCTGCTGAACTTGGGTCCTGCTGACCCCGGAGTAGCGCGGACAACGTCCGACCTATGAAATCTGCATTTCGATTTGCGCTGCTGGCGCTGGTGCTGGTGATTGTGGCGATGGTGTCGGCGTTGACGGCGATGCGCTTTGCCATTCATGGTCAGGAGGTGGCCGTGCCTCCGCTGGTGGGACTGGCGCCGGCCGAAGCGGAGCGCGCCGTGTCGGGCCTCGGATTGCAGATTTCGATTGAGCGGCAATATTACAGTCCGCAAATTCCTGAGGGCAGGATCATGTCGCAACTGCCGTTGCCGGGGACGAAAGTGCGGCGCGGCTGGCAGGTCCGCGTGGCGCAGAGTCTGGGACCGACGCGGGTGGCGATTCCCGATGTGACAGGACAGAGCGAGCACGCTGCGGAATTGAACATCCGGCGGCGGGGCCTAGATGTGGCTTCGATGGCGGAAGTGCAAGCGGCCGGCATCCCGGCGGATCAGGTGCTGGCGCAAAGTCCTCCGGCGAACGCGACGCAGGTGTTGGCGCCGAAGATCAGCTTGCTGGTGACGACTGCCGCAGAACCGCAGGCGTTCGTGATGCCGAGCTTTGTGGGACAGCCGCTGGGCAGTGCGAACCGGACGCTGCAGGACTCGGGGTTCAGGTTGGGGAATGTGAGCGTGGCGGCGCCGGTGGTCGCTCCCGCGGACGCGGCGAATCCGGCTGCGACACCGGTGGCGCAGCCTGTTCCAACTGCTCCTCCAGCGCAGCCTTCGCCGGCGAGCATCATTGTGTCGCAGGCGCCGGCAGCGGGGCAGAAGGTTGTGGCGGGAACGGCAGTCAGTTTTGAAGTGCGGTAAGAAGTTTGCCGCGGATCTGCACGGATAAACAGCGGAAAGTTTTCTTTAGATTCTCTGTAAGATTGCGGCGAAAAATCCGTCGCAGGGATGAATGCCGGGGATCGTTCGCAGGTAGGGGCCGCGCGTGAGAGAAGCTGTTTCGGGCCAGGTGAGTTTGCCGGCTGCTTTCAGGCGGTCGAGTTCGGCGCGGCAATCGAGCAGGCGGAACGCTTGAGTCTCTGACAGGGCTTGCTCGACGACCGCTTCGTTTTCTTCTTTTTCCAACGAACAAGTTGAGTAGATGACGCGTCCGCCGGGGGCAACCTGAGCCAGGGCGGAGCGGAGGATTGCGCACTGGCGTTGTTGCAGCTCGGCGAGATCGGCGATCGTGAGACGCCATTTGATTTCTGGATTGCGGGCGAGCGTCCCGGTGCCGGAGCAGGGGACATCGGCGAGAACCCGGTCGAACGCGACTGATGTCGGGAGATGCTGCGCGTCGGCGACTACGATTTGGATCTGCGAGTCGGACGACTTGTGCAATAGTTTTTGGAGCAGGCGCGCGCGGTGAGGATGAAGTTCGACCGCGGTGATCGTTGCGTTTGGATTGAGGTCTGCCATGGCCCGGGTCTTGCCGCCCGGGGCGGAGCAGCAGTCGAGAACGCGGGATCCTTCTCCAAGAGGAGCAGGGCCGACCAGAGCGGCGACGAGTTGCGAGGCTTCATCCTGGATGACGATTTCGCCCTTGCGGAATGCCTGGGTCTTCGTGACATCCCCCGCTTCAACGCGACGGGCGTTGGACAGGAAACTTCCGGCGGCGAGAATTATTCCTTCTTGAGTGAGTTGCGCTTCGGCAGTTGGGGTGCGAAGGCGGATCGCGGTCTTCGGAATCGCTTGATTGTGTTTGCAGATCTGATGAGCGGCGGGAAGTCCGTATTCATGAGCCCAGCGTTCGACCAGCCAGAGAGGATGCGCAAAGGCGCGGCTGAGGCTATCAGGTGAGGAGTGCGTTTCTTCTTCCCGAGAGGACGCGACCATTTGCGGCGTAGCTGCGGAAAGCTTGCGCAGCACGGCATTCACGAATGAAGCAGCCGAGCGTTTGCGGGCGCGCTTTACCAGTTCGACGCTTTCATGTAGGGCCGCGCGCTGCGGCACACGATCGAGCCAGCGGAATTGATAGAGGGCCATACGAAGCGAGATTAGAATCTCAGCGTCAAGTTTGGACAATGGTTGTGACGATGCCTTGGCGATCTCGGCGTCGAGCCGGGAACGCCAGCGGAGAACGCCCATGACCAGTTCGGTGGCGAGGGCGTGATCGGCGGTGGAGAGTTTTTCTCGTTCGGCGGAGTGCAGCAGTTCCGAGGCGTACGCGGAATCGCGCTCCACGCGGAACAGGATGTCGAAAGCTGCGGCGCGCGCGGGGGATACTGCGGACCTCGGTGGTCGAGCCTGAGGCTTCAAGGTACCAGTATGATGGAAGCAGAAAATCTACGGAAGTCCTGCAGCCCGATAGAATCTTCGAAACAGGTCTGTCAAGTCCACTTAAGTAGCCAATTTACGTACACGAAGGTAGACAATTCTTCCCACAGGCTAACCCGTTGCATCGAAAGCGCACCCCTTTTTCGCCTCGAAGAATCAACAGCTTGCGGGCGGCAATTTGCGGCTTTTTCCACAGCGTTCCTGCAGGAACACTCCTCGTTTCGCAGTCGTGGGCTACAAGCCCAGCTTCTCGCCCGTGTGCGGGCGATAGCCGTGAATGAAGTCTCGCGCGGTGGAGCGCCTCTTCCCTTCGAGTTGAATTTCTAGAAGTTCGAGGGACGTGTCGTGACCGCAGCCGACGACGAGCCGGTCTGCCTTGGCGTGGAGTTCGGCCGGAGGGAAGGCGTCGGTCGTAGGGCGCGCTTTCATGATCTGCAGGTTCTTGCCGCGGAATTTGGTGTGCGCTCCGGGCCAGGGTTGAAAGCCGCCGATGCGGTTGTAGATCTCGTGGGCAGAGCGGGAAAAATCTACGAGGCCGTCTTCCTTTTTGAGAATGGGAGCGAGGGTCGCTTTCGAATTGTCTTGGGGGCGCGGCTGGATTGTGCCAACCTGCAGGCCGCGCAGCGTCTCGACGACGAGATCTGCGCCGATTGCGGCGAGGCGCGGAGCAATGGTCTCGGCGGTGTCATCAGGTGCGATCGCGAGTTCTTGCTGGAGGAGGATGTCGCCGGTGTCGAGGCCGGCGTCGATCCGCATGGTGGTCACGCCCGTGACGGTTTCACCGTTCGCGATGGCCCACTGAATGGGCGCGGCACCGCGATATTTCGGGAGGAGCGACGCGTGCAGGTTGATGTTGCCGAGCGGAGGAAGATCGAGCATCCAGTGGGGAATGATGCGGCCGTAGCCAACGACGATGATCGCGTCGGGCTTGATGGCGGTGAGTTGAGCGCGAAATTCATCGTTGCTCTTGATGCGGTCGGGCTGCGTGATGGGAAGATTCAGTCGTAGAGCAGACTCTTTAACGGGAGAGGCCACCAGTTCGAGTCCGCGTCCTTTGGGGCGATCGGGCTGAGTCACGACCAGATGGACGAGGAATCCTGCGGCGACCAGCTTTTCCAGCGTGGGCACTGCGAAGCGCGGCGTGCCGCAGAAAACGAGATTCAAAGGCATTGGGTAATTGTGCAACGAGTAATTTGGTAATTGAACTGCCCGTTCGGACACTGCCGGCAAATTGCTCAATTACAAAACTACCCAATTGCTCAATTCTTTACCACTCGCCGGCTTTCATGAGCTTGCGGATCTTCCGCTTCATCAAGTCGCGTTTCAGGGCGCTGATGTGGCTGATGTAGAGCTTGCCGTTCAGGTGATCGGTTTCGTGCAGAAAGGCGCGGGCCAGCAGTTCCTCGCCGGTTTTTTCGAAGACCTTGCCATGAACGTCCTGGGCGCGAATGGTGACTTTGTTAGGGCGGCTCACGTTCTCGCGGAAGTCGGGGATGCTGAGGCATCCCTCGCTCTGAGTGTGGCGGCCTTCGGTGTGAATGATTTCGGGATTGATGAGGACGAGCTTGGCTTTCGGGTCTTCCTTGAAAGTGACGTCGACGACGGCAATGCGGCGACCAATGCCGATTTGCGGGGCGGCGAGGCCGACGCCGTGAGCGACGTACATCGACTCGAACATGTCGTCGATGAGCTTTTGCAGTTCTTCGTCGAACGCCGTCACCTTGTCGGCAGGCTTCTCGAGAACTGGGTTGCCGAATTTTACGATGGGATAGATCATTATCTTGAGATCAGAAGCTTTTCAGTTGCTGCCGGTAGCCTTCGAAATTTCTCAGGGTCTCAGTCATGGAATCGCCCCCGAATTTCTCCAGAGCGCAGCGCGCGAGAGTCAGTGCGACCATGGCCTCGGCCGCGACCCCGGCTGCGGGGACGACGCAAACGTCCGAACGCTCGTACGCGGCCTTGACCGGCTCGCGGGTCGAGAAATCGACCGACTGCAAGGGGCGGCGCAGCGTCGAAATTGGTTTGAGATAGCCGCGAACGCGAATTTGTTCTCCGTTCGAGACTCCGCCTTCAATGCCGCCAGCGTTGTTGCGCGTGCGGGAAAACGCGGTGAAGCCGGAAGTGGCAGCATAGCCAATCTCATCGTGCACAGCCGAGCCGGGAGCAAACGCGGCTGCGACGCCGGCGCCGATCTCAACCGCCTTCACAGCTTGCAGCGACATGACGGCAGCGGCGAGCAGGGCGTCGAGACGTTCGTCCCACTGGACGTACGTGCCAAGGCCCGGCGGAACACTATGAGCTACGACCTCGAAAACTCCTCCGAGCGAATCGCCGGTTCGTAGCACCTTGTCGACTTCCTCTTTCATGCGCTGCTCGGCTTCGGGATCGGCGCAATTGAGGAGAACTTCTTCGCGATCGTAGAGCGCGCGAATTTTTTCCCACGCGACCTGATCGGTCACGGTCACGCTGCCGGTAGTGACCACATGACTGAGGACCTCGATGCCGAGTTCGCGCAAGAAGAGCTTGGCGATCGCGCCGAGAGAAACACGGGCGGCCGATTCGCGTGCCGAGGCGCGCTCGAGCACGTAGCGAGCTTCAGAAAAATTGTATTTCAGTGCTCCGGCGAGATCCGCGTGCCCGGGACGGGGAGAGGCGACGCGCTTATGCTTCGCGGGATCGCCCTCGGCAACGGGCAGGGACTCCTGCCAGTTCTTCCAGTCGCGGTTTTCCAGCTGGACGGAGATGGGCGAACCGATGGTCATTCCATGGCGCACGCCGGAAAGAATGTGGGCGGTGTCGCGCTCGATCTTCATGCGGCCGCCGCGGCCGTAGCCCTGCTGGCGCCGCCAGAGTTCCCGGTCGAGGAAGGACTGGTCCACTTTCAATCCAGCGGGCATGCCGGAAAGGAAGGCGACCAGAGCTTCGCCATGGGACTCTCCCGCTGTGAAGTAGCGCAGCATAAACGCTCGATTGTACCTGATGCGAGGTGGGATCGGATTGCGGGCCGATGCATGGGGTGGTCGCTGTTTCCACAAAAAGAACTGGCAGCAGATTTTTCGGTCACATCACGTCCGCAAAGACGTTACAATGACGTAGCCTTCGAGCCTAACGTCTGGGGTCGAAGGCGAACCCCGCGCCGCGTCGCAAGAATCTCTGGCCAACATCTTTGGTATCACAAGGAGGAGCTGTGTGCCCCCCCGCACAGATCCAGCGAGAACTATCGTTCGGCAGTAAGAAGATTCGTTGTGTTGTGGCGCACGACCATGTCTTGCTGCGCCAGGGACTGCGACGCTTACTCGATGATGAACCGGATATGGACGTGGTAGCGGAGGCAGGGAATGCCGCCGAAGCGCTACAGAGAGTATTCGAGCATCGTCCTGAGGTGGTCATCGCCGATGCGGGCATCTTCGGGTGCGTGGGCGATCAGGCCGAGCGCCTGATCCTGCGAGAGTCCCCACACAGTAAGGTGCTTTTTCTTGCCGTGTATGAAGCCGAAGGCCCGCGGCAGGAAGGGCGAGCGGACGGAGCCAGTTTCGCGGTGCGGCAGACGTCCGCGGAAGAGTTGGTGGAGATGGTGAGGAACGCCCACGGCGGGAGTTCCGCGCTGCGGGAAATGCCGCGAAGAGGCCAAGCGGACTGGCCGGCGGAGGAACTGCTTCCGCGAAAACGGGTCTTGACGGCACGGGAGCGCGAAGTTCTGAAGCTGCTGGCCGAAGGAAGAACCGTGCGCTCGGCGGCAGGCGTTCTGGGGCTCAGCGTGAAGACGGTGGATGCGCACAAATTTAATCTGATGCGCAAGTTGGGGATTCACAACAAGGCGGAACTGGTGATGTGGGCGATTCAGAAGAGAGTGGTGAAGCTGCCGGCGAATTTCTAGGGAGTTGCGGCTCGCCGCGGCCGGAACAAGACTCCCAAAATTCCCTCGCCGAAAGGATACGACCACCAGGGCTGAAGCCCGTATTCATTCTGCTTGCTTCACGCGGCGCTGAAAGCGCCGCTCTTCCACGGTGGTACAAGCGGCCCTCTAAGCGGCCTCTCTTTCAGCAACTTCTGTGAGCCGCCCTTTCAAAACAATCCCTGATACGTTCAGCCGCGCGCCTGCCGCGCGTCTATTCCTTGGCTGCCGCGGCGGCGAGGTCCGCCAGGCTTTCTACTATCAGGTCGGGCTTTGCTTCGGCGGCTTTGACTGCGCCCACGCCTGGACGGGCTGAGGGACGGTTGACCCAGACCGTAGCGAGGCCGAGAGCTTGGGCGGGAATGACATCGTGGAAGATGCTCTGGCCCACGTGCAGCACGCGATGCGCTGGAGCATTGACTCGGCTGAGGGCCAGCTCGAAGAGCTTCAGCGAAGGTTTGTAGGCTTGAGCTTGCTGCGCGGTAATTACTTCGTCAAAGTCGACTCCGAGTTGAGGGCGCGTTCCGGCGAAGAGATCGTCGTCCACATTGGAAAGAATGGCGAGGCGAAAGCGGGACTTGAGCTCGCGAAGGGCGGCGACTGTGTCGGGCCAGGGCCTCCAGGTGGGCAGAGAGTCGGGCAGGGAGCGCACTTCTTCAGCGGTTGGTGTGAATCCAATTTCGATGCCGAACTGGCGGACGACTGACTCCAGGACTTCGCGGTAGGGATGGAAGACGCCGTGTTCGGAGCGCTGCTCAAAGTCCCCGTAAAGTTTGAGGAGAGTGGCGTCGTCGATTTTTTTTCTGTGAGCAGACAGGATGCGATGAAGCGCGGACAGAATTCCTGCTTCCCAGTTGATCAAGGTGCCGTAGCAGTCGAAGGTGAGGATTTCGAAGCGGTTGAAGTCGAGCATGGCGCGCCGATCCTGTTTTGCGAAGTAGGAAATGAGATGGTTGGGCGATCAATTCACATTAACGAATGAGCCGGTTGTCGCAGCCCGGAAGAGGCCGTTCCTGCGCATCTCAAGGTTCTCCGCAGTCTGCTCTGATCAACCTCTGCCGCTTACTCTATCGCTTAACTTCGAGCGGTTGCGAAAGCTCGAAGCTGACGGCGGACTCGGCCGGAAGGACGATGTCTTTATTCCCGGTAAGTGCGGCGCCACCGGCCCCGGCGCCGCCGCCGGCCGCCATGCCAATCGCAGCGCCTTTGCCGCCGCCGGCGAGTGCGCCAATGATTCCGCCGACAGCTGCGCCGCCACCGGCCAAAACGGCGGTGCGTTTGCCCTTGCCTTTTGCCGAGAAGGTGCGAAGAGCAGTTTGAACGGGTAGGTCAGAACCGTTCAAGGTGATGGAGTCGAGGCGCACCTGCAAAACAGCGCCACCGGCGAACTTGCCCAGAGGCTTGGCGTCGGTGACCGTTCCACTTACGTTCGCCCCTTTGGGGATCGCGACTTCGCCCCTAACCAGCACGTGCTCGGCGACGGTACCGTTGAAGGTCTGGCCCGACTGGCTCAACTTGGAACCAATGGCAGAGCCCAAACTTACGGTCACGGCTGTGCCGGCGGGCACGACGACGGGCTCCCTTTTTGCTTCCCTTGCTTCCTTACCGCCCTTCGATTCCTTATCGCCCTTGCCGGTAGCGCCTTGGGTATCGGTGCCGGTACCGGTGTCGGACGTGCTGTCGGCGGGAGGTTTGCTGGTACATCCGAGCACAGTTAACGCGAGATAGAGGGATAGAGTAAATAGAACAAGACGTGAACGCATAAGGGCCTCCGTTGCTGTTGCCAATGTACCGGAAGTCGGCGAGTGGGAGCAACGGGACGGGAAAGGCTGAAACCACGAAGGACACGAAGGTACACGAAGGAACCAAGTTCTATCCCGGAATCGCTGAGAGGGATGTGCGGCGGTCTACTTTAGCGCCGGGGTTCGATGCCGGGCAAGGTGGGAGTTGGATCGGGGGATTCGTCGAGTTCGGCGTCGCGGGGTGCGACGGATTCTTCCGGCGGAGAGGCTTTCTTCGGAGCCAGAAATTTTTCTGTGTTGAGGAGGGGGCGACCGAGCGAGGCATTGTAACTGGTCCAGGGACTCTCGAGGGCCGACTCGCGCTCGAAGTGGGCGCGCATGGCTTCCATCTTGGAATCGAGGTCGTCGAGATAGTGGAGCATGAGCGCTTCCGGAAACATCGGCAACTTGGGTGAGCCGAAATCGTACTGGCCGTGATGGCTGATGATGAGGTGCTCGATCATCGTTTTGAGTTCGTCGGGGAAATCGGGTACGAGGGCGAGCTTGGCCTGCAACATTTCCAGCTCGATGATCATATGGCCGAGAAGCTGGCCTTTCGTCGTGTAGGAGAACGAGCGATTGTAGGTGAGTTCGTGAATCTTGCCGATGTCGTGCAGGAACGCGCCGGTGAGAAGAAGATCGCGATTGATCTGGGGATAATTGGTGCACATCAGATCGCAAGATCGAAACAGGGAGACGACGTGATCGAGTAGGCCGCCGATGTAGGCGTGATGCAGCGTTTTGGCCGCGGGAGCGTTGCGGTAGGCGGCGGCGATTTCAGGATCGGCCATGAAGGCCTGCACCAGGGACTTGAGGTGCGGATTCCGGAAGGTAGAGACGAAGCCGGCCAGAGTCTGCCATAGTTCGTCAACGTCTTTGGTGGTCTTGGGCAGGTAGTCGGCGAAGTCGATTTCGGATTCGCCCAACTTGCGCAGCTTGTGGATGGTGAGCTGGAAGCGGTTCTTGTATTTGTTGATGAGGCCCTTGATTTTGAGGAAGTCATCTTGCTCGAAGGCGTCGAGGACTTCTTCGACGTTGTCCCACATCTTGGCTTCGAGCTGGCCGCTGCGGTCGCCGAGAGTCAGAGCGAGGTAGGGCTCGCCGCTCTTCTTGGGCTTGATCTGCTTACCGACTACGACAAAGCTTGAGGTGATGACCTTGTTTTCGTGGCGCGCGCAATCGCCGATGTAGAAATCCTTCATGGGGTTCGGTCCCTGAGTATAAAGCACGCGCTGTCGGCAAAGGTCAGAGGATGCCCAGCTTCTTGTGTCTCTTCTTGCCGAGCTTCTTGGCGTCGGATTCCTTGGCGGCTGCGGTTTCGACCGGTTGGGTCTGGTTGGGACTGCGCCCGGTGTCAACGTAGCCCTCCGCATATTTGATGTAGGCGTCTTCGCGCAACTTGGTGAGGTAGGCACGGAGAGCGGGCTGCAGCTTCTGGTAATAGAGCGCGTCCTGAATCTTGGGAAGAACGTCCTTCATGGGAGGGATACCGGCCATCTGGTGATCGACAACCTTGAGGATGACAAAGCCCTGCTTGGTCTGAGTCACCTTGGTGACTTCACCGGGCTTCATGGCGAAGGTCTCGTCCTCAAGTTGCTTCGCCAGCTGGCCGCGCTTGAACATGCCTAGCTCACCCCCATCGGCGGCCGAAGGACCATCAGAGTACTTCTTGGCGATGTCCTCGAAAACGGCACCGTCGTGAATCTGCTTAAGAAGGTCGTTGGCCTTAGCCTCGGCGACGGCAAGAGCGGCGGCATCTGCGGCCTGACGGGCGGCGTCATCGACCGTAGGCTGAGCGCCGGGAGCGGTGGCAGGCGGGGCGTTGGGGTCGGGTGCTGGCGCGGGAGCAGGAGGCGCTGCAGCTTTTGGCGCGACCAGAATCTCGCTCAGACGGATGTATTCCGGCTGTTCCATCTCACTCTTGTGCTCGTCGTAGAACTTCTGCTCATCCTCCTTGGTGACACTGAGGTGGCTGCCGATTTCCTCGCCAATCACCTTCTGGGTGATGATCTGGTTGCGCATGTTCTGCTTGAAGTCTTCCCAGGAGACGCCTTGCTTGGTCGCTTCCTTTTCGAGGGCCTCGAGAGAGTCGAGTTTCATGTCCTTGCGCATCTGGTCGAGGCGCTTGATGAGGTCGGTGTCGCCGGTGATGCCGAGGTCTTTGCCCTTGTCGAGAAGAAGTTGCTGGTCGATGAGATCGCGGAGAATGTCTTTTTCACGATCGGCGTAGAGCTTGTCGGCGTTGGCGGGATCCTGTTGCTTGACTTCGTCTTTGAGCTGGTCTTTGCTGCGCGTGAATTCCGACCGGGTGACGATCTGGTTGTTGACGCGGGCAATGATTTCTTCGACGACTTGTCCGGCAGCAAGAGCGGGCAGACATGCCACAGCAGTAAGAATCAGGCAAAGTTTCTTCATAGGATTCAATTGGGCCGCCACGCTTCCTGGGCTTGCGGGCAAAAGGCGGGCTCGGGCCGATGGAACATTTTACTACTTTCGGAGCGGGGCCCGTAGCCTAGCCTGTTGATTGGACGCCGTGGCGGACGGGGAGGTTGGCCGCAGGCGATCAGGCGGTGCGGACCAAGGCGAGGGCGGTGCGGTCATCGCAAAGGGGCGATTCGGGGCTGAATCCGCTCACAGCGTTCAGAATCGAGACACAGAGCGCCTGGGCAGTGCTGGAAGGCGCGGCCTGAAGAACCGGTTTGACGCGGTCCAAACCAAACTCCTCGGCAGACCGTTCGTGGTGGCTCTCGCACTCGACGACTCCGCGAGAAACCAGTAGCAGGGCGGCACCTTTCTCCAAGCCAACGGTGGGAGCATCACAGGTGGCGTGGGAAAAAAGTCCCAGAGGAAGGCCGGTCGAAGTGAGCTCGCCGATTCCTCTGCTGTCGCGGAGAAGTCCGGGTGTGTGTCCGGCATTGGTGTAGCAGAGCGTGCCGAACTTCTCGTGGTAGCAGGCGATGAACGCAGGGCAGGAACGGACTCCGCTGGAGGACTCGATCAGGCCGCGATTGATCCGAAGACAAAGTTCGGTCATAGCATCGGACTCGTTGATGTCTGAGCGCGAGAAGAGCTCAGTGCCCAAGTTGCGGAAAATCTCCTGTGCGGCAACGAGGATGCCGCGATTGTCTTCCCGGCGGCCGGCGACGTCGAGGAGGCCGAACAGAACACGCTCAGGACTGACGCGAACGGAGTCGTAGAAATCTCCGGCAACGCGTTTGCCAGCGAAAACGGCTGCGATGTCGGCTCCCTCGATCCTGGGAAAAACGGTCGGGACAGGTTCGACCGTGGGCGCGGGCTCGGGGACGCGGGGGTGAAAGAGAGAGCGCATGGCAGGCTGGCTCAATGGCGAAACTAGCACAGGAATGAGTGAGGAGCAATCGGAGCCGGTGCACGGAGGACTTGGGTGAGATTGGTCATTTTTTGAGAACGCTGAAGTCAAACCGCCGGTGCTGTTGAGCAGCGCCGTTTTTGGCCGGCTCTGATTACCCGGGCGGTCGAGCTTCGCTCGACGGACAGCCGAGGGCGGCTGTCCCTACATGGCCGTTATTGGCCGTACTTGTCGGCGAGGTATTTGGCCAGGTCGGACTCCAGTTGGCCGTAGTCAGAGTGGATGGTTGCTCTTAAAGCGGCCTCGGTGGAATTACCCTCGCTGATGCGTTGCAAAATACGCTGGATATCGCTCATCCCGTAGGAATCGTTGATATAGGAGACGGCGGCCAGCGATTCGGCATAGGCCACGTAGGCTTGAGCGCCTGAGAAGTTCTGGAAGCTGCCCTCCAGGGCGTTGAGTGGAATGTTCTGCTGCGCTTTGAAGAGGAGGGAGAGCTGGTGTCCGTCGCCTCCGAGGCTTTTGGGCTCGAGGAACTGGGCGATGCCTTCGTGCAGCCACGGCGGACATCGGCCGCCGGAAAGAGAATTAATAAAGGAGTGCGCCAGTTCGTGTTTCAGCACGCGCGCCAGATCGGAGGTCATGGAACTGAGGCCGCTAACCGGGATGCGGAGCTTGCCATCGTTAATCGCGCCCGCCCAAGTTGGGGCGCGGGTGACGTCGAAGAATGCCTGCTCCGTGTATAGCGTTACGAGAATGCTGTCGCGGGGCGGGTTGCCAAGATCGCGCGAGAGATCGTCATAGTCGGATTCGAGCGCAGCCATGATCTGCGAGCGCAGGGCTTCGGAAGTCTGCTTGCCTTCGTAATGCAGAACGAAATGACTGCTTTCGTGTTGGGCGAAATCGGACTCGACGTTTTCTTCGCGCTGGGCTTTGGCCAGAAACTGCTGCACGGTCGCATCGGGGCGCAACTCCAGAGAACGCTTCCAGGAGGCAACGGCTTCTTTGGTGTGATCCGAGGCGAACTGGGCGTAGCCGAGCATGGTGTAGGCGTCGGGTGAATTGGGCGCCGAACGCACTGCGCGTTGCGCATAGGGCAGCGCCTGGGCTGCGTTGCCGGTGCGGACGAGCAGCGCAGCGTAATAGATGAGGATCGTGGAATTCTCCGGCTGGAAGCGGAGAGCGCTCTCGAAATAGCTCCGGGCCTGGGCGATGTTGCCGTGTTCGAACTCGAATTTTCCGGCGATGAAGCTGGCCGTCGCGCTCAACTCGGCGTTGCCTTTGCCTTCCAGGCTGGCGAGCACGTCGGGGTCAACCTTGCCTTCCTTGATGATCTTGGTAACCAGATCGCCCTCATTCGCAAGACTGTCAGAGGGAGTGAAGGTGGGAAGGTCGGCGACCTTCGCGGATCCCGATGCCGAGTGAGTGGGCATGCCTTCGGCATCGACATGATCGACGGTAGACTTCGGGATGGCGTAGGAATCGTCGCCGATGTCGTATTCGAGGTGATTGCCGTTTTCACGGACGCGATCGGCAACGATGGTGCGTCCGTTCTTAAGATGGATGGTGTCAGCCGATGCGCAGGTCAGGGCTATGGCGAGCCATACAAAGAGGATGGTGACACGTAGCCGCATTCAGGCGCATTCTAACAACGGACGACGGGCATACCCACGTGACGAAGGTACTACTCAGAATGCGCGGCTTCGGAATCAAAACGGCGGCGATCTGGCTTGCTTGTGTGTTGCCGGTGGCGTATGCGGCTGGCGAGAACACGGCGGAGAAGCCGGCCGAAGCGCTGTATCTGCAACTCGGGCAAGTTGGGTTGGACCCGGGACGCGTGTACAAGGTGAGGGGTGCGTCGCTGGATCGCTCCGCGGTGCATATCACTCTGGAAGACGGCACCATTGCTTTCACGCAGGACGTGCTGGGTCGGATCACCGGGGCATTTTTCGAAGGTGACGGCGAAGTGTTGCTCACGCCTCCGAGTAACGTCGAGCGGAGATCGATGAGCCTGTTCACCGGGATGGCGATTCTGGAAGAGCACTTTGCGACCGCGTATTTTCGCTTCAACGATGACGCCGCAGCCGAGTTGCGGCCTGATTTGCGAGCGACGGACAACCAGCAGGAGTTCATTGATCGCTGGGGAACGACGGCACAGAATCTGGCCCAATCCGACGCCATGAGGTTGTTGGTCAGTTTCAGCCGCATGCTGCCGGTGAACGGGGCCGCGACTTCTTCAGAGAGCGCGAACTTCCTGGGCCGCGCGCCCGACCGATTTTTACACGCACGACTGCAAGGAACCAAGCTGGGCGTTTTTGACGTTCTGTTCGATTCGCTGGGCGCAGAGCAAGTGGAAGCGGGGCAGGCGAAAGCAGCCGCGAATGGCATCACCTACTACGACGTCTGGACGTCGTTTTCACCCGTTGCGCCGGGGACTGGGAAGTCGAACATCGGCAGTACCTCGGCGCCAGGCAATCCGAGCCCGCGAGAAGATTGGATCGCGGCGCAGCGCTATACGATCAGGGCGGAGGTACTGCCACCCAAGCAGATGCATGTGCGAGCCCGCGTGCAGCTGGACGTGAGAGAGGGCGGGACGCGCGCTCTGTTGTTCGAGCTGTCGCGATTCCTGCAGATTGAGAGCGTCAAGCTTGACGGTCAGGCGGTGGAGTTCATTCACAATCCGGCGGTGGAAGGGACACAGCTTTCGCGCCGGGGGAATGACATCGTAGCGGTGATTCTGCCGGGGCCAGCACGGGAAGGACAGAAGATAGATTTGGAATTCGTTTACGGCGGTGAGGTTCTGGCCGAAGCGGGCAGCGGTTTGCTCTACGTGGGTGCGCGCGGCACCTGGTATCCGAACCGTGGGATGGCAATGGCGGACTTTGACTTGGAGTTCAACTACCCGGAAGGTTGGACGCTGGTGGCCACAGGGAAATCGGCGCCGGTTTCGGGAGCGGCGGCTTCGGCCAGGGCAAAGGGACAGCAAACTACGCACTGGGTGTCAGAGCGGCCGCTCCCTTTGGCGGGATTCAATCTGGGCAAGTACAAAGTAGCTACGGTGCAAGCGGGGAGCGTCACAGTGGAGACGTATGCTACGCCTGGCGTGGAGCGAGATTTTCCGAACGCCCAGATTCAAGTGATTGAACCGGATCCGGCTAGTCCGGTAGCGCGAGGGCCGCAGGTGATAGTGCCGGACCGGCCTTCGCCGTCGCAGAACGAAGGGACGGTCGGGGAAGCGGCGGCCCAGGCGATTCAGTATTACGTCGAGCGATTCGGCCCGTATCCTTACAGCCGTTTGGCGCTGACGCAGATGCCGGGGCGCGATAGCCAGGGATGGCCGGGGCTGGTGTTTCTTTCGTCGTATGCGTTTCTCAACCGACAGGAACGCGAGCAATTGCATTTTGAGCCGTATCGAATTCTGATGCAGCAGATGATCCCGGCGCACGAGACGGCGCATCAATGGTGGGGAGATCTGATTCCATGGAGCAGCTACCGCGATCAGTGGTTCTCCGAAGGGCTGGCGAATTATTGTGCCCTGATGATGCTGCAAGAGAAGAATCCAGTGGGCTTTCGGCAAATCATGGAGAAGTACCGGCGGGATTTGGTCGAGAAGAACAAGGACGGGACGTCGCCCATGGATGCGGGCCCCGTGACTCTGGGTGTGCGGCTGTTGTCGTCGCGGTCTCCGGAAGGGTATGAAGCCATCAGCTATGGGCGGGGAACGTGGCTATTCCACATGCTGCGGACGATGTTGAAGGATGCTGCGGTGCAGGATGGAGGACACAAGGGGCCGACCAACGGCGGTCCGGACGAGCCCTTTGTGCGGGCGCTACGCAGACTCCGGCAACGATACGAAGGCAGATCCATCAGTACGCGCGAGCTGATGGATGTGTTCGCAGAGGATCTTCCGCCAGCGCTGCGATATGAGGGCAAGAGTTCGCTGGATTGGTTTCTGGATGGATGGGTCAACGGTACTTCACTGCCAAAGCTGGAACTGAAAGCGGTGAAGTTCACTCCCAAAGGCGCGAGCTCTGTCGTGAGTGGAACGATTGTGCAGAAGGACGCACCGCAAGATCTGGTGACGTCAGTTCCCGTGTATGCGGTGATGGCGGGAAAGCAGCCGGTGCTGCTGGGGCGGGTGTTTGCGGACGGCGACGAGTCATCGTTTCACATCTCGGCGCCCGCGGGGACGCATAAGATCGCACTCGATCCAAACGAGACGATTTTGACGAGTCCAAAGTAGAGGTTGATTTGAGGCGCGCCAGCGCCTGGGTCAACCGTGCCGAATCGGTTTCCTGTTCAGTGCTCGATTCCCGAAACGGTTCGGATAGGAAGATCGTGTGCGCGGTCTGAGAATAAGTCCCTTACCTAAGTAGAGGATTCCCAATGGCTTTAGCTGCGGGGCGGTGAGGGATCGGCATGGCAACTGAGCTGCTGAGTGTATGCGGGAACCGGATGTGAACCACGGTTCGAGGAGCGAGCGATCGTCGAGGAGGGTGTCGTGCACGCACAAGTGGAGGAAATGCGGGAAGAGGCGACCGGGTGGTGGCGCATGATCGGCGAGGAACCGCGGATTGGAACTGAGACGATCTTGTTCGTTGAGGACGAGGCGTTTGTGCGGGAAGTGACCTGTGAGGTTCTACGATCTGCCGGGTACACGGTCCTGACTGCAACGAATGCAACCGAAGCCCTGCGCATTTACGAACTGAACCGTGGCATGGTGGAGCTGCTGCTAACCGACGTCGTTCTACGCGGAGAGGACGGGCGAGCATTGGCGCGGAGACTGAAGGGGGAGAATCCGGCGCTGAAGGTTTTGTTGGTCACCGGATACGCGGAGCAGATGGGACTGTGCGCGGAAGAGCGAGAAGAATGTTTGGCGAAGCCGTTCTCTACCGAAGTGCTGCTGCGGAACGTGAGGCAACTGCTCGATTGGATGGAAATCGAGACAAGGAAAGAAGATCTGGTTATGCCCACTTGCGGTAATGAGTAGCTTGTAGAATCTGGGCCGGTATTTGGGAGACCGGGACCACGCGGCGGAGGAGGCCCATCTCGGCGCAGGCGCGCGGCATACCGTAGACGACGCAGCTGGCTTCATCCTGGCCGATGGTAAGGCCGCCCCGGCGCTGGATGGCCTTCATCCCTTCCGCACCGTCACAACCCATTCCCGTCAGGATAATTCCCATAGCGAGATTTCCGTAGGCTTCGGCAACTGACTTCATCATGACATCTACTGAGGGAACGTGCAGACACTTCTCAGGACGAGCGTCAAGGCGGAGGAACGCTCGCGAGGGGGAGGGGCGCTCTACGGTCGTGTGCATACCCGCGGGTGCGATATAGACCACCCCCGGCAGCAAGGGTTCGCGGTGAGTTGCCTCGCACACGGTAACGGCGGAGAGAGTGTTGAGCCGTTGGGCGAAAGGCGCAGTAAAGCCACAGGGCATGTGTTGCACGATCACTACGGGCACAGAAAGGTCCCGGGGCAGAAGAGGCAGAATCTCCTCAAGAGCTTTTGGGCCGCCCGTGGAAGATCCCACAGCGACGATCGCCGGGCTGTTGAAAATCAGATCCCGGTACTCTGACAAGCAGGACCGAGGAGGCTTTTTGGAAGGAGTTGTGGCTGAGCGCGATTGTCGCGACTGGGCCGCCGCTCGAACCTTGGCGATCAAGTCGTCGCGAATATGAAGGATGTCAAGCGAGGTAGAGGAAAGATGTTTGGGGACGTAGTCAAAAGCTCCGGCGCTGAGCGCATTGAAAGTGGTTTCAGCATCTTTCTCTGTCGTGGCGCTCACCATGATGACGGGACGCGGGAACTGATTCATGATGATGCGCAGAGTCTCCACCCCATCGAGTCCGGGCATGTCGACATCGAGGGTGACGACGTCGGGATCGAGAGAAGCGATCTTGGTGAGCGCATCCGACCCGGTGCAAGCGGTCCCGACGACTTCAAAGCCGGACTCGGAGGCGATCATGCGGGACAGTGCGGTGCGCATGAAAGCGCTGTCGTCGACGATGAGCACGCTGACTTGCGGACGAGTTGTGACGTCCAGGCTCATGTCCGGTAAATGGCGCGGACGAGCGACTGCACCTCGTCCAGGTAAGAATCCAGTTCAAATGTGAGACGAGCCCAGTCAAAGTCCTTCAGTCCCTGGCATTGCTGTGAGAGGACTGAAAAACCGGGCTGTTCCAGCAGGTTGACCTGGCGGGTTTCGACGTAGCCGTAGTTCAGCCCACTCAGGCGGCAGAGCAAGTCGCTGAGTTCCACGAGCGCGACCAAGCCGGCGTGGTCGCGAGCCTCCTGGGGAGCATGGTGAAGCGCGACTACCTCCCTGAGATCGGGAGCGAGTTCCCAGCGGTCGGCCAGCAAGCGGCCGCTTTCGCAATGTGTGAATCCCAAGACCGACTGCTCCGCCTCGTGGAGAGGAATTCCCTCGGCGCGTGCCAGCTCGAAGGCTGCGGTGAACTCTTTCGGCAGAATCCAGAGGTTGACGATGATCCCGAGATCGTGAAGAAGGCCGGCAAGGTATGCCTTGCCGGGATCGGGATAGGAGATCTTGCGGGCAAAATGGCGGCAGACGAGCGCGCAACCGAGAGAGTGCTCCCAAAAGGCGACGGCGTCGATGCCGCTGTCCCGTGGCATCAAGTTCAGCACACCGCAGGACATGGCAATGTCGCTGAGCCGCTGAAATCCGAGCCCAAGGATTGCACCGCGCAGGGAATCTATTTTTTGCCAGCGTCCGAAGAGCGGGCTGTTCGCCATTTGCAGACACTGGGCTGCCAGGGATTTGTCCTGCGCAATCATTTCAGTGACCTTCTGTACGTCGAGCCGCTCCAAGGGCTGTTCCAAATAGCGGAGCAAAGGTGCCAACACCGCCGGAATGGTCGGAATGTGGTGCAGTCCTTCGAGCCGTCTTAGCAACGTTGCTTTGGTCGCAGCCGTCTTCATATCTCCCTACTTTCGCTCTTGAGTGCGTTCCCCTTTCACATAGGCCGTAGCTCCGGGCAAGTGAACCAGACGAAAGTCGTCACTCACTCCGTAGAGCGACTCGGAATGACCCAGAAATAGATATCCATGGGGCAGAAGATTGTCGTAGAAGTGCTGGATCACGCGCCGCTTGGAAGCCAAATCGAAATAGATGAGCACGTTGCAGCAGAAGATGACGTCGACGTTCTTCATGAAGGTCATGCGAGCGTCGTCGGAGAGATTAAGCCGACTGAAGTTGACTCTGTCGCGGGCGACGGGCCGGACCTGGAGTTGGCCTTCGACCGGAGAGAAATACTTCTGGCGGTAGTATGGAGCCAGATGACGAGTGCTGTAGGCGCCATAGATCGCATCCTTGGCGTGGGCCAGCGAGCGCTCATTGATATCGGTGGCGAGAATCTCGACGGTGCAGTCCTTGAGACGGCCGTGGGCTTCCTCCAGCATCAACATGCTGAGCGTGTATGGCTCTTCGCCGGTCGAACAACCAGCGCTCCAAATGCGCAGCTGTTGGGGGCAGAGTTCGGACTTGGCCTCGAGGATTTTGGGAATGACAATCTGGCGCAATGCGTCCAGTTGGGGCTGATTGCGAAAGAAACAGGTCTCGCCGATTGTGATTTCGTTGAGTAGCGCCACCAGTTCGGTTTGCCGCATGGGCTTGATGGTGAGGCACTCGAAGTACTCGCGCAGCGTACGCGTCTTGAGCTCCTTCATGCGCCGGCCGCAGCGGTCCAGAAGCAGGCGCAGTTTGTTATCGGGGTGAAAGATGCCGGCCACCTCATAGATGAGATCGCGGATGCGCACCAGTTCGGGATCCGGAGGCCCATCCAGGGCGCAGGCGGGTTGCAGTGGCGTGGTAGTCATGCAAGGGCCACCGGCAGAAAGATGAAATGGATGATTTCCCGAGTTCTCACCTGAAGTTTCATCGGCGGGGGAGGAGTGGACTTTAGCGAAACGCCGAAAGGAGGCTCGCGAAGATCGTGCGGTATCCGGTCAGGGGACAGCAGGCGACGGTTTTGATGAGGCAGCGCTGGCGATCGCGCCGCTTCTCGCAGCCTGCTCGGTAAGGATGACCACATCGACGCGCCGATTCTGGGCGCGGCCTTGAGGCGTCTGATTGCTGGCGATGGGGTGATACTCGGCGTATCCGGCGGCCGACAGACGCTCCGGAGAGAAGCGGTAGCGCTGGATGAGAAGCCGGACCAGTTCGGTGGAGCGGGCCGTCGAGAGTTCCCAGTTGGACGCCATTTGAGCGGTGTGGATGGGAATGTTGTCGGTGTGACCTTCAATGCGCAGCCGGCAGGTACGGACCGCAAGGATGGAGGCGATGCGGTCCAGTGCGGGCATAGCCGAAGACTTCATGCTGGCGGATCCGCTGTCGAAGAAGCCGAACTCGCGCAAGCTGATCACCAGTCCCTCGACTTCGCGATGCAAGGCAACGGCATGGAGGGCGATTTCGTGTTGCAGGGCCTGCTGGAGTTCCCCTTGCAGGGTGCTCAGGTTGGCCTCCTCCGAAGCCGCGCTCAGTGAGTTGTCCGGAGACGAGGAGACGCGACCCAGTTCCGTGTTGCGCTTTACGTTCTGGACGGTCTGCACGGTGCTAAACGGCATCGGCTCGGTAGTATCGATAGGAATGCGGGTGGTGGAGGCGGGAAAGACTCCGAGATCCTGAAACGCCACCTGAATGGCGAGTGCCAGTTGACCCACCTTGCGCTTGTCTACCTGTGACGACGAATACAGAACGACAAAAAACGCAAACAGCAGCGTGATGAAGTCGGCGTAGGAGACGAGCCAGCGCTCGTGGTTGGCGTGCGGGCGAGCGCGCTTGCGCCGGCTCATGGCATATTCTCCTGGGGCGTTTTCTCGTCGGGTCTGCCAGCCTCGCCCAGGAAGCCAAGCAGTTTGGTTTCGAGAATGCGCGGGTTCATGCCTTCCAGGATCGAAGCCACGCCTTCGAGCGTCATCTCGCGCGTGATCTGCTCGTCGCGAATGCGAAGTTTCATCTTGCCGGCCACGGGCAGATATAACAGGTTGGCGGAGCCAACCCCGTAGATCGTGGCCACGAAAGCTACGGCGATGCCGCGGCCGACCTCGTCGATCTTGTCGAGGTGTTGCATCACCTGGATCAACCCCAGAACGGCACCGATGATGCCGATGGTCGGGGCAAATCCGCCGGCGGCCTCAAAAACCTGGGGCACCTGTTCTTCGTATTCGGCCTGATTGTCGAGTTCCAATTCCATGATCTTGCGCAGTTCCTGCGGCTCGGTGCCGTCGACTGCCAACATTAGAGTCTTCTTGAGAAATGGGTCCTCAATCTGCGCCAGATCGGCATCGAGGGAAACGATGCCCTCCTTGCGGGCTTTCTGGGCAAACTGTACGAGCCGCTCAATGGTGGACTGGGGATTCTGTTTCGGACTGACGAAGACCGAGCCCAGGCGGCGAAGAGCCTGCATGACCACGGGCAAGGGAAACTGCAACATCACGGCGCCGAGAGTGCCGCCAAAGACAATCATGGCGGCGGTGGGCTGCACAATCTGCTGGAGATTGCCGCCCTCCAGCAGCAAGCCGAGAATGATTCCTCCCAGCGCGAGAAAGATGCCGCCGAGACTGGACTTGTCCACACTTACCTTTCTGGCTCCCGTTGAGTAGTTTCGGGAGATTTCGGAATGGGGGTGTGCGCCGACGAGGGATCCCATGCAAAAGACAAACCCTGCAGCACTGAGCGACGGAATTGAATGACGCGGACCAGGATGTCCTCCACACTCTCGCGCACCACGAGCTTCTCGCCGTTCACCAGCGTGACCAGGGTGTCGGGAGACTGCTCGATGAACTTGATCAAGTCCGAATTGATCGTCAAGGGTTGGTTATTCAGACGCGTCAGCTGAATCATGCTCTCCCGCCCTTCCTGGCCGTGATGCCCGAAGCGGACGCACGGCCCCCTGCGGGGCATATCGGCGAGGTGAGGGCGAGGATTATGCCGTGCGCTGGAAGCGATCGTTACTGTTGGGTTACTGACGGAAGTCTTGGGACGGGAAACGGCGCTAAAGCAGGACGGGAAAGTGCCGATGGACAGGAAAGAAATCGGGTTCCCTGTGAACGAAGAGGAACGAGAACTCCGGCCAACGCTGGGGAGGCGGTTCCAGAGAACCCAAATCAGATTAAGAGGAGCCAATCATGTCAATCAGTATTCTGAATAATCCGGCCTCCCTGGCCGCGCAAAACGAGTTGAACGTCACAAACAGCAGTCTGCAAAAAACCTTGTATGAGTTGTCTTCTGGATCACGCATCAATACCGGAGCAGACGACGCTGCCGGCCTGGCCGTGGCGAATGGCTTGATGGCCAACGTTACGGCTCTCACACAGTCCGCCCGCAACGCGAACGACGGCGTCGGCAAACTGCAAGTCGCTGACGGCGCGCTCGCCCAGGTCACCACGCTGCTCAACCGCGCCATTACGTTGGCTACTGAGTCTGCCAACGGCACATTGTCTGACACGCAGCGCGCCCCGCTGCAGGCCGAATTCGCTTCCATCGCGAAGGAAATCGACCGCATCGGCGCCACCACGAATTTCAACGGCCAGCAAGTATTCCAGAACGTCAATGCCAACAACGTAGTCGGCACCGCGACGGGTGTAAACGCAAGCACTTCCCTGGGCGGCACGCCGCTGACGTCGATCGCAGGTACCGCTGGATTGACTACTGCCAGTAACGCCTTGACCGCGGCCCACGGCGGCACGTGGACCACCACCGCTACGACTTTGACCCAAGCCACGTCTCTAGCTGGCGAAACGATCAACATCACCGTGACGACTCCAGGAACTGGGACGGCGGCGTCCTACTCCTACGTTGCCGGGACAACCGGAGCGGCCACCATTGCGGGCTTGATGGGTTACATCAATGCCCAGACTGGTCTGACTGCTACCGGAGCAGCCGGGGGCGGGTCTGCCATGGTGCTCTCGGCAAACGGAGCCGCCGTAACTTTGGCGGAGAGCGGCGGAGCCGCCATCGGTGCCGGAGCTCAAAACGCGGCACAGACGGCCTCCACCTTTACGATCGGGACGAGCAACCCGTACACCTATAGCACCTACGGAGTTGGTTCGGGAGCCACCTTAGGTAACTTGGTCAGCGCCGTCAACAGCGACGCCAGGTACAGTGCCTCGATCAGCTCTGGCGGTGCCTTAACCATTGGGTACGGCACGGTGGCTGAACCCGCTGGAACCGGGACTGCCCCAGCAATCGCTGAGGGCGCGACCGGAACCTGGGCATTCGGCACCGGCGGCGCTTTCACCACGGGCGGTGCAACCAAGACCTTCACGATTCAGCCCTTTGGTGCGCCGACCGCGACCACGTTCTACGATCAGGGCAACATGACAGTAGGTACTCTGATGTCTGACCTGCAGTCCATGGGCCTATCGGCAACGCTCAACGGCAACGGTAGCTTGGTGGTGGCTGATCCGAACAATCCGAACAACGCTCCTACGATTACTGCGCCTGCGGGAGCCACGGCGGTGTTCGGTACCTTCGCCGCCGGTTCCGCTCAGGCCAGCGTCGCCTCAGCGACTGACATCTACTTGACAGATGACAGCGCCAATGCAGCGAACACCATTGCTGTAACCATCGGAAGCCTCTCCTCCAGCAACATGAACGGTGCCAGCATCGCCAGCGATAACTTGTCGACGCAGGGCACTGCGCAATCTGCGTTGGCGGACATCTCGTCGGCGATCAACGACGTTGCGGCTCTCCGCGGTACGCTCGGAGCCAGCGTCAACCGGCTACAGAGCGCTACCAACGTCATTAACAACAACATCCAGAACCTGACGTCAGCGCAAGACCAAATCATGTCCGCCGACATTCCGTCGACGGTAGCCAACATGTCCAAGTACTCGATCCTGGAACAGACCGGCGTGGCCGCACTGTCTCAGGCGAACCAGATGCAGCAGCTCGTACTGAAACTGATCCAGTAAGCATGCGTTAGGAAGGAGGGTGGATCATCCACCCTCCTTTTGACTAGCCATTGGTCACCCGGTATGAACATCGGCCCGACACAAATCGTTCCGGTGGCAGCGGAGATCCAGGCGTCCGAGAGCACGCACCCACCTGCGCAGCCCACACCCAGTTTGGGAGATGGTGCAGAACTGGAACCGAGCGAAACACAAACGCCCGCGCCCGTCCCGTCAGTGGGGGATGAGGTCGTCAAAGTGCACTCCGATACCTCAACGGGATCCCCGATCTTGGTCTACGAATATGTGGACTCCAGGTCAGGGTCCCTGGTGTTTCAGATCCCCAGCGAGCAGATGCTGAACCTGGTGCAGGACATTCGGCAGCGCTTGCAACGAATGGCCGCTAATCAGCCTGGGGGGAAGAAATAAAGCCGGAGGAAGAAAATGGGAATCAGCCTTAACGCTGCAGCGTTGCTGAGCGGCAATGGGATCGACGTCAATTCCCTGGTGAGTCAAGTCCAGGCGCAAGAAAGCGGCCAACTGACGGTGTGGCAGCAGGAGCAGACCGATCTGCAGACGCAAGCCACGGCTTTAGGTACGCTGAACACCGACCTCAGCAATCTGCAGACTGCTGTGCAAGCGCTCACCGATCCTCTGGGAGCGCTGGCCGCCGTGGCTGCTAATTCGTCGATGCCGGCCATCCTAACCGCTACGGCTAACACCACGGCTGCTGCCGGAAACCACACGATCGTGGTAAGTTCTCTCGCCAGTCCGGGGACGGTGTACACGAGCGCAGTAGCGGGCGGAGCCAATGTTTCCATTCTACCCAGCGGCGCTACCGGCGGGAACCTGACGCTGCAGATTGGCGGTTCCGGCGGCACCACACAGAATATCCAGATCACAGCGGGTGTGAACGACACGGTTACCAAGCTGGCGAACTATATCAATCAGCAGAGTACACAGAATAATTGGGGAGTCACTGCCTCGGTGCTCAGCGATGCGACCGGGGCGCGCCTGGCCATCTACAGCTCGGCCACCGGGACACCGGGAGCGTTGGCGATCACCGGCAACACGACCTCGGGAACTCTCTCTACCGCTGCGATGAGCAGCGCCGATTCGTCCATTCTGCCGAACAGCCAGGGAACGGGAGACCTTCAGCTGCAGATCGGCGGGTCGGCCGGAACCACCGTGGACATTCCGGTCACTGCGGGTAGTAATGACACGCTCAACACGCTGGCCAACTACATCAACCAGCAGAGCACGCAAAACAACTGGGGAGTGACCGCGAACGTCGTGAGCGACAGCAACGGATACCACCTGACGATCTCCACCACTGCGAAAGGGCCCGCCGGGGCGCTGGCCTTCACCACCAATACGACCAATCTCACTACCGTTGCGAACCCAGCCACCAGTCTGACCTTTGTCGCGCCCATTGGGGGGACCAACGCCTCTTTCACGGTGGACGGCGTTCCCTTCAGCAGCACGACGAACACGGTCAGCGACGCCATTCCGGGCGTGACGATGAATCTGGTCAGCGCGGAACCGAACGTGCCCCTGCAGCTTTCTGTCGGGCCGGACACCACCCAGGCGACCACCGCGGTCAATGCCTTCGTGGTTGCCTACAACACGCTCGTAACCGCCATCAACAATCAGTATGCGGTGGACCCAACCACCAACACAGAGGGACCACTCGGCTCGGATGGTTCGCTGCGCTCGCTGCAATCGAGCCTGCTGGCCGACGTCAGCTATTCGATCGGCGGAAATGGCGGCCTGGTCAATCTGGCCTCGTTGGGCATCAACATGAATGACGACGGCACGCTGACGGTTGGCACTACGGTGGACAACAAGAGCCTGAGTGACGTAATGACTGGCAACCCCTCGGCTTTCCTGAACTTCTTCCAGAATGTATCGTCAACAGGTTTCGCCAACAACTTCAGCAAGGACTTAACCAACCTGACGGACTCCGTCAACGGCGTCCTGAACCTGGATCTTGCCCAGAACAGCACCGAGCAGAGCAACCTGACGGACCAGATCAGCAATTTCAACGATCGGATGGCGAGCCAGAAGCAGGAACTACTTACGCAGTTCAGTCAGGTCAACGCCGCGCTGGAATCGTATCCGTACCTGCTGGCAGAACTCAACGCCGCGCTGGGGAATCCTTACACTCCGTCATCCTCCAATACGACGCCGACCGGCGGCTCGTCTACTTCATCCTCATCCACTTCGTCGACTTCCAACGGGTAACCTATGACAGATCCTCGCAATGCGTATCGGGAAAGCGCGGCGCGCGGCGCCAGCGCCGTGGGACAAGTCGTCCTGCTGTACGAACAGATGGTGGAAGACCTTCGGCGCGCGGTCAGGGCGATCGAAGGAAACCAAATCGAAGACCGCACCAATGCCATCAATCACGCTACGGTGGTCGTCAGCCACCTGCAAAGCAGCTTGAACTTCGAGGTCGGCGGCGATGTGGCCCGCAATCTGGAGCGCTTCTACAACATGTTGCGGGGAAAGCTTCTGGAAGCCCAGTTCCAGGTGTCGAAGGAGATCTTGGCCGAACAGATTGCTTTCCTGCTCGACTTGCGCGATGCCTGGATTGAGGTGGACCGTGCCACGGCCGCGCCACCGGCGGCCTCGCCCGAACCCGCGACGTCGTCGCCGGACGCTGCCCCGCGTCCCGCCGGGGAATGGAACGCCTGATGCATTGTCTCAGCGAAGATCAGCTCACGCAGAACCTGCGCCAAACCAACATCCGTCTGCGCTTTTGGCTGGAGAGCCTGGCGTCAGACCAAGCGCGTCCGGCACCGCCCAGGCCACAGGTCATAGCGGAGCTGTTGTCGGAACTGCTGCGTGCCGGCGAGTGGCTACGGGGTGGGCTGCCCGAGGAACACGCGCCCCAGCTCGAAGCGGAGTGCGTTGAATATCGCCGGAACCTGGAGCTGCTCCGGGTTCAGATGCCAGCCATCCAGCGCCACTTGCTCGAGGAGCGGGCACGTCTCGAAGCCGAGCGGACGCGGATCGAGTCGGCAATGGAATGGGCTCAAGGTTCGCGCCAGACTCTGTGAATCCGGTTCCGGATTCTCCTATTTCAGATAGTCAAACAGGCTCGTCTGCCCGGTACGGGCCGCGGCATCGAGTGTAGCCTGAAGGGCAGTTTGGGACTTGGTCAGGTTGCTGAGCACGGCGGGAAGGTCGGCTCCTCCCAGGCTGTTTTGCTGCTGCGCCAACTGCGTGGTCTCGCTATTCAGGTAGGTTTGCTGCGAGTTGAGCTGGTTGACCGCGTTGCCGTAGAAGACACGCTGCATGTTGATGTGGTTGTAGGCGTTCGTGACTTCGGTGACCGCATCGCCGACGTTGTTGCCGCTCTGCAGGTTGGTAATGAGATCCTGAATGGCTTGAAAAACGTCGGTGCCGGGGCTCGAGAATATCTGCGAACCCGGTAGATTGGACTGGATCTTGAAATCATTGCCCACGGTGATCGTGTTCGCGGTGGAATTCCCCACGTAGCGCACTCCCGAGGGAACGGCGGGGTCGAGCACATACGGGGCGGTCTGCGAGGCGGTTCCGGCAAAAACGAATTTGCCTTGGTAGGAGAGGTTGGCCAGGCTGAGCATCTGAGACTGAATGCCTTGTACTTCGACCGCCAGGGCCGCACGATCGGTCGCGTTGAGAGTGCCATTGGCGCCTTCCACGCCCAGGCTGATGGCACGCTGCAGCGCGGTGACCACCGAGGACAGGGTGGCGTCGGTGTTCTGCATTTCGCCCTGCACGCTCCCGATGCTGCGCAGGAATTGATCGGCCTCGGAGGTTTGATCCGCATTCTGAACGAGCAAGGCGGACGCCGCGGGATTGTCCGAAGGCGCATTGACACTCTGCCCGGAAGAGGTTTGCTGGAGATCGGTGTTGATCTGCTGCTGGGTCTGCTCGATTGCGGCGAGCAGGTCGGGAACCGGATTGGGATTTACACGCATAGAAGTTTAAGAGACTTTCATGTTGATGACAGTCTGCATCATGCTGTTGATGGTGGAAATGATCTGCGCGGAGGCGGAGTAGGCCTGCTGATAGCGCACCATGTTGGCTGCCTCCTCGTCGAGCGAAACGCCGGAAACCGAGGAGCGCTGATCGTTCAACTGCTGCAACACCAGGCTGGAGGCACTCTGCTCGGCGTTGGCGTTGGCCGAGGCGTTGCCGACATTGAAGACGATGCCGGAATAGTAGTCTGTGGGGCTTTGCCCGTTGATCACGGCCTGGTTGCGTAAGGCATACAGCGCCTCGGCATTAGCATTATTCCCCTCTGTGCCGTCCGAGCTGGCCGCGATCAACGAGGGGTCGGTGATGGCCACGGAGAGGCTGGCGGCTGCGCCAGTCGCCGGCGGAGGATTAAAGAGATTGACGGGGGCTTGCGGATTGCCGTTCAAATCGACTGCCCCGGTCGGATTGCCGTTCAGGTCGTAGCCCGCGGTTTGCACTGCATTGACGGCGTTGGCCAGGTCTGCAGCCAGGGTGTCAAGCTGCTTTTGGATGGCCGGGATCTGCTGGTCGCGGGCCTGGAGCAGCCCGCCCAGCTGCCCGGAGACGATGGTCGAGGTGATGTCGCTGCCTTGCGCATAGATGTGTTGCAGGCCCGAGGCATCGGGCTGGGTCGAGAGCTGGAAGCTCTGTTGTCCGGCGACCAGAGCCGTGCCATTCGCGGTGGTAATGTTGATCGTGTTGTCGCTCGGGATCACGGAAACATCCACCAGGGAAGAGAGCTGATCGATAAGATTCGTCCGCTGGTCGAGGAAGCCTCCCGGATCTTCGCCAACGTTCTCGAGGCTGCTGATTTGACCATTCAATTGCGCGATCTGCTGCGAAAGCTGATTGATCTGGCTGACGGTTTGTTCGACGCTCGAGTCGAGACTTGTGCGCTGGCTGGTCAGGTGGTTGGCGGTGACATTGAACGCAGTCGCCAGATTTCCTGCCGCGGTCAGCACTCCCTGGCGGAGCGAAAGATCCGCGGGGTTGGTCGCGAGCTGGTTGACACTATTGAAGAAATTCGAAAGCTGCGAGCCAATGTCGCCCGTATTGCTGGTGAAGCTGACTTGCGTCTGCGACAGAGCGGAGACCAGCGCGCTCAATTGGCCCTGCGTCTGGGTTTCCTGCTGGATGCGGGTTTCAAGAATAGGATCGCGAATGCTCTCGATGGTTTTCAAGGTGACGCCCGTACCGAGGGTCAGCGGATCCACAATGATCGGGTTGCTCGTCACCAGCACCGGCACTTCGCGCGAATAGCCGGGAGTGTTGACGTTGGCCACGTTGTTCGTCGTCGCTTCCAGCGCGCCTTGTTCGGCGGCAAGCCCGCTCAAAGCGGTGGCAAGGCTGGCATTCAGGCTCGACATGGGTTGCGTTCCTCTCCTTCTCCGGAGCGGGCCACGTTGGGGGCGGTGCCGTCATCGCCGGGCAGGCCATAGATCGCCTCCGGTCCCGCCAGCAGGTTCGAGATCATTCGGAGCGATCGCCGTGCCCGCGCCAGCAAGGCCGCTTGTACTCGTCCCAAGTGCAGAACTCGAAGCTGGGCCGCGCGCAACCCGGTCGCGAGTGGAGACTCGCACCCCGGCTCGGATCTGCTGGTCGGATCGCTGTTGCGGGGATGCAGAACATCCCGCGCCCACAAGACCTCGAGCGCTCGCCGTAAGCGGATCTGTTCGCGCGTGGCCTGCTCCACGCCCGCCAAGTCGCGCGCGAGCAAGGCCTTCTGGCCGATCAGCAGGCTCGATTCCAACTCCCCGAGAATCGCCATGCTGGCTTGGATGAGTTCAGCTCCGCCGTCCACCAGGAGTTGCGCGGTGGATGCGAGGGACGCGCTGGGGGGAAGTGGTGTCATGGGATTCAGGCCAAATCATCGAGCTGGTGCGCGGAAGGGTCGACGGTTTCCGAGGATGGGTCGGCGTCGCCATTTTCGTCCTCGGGACGGGGACGGCGGCGGGCCTTGCTTTCAGTATCCCGCTGGGCGGGGTGTCCCCCGACAGGACGAACTGAAGAAGCTGGCGTAAGGATGCCGAAGGCCAGATCCGTTGACAGATCGCCGCTGCCCATGGTGGGACCTCCCTCTCGGCCGGCCCGGATCGCCTAGGCGGCCGGTCCGGCGATCAAGTGTGCGAACAATGCCCCGGCAACCTTCTCCGGGCTGGCATGATACTGCCCGCTCTCGACCGCCTGGCGCAGGGCATGAACCCGCTCCTGGCGGACTTCCGGCAACTGGGATGCTTGCGCCGCCAGCGCCTGAACCTGGGTGTGGGCTCCGGAGAGCTGTGCTTGATCTTCCCCGAGAGCGCTGCTCCCGGAAGCGCTGCCGAGGGCCGCGGTGTTCTGTGCGTTGCTGCGGTTACTTTCGGGTGTTGGTTGCGCTCCGGGATTGAGATCGATTCTCATGGTTGGATTCCTCGCTTGAATTCCCCTTGCAATTCAAGTATCGGCCGCGCGTTAAAAAACTTTAATTCTTTCCCGCAACAAGCTCGCGTGAAGGCCGCTTCTGGGCCTTCATCTTGTTCTATCGGCGGGAGTTGCGAAAACTTTAGCTACTCCAGGGCGGGCTTGGACGCCCGCCGATAACCGCCTCACCCCTTACCTTCGTGCGCGGGAAGGTGCCGGGAAATCATGGCCGCGATGCCGAATCCTCCGCGGCCCGCCAGGGCTTCGGCCAGGGCCTGGGTGCCGAGGTAGTTGTAATCGTCGGCGCCGGGCATGGCGCTTTCGCCCGGCAGGGTGGCGAAGGTCTTCTCCAGCGACTCCAGCAAGGATCCGATGAGATGGGCCTCAAACTCCTGCGCGGCCTTCGCGCCCCGGCCAGGCGCTGCCGCCGGAGTGGCCAGCTGCGGAGAGAGAGTTGCCATCGCCGATACTGGAGACGATGCGGGAATGGAATTCATCAGATGACCTCCAGTTCGGCTTCGAGTGCTCCGGCCGCCTTGATGGCCTGCAGAATCGACACCACATCGCGGGCCGTGGCACCAATCGCCTGCAGACGCGTGACCAGCTGCTCGACGCTGGCTCCTTCACTGAGTTCGACATTGCGCGCCGGAGCTTCCGTGGCTTTCACTTTGGATTCGGGCACAACTTCGGTTTGGCCGGTTGCGAGTGGATTCGGCTGCGAGACCGCATAGGCCGTCGTGACTTCAATCGAGAAAGTGCCGTGCAAAATGGAGACCGCCCCCAGGTGAACATCTTTGCCCAGCACCACCGTGCCGGTGCGCTCGTTGACCACCACTTTCGCGCGGCGGCGCACCTCGACCTCGAGATTCTCGATGCGCGCCAGAAGCGCGGGCACGGCCATGGACCCCGCCGCCGAAACCTTGATCTCCACCCGCCGGCTGTCGACCACGGTGGCGATGGGCACGATCCATTCCCGGTTGATCACCGAGGCCACGGCCTCGACGGTCGAGAAGTTGGCGTCATTCAGCAGCAACGACAGACGATCGAGCCGGGCAAGATCCAGAGAGCTGTCGCGCTCGACTAGCGCTCCGGCGGGAACGCGCCCCACCGTGGGATGGTTCACCTGCCGGGAGTTGGTAGCGGACCCGGCAGTGTATCCGCCGACCACCAGAGGTCCCTGGGCCGCGGCAAAGACCTGGCCGTCGGCGGCATAGAGCGGGGTCAGGAGCAGCAGTCCGCCTTCGAGGCTGCGGGCATCGCCGCTCGACGACACCATGACATCCAGATGCATCCCGGGTCGGGCAAAGGGAGGCAGGCTCGCCGTGACGAAGACCGCAGCCACGTTGTTGACGCGCACCGAAGCCGAGGGAATCTGCACGCCCATGCGCGCGAGGATGCTGGCCAGAGTCTGCACTGTGAAATAAGTCTGCTGCCGGTCTCCCGTCCCTTTCAGTCCCACGACCAGACCATAGCCGATGAGCGAGTTGTCGCGCACGCCTTCCACCGTGGCCACGTCGCGGATCAATACCTTGTGGGGTTCGCCTTCGGCGCTCGCGCTTCCTGCCAGCAGGCCCGCAATAATCGAGAACCACAGAATCGAACGACCGAATGGCGCCCCGCTTTGTCCCAGCATGTCGTCTCCTAGAAACCAACCAGGCGCAGAACCCATTTCACAAGCGGATTGGGCGGCCGGGTGCCTTCGCTGACAATGCCTTTGCCTTTGACTTCGACTTCCAGATCTCCCACGTTGTTCGAGGCCACGGTGTTGGCGGCATCGAGATCGCCGGGCCGCACCAGGCCGCGCAGGATGACGGTTTCATGCTGGTTGTTCATGGTGATCTGGCGTTCGGCTTCAACCACCAGAGTCCCAGTTGGCAACACCGCGGCCACCCGCCCGGTAAGCGTCGTGCTCAGCGACGTCTGGGAAGTGGCCTGGGCTTTTCCGGAAAGCACCTGGGCGGAGGTGGGCGAGAACAGGTTGGCCACGCCCGAAGTCTTGATGTGTCCGGGCAGCGCGCTGATCCCCGAACTGGCGGTGAAACTGCGATTGCTGGACACATTGCCTGTACTCGTGGCCGAAAGATTCTGCGCCACGCTGATGGTGACCAGGTCCCCTACGCGCGAAGCTTTGTAATCGGCCACCATGTTGGCCAGCCGTCCCGTATCGTTCCACAAGCTTCCGGATGTCGCGGGCGCGGGCTCCAGGGGCTTGGCCGAAACGTGCTGGATGTAGTCGGCCAACCCATCGCGTTTCGTAGCGCTGTTCTTCTTGTCTTGTGCCGGCGCGCTGGTCGGGGAAACAAGAACGGCAACCACGGTGAGGAAAGCGGCGATTCCGTTTCTGACGCTCATCATCGTCATCGAAGATGTCCTTTCTGCAGCGGGCCTCATGAAGCGGCGCGCAATCGTCCCGCACTCACCACGATCGCGCTTATTAGCCGCCCACCCTGCAAGATGCGGGCCCGCACGCGCTCGCCCGGCCCGCCCCGGTCGAGACAAACCGCGGGAACGACCACGCGGATGCCATCCTGATCCCAGAGCAGGGATACGGTCTCGCCGGGCCGCACCAGCGGGTTTCGGCTCAGGGGGCTGAGGGCAGCCTCGTCGACGGGGGCCGTGCGCTTGAGGCTTGCCTTAGCCGTTTCCTCCGAATGAATGGAGCGCGCCGTCTCCAGTTGCGAATCAAGGGCGGACACTCGCACCAGAAACGGCACACAGTCGCTGGGATGAATGCACCGGGCGGAGACTTCCCAACTCCCGAGCGCAGCGTCCCATACCGTCCGGGTGGATTCGACGGGCGCGTCCCGCGGAATGCGGTCAGCGGCGCCACAATCGAACGTGGTCGAGGCGAGAGCCTGGGCCGTGCCCCGGTGCGCGAGAACTCGCGTTCCGATTTCGGTGCAAGATGCGCGGGCGCCGGCGCTCCGAACAATGACGCGCTGGGGGATGGTCAGGGACGCCGACGCATACGCGCCCCTTCCGGTACCATCCGCCATCTTCCGAAAAAAATCCCGGACATCGTCCCCTGCCAGCACGCGCGGACTCCCCGCCAGCGGAGCGCTGCCCAGATGCACACGGGAGGCTGCGCGCACCAACCCCGGACAACTGTCCGGCGCCAGAAGATCCGCCAGCGAGAACTCCCGGCCACTCACCTCGACACTCGCCTTCACCGCGACACGGCATGCCTGCTGAGCTGACGAAGCGCAGGGCAACAGCGAGAGACCAGCGAAACCGGCGGCGATCAGAAGCGGCTTCATGAAATCCAATCGCGACGATTCTTCATGTTGGTTCACTGCGTTGGTTCCCTGCGTCGGTTAACCGTGGTTAACGTCCTAGCTGGTTGATGTCCTGCAGCATCTGATCCGCCGAGTTGACCACGCGCGAGTTGGCCTCGTACGAGCGCTGCGCCACGATCATCTGCACGAATTCATCGACCACGCTGACATTCGACTGTTCGAGCATCCCCTGCACCAGCGGGCCCAGACCTTCACTGCCGCCCGGGGTTCCGATCACAGGATCGCCCGACGCCGTGGTCGCGAGAAACATGTTGCTGCCGGTGCTGTTGAGCCCCCCGGGATTGTTGAACAGGGCAAGTTGCAGCGATCCCACCTGCTGCGCCGCGGTCTGTCCCGGCAAGGTCACGCTAATGGTGCCGTCGGGCGCAACCGTCACCGAAGTTGCCCCCGGCGGGATCGTGACCGCCGGCTGCACCGGGTTTCCATCCTGGGTGACCAGATTGCCCTGGGCGTCGAGATGAAAGCTGCCGGCGCGGGTGTAGGCGGTTTGCCCGTCCGGCAGGAGCACTTGAAAAAACCCCTGGCCCTGAATCGTCAGGTCCAGGGGATTGCCGGTCTGGCTGAAGTCGCCTTGCAGCTGAATGACCTCCGAAGCCGCAGAACGGGTTCCCAGCCCGACTTGCAATCCCGCCACCATGGTGGTCTGCTGCGAAGCCGCCGCTCCGGGCATGATGAGATTCTGGTAGACCAGATCTTCGAATTGAATGCGCCGGCGGCGGAATCCGGCGGTGCTCGAGTTGGCCAGGTTGTTGGCCACGTTGTCGAGGTTCGTTTCCTGGGCCATCATGCCGCTGGCGGCGGTGTAGAGTGCGCGAATCATAGGCTCCTCCGTCAGACGCGCGGCAAATCCTGCGCGGCGGTCTGATTGAACTGGCTATCGAACAACGTCAGCGCCCGCTGCATCATTTCGGCGTTGCGCTGGATGGTGATCAGCTGCACCACGCTTTCGACCGGGCTGACATTGGAAGCTTCAAGCATGCCCTGGCGAATCGAAGACGAGGCGGCAGGCAGCGCCGAACCTGTGGGCGCCGCATAAAGCGCGTTTCCCACCGCGAGCAGGCTCGTATCCGGCGAGAACTCCGAGAGGCGAAGCTTGGCGACCACGTTGCCGTCGACTGAAATGGTTCCATCCGCGCTGACCGCGACCGCGCCATTGGGCAGAGTGATCGGACCCTGTTCGCCGAGCACGGAGTCGCCCTGGGCAGTCACCAGCTGTCCCGCAGGGGTCACATGAAAGCTGCCATTGCGCGTGTAGACGGCGCCTTCGGCGGACTGCACGACAAGAAAGCCTTTGCCCGCGACCCCCAAGTCCAGAGGGTTACCCGTGGCGTTGAGGCTGCCGGAACTGAGATCGACGCGGCTGCCGCCGAGGACCCCGAAATCGTTGACCGCGGCGTTCAGCGGATTCCACGCCACAATTCCTCCGCCGGCCAGCAGCGAGCGAAAAGTCGCCTGCTGTCCGCGATATCCAGCGGTGCCGAGGTTCGCCAGATTATTCGCGACTAATTCAAGAGCCTGCGTTTGAGCGGCAAGTCCGGCGCAGGCTGCGTAGTAGCCACTGTCCATGGTTGAGCACCCAACGGGAACAAAGCACGCTGCATTCCACTACGGATGAGAGTTTGAAAATCCTTGCGGGGAACGCAAGTGATTGAAGACGGGACGACAGAGCCGATACGGCGGGATTCTCAGACAATCCTGTGGCGGAATGCAGGGAGAACATCTTGCCGAGCGAGTGGCAAAGCCCCGGCAAAATCTTCCGGCCTGTGCCGCAGGCAGGCCAAAGGCAACGTCTAGCTATGAACTTCGAGGGAGAGCACGACGATCTCTCCTTCAAACAGCAGCACGGTGCGGAACTCCTCGTTGACCGGAGAGCGAAGATTGTAATCCCCGCCCGTGATCACGGTGGGCACGGAAAGCATGCAGCCGTCCCCGAGGCCGCTGATCTTGTTCTTGAAGTTGCCGGCGACCATGTTGCAGATCTCTCCCATGGCGTCCCACACTTCCGGGCCGCCGTTGTCGGGGTCGATCCCGAGCATCCGCGAGGCCATGCGCGCGGCCGATCTGGCGCTGCAGCGCACGGTCAGGATTCCGCACAACTGCCCCGCCAGCCCCACCATGGCAGTAATGTCCAGACCTTCCTCCACCGGTGGCGCGGAAGGAATCTGGAGGGGGCAGGCCAGCATGAGTTCGAAGACTTCCTGCATCGCCAGTTGCAGGGTGGGGAGCCAGCACTCGCGTCCGGCCCCGGAGGCCAGGCTTGGATTGGAGGCGTTCATTTTTTTCCTGTCAGCACCGGAAGCACGTGTTCTTTGACCTGGTCCGGCGTAAAGGGTTTGCGAATGTAGCCCCGGGCTCCGGCCGAAAGGGCCTGCACCACGTGTCCTTCGCTGCCCTCGGTCGTGATCATCACCACCGGAACTCCCTTGGCATTCTCCACGCCGGAGAGAGCCTTGACGAATTCCAGTCCATCCATGACCGGCATGTTGATGTCGCAGAGGATGAGATCCATCTTATTGCCTTGCAGAGCCGCGAGAGCCTCGGCCCCGTTGCCCGCTTCCAGGACTTGCGCCAGGCCGAGACCTGACTGGCGCAGGGACCGCTCCACGATCTTTCGCATGACCGAGGAATCATCCACGATGAGAACGCTGATGTTATCCATATTCCGCTGATCCTCTTGGCAATAAGCCGGGCGAAACCACCCGCCACCTTGCCCACTTTTCCTATCGGCAGCCTCATTACAGACTTTAGACAGCCGCAACCGCGGCTGGGGCACGAGCGCGGGGTGCAAAGCCGGCGGCTTCGTGAGGCGAACCGAGCAGCAGGTCCAGCGGACCCCGGGAAGGGCGAAACAGACGGACCCAAAGGTGAGGGCCACAGGCTGTCAGGCGGATCTCGGAGGCGGCCAGACGGATGCAATAGCTGCGGATAATCCGGGAAAACTCGGCGGCATCGGCCACGCGATCAAACACGACTTCGCTCTCGCCGCGGTGCCGGGACAGCGCTTCGAGGTTCCGGCGCACAAAGGTCGGAGCGGCCATGCAGGGTTCGGTGTGGCATCCCACCATCCGCTCGATCGCGTACAGAACGCCGTAATCGACGCCTTCCCCGAACGCGATGTGCAGGGTTGCGGTGGCCTCCACGTAATCCAACGGGATCATGACGAAGGACTCCAGCAGGGTAACCGGAATCTGCGGAGCGCGGCCAGTCCCTGGAGCCGCGATCCCCGCGGTAAGCGAGTTCTCCCGCAGGACCGGACACGACCACTGGCGGGCCAGAGCGGCGGTGACCTGTTGCTCGCTGGCGAAACCGAGCGTCTGCAGCCACTCTCCAATGCGTCCGCGGCCCGCGCTGCGCTGCGCCTCAAGCGCCGTCCGCAACTGTTCTGCGGTGAGCTGCTGGCGGGAAAGCAGCACAAGTCCCAGGGGGACGCGATGCGGAGCCAGCGCCCGCTTGGACGCGGCCCGGGCGCGGCGGACAAGGTCGGTGAGCGCGCGCTCCAGACATTCGTCGACGCAATACCGCGAGCCCTGAATCAGGACTCCCGGCGGCTTGCCGCGAAGCCGGCGCCAGAGGCTTTGCCTGTGTCTGCAGTCGATGTGCCCGCAGCGCGGCGCCAGCTTCCGCCAAAACTCGCGCCAGACCAGGCTCCACGCATCGAAATGAAGGCTCGCAGTTCCCATGAAACGCTGCTCGTCCCTTTATTGGCCGGCGGGCGCCACTTCGGTGACCCGCACGCCGTAATTTCCATCCATGACCACGACTTCTCCCCGCGCCAACAAGCGGCCGTCGAGCAGCACATCGACCGGCTCCTCAACCTGACGATCGAGATCGACCACCGCGCCCGGGTTGAGATCGAGGACCTCGCGCAGCAGCAGACGCCGGCTGCCAAAGCGCAGGGTCACGGCCAGCTCGACATCCATCAGCAAATGGAGCTTGGCTTTGCTTTCCTCCGGGATCGAGGGGGCGGGGGCCGCCGGGGGGGCGGGGCTCGGCGCCGGTTTCGCAGCTTCCGTTTTCTCGGCGCGCAACGCGGCCACCAGAGCCGCGCTGAGATGCACTTCCACCAGAGGCGAGGTCTGGATCTCCTCCCCGGCGCGAAGCCAGGCGGTGGAGGAGGCGGGCCAGGAAGGTGCTGCGGCGGAGGTATCAAGCCGAAGCTGAACTTCGCCCCAGTTCGCTTTGAGGGCGGAGGCGACCAGGCCCGCGATCTGGCGCAAAAGCTCGACCACCGCCTCGCGATGATCGGAGGTAATCTCCGCCTCGGGAGCGGCGGGCTCACTCATGAAGATCTGAGCCAGGCGAAGGGTTGCAGCGGCGGCAAGGCGCAGGCTCATTTCGCCGCGCAGGCCGCCGGAGCAGGCGCAAACGATCCACAGATCGCCCGCGCTGGCTGGCGGCAGCTCCGCGGGAGCTTCCGCCAGGACGGTGCAGGGCACCGGAGACCCACCGATTTGTCCGAGAACCTCCCCGAGGCTCTCGGCCCAGATCTGAATATGCCGGGCGGGTTCGGTCCGAGGGGCGGCAGCGGCGTCGTCGGTCATTGCGATTTCTCCTTGGTTTCCGGCAGGCCGGCGGCGGCGTCGGCAACCCGGGCGAGAACTCTGGCGGAGCGGGTATCCCCGCAGCGGGCGGGAAGCGCACGAAACATCTCGCGGCCCGCGATCAGCAGCGAGGCGGGTTCCGCCGCGTTGCGGGCAAACGGGAGCACGACGCCGGGCGCCAGTCCGGCGAGCGCGCTCACCGCCACCCGGACATCCCTCGCTCCCAGTTCCACCTGAAACGGGCAATCCAGCAGGCGGCGCATCAGCCGCTGCCGGTAATCGGCGCCGCCCCGGGGACGGCGGTGGCTCCAGTCGGCGGAAATCTTGCGCAGCAGGGCGTTCGAGACGGCAGCGGGCACAGCCAGGGTCAACCCGCCGCGCACGTCGGGCATGGTGACTTCGAAGCTCAGGGACAGAGTTTTTTCCTCGGGGGCCATGAGCCGCCGGGCCTCCGCCGGCTCCAGGCGCTCCTCGAAGACGACGTCCAGCGAAAGGGCTTGCCAGGCCACGCCCAGTTCCCGGCACACGATGCGGGCCACGCTGTCGAGAATCTGTTCCTCGATCTCGGTAATCTCCCGGGTCGCAGCCATGCCTTTGCCTTCTCCCCCGAGCAGCAGGTCGATGATGGGAAAAGCGACCTTGAGGTCCAGTTGCAGGGCGGCATTGAGCCCCATGGGATCGAGCCGGCAGGATGCCAGGTAGGTGGTTTCCGGAATACGCTGGAGGAATTCGCGGTAAGCGAGGTGTTCGGCGGAAACCAGCGTGGTGGCGAAGACCACGCGCAGAAAAGCTCCCAGGGAGTGAGTAAGGTTGCGGGCAAAGCCCTCGTGCAGCAAGGTGATCGCCTGCAGCTGTTCGCGCCCGATATGGCCCGCCCGGCGCGCGTCCCACGGCTCAACCCGTGGCTGAGGAGGCAATGGGACGTCCCCGCCTCCGCCGCTGCGCGCGGCCCGTACCATGGCATCGATTTCTTCCTGGTTAAGAACTTTCTCCATGTTCTGTCACCTCGCTGTATCACCTCGACGTACGTCCCTGATAGGGCCGCGATGAGTAGGAGATCGACGCCTACCCGCCGGCGCCCAGCGCCGCCGCGGAAGCCCGACCGCCGCCAGCACTCATCACCTCTTCCAGGCGCGAACGCAGCCGTACGACGGCCAGGGAATGAATCTGGGATACGCGGGACTCCCCGATGCCGAGCACCGCTCCCACTTCCTTCATGGTGAGTTCTTCGAAGTAGTACAGGGCCAGCACCTGCTGCTCTTTTTCCGGCAACTCGGCGATGACCTTGGCCAGAAGATCTTTCATCTCCGAGCGCAGGCAGCGGAAAAACGGAGTATCTTCGGGAGCGTTGGGCAGGTAGTCGCACAAGTCTTCTTCCTTGCCATCCCAGGGCGACTCAATGCGCAGGCTGCCGACTTCCAGGCTGTCCAGCTCGCCCAGCAGGTGCTGGAACTCCTGCAGCGCCATGCCCATCTCCGCCGCCATTTCATTCTCGGTGGGAGCGCGGCTGAGCTCGAGGCTGAGTTTGCGGTGGGCCTCTTCCACTTTCCGCGCCTTGCGCCGCAACTCGCGCGGTCCCCAGTCCATTTCGCGCAGGCTGTCCAGAATCGCACCCCGGATGCGGAACTTGGCGTAGGAGCCGAATTGCACGTGCTTGGAGTGGTCGAACTTGTTGAAAGCGTCGATCAGCCCGACCACGCCGGCGTGGATCAGATCCTCCAGCGGCACATGGCGGGGCAGCCGTTCGTGGATGCGGCGCGCCAGGTAACGGACCTGCGGCAGCTGTTCGAGCAGGATGCGGTCCCGCTCTTCCTTGTCCTGCCAGGCGGTATAGGCTTGCGCGGTATTCTTGCTCATAGCGTTCTCACTTCCCGTCAAGATTCAAAATCCGTGCGCCTTCTTACGGGTGATCGCGTCCCCCGTTCATCGCAAAACGCCCACCGACTGCACCTCGACCACCGGCGGCACTTCCAGCGGAGAGAGCACGACCACCTTGGGCAGGAAAGGCTCGAGCAGCCGCTTCAGGTGGTAGCGAGCCGGGGTCGAACACAGCACCACCGGACTGGCCACGGCCACCTGGTCCCCGGCCAGCCGCCGCATGCCGTCGAAAATGCGGCGGGCAAAGGGAGGCTGCAGCCCGGCCGCGCCTGCGGCCGGCAGCTGCGCCCCGAAGGCGCGGCCCAGTTCTTCCTCGAGGGCGTGGTCGAGCGTGACCACGCGCAACCCTCCGGTGTCGGACAGCAGAGGCCGCACCAGGGCCCGGCCCAGCCCCTGCCGCACCGATTCGACCAGCACGACTGGATTCTTGGTCGTGGGGGTAACGTCGAGCAGGGTTTCGAGAATTGCAGGCAGGTCGCGGATGGAGACCTGCTCGCGCAAAAGCTGCTGCAGGACCTTCTGCACTTCTCCCAGACTCAGAACCTTGGGCACCAGTTCTTCGACCAGCTTGGGATGGCTTTCCGCGAGCCGATCGAGCAGGCGTTTGACTTCCTGCCGGCTGAGCAGTTCGTGAGCGTGCTGTTTGACGACTTCCGCCAGATGAGTCGCGAGCACCGAGGTCTGGTCCACGACGGCGTATCCCGAGGCCAGCGCCTGATTCTGCAGGGCCGCGGGAATCCATACCGCCGCCACGCCAAAGGCAGGCTCCTTGGTGGGTGTGCCAGGCAGCGGCCGCGGAGAACCCTCCGAGCTGATGGCCATCAGGTGGTCCTGATACATCTCCCAGCGCGCCACTTCCACGCCCCGCAGCGCCACGACATATTCGCGCGGCTTCAGGCGCACGTTGTCGGTGATGTGCACGGGCGGGACAATGAACCCCAGCTGCTGGGCCAGGTTCTGGCGCAGCGCTTTCACGCGCGCCAGAAGCTGGCCTCCTTGATTCTGGTCGACGAGCGGAACCAGGCTGTATCCCACTTCGAGGCTGAGCTCGTCCAGTTTCAGCAGATCCTCGACCGACTCCTTCGCCGGCTTCTTCTCGGCCGCAGGCGTGCCGGGCGTGGCGGGCGCGAATTTCGGCGCGCGCCAGGCCAGAAACGCGGTGCCCAGTGCCAAAAGGAAGAAAGAAAATTTCGGCAGCCCGGGAATCGCCGCCAGCGTCAGCATGACGCCGGAGGCGATCAGCAACGGACGGCGGGACAGCAACTGCCGCCCGACATCGACCGAGAGCGTCGAGTCGGAGGAAGCGCGGGTGACGACCATGCCTCCCGCCATCGAGACCAGCAGCGACGGGATCATGGTGACCAGCCCATCGCCGACGGTCAGCACGGTGTAGGTTTTCAGCGCTTCGCGGAACGGGATGTCGAGCTGGAAAACGCCAATCAGGAATCCCGCAATGATGTTGATCGCGGTAATCAGGATGGTGGCGATGGCGTCGCGCTGGTTGAAGCGGGCGGCGCCGTCCATGGCGCCATAGAACTCCGCATCGTGCGCAATCTGCTCGCGCCGGGCGCGCGCCTGGGCCTCGTTGATCAGGCCGGCGTTCAAGTCCGCGTCGATCGCCATCTGCTTGCCGGGCATGGCGTCGAGGGTGAAACGAGCGGTGACCTCGGCCGTGCGCACCGCGCCATGCGCGACCACGATGTACTGGATCGCGATTAACGCGATGAAGATGACGAATCCAACTACGTAGTTCCCGCCGACCACGAATGAGCCAAAGGCTTCGATGACTTTCCCGGCCGCCGAAACGCCTTCATTGCCGTGCAGCAGAATGCGCCGGCTCGAGGCCAGGTTGAGCGACAGCCGGAACAGCGTGAGCAGCAGGAGCAAGCTGGGAAACACGGAAAACTGCGAGGGGCGCAGAATCTGGATGGCCGACAACAGCACCAGCACGGCGGCCGTAATGCTCAGGGCCAGCAACACATCGAGCAACAGGCTGGGCAACGGTACCAGCATCACGAAGATCAGGCCCACGGCGGCCACGGGCATGATCCACTCGGCGGCTGCCGTGGGCTTGGCGGCGGTCGTGGCGGCGGCAGGAGCATTCCCCGGCATCGGTTAGGTCCTCCCCGTCGCGACGGATTGCGCGGCACGAGCCTGCGCTCGCCAGATGGCCGCCAGAATCTCGGCCACCACGGCGTAAAGTTTGGGTGGAATGGCCTGCCCGACTTCGACCGCGCGGTAGAGCGCGTGCGCCAGCGGCGGATTCTCGACCAGTGGAATGCCGTGCCAGAGTGCGACTTCGCGGATCTGCGCCGCCAGCAGGTTTCGTCCCTTGGCCACGACTACCGGCGCCTCCATGTCCATGCGGAATTCAAGCGCGATGGCAAACTCGGTGGGGTTGGTGATCACGACCGCGGCCCGTTCGACGTCCTTGAGCATGCGGCGGCGGCGCGCCTGCCGCTGTAGGCGCCGGATGCGCATCTTGACCGCCGGATTGCCTTCCGTCTCCTTAAACTCGTCGCGCAAGTCCTGGCGGCTCATCTTGAGTTCGTTCTCGTGGCGCCAGCGCTCGAGAAAGTAGTCGGCGGCGGACCACACCAGCAGAACTAGCGACGCTTCCCAGGCCAGTTCGAACATGTGGCCGGTGGTAAAGACAAGCAACCCGCCTCCGCTGCCATGCAAGAGAGCGGGAAGCCGCATCCAGTCGCGCTGCAGCAGGCTGACGGCGAGATAGACAATCGCCGCGGTGGGCAGCAGGGACTTCAGCAGGCGGCTGACCGCGTTCAGGGAAAAAAGCTGTTCCAGACGCGACGCCGGGTTGAGGCGGTTCAGGCTGGGAGTGAGGGCAGCGGGCGCAAAGACCAGTCCTCCCTGGGCCACACCGCCCAGAGTCGCAATCAGCCAGCTCAGACTTGCCGCGAGAGCGACTCCGCGAAAAATCACGAGATCGTTGCGCCACACGGGCAGCAGCTGATCGGGACGGGTGGCCGCCGAGTCCAGTTCGTGCCGCAGCAGACCGCGCCAGTCGGAGGCAAACGCCGGCAGCTGCCAGGCCAGAAGCATGACCGCCGTCATGGTGCCAAGACCGGCAACCAGATCGCGGCTGCGGGCGACCTGTCCCTGCTCGCGCGCTTTCTGCCGCCGCCGCGGTGTGGCTTTTTCGGTTTTGTTCTGGTCGGCCATGAATTCTTTTCAGTGGGTCAAATGCAACAGCCGTTCTCCGATGGCGATGGACTCGGCGAAACGCTGCGCGAACATGTGCGGCCAATACGCCACCAGGCCGATCAGCATCGCCAGCCCCAGCAGGTTCTTCACTGCCAGCCCGATGAAGAGCACCGGGAGCTGGGGCGAAGCTTTGCCGAGGAATCCCAAGGCGACATCCGCCACCAGCGTGGCCACCAGACCGGGCGCGGCAATCTGTACGCCGGCCAGAAAAATTCCGCCCGCAGCATGCAACAGGCCGCTGGCAGCGGCGAAGGTGGCGAGCGCCGTTCCCGCGGGCAGATAGGCGAAGCTGCTCACGACCGCGCGCAGCAGCCAGTGATGCACATCGAGTTGCAGGAAGATCAAAAGCGCCGCCAGGCGGTGAAACTCGGCCAGCACCGGAGTGTCCGCCTGAGTCTGGGGATCGAACACCGTAGCCAGGGAGTAGCCCATCTGCACGCCCAGGATCTGGCCCGCCATCATCGGCGCCTCCATCATGAAATTCGCCGTGAGGCCCAGCACAAGTCCGATCACCACTTCACTCAACCCCACTCCCACCCACTGCCAGGAATCGAGATGGAGTTGCATCGGACCATGCAGCGGGTACAGCAGAGCGGTCACCAGCAGAGTCAGCGCGGCCTTCAGCGGCGCGGGAATGGCGTTGCTGCCGAGGAACGGACAGAACACCATCAGCCCGGAAACGCGCGCCCCGATGAAAACTGCGGCCGCCAGCAACTGGTCCAGATGCAAACCGTCCATAAGCTCTCTATCCGTGATCCCTTTCGCGCACCGTAGAATCGCGCACCGCAAAATCGTTCCTCGTTCAACGCAAGAACGGCCGGAAGTCGGAAAACATCTGCACCGTGAAACCGGTGAGGCGGTGCACCATCCACGGCATCAACAGAATCGTCGCTGCGGCGACCGCGAACAGACGAGGCACGGTCGAGACCGTCGTTTCCTGCAGCGAAGTCAGGACCTGCACCACGTTGATCAGCAGCCCGACCACGGTCGCGATGATCAGCAGCGGCGCGCCCATCCAGAGCGCCGTTTCGATGGTCTGGCGCATGATCTCCACCACGTGCTCCGATCCCATCCCAAGCCTCCTGTTCCGAACCTCAGGTAAAACTCTTCAGCAGCGACCCGACCAGCAGGTTCCAGCCATCGACCATCACGAACAGCATGATTTTGAGCGGGGTCGAAATCACGACGGGCGGCAGTTGCAGCATGCCAATCGAAGTCGTCACCGCCGCCACCACCAGATCAATCACCAGAAAAGGCAAGAACAGCGCCGCGCCAATCTGAAAGCCGGTCTTCAACTCCGAAAGGATGTAGGCGGGCACGACCACCCGCATGGGGACATCCGCGGGCCGTGCCGGACGGGGGGCCTGCGACAGTTCGAGAAACAGCGCCAGATCTTTCTCCCGCGCGAACTTGAGCATGAAATGACGCAGCGGAGGTGTGCCTTGCTCGATAGCGGCCCAGGCGTCAATCTGGCCGCGCTGGAAAGGCACAACAGCGTCCTGGTAGATCGAAGTTCCGACCGGCTGCATCAGGAAATAGGTCAGCACCAGCGACAGCCCGATCAGCGTCTGGTTGCTGGGCGCAGTCTGCGTGCCCAGCGCCTGGCGCAGGAAGTGAAAAACTACCAGCAGCCGCGCAAACGGAGTCAGCGCCACCACCAGCGCCGGCAGCAGCGTCAGCAGCGTCAGCAGAACAACGATGTTCCACGGCACCGAGCCGCTCGCTCCCGCGGGGCCGCTCCAGTTCAACCCGGTCGCGTGCCGCGGCCGCACCGCTTCCGCCCACGCCGTGGCTTTGGGCAGCAGAACCAACGCAACCGCAGGCAGCCGTCTTGTGCCCGACCAACTCAACGCTGCTCCTCCCCGGATATCTCAGACCTCTCGCGCGCAAGCGAAGACGGGACTTGGCTCGCAGCATTTTCCAGGCGGGCCAGCAGCACCAGCGAAGCGGAAGTTCCGCCTACCAGGAAGCGCGACTCCTCAAACTCGACCACAGCCACGAAGCGGCGCTCACCGAGCGGCAAGCTCTCGCATAAGCGCAGGCGCCGCGGCGCGCGCCGGCTCAGCCGCAGGATTCGCTGCCACAAGCTGAGAGCGTGCTGCCACAGATCCAGCTGCGCCGGACCGGCTGCGGTCGCTGCCTGCATAGCATCCCGGGACACGGCTCCATTCGAGATGGACTCAGGCAAGACGGCTCCGTTCAAGATGGCTTCGCTCTTCATGCCAGTTCCGTCAACCGCACTGCCAGCCGTTTGCCGGATCCCTCGATCTCGCCCCATCCAATGAGCGTTTCGTTGACGCGCAGGGGAACGTCTCGGCTAACCCGCCATTCCGTGGCCATGACCGAGCCCGCCTGCAGCTTCAGGAAGTCGGCAACCTTGAAGTTGGGCAGAGGGAGGTCGACCGTCAGCTGGCAGGGCAAATCGAGCACCGGCCGCCAACGGGGATCTTCTTTGTCCGGTTTGTCCGGCTCGACCATCCCGCGCGGATTCTCCCCGGCGGGTGGGGATAACGCCTGTCCCGCTGCGACTGCCATAACCTTCCTTGCTTCCGCGCTCAGCGCTGGATCAGAAACTCGGTGAAGTAGACTTCCTCGACGCCCAGCTTCGGAACACGGTCCTGCAGAGCGCGCAGCAACTTCTCCTTCAACCTCGCCTTGCCCGCGGCGGTCATCAGATCGTCGACTTTGGCTTCCGCCAGTACGCTCAGAATGGTGTCGCGCACCTCGGCCACGGGCGCAGCTTCGCCACGTTTTGGTTCCTGATTCAGCCCGAGATCGATGCCTACACGCAGGTACGATCTCTGGTCGGTATCGGCAAGGTTCAGGACGAAGGTCTCAAGATGGAGCGTGGCCTTGACCTGTGTCTCTCCATTCGCTTCGGCCGAAGTCTCACTCCCACGTCCGGCCCAAAACCAGAGACCAATCACCGCCAGGATCACGACGGGGACGACCAAGGCGAGCGTGAAGCGCCGGCCTGCAGGCCGTTCTTTGACTTCTTTTATTTCTTCGTGCGGGTCTTCGGGCATGCGTTTCGAAAAAGCAATCCGAATTCCGCCACAGAGCACCAAGGGGAGGGGGTGCGAGTCTCGCGGCGCTGGTCTTCTCTGCCCCTAGAATCAACACATACGAACACCGATGAGCGTTCGATGATCGAAGGACATCGCTCTTCGCGAGAAGCGAGCCCGCTGTCTTAGCCGGTTCTCATTAGGAATGTGTAGGAGTTAACGCGTCCCGGTGCGGGAGCCACGCCACCGGAGACGCGTTGACTAAACTGAACTGCCGGTTCTTACTGTTTGAGGGCAATCGTGTCCTATCTGACACCACTCAAACTGCCACCGCGACCGCCATCCACGCACCACTCACAGGCTTTTCCACTGGTGTCCACCGGGACGACTATGGACACCAGTAGAACAAGTGAGGAGGCGAAATGTTCAAGAAGGGTAAAGCGTACTTCGCGGACTGGCGCGTCGACGGCCAACGTCGCCGCAAAGCGTTCAGCACGGCAGCCGCCGCGCTGAAGCATGAAGCGGAACAACGGTCGGGGGGAGTCATGGTCAGACGCTCGGGGAACTCGTCAGGCCGTGGCTGCCACGTCCCCACGAACAGCAAACCCACGAAAACCGGGTCGCGGTCACGGTCACGCAAGTCCTTGGCCGCTACGCGCCCAAGGAAATCGGCGCGGCGCAAATCGAACGCCTAATCCCACTGCTCGTGCGGTCGGATAGCAAGACAACGCGCTACGCCCGAGCGAAAGCGCTCGGGCGTCTGTTGCGCAAAGTTGGACTCACTGAACTCGCGGGTCATGTTCCCCCCGTACCACAACCCGACCCGCGCGGGGTCACAGTCGAGAGCGCTGAATTCAATCGCTGTCTCGTGGGAGCAGCGAACGATCCGGCGCTCCGGCTGTGGCTGTTGCTATGTTCGGACTGCGCTCTGCGTGGAGGCACAGCACGGCGGGTTACACCCGCCATGCTGAACCGGGACACCGGGAGAATCTCGATGTCCACGAAGGCGGGCAGAGTCGTAGAAGTAGCGGTCACGGCGCGGGTCCGCGCCCTGATCGAACAGTGTAAAGAGCGCACGAAGCCGTGCGTTCAGCAATTGCCAGGCTGTTACGCCGGGGCGAAGCGCAGCAACTACGATCCCCGGCAAGCCTTCTGGCGACTGCGCCAGAAGCTTTGCCTTCAGCACTTCCACGCGCACGATCTGCGACGGACAACCGCGCTGTCGATCTACAGCATGACGCAAGACGTGCGCTCCACTCAATCGGTCCTGGGACACAAGAACCTGCGCAGCACCATGCACTATCTCGGAGGCAAGGCCTTGAACCCAGTGTCCACAGACACCATGGAAAGGGCAAAACTCGCATGAAGCGAACCTCACAGCACATCGCATTCGACGAAGCCCACGCACTCTACGCCCAACTGAAGCAACGCGACGAACGCAAGGCCGACAGACGCCGCCACGAGAACGATACCGAAGCTGAAGACGAGTGCGCGCCGGGCGAAGAATACGAGCTGGACCAGGGCGGCACCTACCTCGGCGACGCTCCGAAGGACACCTTGCACGCGCTACAACTCCTGATCACAGCCGCCGGCCAATTGCAAGAGAAACGCCCAGTCGGACGGCCACGAAAGGACACCACGAAGCAATGAGGCCGACGCCAAAGAGGAAGAAGAGAATTCTGTCCGGACACCCACGCCCCATCGAAGTGACGGACGAGCAAGCAAAGACACTGGACACCACGCGTCCAGACCCCAGCAACCCCACACCCGAAGTGTTCGTTGTCCGTGGCAAGCCGCGAGACTACGCGCAAGAAGCGAAGGACGAAGCCGCCTACAAGCGGGCCACGAAGGGAGGCACGAAGCGATGAGCGCGGAACTGGACGAAGCGCTGGCCGTGCTCTGGGCGCTTGAAGAAGCGCCCTACGCGGAAGTGGACCCCAACGTCATCGGCGAGGCTCGCAGCCGGATAGACCGGCTGCTCGCAGAGGAAGCGTACCGCGCTACGCACCAGGGAGCAGCATGAAAGGAACACTGATCACCGCACTGTGGGCAGTCGTGATCTACGGACTGTGGCTGCTCGGCACGCAAGGCAGGCGGCGATGAAACGCCGCCTGCCCATCACCACAGTAGAAGTCCGGCGCTGGTGTCGCGCCTGCCGGTGCGAAACCATGCACACCGTAACCGACGGGCGCGTAGGCATGTGCCTACCCTGCCTCCATGCCCTCGATCAGCGCATCGCCGCCGACAAGGCCGAAGCCGCCCGTCAATACCGATTGTGGAAGGAGAATGCATGACCCGCACGCGAGAAAAGATCACTCCCCGGCAGCCCGGGGACACCACGCCAGCGACGCACCCACATCCCGCCGAAGAGGAAGGACCGCTAGAGCGGCAGCCGGAACGCGACCGCAAAGCGGACGAAGCTGCGCTTCGTCGGGAAGGCCAGAAGTGATCGACCTACACGGCCACGAACAGGAACCGCTGTTTCCTACCAGCATCACGGAACGAGAACGGATGCAGGAGGAGCATCTAGACGTACTGCTCGAAATCGCGCACCGCACCAAGGCGGTCAAGGATGCGATGGAGACGCATCGCAAGCAACTCGCCGGCCTGAAGCGGAAGGCCGCGCAACTGGAAGAACTGCTACGCCAAAGCCGACCGCGCAAGTGAGGAAACCATGAAACCCAAGAAAGACAAGATGTACGAATGCCCAACCTGCAAGACGGTCTACACCATCACGCTCTACAGACCGCCCGCCTCCATGCCCTGCCTGAACGAGCCCCTGCGCTGCCCATACTGCCCCAGCAACCAACCACCAGAGCGCATCACGCGCACAGCCACAACGCGGCTACCGTGACCGACAAACCAATCCGGGCGCACCTGGGCGGACAGCCCCACGCTCGAGCAGCGCTGCGCGTGCCCAGCCTCGCCGCGCTCCTCATGTCGCGCTGCTCTGGCCGGGACGTGCGCAGCGCCAGCTTCGCAGCTGCCGGGCCGCGGAGGCGAGGGTGTCGGCGCAGCGCTCAGCCGCGCCACGCCTCAGGACACCCCGGCTCATAGCGCTCAGGACGAGCAACGGCAACGGCAACCCCAACCGCAAGTGCGGTTCGCAGCAGCCTCGCGTAGCCGCCGTCGTGCAGTGTAACGCGCCGATCAAGCCGCGCAACAGACGCGCGGCTGCTCCACTTCGTTGCGCCCCTTCGGGTGACTCGGCGCGTTCCGCTGCACTCGTTGGCGGCTCCGCTCGGGCATTCATGCTTGGGTGGCTGGGGCAAGTTGGCCCACCACTCAAGCATGGCCGGGGCGAGTCCAAATCAAAACCAACACCAACCCCAAGGTGTCCCATGTCCCACGAGTGGTCAGTAACTCCGCAGTCCATCGAGCAGTTCCACAAGCAGGTCAACCGGGTGCTCACCCCGCGAGCCGAGCAGCAGTTGTCTCTCGCTCTCCCCCGCTTCCACTTCGGCAACGCCTATGAAGCGGCGTTGCATGCGGTAGCCATCGAGCAGCAGCAGCAGCGCGAACGACTCAACCAAGAGCAGCGCATCGACCGGCTGCAAATCGAGGCCGACGAAGCCGCCGAAAACGAAGCGTACGTGCGTGACCTCCAGCACCGGCTGGGGGTCATCGTCATCGACGAGAACGGAGGTGCACTGTGACCCAACCGATAGCGATCAACCAAGCCCGAATCGCCGCGCTGACCCGCGCGGCAATTCAGTCACTCACCGTGCTGCTGCAAGAGATCGAGCAACCCGCGTGGGCAGCTCACCCGACTCCTACGTCGCCGCGTTCGCAGAGTCGAGAAAGCTACGATCCGATAACCACGCCACGGTGTCCAGACTGCGAAGGGCCCATGAAGCAACGCACCAGCGCGAGGGGCCCGTTCTGGGGGTGTATACGGTATCCCCACTGTCAAGGCACGCGGCCCGGAGGCAGCGAGAAGCGCCACGTAAATTCCGAGCACGCACCCGGCAGGAGTGAGTCGGAGTCCTGGCAAGGAGGCGTCCGATGACCGCAGCGGAAATCCGGGGCATCCACATGCCCGCCGACGCACTCCTTCAGAGCGACGACTGTCTGCGTCTCATCTTTGAGGCATTGACCGAGATCGCGGCGCAACTGGCCGAGCACAACGAACGCGAGAACGAAGCGCAGAGCTTCGTGCGCGAAGGCACGTGGCGTAGAGCCGCGTGGAAGAATCAGACCGACTAACCGAGCAGCAGCGGGGGGCGCAAGCCTCCCGCTTCGCTGTAGCCGACACGGATCGAGCACAAGAAGCTCGAGAGGGAGAATGCCGAAGCCTCTCTGAACGCGGTTGCCGACGTTGTTCTGGGCTACCGTCCAAAATCGAAGCAACCCAAACCCCGGAAGAGAAAGAGGGCAAAGCGTGACCATATCGCTCGACGCAGCTAAAGCACTGCGTTTCTATGCCGCGAGTAGAGTCAGACACGCCGATATGTGGAGGCGTTTGCGCGATGATGGGTTTCACGTTAGCTCCTCTTGGATCGATGAGGCGGGGCCGGGACAGACGGCTGATCTCTCCGAACTATGGAAGCGTGTAGAGCGCGAGGTTCGTGACGCGACGGTTCTTGTTCTGTACGTTGAACCCGACGATTTTCCGCTAAAAGGGGCGCTCGTTGAAACCGGCATGGCCCTCGCTTCTTCAGTTCCAATCATTGTAGTTTCGCCGGGTTGCACTTTCGAGCCTCCTAGCTATCGTCCTATCGGATCATGGATTCGGCATCCACTTTGCCGGTTTGCGGCCAGCATCGTTGACGGCTTGATTGAGTTTGCTGTTACGCAGAGATAGGTAGTTAAACGGGGCAGGAGGACGAAATGGACAGGCAACCAAACGCAGCTCCCTTCGCCGTAGGAACCAAGGTTCGGTACTGCGGCACTACTCGTAGTTTCACTTATGACATCAACCCCAAGACGCGAGAGCGGAAAGAAGTTCCGCTGTGCGTTCCCGGAATGGAAGTGGTTATCTCCGAAGTTAGACCCGGTCGCAGAGGGACGTTGCGACCCCTGAGCGACGAGAACGGCCCGATGATTGACGAAGAAACTGGTGAGCCGATGCTTGATGAAACCGTGGACGCTTACAGCGTTTACTTCGTCGAAGCGTGGCAGAGCGGCAGAAAGCAAGGGCGTATCATCTGGCCCGACAGCTCCCATCAATGGGAGATCGTATCGGGGTCTAAGGGTGAGGGTTCGCCTTGCCGAAAATAATACCCCCTCCCCCCCCAAAAACGGCGCCGCTCGAGCGAGATCCCTGCGCCAGATCTGGGGCAAGGTTGTGCCTCACCACAAGTCGATGAGACGAAAGCACATACCCGACAGCGCCGGCGAAGGCGTAGGCTCGGACCATGAGTCCGACGCGCCAAGGCGTCCGCGAGCGGGAGTGGAAGACGGTCGAGTATGGATCAGTCGCTCACTTCGAGGATGGCTGCAACGCCGCGGCCGCCGAAGGCTGGAGCCTCCACAGCTGGAACGAGGTACGCCGGCCCGCTGCACCCGGATCGGAGACCCTGGCCAGCGCCATCCTGGCCACCTTTCGCCGGGACAAGCAGACGGTACTCATCGTGAAACACACGTGAGGCCACGCCCACCCGCGCTGCTAGTGCCCCTGAACGGACGCAATCCAAGTCCACGGGAACGGGACATTCTGACGCTGCTAGCCCACGGCGCCACTATGACGCAGGCCGCAACCGCACTCGGGATTGCGCCCAGCAACGTGCGCAACCGGGTAGACATGATGCGCAACCGCTACGCGCCCACGACCGCAAGTCTGGTAGCGCTGGCCATCCGGCTGGAGTGGATTGAATTTCGGGTGGACATCGGTAGCCGGACACCAGACTCCTAGATTTCCACAGCGCAAATGTAGATATCCACAGCCGGTGTCCAGTATTCCCAGTGGACACCAACCCTCCTTCGTGTCATCATGGCCACCAGAGCGGACTTCGCGTCCTACTGTTTCAAGGCAATCGTGTCCTGAGTGATCTGATCGAAAGTAGTTACCGCTTTGGCGTCGGCTTCGAAGCCACGCTGGGCGACGATCAGGTTGGCGAACTCGGTAGCAATGTCGACGTTGGACAGTTCCAGCGAGCCGCCGGAGAGAGTTCCCAATTCACCGGAACCCGGAACCCCCACTACGGCTTGGCCGGAAGCCAGCGTGGGTGTGAAATCAGTGTTGCCATTGAGCTGGAGTCCGTTGTCATTAGAGAAACTGGCTAGGGCGATCTGTCCCAGGGCTTGCGTCTTGCCGTTGCTGAACGAGCCCGTGATGATGCCGTCGGAACCGATGGCGAAACTTGCCAGCGAACCGCTGCTGCTGCCATCCTGATTGGCCGACGTTGTACTGTCGGGTGCTGCAACTTGGGTCAGCACCGGAGTGGTCCCATTGAGCACGTTCCAGTCGAACGTCATGTCAGAGGCGCCGTCGGCGAACCCTTTGATGGGAATCCCCGTGACGTTGGATAGAGCTCCGGTTACGGTCCCGCCGGTGGCTGCTGTATCCCCGACCAGCACCCCATTGCCGTTGAATGTCAAGGTACCAGTGGCCAGAATTCCCGTTGCTTTGGCTGCGCTGAGATCGGTAGCTGGGATGCTCAGGCTGTAATCCCAGGTGTTGGCCCCGGTGTTGGTGAATGTGGCGGTTAAATTGTGAACCGCTCCCAGCGAGTCGTAAATCTGGATCGGCGTCGAGTACGGCGCATCGGTGGGAACGGTGGAAGCGTTGAGGTTGACGGTGAGCTGTACGTTGGCGGTCTGCGTCGGCGGACTGATCGTGCCGGCCCCAAGCTGCAGCGGCGCGAGACCGCCACCGGTGTTGATCACTCCACCGACCGCAGGATAGCCGAGGACTTGCTGTCCATCCGCAGTGACAAGATAGTTGTTTTTGTCGGTTGAAAAATCGCCCGCACGCGTATAACTGACGACGCCGCTAGCGCTTTGAACTACAAAGAATCCGTTGCCCTGGATGGCCACATCGGTGGGTACGCCCGTGGCACTGACGCTGCCTTGGGTAAACATCGAAGGCGTAGATCCGACCTCAACGCCGGCTCCGAGCTGGATCGGATCTCCAGCGCCCGAGGTCCCCAGATTCTGGTAGAACAGGTCGCTGAACAGCACAACCTTGTCCTTGTATCCGGTTGTGTTCTGGTTGGAGAGGTTATTGGCGATGGTCGACAGCGCGGTGGATTCGGCGGTCAGCCCGGAGAGTGGGATAGAAAAGTTGGGCATTTAGAAGACTCCTTGAATTCTGTGAGCGAGAAAGGATGATGCAGATCCAGGGCTCGGAACCGCAGCCTGAGCAGCCGAAACCGCAGACGAAAGCATGGCAGTAGGCACCGCAGGGGCGCTCGGACTCGACCCCGTTCCAGCTGCCATACCAGCCGGAGAAGAGGTTGCTGCACTCGAACTCGCGGCCCCTGAGCCGGACGTCGTCGGTACGACCTGTTGCAGTAGCTGATCGATCTGAGTGATTTCGCTGAGTTCACTGAACTGGGCGAGCTGGCTGACGAACTGTGTGGGATCCTCGGGGTCCAACGGACTCTGGTTCTTCAGTTGCGCCATGAGCAGTTGCATGAACATGTTGCTCATGTCTTGGGGGGTGGAAAGCGGAGAGCCAGACGTGGGCGGCGTCGTGGCGTTCGAAGATGCTTGAGACTGAATCGGGTTGAAAGTGATCACAAGTGTTCTCCTTATCGCATTAAGCGAGGATGCTAAGACCGCCGGAGCGGGATCGGGCACCGGGCAATTCCGCCGGCTCGCCGGATTCGCCGCCCTGCGCTTCTACCGGCAGAGCGGAAACCGTGGACCGGGGAGTAAAGGAACGCGGCTGCGAGTCGCCTCCGGAGGTCATGTTGTTGGAAAATGCGAATCCCTGATGAAAGTGCACCTGGTTGAGCCGCAGATCGTGCTGTTGCAGCGTGCTCGCGATGCTGGGAAGTTCATTCGCGAGCAAGGACCGCAGGTCGCCTTTCTCACTGCCGATCAGAACTCCAACGTCGTTGGCATGGACCACAGTGCGGACCTCGACGTTTCCGAAGGCCGACGTGTTCAGCCCGATCCGCATTTCGGATTGCGCGACTCGGTTGACGATTTGAGCTACTTGTACCGGGCCGGCGCTCGGAGTGAGAGGAGACTCTTTCGCCGCAGGGAGATTCGAAGGCGAGTCTGGTGAGCCTGCGGGACTACTGCTATCCGACTTATTTGCGGAACTGGGAGTTGCGGGCTGGCCGCTCGTCACCTGCACAGCGGGATCCACAAGAACGGCCGTTGCGGACTGGGGCGACCCGGCTTGAGGCGAACCTACCGGAAGACCAGCGCTCGGCGCCGCGAGCGTTGCAGCGAACGTTGCAGAATTTTTGTGGAGCGACGGATCCGACGAATCGCCGCCGGACGTGTTGGACTGAGAGCCCATGTTTGCCGCCACGCCTTGCGCACCGACCGTCGAGACAGAGTTGTCCGCAACGACGGCTTTGGGACTGTTGTTCGCGGCGGTCGTGCTTGTTCCCACGAAGGGATTTCCGCCCGCCACAGGATTGATCGGAGGGACGACTGAAGAAGTGGTTGACGGAGTTGCGGGCTGAGGAGCGTGAAGTGTGGCATCGGAGAGCGGGAGGCTTTGGCGCAATTCCGAAGAAGAGGCGAGCGCGTCGGTTCCAAGAGTGTGGAGCGCCGCTCGCAAGTTCTGTGCGTTGGGCAGGCTTTGCTTTACGGCATTGGATGACGTAGCAGGGGAGGGCTGCGGAACCGCGGGTTGTTTCGGATCTGTCTGCTGAATGACCGGCGAGAGGAAGACAGGCGGCGGCACGTTGCCCTGTTGAATATTTTCCCCGGGCGTGAGGGACGATGGTTTTAGGTCTCCTTTGATAGGGGAGGCCTGTCCTGAGTTGGCGCTGTTGCTTTGGACCGGTAAATTGTCAAAAGCGGTCGTGGTTAAGACCTGGGATCCCATGAATACAGGGTCAGCAACGGTCGAGACCATCGATGCAGCTTCGGTGCCGGTGGGGGGGAGTTGGAGCGAGGATGCAGCTCCGTCCGGAGAACCCGCTGTTCCTGGCGAGGGAACGGAGCCCGCTGGTTGCTGGTCGTTCTTGAACGCTGCGTCTGCGCTCTGCGCCGTTTGTACAGCGGAGAGAACGCTAGTCGCAATCTGATTCTGCAGGGCCTCTGCGCTTTCACCCGGCTGCGGACTGCTTTCCTGCTGCGATGGTGGCGGCAGGGTTTGCTGGCCTGTTGCCAAATCCGTGCCGGTTCCATCGGAACTGAGACTTACGTCACTGTTCGACGCGGTGACGCCGAAAGCCTGGCTCTCCGTTTGAGTGGTGAACCCGAGCGCCCAAAGGTCAGGCGATGCTGCGGCCGGACTCAGGGTGGGAACATTTGCACCGGCGCACGCCGCGTTCGCTGGCGTGGTCAGCGATGATGCCGGAACTGCGGAAGACTCTTTTGGCGCGGCCGTCGGCACGGGTTCCGGAGTTGTGGACACTGGTACTGGTACTGGCGCGGGCGGCGCAGGGAGAGCGCCGGATGCAGTCGCCGGACCATTTCTTCCCGAGTCCTTTGGGTTCTGCGAGATCACAGACGGCGCTTTGCTAGTGAGTTTTTCCGAACCCTTGAGCCCTGCCGCAGCGCCTGAGGGACTGGTCTCATTGGCCGCGGCGGAAAGCCGCGAGGCACACATCGCTGCGAAACTCCCTGTACTTCGCGTGGATGAGTTCGCGCGCCCGGCAAAAGCTGGAGCAGACTCTGGAGCGACGTTGCTGGTAATCGCGGGTTCGATGGCGGAGGTCAAAGTTAAGAGTCCGAGCCGGTGTTGAAAGCTCGTCCGCATGGATGCAAATCACGCGCCAATCTGGGGAAGGAAGGGGAGATGGAGAGGTGAGAGAGGAAAGACTGTGGAATCAAGGAAATCGAAAATGTGCCGATGGAAAAGGCGAAGGGCCGGAGTGTCGGTACTGGGCAAGGCCTGCCCAGACCCGGCAGACTTTAACCACGCCGCAGGTAGGCTTGCCGCAAGAGGAAGAGTTCGTCGAGCTGCCGCTGTTCGCGTCGCGCCGCATCGCGCTCGTATTCTTGCAGCTGGTGGTCGCGCAAGCTTTCGAAAGTTTCGCGCTCCCGGCGGGCCCGCTGAAAGATATTCTGTTGCTCGTCGCGCAACTTCTGCAGGCGCAGGAGTTCGCGTTGCATAGCCTGCCGCTGCTGGCCGAGAACCGCCTCACAGTGGAGGGCAAACCGCAATTCGGCGGCTGTCGTTCCCGCGCCTAATTCCTGCGATTGATGAGTGCGTATTTCCTCGATGCGGGTTTCGATCTGCGCAATGAGATGGCGAGCCCGGGCGACTTGGTGGTTGGCCGCGCGCAAACGCAGTTCCTGCTGATGCTCGATACTTTGCCGGTAATGAAACACCGACTGCAGCGGAAAACGGAAGGCCATATTCTTAACTCGGCAAAGCCAACAGCTTGGCAACGGTGTCGGCGAAGGGAGTGGCCTCGCCGGGCTTCTGCATCAGGAAATGATGCAACTCCGGAATTAGAGTGAGCGCCTTGTCGAGCGTGGGATCGCCACCTTTCTGATAGGCGCCAATGCGGATCAGGTCTTCGGACGCAGTGTAGGCGGCCAGCAGACGCCGCAACTCATTGGCTTTCTGCAGATGAGGTGCGGAGCACACCGCCGGCATCAGCCGGCTCACGCTGTCGAGTACGGCAATGGGAGGATAATGGCTCCGCACGGCTAGCCGGCGGTCAAGCATGATGTGGCCATCGAGCAAGGCGCGCGCTCCATCGACCAGCGGATCCTGCTCGTCGTCTCCCTCCATTAAGACGGTGTAGAACGCGGTGATGCTGCCGGTGCCGAACCTTCCCGCACGCTCGATGAGCCGTGCCAGCATGGCAAAGCAGGAAGGTGTGTAACCTTTTGCCGTGGGAGGCTCGCCCGCGGCCAAACCGATTTCGCGCTGCGCCATGGCCAGCCGCGTGAGCGAGTCGACGACGAGAAGTACATTCTTGCCCTGCCCGCAAAAGTATTCCGCGACCGCGGTCGCGGCTAAAGCCGCCCGGATGCGCAGCAGCGGAGATTGGTCCGAGGTTGAGACCACGACAACAGAGCGCCTGCGGCCTTCCTCGCCTAGAGAGTTCTCGAGGAAATCGCGTACTTCTCGGCCGCGCTCTCCCACCAGGCCGAGGACAGTCATGTCGGCGCCCGTGTTGCGGGCCATCATCCCGATCAACGTGCTCTTGCCCACACCACTCCCGCCGAAAATGCCGACACGCTGCCCGCGGCCGCAGGTGAGGAAAGCATCGACCGCGCGGATGCCACAACCGATGGGCTCGCGAATCGAGACGCGTTCGAGCGGCAAAGGAGCCGCCCGGTCGAGCGCCCGGTACTCCCGCGCACGGTAGGAACCGAGGGAGTCGAGAGGCTGGCCACTGCCATCCACCACCCTCCCCAGAAGTTCGTCGCTGACCCGTAGCGTGGCGCGCTCGCCCCAGGTCACGACTCGGTCACCATGACGCACACCGCGGGGCAAGTCGAGCGGCATCGACAACACGGTGGACCCGCGAAATCCAACAATTTCCCCCGGCAGAGTTCGTCCATTGGCATCGAGGATCTGGCAAATCTCGCCGACCGAACAGAATGGTCCTTCCGACTCGACCAGCGGTCCAACCACCTGCGTAACGCGCCCCTGCCAGCGTAGCGCGGAGCAGGTTTCCAGCCGCGCGAGGTACGGAGCGAGGGATGCGCCTGCGCTCACGGAGTCGCCCCCGGACGGGCCGCCAACAGGTCCATGAGTCCTTGCTCGATTTCTTTGAGCTGTACTTCCATTCCCACGACGGCTGTTCCCATCGCCGTCTGCAATACGCAGCGGTCCGCCTCCTGGCAGGGGTCTTCGACGATTTCAGGAAGATCGGATGGTTCCAAATGCAGCTTCAGATAACGGCTCCAGTCCGCAGCCTTTTGCGGATGCACGCGCAGCACAACCCCGCTGGCACCGTCAATTTTTTCGAGCGCAACCCGCACAATTCCCGCCAGCAGCAGGGGGTCGAGCTGCGCCTCGCGGTGCAGGATCTTGCGGGCGATGCTCAACGCCAGCTGAACCACTTCCGCTTCCACGTTCTGAAAATAAGCGGCCCGGTCGCGGGTGAACTGGGCCAGCGCCGCCGCAACGCCCGACCGTGCCTGCGCCAGATGCTCTTCGAAAACCTTGCGGGCTTCGGCTTCGCCCTCCTGATGTCCCTGGGCGCGGGCCTGAGCTTCGCGGGCGGCCGCTTGTACAGCGCCAGCGCCGGCACCGGCTTCGGAAATGCCAGCTCCAGTAAACCCATCGATGATGCCGCGACGGCCGCCGGCACCGGCGGGAATCGGATCATAAGGGAAGGGCAGCATCTCGGGGAGAGATGCCGCCGGGTCAGGTGCGGCGGCCGCTCGCGACGGGCTAGGTGACGTACTCATCGTCTCCGTCCTGCGACAGCGTCAGTTTGCCTTCCGCTTCCAGTTTGCGCGCCACTCCAACGGCTTCGAGCTGCGCCTTGGCGATTTCGCGCGATTTTACCGGGCCCAGCACTTCCATGTCTTCCTTCAACATCTCCACGGCACGCGAGGACATCGACTTGAAAATGTAGCTCTTCAGCTCTTCGGAGGCGCCGCGCAGAGCGGTGGCCAGGGTTTTCTTATCCATCTGGCCGAGCAGTTCGCGGATTCCGGCTTCGGGCACGGTCAACAGATCTTCGAAGGTGAACATCAGGTTGCGGATGGACAGCGCCAGCTTGGGATCTTCTTTCTCAATGCCTTCGAGGATCGTCTTGGCGGTGGCCAGCTCGAGCCGGTTCATCACGTCGGCAACGCCGCGCAATCCGGCATACGCCCGCCGGCTCTGCTCGCCCAGCGCATCCAGGCGTTTGTGCAGGACCAGAGCGACGCGCTGCGCCATCTCCGGGGAAAACTGCCGCAGCTGGGCCAGCCGCTTGATGGCTTCCGAGCGCAGCTCCTCGGGCAGGCGCATCAGCAGCGCCGAGGCCTGCTTCGCTTCCAGGTGGGCGAGAATCAGCGCGATGGTTTGCGGATGCTCCCCTTCGATAAACTTCGCCAGCTGCTGCGGATCGGCCTGGCGCAGAGAGTCGAGTTGGCCCGCGCTCATCTCCGCCGTCAGCGACACCTGGTGGAGCAGTTCCTGCGCGCCCTCCTCACCGAACGCCTTGACCAGCAGCTTGTTCGCGTATTCCTTTCCACCCTGGGCCAAGTAGTCTCCCGCCCGGACCAGCCGTTCAAACTCTTCGAGCACGGCCAGCGCCGTCTCCGAATCGACCGACTTCAATCCGGCAATTCCCTGGCTGATCTGTTCGACCTCCGTGGGCGGAAGATGGCGATAGAGCTGGCTGGCCGCATCCTCCCCGAGCATCACCATCAGTATTGCGGCCTTGCGCAGACCGGGAGGCGTGACGGCTTGAATCACGAGTGCTTCTCCTCACGAATCCAACTCTGGACCAGGCGGCTGGCCGATTCCGGCTCCGCTTTCACCTTCTCGGTCAGCAGACGTTTCAGCTGACTGGCGCGCCCCTCCGCCGCGACCCCACCCGATTCCGCGCCTCCCAGCGTGGCGCCTCCTCCGGCTACCGCGGATTGGGGCGCGAGGCGTCCGGACACCTTGCCGGGCAATTCACGGAACGCGGCCAGCGCCTGCTTCTTCACGGGACGCAGGACGAGCCAGTAGATCACGAGGAACAACGCGGCTAGGCCGGCATAGCGCAGGGCCCACGCCCAGGGTTCGATCAGACGGCGGAAGTGCTCGCTGCGGGCGGGTGGCGGAGGCACTGCTTCGCCCGGTGCTTGCTGAAACGACAGATTCTCGACCGCCAGGACATCTCCGCGCTGAGGGTTCACCCCGATCGCGGCCTGCGCCAATTGCTCGATCTGCTTCATTTCCTCCGGGGTCCGCTTGCGCCGGGTGGTGGTGCGCTTGTCCGCCTGTTCGGTGACCTCTACGGCGTCGTCGACCAGCACAGCCGCAGCGATGCGGCGCACACGTCCGGGAGGCTCTACGCTGTGATGCAGACTCTTGCTGACGGCGTAGGTGGTGGCATCCGATCGCGAGTTCGCCTGTTCGGCACTGGGCGGGGACGCCGGGGCCGGAGTGCCGGACGGGACATTGCTCGCCGTGCCCGGGATTCCGGCGGGAGCGCCGCCGGTGGAGCTTTCCTCGGAGTGCTCCTGGGTAAGGGTCGCGGCGCTCTTGGGATCGTAGGTCTCCTGCGTGTCTTCACTGGTTCCGAGTTCGTATTCCACGTGCACGCTGGCTCGGACGTGGTCCGGCCCGACCACCGGTTCGAGCGTGTGCACCAGCGTTTTGGCGAGATCCTCGTCGAGGCCGAAGGGCCGGCCGGCGCCATCGCGGTTATGCAGCAGCGGGGTGTTGCTGTCGGCGTCGACGACGGTGACGTTCTCCGGACGCAGGCGGTCGACCGCGCTCGCGACCAGTTGCGGGATCGCCTGCTGTGCCTGTTCGGAAAGGCGCCCGCTACGGGTTTTGAGAATGACCGCGGCCTTGGCATCGTGTTGCTGCTCGGTGAACAGCGATTCCTGCGGCATCACCAGATGCACGCGCACCGCTTCCACTTCGCTGAGAGTAGCCAGCGTGCGTTCCAGTTCGCCTTCGAGGGCACGCTGGTAATTCACTTTCTCGGTGAAGTCGGAACCGGCCCAGTTGGGGGTGTCGAACAGTTCAAAGCCAAGCCGCGCGCTACGCGGCAAGCCGGCCGCTGCAGTCTCCAGGCGGCTGGCATCGAGCTTGTCCTCGGGAACCAGCAGGCTCCCGCCATCCGAAGAGATTTGATGCGGAATGTTCTTCGCGGCCAGGCGGCTGGCCAGGGTCTGCGCTTCTTCGGAGCGCAAGCCCGAGTAGAGGGTCACATACTTGGGCTGTCCGAGCAGGACGACGAATATCCAGAGCGTCGCTGCCACCAGGACAGCGCCGCCTGCCAGCAGGAGACGCTGGTTGAGGCTCAGTCCCTGAAAGAACTGTCCCAGACGGTGGAGCGCGTCGTTTCCGGAGGGTGTGGGTTCGGCCATGTCCGTGGTCCGCGTTGCCGAGCTTCAGGCTTCGTTGGTCGCGCGGCGCGTTTTCTGCGCGCCCGGATGCCTCAGAACTGCATACGCGAGATCTCCTGGTAGGCGGATACGATCTTGTTCCGCACCTGCATCATCAACTGAAAGCTGAGATCGGCTTTCTCGACCGCGATCATGGCGCTGTGCACGTCGGCTCCGTCGCCCTCGAGCACTCCGGCAACCTTGGCTTCCGCCTGCCCTTCCAGTTGCTGGATGTCGTCGATGGCGCTGTGCAGAACCTCGCGAAAGCCCGGTCCCGATTCGTTCGCCGGGCGCAGGGCGGCCGTGTCTGCCTCGGCCGGGAGGATGCGCAGGGAAGAAATAGCGCCGTTCATGGTGTGTTCTCCCACATCGTCGAAATCAACTCAAAACCGATCAACTCAAAATCTGCAAAGACTGCTGGATCATGTTCTTGGCCGCCTGCACCGCGGCAGCGTTGAGCTGGTAGGCGCGCACCGCGCTGAGCAGGTCGGTCATCTCCATCACCGGATTCACATTGGGATACGTCACGTATCCCGCGCTGTCGGCGTCCGGATGTCCGGGCTCGTAGCGCCGGGGCAGCGGGGACGCGTCGGCGACGACCCGATCGACGCGCACTCCCTCCTGTGGCTTGGCGTGCATGCTGGCCAGCAGCAGAGGGAATCGCGGCATGGGCCGCGCGCGAAAGACCACCAACTGCCGCCGGTAGGCGCCGCCCTGCGGAGTGCGGGTGGTTTCGGCATTGGCCATGTTGGCGGAGACAACTTCGGCGCGCCAGCGTTCCGCTGCCAGCGCCGAGCCACTGACTTCAAGCATGCCAAACAGGTTCATGATGAGGTACCTCCGGAATTGATGGCCATCGATATGGTGTGGAACTGATCCTTCAAGAGCTGGACACCCAGGTTGAACTTCATCTGCGCTTCCGCGAGAAGCAGGCTCTCGCGCTCGACGCTGACGTTATTGCCATCGGGCCGCTCCATGAGTCCGCGGATCTGGTGCGCAACGGGATGGAACGAGGCGGAGACCAGCTGTCCCCCTTCCAGCCCGGAATCCTCGGCGGCGGCGCGCCGCAACTCGGCCCGGAAATCCAGATCGCGGGTGTGGTAGCCCGGAGTGTCGATGTTGGCGAGGTTGGTCGAGATCAGCTGGTAGCGGGCTACGTCGACATCGAGGAAGCGGCCCAGAGCTTCGGTCATCGCGGTGCTCGTCATGCTTCTGTCGATCGGGCTTCCGTCAATCGTGCTTCTGTCAATCGTGCTTCCGTTAATCATGCTTCCGTTAATCATGGACATAACTACTCCAACTGGGCAGGCCGTAGCTGCGCACCTTGTTGCGAACCGTGCGCAGGCTGACGCCTAACAGTTCTGCCGCGCGCGACCGGTTGCCGCCCGTGGCCTCCAATGTAATTTCGACGAGCTTGCGCTCCATCTCTCCCAGCGAGACCCCCGGACGCAGGCAGGAATGGTCAGAAGGAACCGGGGATGCCGCCGTCCAGTCGCAACCTTCGAGCGCGGTGACGCCGATCTCAGCTCCACTGGCCAGGGCCACCACGCGGCGCACACAATTTGCCAGCTCGCGCACATTGCCCGGCCACGAGTGGGCTTCGAGCAGTTCCAGGAACTCGGTAGTCAGGCGCAGAGATTTGCCGGGTGGGGCATAGAGCCGGACAAAATACTCGGCCAGTTCCCGGACGTCTCCGCCGCGCTCGCGCAGCGGAGGCAGGCTAAGGGGAATGACGTTGAGGCGGTAATAAAGATCGGGACGGAACCTGCCATCGCGTACCATCTGGGCCAGAGCACAGTTGGTGGTCGCGATTACGCGCAGGTCGACATGGACGGTGCGGGTGTCGCCCAGGCGGTCGAACTCCCGTTCCTGCAGCGCGCGCAACAGTTTGGGCTGGAGCCCGAGCGGCATCTCCCCCACCTCGTCGAGCAGGAGCGTGCCGCCATTGGCCAGTTCGAACTTGCCCGGCTTGGCGGTGCAGGCGCCGGTGAAGGCGCCCTTGGCGTGGCCGAACAGCTCGCTCTCCAGCAGGCTTTCCGGAAAAGCGGCGCAGTTGACCGCAACAAAGGGCCGGTCGCGGCGCGGGCTGAGACGGTGAATCAGGCGCGCCACCAGTTCCTTGCCGGTGCCGCTTTCGGCTTCGATCAAAATGTCCGCGTTGCTCGCGGCCGCCTGCCGGGCGCGATCCAGCGCCCGGAGCCATGAAGGAGACTGTCCGCTGAGGTCTTTCATCGCTTCTGCCTGGGTCCGGGCCTGTGCCAGGATCCGTTCCGCCGCCTGCTCCAGATGCTCGAAGGCAACCGGCTTGACCAGATAGTCGCAGGCACCGTCTTTCATGGCAGACACCGCGTCGGGGACGCTGGCGAACGCCGTCAACAGAATCACTGCCGTGTGCGGCGCCAGAGCCCGCGCCGCGCGCATGACGAAGAAGCCGTCTTCGCCGGGCATGCGGATGTCGGTCACGATCAGCTCGTGCATTCCCCGGCGAAACCTTTCGAGCGCTTCCCCTGCGCTGGCCGCGGTCTCAACCCTCCAGCCGCGCCGCAGAAAGCGGGCCTCGAGCGCCGCGCGCATGCCGCCGTCGTCGTCGACCACCAGGACCCGGTTCATGCCGCCGCTCCTTCTGTCGGTATGCCGGCTAAGGGAAACGTCAGCTTGAAAGTCGCGCCACACCCGGGGCGGCTGGCGGCGGTGATCGTCCCACCGTGCTGCTCGACAATTTTGCGGCACACCGCGAGGCCCAGCCCCGGACTGCCGGCACGGGTGCTGAAGCCAGGCTCGAAGATGCTGGGTAAATGTTCCGGGGAAATTCCAGGGCCGGTATCGGCGACAACCAGGGCAACGGCTCTGCCGTCCTCAATCTTGCGTCCTCCGAGTTCGATCCAGCCTCCACCGGGCATGGCGCGCACTGCGTTGAGCACGAGATTGAGCAGGACTTGCTCCAGGCGGTGGCGGTCGGCGGAAAGAAGGACCCCAGCGAGGCGGTTATGCAAACTCAATTCGATACGAGTCTGGCGCGCCAGCGGCACAAAAAAGTCGCGGGCCCAGTCCAGCAGCTGGCCGAGATCGACCGGAGCGCGCTCCGGTTCAGGAAGGCTGTGGAAGTGCAGAACGTTATTCACGGTGGCAGCCAGCGTGCGTAACCCGGCCTGCACGTGCTCCACCCACTTCCGGCACTCGGCGTCCAGATCCGATTCCGCCAGCAGTCCGGCAAAAAGTTCCAGGCTTCCGAGCGGGTTGCGGATCTCGTGCGCCAGAACGGCGGACATTTCCGCCAGCGCCTGTTCGCGGCGCAGCTTCGCTTGCGCCTCCTCGAGGCGCTTACGCTCGCTGATATCGCGCAAAATGAAGACGGAAGCGTTGTCCGCGATGGAGGCATACCGTGCCGCTAGCCAGCGCAGCGAGCCATGCTCATCGGGGATGCTCAATTCCTGTTCATCCGTTCCCGCGTCGGCACGTTCCAGAAGCTCGCGCACGGAACCCGGCAAGGCCGAGATTGATCGCAGAGCCCCTTCGCCAGCGTCTCCCATCCCCAGCAGACGCAGGGCCTCGGGATTCGCGCGTGAAATTTGACCATCGCTTGAAGCGACCAGCACCCCGCAGGGCAGCCCTTCGAGGATGCGGTCCAGATGAGCGCGCATGCTACGGTTTTCTTCGAGACTGTGGGCGAGATCGCTGTTGCTTTCCTCAAGTTCGCGCCGCAGCCTCTCCACTTCCGCACGCAGCAGCCCGTAAGAATGCTCCAGCGATCCAGCTGCTTCGGCAAAGGAACGAAAGGCGCGCAGAAGGAATTGCTCATCGTCGAGGTTAGGCCCGATGATCTTAGGTCCGATGTTCAGTGGGACGTTAAGTCCGGTGCTGAGATCGCCGATATTGGGAACAGTCAGGCCCGAGGTGGGAGCAGCCAGAACCGGATCGGGCCAGCACGTCGGCGTAGGCAAAGAAGTCATAGTCGCAGGCAAGATTTGCACGGGGCGGGCCACTCGATGCGGCCGTTGCCTGAGATCTCTCTCAGGATTCCGGGGACAGCGCCATTTGGACCAGGTTCCGCGGATAGGAGAAACACAAATGCCCGGCTTCCACGGTGTCGCCGTGCTCGACCAGAATGGATGCCCTCTCCATTACGTGCTGCAACTCGCGCACGTTCCCTCTCCAGGGATGGCCCTCGAGGATACGGATCGCGTCGGCGCCCAGGCGCAGGCTCGGCATCTCTATGGCGGCCGCCATGCAAGTGAGAAAATGTTCGGCCAGCGGAACAATATCAGCGCGACGTTCCGCCAGCGTCGGCAACTCGATGGGAAATGCCGAGAGCCGGTAGAAGAGATCCTGACGAAACTCTCCCCGTGCGGCGCGGCCAGACAAGTCCGCGTTGCTCGCGGCAAGCACCCGCACGTCGACGCGCGTGAGCTCAGAGGTCCCCAACCGCTGAATCTCTTTTTGCTCCAGGAAGCGCAGCAGTTTGGCCTGCATCCCTAAGGGGAGTTCGCTGACTTCATCCAGGAAAAGCGTTCCGCCGTTGGCGGCTGGGATGCGGCCCAGTTGCGACTGTACTGCGCCCGTGAATGCTCCCCGGGTGTAGCCGAACAACTCCGATTCCAGCAGGGCCTCGGGAATGGCCGCGCAATTCACTACGACGAGGGGTTTTGCCGAGCGCGGACTGAGTGCGTGCAGCGCCCGCGCCACCAGTTCTTTGCCTGTACCCGTCGGACCTGCGATGAGAACCGTGGTCATGCGGGAAGCAACCAGACGCACCATGCGGTAAACCCGCTGCATGGCTTCACTCGATCCGATCATTCCCGGCAAAGGCTCGAGCGTCGCGGTCTCCGCCCGTCTTTGCGGACAGGAGTCGTGCTCCGGCGTCGCTACGGCCCTGTCCGGTTCGGCAGAATTGTTTTCCTCGTTGGCAAACTGCGCACCGTCGGAATCGAGCATCACCACCTGGATTCCGGGAAAGCGTCGCTGGATGATGGCGATGAGTTCCTCCGCGTCGAGGTCGGGAAGACAACGGTCGAGAAACAGAACCTGCCAGCCTCCTCTCTCTAGCTTCGCCAAAGCGTCGGCGCCGCCGAGCGCCTGTTGTACTGGGCGGCAGCGTCCGTTCAACCGGTGCAGAACCTGCTCCCGCAGGGCGCTGTTGGGGCTGGCGATCAGCGCACCGCCGGAGTGAGTCAGAACTGGAATGGTCATCATGGCGCTCATTTTTCAGATCTCCCGAACAACGCTGTTGCGGTGCGATCGAGGCGAAGATAGGGGCAGCCGGATCGTGCAGGTCTGCATGTTCTCCGTCCGCGTACAGGTCCATTCTGCGCCCGCCTGCTCCCATCCCGCCTGAGCCAGCAGCAGCCCCAGTTCCTGCCGCGAGAAAGGAGAATGCTCGGGAAGCGGACCCTGGCTCCACGAGACCACGAGGCAAAGTTTTTCCCGTTCGGCCGTCGCCACAATTCGCAGTTCACTTCCGTCCCGAGCCAGGCTCAAGGCCGACTCAAGAAAGCGAAACATCAGCGCTGCCAAACGGAGACGGCAGGCCCGCACTGGCAGCGGGGAATCGTTCATCAGGGAAAGATGCACGCTCTTGGTCTCGGCAACGGGGACCAGATCGTCGGCCGCGTCGCGCAGCAGGGCATCGAGCAGGAATGAATCAACTTCGTCCGACTCCGACTGCTGGCCGTCCGCCAACTCGCGGATCGCTTCCACCAGGATCCGGATCCGGCCGGTGAGTTCCAGACCCTCGCGCAGCGTACGGACGTACTGCTCCGGACGCCGCGGGCCAGCGGCGGCGAGTTCCAGCGAACACTGCAGTCCGGTTAAAGGCTGGTTGAGAGCGTGGAGCAGATGTGCCAGCGGGCTGCGCCCCCCGGGTAGGGCGCCGTCTGCGGGCTGAGGCGAGAGTTGAGTACCGGTGCCGCTCATTCTCGAACCTCGGATAGTGGGGCTCCGAACGCTGGCGCCTGGGATGGAGCGCTCAACTCATATCCAACGCCCCGCACCGTGTGGATCAGCTTCGTGGGATGGCCGTCGTCGATCTTCCGGCGAAGATAGTTGATATAAACATCGACGACATTTGTGGTCGTATCAAATGTGAGGTTCCAGACGTGCTCGATGATCATCGAGCGCGTGACCTGCCGGCCGGCGTTGCGCATCAGGTACTCCAGCAGGGAAAACTCTTTCGTGGTCAACTCGATCCTGCGGCCGGTGCGTTCGACACGGTGTTCCACGCGGTCGAGCTTGAGGTCCGCAACCGTCAGCACCGATTCTGACGGCAGGTGACTGCGCCGCAGCAGGGCCCGGATTCGGGCGGAAAGTTCGCTGAAGGAAAACGGTTTGGCCAAATAGTCGTCCGCGCCCGTGTCGAGGCATTGCACGCGGTCTTCGACCCGCGTGCGCTGGGTCAGAACCAGCACGGGCAGGCTGGGTCTTTTCAGTCGTAACTGGCGCAGAACGCTGACTCCATCCAACTTCGGCAGGTTCAGGTCGAGAATCACAACGTCGTACTCGGACTCGCTTGCAGCCGCAGCGGCCTGCTCGCCGTCCGGGAAAACATCGACGGAATAATGCTCGCCTTCGAGACCCTGGCGAACGAATTTGGCTAGCGCTTCATCATCTTCCGCGATAAGAATTCGCATAAGTGAACCGTCCTTAATCCAACGCCCCAGTCTAGTTAGAAACACCTCAACCGCAGCCAAAACCGTGCCTACACAAAGGTGCGTAGGTGCAGAAATGGTGCGCGGTTTCAAATGAGGAGATTTTGAGAGAGGCAGCGCAAGCGCTTCTGTTGGCCCGAACCTCTGTGGCCAATTCCTTGCTTCTTGTCGACCAGAGATAATTTCTGGAGCGAGTTTTTCGACTGGAGCAATGGCTTGCACGTGGGGAGCACAGCACTGAAGTCCCTGGTAGTGCCTGGCGGACTCCTGCTTTTGGGCGTCATGGTACTTGTGTACTCCGGTTGGCTGACGCTGGCCTTACCTGCCCTGAGCTTTCTCTACTACTGCGCGCTGATCGGCGGAATGCTGCTGGCCTGGCGATTTCATTCCAGCCGCACATTCTTCTCCTTATTGGTGTTGTTCCTCGCGGGCCAAGCGGTTGCGCTCTTTGGCGACGGGAATGGCTCGACCAGCTCACCCGGGTCGATCGCCCTGCAGGCCGTGTTCCTGCTGGTGCCGCTCAACTTCGTTCTGATTGCGGTGATGCACGAGCGCGGTTTCACCATTTCGAGTACAGCGCCCATCGGTTTGCTTCTGTTCGTGGAGTGCGTGATTGTGGCCGTGCTCTGCCGAGCGGCGGAAGAATTGCCGTCACTGCCCATCCGCACTCATCATGTTGCGGCGACGGTCCCTGCGCCAAGCTACGGTCTGGTGGCGTTCGCTGCGGCCGGCATCATCCTGCTGGTGCGGCACCTCGTCACGCGCAAACCGGTGGACAGCGCGCTGCTGTGGTCGCTCTCAGCGTATTTCCTGTCCCTGCGCTTCACCGGGTCGGTTCGCACGGTGACCGTGTACTCTGCTACAGCCGCGTGCATCCTCGCAGTTTCGATCATCGAGAATTCTTATCTTCTCGCTTATCGCGACGAACTTACGACGCTGCCGTCCCGGCGAGCCTTTAATGATGCGTTGCTGCGGCTGCAAGAGCCCTATTCGATCGCAATGGTCGACATCGATCACTTCAAGCGATTCAACGACACCTATGGCCACGACACTGGAGACCAGGTTTTACGTTTAGTAGCTGCCAGCCTGTCGCGCGTGACCGGTGGAGGCCAGGCTTACCGTTGCGGCGGGGAGGAGTTTGCGATTCTTTTCCCGGGAAAAACTACCGCTGAAGTCGTGGATCATCTGGAGCAGTTGCGGGCGACGATCGAGGCTTCGGAATTCCGCATGCGAAGCGGCGACCGGCGCCAAGCTCCGCGGGGACCGGACCGGCGCAACCAGCGAGCTCGCGCCCGCACCAGAAAAGGAGACGCGATTCGACAGCTCGCGAAAGAAAAGTCCCCAGGGCCGCTTTCCGTAACCGTGAGCATGGGTGTCGCGGCTTCTACAAAGGAAAAGCCTCACGCCGATCTTGTTCTGCAAGCAGCCGACAAAGCGTTATACCGCGCCAAGGCCAACGGGCGGAATCGCATCGAGACGGCATCCACTAGCCGGCGAAGCCAAGTGAGGGCTGCAGGAATTGCCTGAGGGCATTACTGTTTCCGCACGAATCGAATCACAACTTTGAAGAGTGGCGAAATTGGAAGGAGACCGGCGCAACGTCCGGCCCGGACCGTCACCCTTAGGACGGAAAGCATGACAGCCCGGACTCGTACGTTTTCGCAAGCACCGCAGGCCGTGCGGTCAGCCCGCGGCATTGGGTGGGATCGGGCGCTTCCGGCCGGTGCCCGCGCAGACTGGGCATTTCAACCGGATAAACGCGACGCCTTCGGACTTACCGTTCAAGTCCACTGGTTTCGCGACATATCCAGTGCCGCCGCAATTCGGGCAGTCGTCCGGACTCAAACCTCTCCCCCCTCAGTGTTGAATGCATTCTGCCCGAATTGGGAAAAGAATTGTCGCCGCAATGATTTGCGTTACGAAACACGAACACGCGTTTGAACGACGACCCTCGTGGGCTTCGATTTCTACAGTTTTTGGTCTTCATAACATCCTTCACAGCGTTGTTTAGAGCATCGTCGTTGGGGGGATTGTGGCTGGGCAAGACTAAACCGCCTTCGACATGGGAATATTGCTCCTCGATGCACCCGCCGGAGGGCAATTCATGGAACATCTTCCGGAATCAAACCTGCGCCGGTTTGAGCCGCGGCGTCAGTGTCTGTACGAAACCGAGTGCCACTAGATACGCCGAACCCGCCAGCAGGAACACGGCGACATAGGAACCAGTGCTCTGCAGAATGTAGCCCACAGCCTTTGAGACCAGCATTCCTCCGATCGCTCCGGCCGTGCTGGCAAAGCCTACGACGGATCCCACTGCGCTCTGGGGAAACATATCGGAAGCCAGCGTATACAGATTGGCGGACCAGCCCTGATGCGCTCCCGCCGCTAGCGCGATGAGAAAGATTGCCAGCCACGCATCCGTGGTTCGCGCTGCAATCACGATGGGCGTGACCGCCAACGCACAAGCCAGCAGGGCGGTCTTGCGGCTGGCGTTCAGCGTCCACCCCCGCTTCAGCAGCGAAGATGAAAGCCATCCTCCACTGATACTCCCGATGCTGGCTCCGCTGTAGATTACGAACAGCGGTAACCGCATGCCGGCCAAGTTCAGCCCGAGATTGCGACTCAAGAAGTCCGGCATCCAGAACAGATAGACCCACCAGATCGGGTCGGTGAAGAACTTGCCCAAGGCGATTGCCCAGGTCTGGCGTTGCATGAGCAGAGTTCGCCACGGAATTGTCGTTTCTTGATTCTGAGGATCGTGGGGATCACTCTGGATGTAGGCCAACTCTGCTGCCGAAACCAGCGCGTCTTCTTCTGGGCGGTGATAGAGTGCAAGCCAGCTCAAGATCCAGACGAACCCCAAGGCGCCCGTAGCTATGAATGCCATCCGCCATCCATAGCGATAAGTAAGCCAAGGCACGACCAGCGGTGTCACCATCGCGCCAATGTTCGTGCCGGAATTGAAGATGCCAGTGGCTAGCGCGCGTTCGCGCTTGGGAAACCATTCCGCCACTGCTTTCACAGATGCCGGGAAACTGCCTGATTCACCAAGCCCGAGACTAAAGCGCGCCACAGCGAATTGGAATACCGAGCCCGCAGCGGCATGGGCCATGGCGGCGATGCTCCACAAGAAAACCGCGAGAGAGAAGCCTTTGCGCGTCCCGAGCTTGTCGATCAGCTTTCCGGCGAACAGCAAGCCGGCCCCATAGGCGAACTGGAAAGCGAGAACGATGTTGCTGTATCCGACGTCGGTCCAACCGAACTGGACTTGCAGGGATGGCTTGAGCAGCGCGATCACCTGTCGGTCCATGTAGTTCACTGTGGCTGCGAAGAGCAGCAACGCACAGATCAACCACCGCCGGTGGCCGAAGGGATTTGCGGACTGGGCCGGGACTCTTTCATCACGCGAGACTGGTTGGGGGCGTGGCTTCAATGGATTTGTGCACACCGGCGACGTTCATCAGTACGACGTTCATCACTACGACGTTCATCACTACACATGGCGCGAGGCATCTCCGTCAAGGACTTGCTGAACTGATATGATTCATGGCTTGAATCGCGCGAGTCCGTGCCCATGAGTTTCCTCACCAAAGACTTTTTTCTGACGAATGAGCGCGCTCGGCGCCTTTACGACGAGTTTGCCGCTCCGCAGCCGATCCTCGACTACCACTGTCATCTTCGCCCTCAGGACATCGCCGAGAATCGACGATTCGCGAATCTTTTCGAGATATGGTTGGAGGGAGACCACTATAAATGGCGCGCAATGCGCGCGAACGGGGTCCCGGAGAAATACATCACCGGGGATGCTGCGCCATACGAGAAATTTCTAGCTTGGGCGCGAACGGTTCCCGACACGCTGCGCAATCCCCTCTACCATTGGACGCACCTCGAGTTGCAACGGTATTTCGGCATCACTGAGTTGCTGGATGAGAGATCCGCGCCTGGCATCTGGGAGCGTGCGAACGGCATGCTGGCGGACGGACTGACCGCGCACGCCATCCTGCACAAGTTTCGAGTCGAAGTCGTCTGCACCACCGACGATCCCACCGATGACCTCCGACATCATCAGTCGATCGCAAAGTCGAATCTGCCGACGCAAGTTCTTCCGGCATTCCGTCCAGACAAAGCTCTGGGCATCGGGAGACCGGAGTTCATGCCCTGGATCGAAAGACTCTCGCAGACCGCGAACGTCGACGTACGAGACTTGAGCACTTTTCTTCAGGCGCTGCAGCAGCGGCATGACTACTTTCATTCTTTGGGCTGCCGCCTCTCCGACCACGGATTGGATTCTTGTTATGCGACTCTATGTTCAGAGCGGGCAGCTGGGGCAATCTTCTCGAAAGCGCGCGCTGGGCAACCCGTCACCGAGGAAGAGCAGATCCAGTTTGCATCCTTCATGATGCTGTTTTTCGGCCGGCTCGATGCCGAGAAAGGGTGGACCAAGCAGTTACACCTTGGCGCCCAGCGTAACGTGAACACGGTGGCCCACCGCACGCTCGGAGCAGATGCCGGATTCGATGCGATTGGTGATCTTCCCCAAGGCAAGCCGCTCGTCGCTTATCTCGACCTGCTCTCCCAGGAGAACGCCTTGCCTCGGATGATCGTATACAACGTCAACCCATCCGACACATTTCAGTTTGCGACGTTGATCGGCTGCTTTCAGGGCGGAAAAACGCCGGGAAAGATCCAGTATGGCAGCGCCTGGTGGTTCCTGGATCAAAAGCAGGGCATCACGGCGCAAATCGAAGCACTGTCGAATACGGGCCTGCTGTCGCGTTTCATCGGCATGGTGACCGACTCCCGATCGTTCATGTCCTACCCGCGCCACGAATATTTCCGCCGCATCTTTTGCGACATCATCGGACAAGATGTCATGCGGGGTGAATTGCCGGATGACGACGAACTCCTCGGAAGGCTCATTCGAGATGTTTGTTACGAGAATGCCAGGCAATATCTGCAGTTACGGGGCTTCACCTCCATAACAAGGTAGTAACGGAATCGGGCGCCAAAGCAAGCTCAGCTGTCTTGTTGGCCTGCCTCAGAGTTGCCGTTTTCGCCGGACCGGAGTTTGTTACCACGAGTACCTTCTGGCCGTCTGGGTTTTCGAAGCCAACATGGTCCACGCCCGCCTGTTTGCCGATGGTCTCAAGTCTGCGGGCGCCACGCCGGACGACGCGCGAAAAATGGGCAATCGCCCAATACTGCCCACTGCGTGTGATCTCTTTCGTTTGTGAATGGATCGAGACCATCCCGCCGCAGGGGAACGGCCCAATGTTCGGCCGCCCTTTTTCGTCGAGGGCGAGATTCCAGCCCGTGATCGACTGGCTCCAGTTGCGAATCGCCGCTGTGAACGTCTGTGCCCAATTCGTCCAGTCCGTTGCATAGTCAGGAGACGTGTAGTCGGGCCCGCCTTCCGTCCAATACAGTTGCGCGTCGGGATGCGCCTCGTGCACCTTACTCATCATCTCCGGAGTGCCCACGTATCCGTGAAAGGCCACGGCGTTGCAGTATTTGTGCAGACCTTCGTCGTCGAGTTCGCAAATGGCTCGGCCCCAGAGGTTGTAGTTGTGATCGAGAATCCAGATCCTTGTGGGCAGGCCGCTTTGCCGAAGGAGCGGGCCGAGATGTCTGCTGACGAATTGGATTTCGTATTCTTGCGGCCACAGGCAGGCGGGCATTCTGCCATCCTGATCAGTATCCACTTCGTTCTGCACCGAGACTGCCTGCACCGGCACACCTTCTGTCGCATAGGCCTGCAGGAACTTCAGGAAATACTGCGCATACGGAGCAAAGTAGCGCTGCCGCATCGAACCGCCGAGCATCGAGCCTCCCGCCTTCATCCATCCCGGAGGACTCCACGGCGACGAGAACAGAAACAGATCTGGATTCGCCTTCCGAGCCAGTCGCAACATAGGAAGAACATAGGCCTGATCATGCGCGATCGAAAACCGCTTCAACTCGGGATCGGGCTCGCCTTCGGCGTAGCTGAAGACTTCGGTGGAATAGTCGCTGGATCCAATGCAGGTGCGGCAAACGTTGATTCCCATCTCCGACGGATGGAAGAGTTCATGGAACAACTGCTCGCGGGCCGGCGCGGAGAGTTGGTTGAACGTGTAGCAAGCGGCGTCGGTGAAGGCAGCGCCGAAGCCGAGCATTTCCTGAAACTTCTTGCCGGGGTCGAGAGAGACTGTATTTTCTCCCGCCACCTCGCCCGTCTGCCACGCCAATGACGGTGCAGCGGCGTAGCGAAGTTTCCCGCTGGTTACTCGAACCTCGATGTCTCCTGTGGGCGCCGTGGCATCGGCGCTAGTCAACGCGGACGCGAGTTCCGCAGTTGCAGTGGCCGTCAATCCTGCTGCGGATAGTTTCAGGAACGCTCTTCTCGTCTGCTCGTTCGACACGGAGTTCTCCTGGCAGAAATTGGTTCGCTGTGAGTATAGTGCGAAGTGTCAAAACTTTCTCGGGAGCATCGCGATGAGATCAAATAGGCAGTGCCTTTTTTGGTTTGGAATGATCCTGCTGGTTTGTGTACCGGTGGTTGCGCAGACGACTCCTACAGGCCCCGCTGCGCCGGAATGGACTCTGGTCTGGAGCGACGAGTTTAACGGGCCCAATGGATCCGTCGTCGACACTTCGAAATGGGTCACGGAAACGGGCGGCGGGGGCTGGGGCAACGATGAACTGGAGTACTACACAAACCGTCCACTGAATGCCCACCAGGAGGATGGCAACCTTGTCATCAGAGTGCTGCAGGAAAAATACACAGGCTCCGACGGCGTGAGCAGAAACTATACCTCCGCCCGCTTGAAAACCTTGGAAAAGTTTACAGAGGCTTACGGCCGTTTCGAAGCACGTATCAAGATTCCTCGCGGTCAGGGAATCTGGCCTGCCTTCTGGATGTTGGGCGACGACATCGACAAAGCCGGCTGGCCCACCTGCGGGGAGATCGACATCATGGAGAACATCGGCAAAGAGCCGATGCTCGTTCACGGAACGATTCACGGGCCGGGATACTCCGGCGCGAACGGCATTGGCGCTCCTTATGCTCTCCCGAACAAGCAACCGTTCGCCGATGATTTTCACGTTTTCGCCGTGGAGTGGGAGCCAACCGCGATCCGATTCTATGTCGACAAGGATCTATATGCGACGCGCATTCCCTCAGATTTGCCCCAGGGAACGAAGTGGGTCTACGACCATCCATTTTTCCTTCTGCTCAACGTAGCCGTCGGTGGAGGCTGGCCTGGAAGCCCAGATGCGTCGTCCGTCTTTCCGCAGGAGATGCTGGTCGACTACGTACGCGTCTACCGCCGCTCGACTTTGCCGCCAGCCGATCAGGGACAACGCTGACGCATACGTCAGAACTAAAGACTGCGGAAGCGTTCTTTCACCTCGCGCACGAAATCTACAAAGCGCGGCTGAGTGATGATTTGCGGGTGCCAGCAGAGATCGCGCTCCACCAAGTCGTAGGTCTCGACAATGTGCGAGCCGGGAAGAGGATTGCCCTTGGCGTCGTGGTCGCGGCCCATCAGCCAAAGGTGGTCGGCAACCGCTGCTGCAGCGGTAATGTCGTGCGTGACCACGATGATGGTGTTGAGATCATCCATGTTCGCGACCTTCTGGATCAATTCGCTCGTCTTTTCCAGCATCAGCAGGTCCAGGCCGCTGAAGGGTTCGTCCATCAGCAGGAAGTGATCGGAGCAGAGGATTTGCTGGATGATGGCGCAACGTTGTCGCTGTCCACCGGACAACTGTGCCGGATAAAGACGCGCCTTGTCGATGAGTTCGAAATCGGTCAGGTACTGGACGACTTTGTCGCGAGCGGTTTTGTCATCTTTTTCTTTCTGGCCAGCGGCGAGTACCAGGTTCGACATCACCGTGCGATGCTCGAACAAGGGATAGTCCTGGGCGACGACTCCAACTTCGCCGGCCTGCACCGGGCGGTCGAGACCGTTGATGGTCACGCGGCCGGATGTCGGTTTGTTCAGCCCCGCGATAATGCGGAACAACTGCGTCTTGCCGATGCCGCTGGGGCCGAGGAACCCGACGACCTGGCCTTGCACGTGATCGGTACAGATGATGTCTTTGATTTCCGCACTGACGTGCTTCAGGATGGGACGCCCATCGTATTCGAGTGAGACGTCCTCGACCTTCAGCAGCGTTTTTCCGTAGCTGTACGCAACCATGATGTCGTTCTCTTACTTTCGTTCCAAAGCCAGATCCGCGTAGGGGCAGAAGACCTCACGCAACAGGCCGATCCCGTAGTCTTGTCCCAAGCCAAGCAGGATTATGGTCAACTGAATGGCGAAGACTGCGGGCAGATGGAAATGCTTGTTCTGATTGAGCAGCATGGCGCCCACTCCGCCTTCGGAGCGCGAAATGCCTTCGACCATGGTGAGCATCATCCATCCGATGGCCGCATTCTGGCGCAGGACCTCGAAGGCTTTGTCGGCCTGACCGAGTACGACCACTTCATAAACCACGCGCCATTCGTTCATGCGCAGCGTGCGCGCCAAGTCGAATTTCTCTTTGGGGATGCTGGCGACCACCTCGGCCATGCCGGTGACAAAGAATACCGATACCAAGAAGACCATCAGAAATAGTTTGAGTTCGTGACCGGTGCTGGCCATCAGGGTAAAGAAAAATGTCAGGCCCACCATGGAGAGAAAACGCAGCTTGCTGAGTAGGGTGACGATGGGACGAAAGAATGGGATGACCGTCAGGTAGGCCAGCAGCAGCGAGAGCAGCGTCGCGACGGCGATCGCCTCCAGATTCAGCACGAAGCTGGTGATGAGCTCGCCGCCCAGACCCTCCGTCCACATTTCGCCCAGGGCCTGCCAGACTTCCTTCGGCTTGGGCAGGAAGATGGTTGGCGAAAAAGCCCAGATGAAAAACAGCGCCATCAACTGCAGGCCGACGAGCCAGCGTACGGTTTGTTTGGAGATCACCCGGTTGGGTGACCAAACCTCAATCGCCTGATGCATCTGGAATTCCGCTTCCTATAAGGGTTGGGGAGGATCGCAAGATCCTCCCCGTTTCAGGTGCGAAGTTAGCTTCCGAGCAACGTGATTTCCACGCGGCGGTTGGCGGCCTTCCCTGCTGCCGTATCGTTGGTCGCCACGGGATTCTGCGAACCATGCCCCGCGATTTTGAAGCGGCTGTCCGGGAAGTTCCGCGGAGCATGTTTCTGCAGCCAGTCTTTCACCGCACCGGCGCGGGCATCCGAAAGAGCCTGATTCACTCCCTCGCTGCCTGTGTTGTCGGTGAAGCCATCCACTTGGATGAACAGGCCCGTGATGGCAAGTGAGTCCTTCAGTTCCGACATCGTCCGCACGCCCTCGGTGGTGAACGTTGCCTTACCGGTATCGAAGTTGATGGAATAGGACCTCTTCGAAACCACCGGCCCTGTCTCATTGGCGGCGTATTGCGGCGCCTCGCCCTCAGCGCCACCGCTACTCATACGCGCCTGCGCTCCGGTAATGAAAGATTTGTCCTCAATATCTTTCACGTCGGGGATCGGTGTGTCTTTGAACAGCGCGGGATACTGCTGGGTCGCGATGTTCGCGAATACGGTATAGGTAGAGCGAAAGTTGTCGTTGGTGCCCGGCTCAAGGCCGAACAGAATCAAATTGTCAGCCAGGTTGTTAACCGTCGAGCCGCCTAGATCGACCTTCAAGCCCTGCGCGTCGGATTCGGTCACACCTTTGTAGTACTTGTACCAGTAGGCCTCATCCTGATCGCTGTAGACTTTGGCGCTAATGGCCGAGGCTTTATGCAATACCTGATCGAACGCCTTGACCTGGTCGCCGGCTTCGAAGGTAGCGGCAAGCATGCCCTCGATCTCAGCGCGATTCCGCTCGAAGAAGTTCTTCGGACCGAGGACGACGGCCGGCATCTGCGAGCGATACTGCTTCGAGCTGACTACTTTGATCAAGCCGCCCTTGCCCTTTGCGATGGTCACGTCGCCGGGCGTCCAGGTCACGACCGCATTTACGCAGACGTGCTTGGTCTCTCCGGTGAGGTGGCCGTCCTTCACCACTTTGCGATCGTCGCATTTTCCGGCAACATAGTCGGCGGCGGCCACGTTGTAATCGGAGGCGTTCAGCCAATTGACCGCGTCTGGGTCCCATGTCTTCTCATCGGGATTGTTCTTGATGCCGTTGTCGCCTTCCCACTTCTGGGCGATGTTCCAATCGCCGTCACGCAGCACGCCGTCGACTAGCAAGCCCTTCGCGGCCTGCGGATTGCTTTTGACCTCGGGCGGCGCCATCAGTGAATCTTCGCCGCGGCTGTAGCCAGTCGCACCGATCACTTTGGCCTGGTACTCGTTTCCAAGCTTCTTCAACTGCGGGTTAACGGCTGCTAGAAACTGTCCCGAGCCATCGCCCATGATGACGACGAAGTTCGCGCCGTTGGAACACTGTGCTGAACCGCTGGAGATCTCACGCGCGCAGGCGATCAGATCCTCTTGCATTTTGCCAGTATCGTCTTGACGGATGAGCGCCAGGTTGACGCCGTGCTTTTCCATGAGCGAACCTTTGGTCGTACCCACGCCGCCGTTGGCGTAGATCATATTGATCTGTGCATTCCATTCCCAGATCTCGCCGCGAATCAAGGTTGCGGGCACGCTCGCGGCAGTTGTGCTGGGAAGAGCCACGGGCTCTACGTTCTGAACCAGAGCCTCTTTCACGTCCGGCAAAGCTGCCTTCTCCGGTACGAGCGCTTTCATCACGCCGGGAGTGGGAATCCAGCCAAGTTCCGCGGCCTTGCGGAGGCCGAACACAAACCCAACGACGAGCAGAATGATCAGAATGATTTTTGGGCCAGCCTTTAGATGTGCCATGCCTTGCGTTTCCTCCCCGTGTCCAACGTTTGCGTAGAAGTTCGGCTACTTGAACATATCCCCGTAATCGCCTGCACCCTTCGCCGGAGTCGGTGCGGCGCCCGGCTTTTGGGCGGGAACCGGCACTGGTGCAGCTGTCGCGCCCGGCAGCAGGAACGCCGTGTCGGTGGCGCCTGAAGTCAGCAGTTTTTGTTCGTACGCGTCGAGTTTCTCCAGAGCGTCGGTCTCGACGGCGCCGTTTTCCAGATCGATGGTGTCCATGAAGTTCTGCGCCAGGCGCTGGAAGTCTTCCATCTCGCCGAGCTTGCGGCCCGCTTCCTCGGCCAGCTTCTCCATGGTCTGGTTGTAGAGCTCTTTTTCGTCTCCCGTTCCCTTGATGACGGCGAGGGCCGTGCGATAGGCGCGGAACGCGGTGTTGATGGTCTTGTACTCGATTTCCGCCTGCTTGACTTCATTGTCAGTGTCTTCGATGTAGAAATCGATGTGGACCGCCCACTTGCTGAGCAAGTCGTAGATGTTCTGCAGCTTCGTCAGCAGCTGCTGGTAGCTCAGATTCGACTTCTGCAGCCGTCCCGCCTGATTCGCCTTGGCCTTCATCTGCAGAGCCATGCGGAGCTGCTCATTCTGGTCTGCGGTGGTGGTCGCGAGTTTCTTGGCGTGAGCCGCCAGGCGCATGTTCTCGTTGGCCATGGCCTGGTTCTTGTCGATGATGTTCTTCAGATACTGAATCTGTCCGCTGACGTTGCTGATTTGCTGCGACATCACGTCGCGGCGCTTGCGCATCTGCGACAGGTGATCTTTCAGGATGCCGATGGGATCAATATTAATGATCATCCCGGTAATGGCTCGCATCAGCAGACGGAACAGCAGGTGCGTGCGGCTGCTGAAAATAACGAACAGAACCGCCGCCAGAATTCCCGCCAGGTAGACCATGTGGAGCGTGTCGGCCAGCATCGAAACAATGAAGGGCACGATCTGGCCCCAGCCGTAGACCAGCGCCGCCGCGGCCAACACGATGAAAATCATTCCGGTCTTGCCTTCTGGGCGCGACCAGAAAGATTTCAATTCATCGGTGAGACTAGTAGGAGTGGAAGGCGTTATGCTCATGGTTCCTCATCCCTGGAGAAGGCTGACGTACTTGGCCTTCTCCTGATCGATCTCACGGGCGCGTCGCTGGGCAGCGATGGTGAACTGCGATTCGGCGCGCTGAATCTTGCCCTGTGCTCCCGCCAGCTCGGTCGAGACTTCCGACAGCCGCTGCTGGAGCTGCGCAATCTCTTTCTGCTTTTGCGAGATCGCGTCGGTGATTTCCTGCACTTTCTTCTGGCGATTCGTGATTTCCTGCTGCTTGGTCGCTTCTGCCGAGGACGCAAACGATTCTTGCTCGTTCTGCAACGCCACCTTCAGGCCGTCAAAAGTCGCGAGAATCTTTTCCTGAGACAGTCCTTCCTGCGCCTTCGCCTGAATCACCGCAGTCTTGAATCGCGTGCGCTCGTCGAGCGAGGGAATCGCTGAGAGTGGGTCGAGATACTTGTGAATCGTCGCCGCAACCTGAGTCGCGTCAAAATTGGTTTTCGCCAGAATTCTCTGGTAGACGTGCTCCGTCTCTTCACTCATCGGCTGCGTGGTCACCGGCTGATAGGCGGCACTGTCGGTAGAAGCCGCGACTGGCGCGGCGAAAGCAGGAGTCGCTTCCGCGTGGGGCTGGGGATGCGCCTGCGGTTGAGCCTCCGCCTTGGGATCGTCATCCTCGATGATCACGTGCTTGATGCTGTCGATGAACTTGTTGCTCATAGCTCACTCCACTCGTCTTCTGCTACGTACACTTCCGCCGGAGAGTTCCCGGATGACACGGCCACAATTCTTCTTTTGTCCGTATGTTACTGAAAATGATTGCCTCGGCATAGCGTCGCGTGGGATGGGTGCCTGCTCGATTAATGACTACCCATTCCGCTGGTGGAAGATCCCTTGCGACGGGTAACAGAGGATGCTATGTCGTGCCGCCGGTGATGTCAACGGCAGGATTGACGCGGGATATTGCACTTCGCAAATTGAATTTGCAGAATCCAGCGGCGCCGCTCACTCGCTTTGCTTCGAGCCGTGCGGCCGCAGCGACCGCGCAATCAAAACCAGCCCGCCCACCAGCAAGATCAGCATCACCATCGTATTGAAAAGGCTCGTCGGTTGAAAATAAATGTGCATGTTGGCGATGATGCCCGCGAAGATAAACAGCGCTCCGGCAACAGTCAACAGCCATCCGATCACGCTTTTGCCATTCCAGAACAAGATGCCGACGCCGAATAGCATGGGCAGAAGCGTAATGCCGAAACTACTGCCTCCCCAGAAACTCCAGTAAGAACCCACCACACTCACCTGGTGAGTGATGAGGAAGCCTCCGATACAAGCCATGGCAAAACCGAGCAGGAACTGGCCGATTCCGCCGGGGGTTCCACCTGCGTCGCTAAAAGAGCGGTTGTCCATGAGCGGAAGGATAGCACTTCATGCCGTCCTGGGAAACGGCTGGCCGCAAGCTGGTTCTCGAAGAGATGCGGATTCTTACGTCGAAGAGACGAGTTGGGACGACTAAACCAGTGGCAATCGACCTTTTCTATGTAGTGCTCTCGGCGCGTCACCCGCCGGAATCTCCCCAATGCTGGGAACCTGAGGATGATCCGCAGCATCCTTACTTAGGCACAGGAGAGAGACTCCGAGAGGCGACCTGCCACTTGCCGTGGTTGTTCACCCACAGATCCACAATAAGGTAGACGCCGCTTTGGTTGGTTCCGGATGGTGCGGCCTTCTGCTTCTGTACAAAAGTGACGACAGCGTTTCCGAGAAACGCTCGAACTGTCATAGACCGGATGGCAAGGGGATCGAGCCCGTAATCCTTGATGTTCTTTTTCATCCACTCTGCGCGCGTGACTGTCTTGTCCGGGTAGGCTGCATCGCGCTCGACAAATTCATTTGCGACGATGGCGTCGAGGGAACCCTGGTCGTTCTTCTGCACAGCCACGGCCCAGTCGCGTTCCAGTTTGCTGAATAACTCCATGAAACTGCGAGCGTCAGACGCAGATCTCTCCTCTTCGGATTTCACCCCCTCGGGCTTGTGTTTTTTCTGCGCCGCGAGAGACGCAACCAGAAGGATTAGCACGGCGAAGTGCAGCGCGTTTCTCACCAATCTCCCCTATAAAGTCCCGCCAATCATAACCGCGGAACCCCTGTCTATCAACATTCGGATTCTAACGGAGGAACCCCAGAACTGGCTTACCGACAGAACGTTGCGACGCTCCGGTTCAGCGCCTTCGCGGGCAATATTTGCCCCGGTCTACGCCCTGTTTCCGGGCGCGCTCGTGGTAGAATTGCGGCACAATTGCGCGTTGACTTCCCCCCTTCGACGCTGAGTCCTTTCCGTCAATTGCGATAACAGGAGAGCATCATGATTTGTGCCCAGGCCGCCGGGCGTGTGGCAAGAGCTACATTTCTGTTTTGTCTTTTTGGACTTCTGAGCGAGGCGCAGGTTTCCGTCCTGACGCAGCATAACGACGCCGCGCGAGACGGATTGAACGCTAATGAGACGCTCTTGACGCTGAGCAGCGTTAATACCGGCAACTTTGGCAAGCTCTTCAGTTTCCCTGTGGATGGCTACGTCTTCGCGCAACCGCTCTATGTTTCTAATGTCGCGATCCCTGGCAGCGGAACGCACAATGTCGTCTACGTCGCCACCATGCACGACAGCGTTTATGCCTACGATGCTGATGGTTTGACTTTGCAACCGTTGTGGTCATTGAGCTTGGCTGCTGCCGGATGTCCGAGCGGCTGGACTTGCAGTTCGGTGCCCACGAGCGCCGACTACGTAAGTAGTACCGACATCATTCCCGAGGTCGGCGTTCTCAGCACTCCTGTCATCGACCCGACCACCAACACTCTCTACGTCGTCGCAAAAACGCAGGAGATCTCGGGCAGCACTAAGAACTATCTTTACCGGTTGCACGCGCTTGATGTCACGACCGGAGCAGAACGTATAGGTAGTCCGGTAGTGATCCAAGGCCAAGTGCCTGGCAACGGAAACCCCAACAGCGGCGGCTTCCTGGTCTTCAGCCCGCGTTACTCGCTGCAGCGACCAGGCTTGGCGCTGGTCAACAATGGCGTATACATGGCATTCGGGGCTGCCGGTGATGACGACAATTGGCATGGCTGGATTTTTGGTTACGACAAGACCTCGCTGACCCAGCTAGCGGCTTTTTCGACCACGCCCAATGGAAGCGAAGGCCACGGTGGTGTTTGGATGGCCGGAGCGGGCCTGGCGGTCGATACTTCTGGCTACCTGTACTTTTCTACGGGGAATGGCGCGTTCGATGGGGCGACCAATTTCGGCGATTCCATTCTTAAACTTACCTCGCCGAGTCTCACGGTTTCCGACTACTTCACGCCTTTTAACCAACAAATCCTCGATAACACCGATCTGGATGTCGCCTCAGGCAGCATTACTCTTTTGCCCGACAGTGCCGGGACCACACAGCATCCGCACATTGCGATTGCCTGCGGAAAGAACAGCGCTCTCTACGTGCTCGATCGCGACAATCTAGGACAGTTCAACTCAGCGGGCGATACGCAGATCATTCAGGAGCAGCTCAACCTGGTCGGCGGTACCCATACCAGCAATACCAGCACAACCTACGTCGAAAATTGCTACGGCTCGGGCGCCTACTGGCAGGGGAACATGTATTACGGTGGCGTTAAAGATGCAGTAAAAATGTTCGCCTTCAGCAATGGCCTTCTGGCGTCCTCTCCCGCTTCCCAGTCGGCCGCTGCTTATCAGTACCCGGGTGCAACTCCCTCGATCTCCGCAAATGGCACGACCAACGGAATTGTCTGGACGATTGAGAACTCCGGCACGCCGAATCCACTGGACTCAACGGGGACTTCAGCGATTCTCCACGCATATAACGCGACGAACCTGTCGGACGAACTCTACAACAGCACTCAGGTCAGCAGTGACGCCGCAGGCGCCCCGGTGAAGTTCGCTGTTCCCACGATCGCGAACGGCAAAGTCTATGTAGGCACGCAAGCCTCGCTGGCGGTCTACGGCCTATTCAGTTCGTTGCCGCAAGCCGCGGCTCCGTCGTTCAGTCCGCCGGGCGGAACTTACAGCATCCCTGTGTCGGTCACGATTGATGAAGCCACACAGGGGGTGACGGTCTATTACACAACTGACGGCAGCATCCCAACCACGTCTTCGACGGTCTACACGGGCCCGATCGTCGTCAGCGGCGTCGTCACATTGAACGCATTGGCCGTGGGTGGCGGATATCGTGTCAGTCCGGTCACCACGGCAAACTACATCACCGGAACTGGCACCGGATCCAGCATCGTCTTCGTGCAGGGCAATTATGCGACCCCCCAGACTCCACAGTCCAAGGTGACTGTGCCCTTTCCGCAAGCGCAGCTAGCGGGCGACTTGAACCTGGTTGTAGTGGGATGGAATGACACCACGGCCACTATTCCTTCCGGCAACGTCACCGATAGCAAAGGGAATGTGTACACGCTGGTGGTAGGCCCAACCCAGGTCGCAGGAACGGGCACACAGGCGATCTACTACGCGAAAAACATAGGCGCGGCCGCGGCCGGCGCGAACGCGGTGACGGTGCAGTTCAGCACCGCGGCCGCATATCCGGACGTCCGAATTCTCGAGTACCTCGGTGCCGATCCGAACAACCCGGTCGACACTGGCAGCAGCGCCAGCGGCAACAGCGTGATCACTTCGGTTGCAATTGCGACCCAGACTGCAAATGAACTGATCGTCGCTGGCAACTACATTCTTCAAACCACTACCGCCGCCGGAAGCGGCTTCACATCGCGCATGATCACCGTCCCCGACTCCGACATCGTTGAGGACGGAAGCGCCCAGACTCCGGGCACATACACGGCGAGTGCGACCACGAATCAGGCGGGTGGCTGGATTATGCAGGCGCTGGCCCTGAAGCCTGCAACTACGACAACGAACCCGCCGACCGTCTCCAGCGTGTCGCCCTCTTCAGGGGCGTCGGCTGGCGGCACGCCGGTCACTATTACTGGAACAAACTTCGTGGCTCCGGCAACAGTCACGTTTGCCGGCAATGCCGCGACGAACATAGTAGTGGTATCGAGCACATCCATCACAGCTACGACGCCAGCCGGATCGGCAGGAGCGGTGAATGTCACGGTCACCGCCAATGGCCAGAGCGGAGGTTTGAGCAATGGCTTTACGTACGTATCGGCACCGACGGTGAGCAGCGTTTCTCCGAACGTTGGTCCGCTGGCGGGCGGCACCGCCGTCACCATCACTGGAGCGAACTTTGCTTCTCCCGCAACCGTCATGTTCGGCAGCACTGCGGCAACGACTGTGACGGTGGTGTCAGGTACGTCCATCACGGCTACGACGCCCGCCGGATCGGCAGGAGCGGTGAATGTCACGGTCACCGCCAATGGCCAGAGCGGAACGTTGAACAATGGCTATACATACGCATCGGCACCGACGGTGAGCAGCGTTTCTCCGAACGTTGGTCCGCTGGCGGGCGGTACCGCCGTCACCATCACTGGAGCGAACTTCGCTTCTCCCGCAACCGTCATGTTCGGCAGCACTGCGGCAACGAATGTAACGGTGGTGTCCGGTACGTCCATCACGGCTACCACGCCAGGGGGAGCCGCGGGGGCAGTGACTGTTACCGTCACATCCAATAGTCAGGGCGGAAGCCTCAACAACGGATTTACCTATGCAGCTGCCCCGACCGTGACCAACGTGTCGCCGAACACGGGCCCTCTAGCTGGTGGAACGTCCGTGACAATCACCGGGACGAATTTCGCGGCCCCGGCGACTGTGGCATTCGGAAGCAATGCCGCAACGAATGTTGCGGTGCTGAACAGTACATCCATTACGGCCACTACTCCAGCCGGTGTAGCAGGTTCGGTGAACGTCGCGGTCACGTCGAATGGCCAGAACGGCACGCTGAACAGCGCATTCACCTATTCCAGTGGACCTACGGTGAGCAGTGTGTCTCCAAATGCAGGTCCGCTGGCCGGCGGCACAACAGCAACGATCACCGGGGCGAACTTTGCATCTCCCGCGACCGTAATGTTCGGTTCAGCTGCGGCGACGAACGTGACGGTGGTAAGCAGCACGTCCATTTCTGCGGTCACACCGGCGGGCTCGGCTGGGATTGTAAGTGTCGCGGTCACATCGAATGGTCAAACCGGCACACTCAACAACGCCTTCACATATGCCGCGGCGCCGATCGTCATCAGTGTTTCCCCGAGCGTTGGTTCGACCACTGGTGGGACCACCGTGACTCTTACCGGGGCGAACTTTGCGTCTCCGGCCACCGTGAAGTTCGGTTCGGCTGCGGCGACGAACGTGACAGTGGTAAGCAGCACGTCCATCACTGCAATAACCCCGGCTGGCGCTGCGGGGCCGGTGAATATTACCGTCACATCGAACAACCAGAGCGGGACCCTCAACAACGGCTTTACGTACGCAGTCGCCCCAACGGTCAGCAGCGTATCGCCGAATGTGGGCCCGCTGGCCGGTGGCACCGCGGTAACAATCACTGGAACCAATTTTTCTTCTCCGGCGGCGGTAACGTTCGGCAGCAGCGCCGCGACGAACGTTGTGGTGGTAAGCAGCACCTCCATTACCGCCAACGCCCCGGCAGGTTCGGCAGGATCAGTAAGCGTCACGGTCACGTCAAACGGCCAGAGTGGAACGTTGAATAACGCGTTCACCTATGCACCTGCCCTGACGGTCACTAACACATCACCGAATGTTGGCCCATTGTCCGGCGGCACCGTAGTGACGATTACCGGAACGAACTTCGTCTCTCCTGCAACAGTGATGTTTGGCGCTACTGCGGCAACGAATGTGACGGTGGCGAGCAGCACATCGATTACGGCCACCACTCCCGCAGGCTCCGCCGGATCAGTGAATGTCACAGTAACTTCGAATGGCCAGAGCGGAACGCTGACGAACGGGTTCACCTACTCAGCTTCCCCAACCGTCAGCAGCGTATCGCCCGGTGTGGGTCCGCTGGCTGGCGGCACTGCGGTGACGATCACCGGAACGAACTTCGTCTCTCCTGCGACGGTAACGTTCGGCTCCGCCGCGGCGACCAAAGTAACGGTGGTGAGCACCACCTCGATTACGGCCACCACTCCCCCCGGATCAGCCGGATCAGTGAATGTCACGGTTACTTCGAATGGCCAAAGCGGAACGCTGGCGAACGGATTCATTTATGCGGCGGCACCGACCGTCAGCAGTGTCTCCCCAAGTGTAGGCTCGACCTTAGGCGGGACATCGGTGACGATCACAGGGACGAACTTTGCTTCTCCGGCGACCGTAATGTTTGGCACCAATGCGGCGACGAATGTAGCTGTGGTAAGTAGCACATCCATTACTGCTACCACTCCGGCTCGGTCCGCAGGCGCGGTGACCGTCGCGGTCACTTCGAACGGCCAGACTGGCAAGCTGACAAGTGGCTTTACTTATGCGATTCAGCCGACTGTAACCAGTATTTCGCCAACCACCGGGTCGGTAGCCGGCAGTACCGCAGTAACGATCAAAGGAACAGGCTTCGCCGCCGGAGCAACCGTGACGTTTGGCGGCAATGCAGCAACAAGCGTAACAGTCGTGAACAGCACATCCATTAAAGCCACCTCGCCTGCCCATGCAGCCGGGTCGGTGACAGTGACGGTGACAAACTCAAGCGGGTTGAGTGCGAGCCTGACGAACGGCTTTACTTATACGTCTGGCGTTGCGATTAACTTCGGTCAGGTTGCGGCAGCGACCCCGCAGACTCCGACTCAGGTGGTTCCAGTCACTTTCCCCGGAGTCCAGACCGCAGGAGATCTAAACGTCGTCGTCGTTGGCTGGGACGATCTGACGTCAACGGTCCAGTCAGTAACCGACAGTGCCGGCAATCACTACAGTCTGGCCATCGGTCCAACCAAGGGAACCGGTCTACAGCAGTCCATCTACTACGCCAGCAGCATCGTGGGCGGAAGCAACACTGTGACGGTGACCTTCAATCAGGCGGCCGCTTTCCCCGACATTCGGATTCTGGAGTATCAGGGAGTGAGTACGCTGGATGTGACCGCGGGCGCCTCGGGTTCCGCCTCTCCTACCACCAGCGGCTCGGCGACAACAACGGCGGCCAACGAACTGATCTTTGGGGCGAACTACATTGCGACCGAGACACAGGGACCGGGCACGGGCTTCACCACGAGGATTATCAGCGTACCCGACTCCGACATTGCCGAGGACGAGGTGAGCACGGCTGTGGGCTCGTTCAGCGCCACGGCTCCTCTGAAGTATGCCGGCCCATGGGTCATGCAAATGGCCACCTTCAAATGACCTGTGTCCGGCTTTGTCAAGAGAGTAGGACGCGGGGTAGTGGGTCTATCCTGTGACCACTACCGGACTCGGCCATATCTCTGCGTAGGGCGACAGATGTTGGCGCAACTCACAAACCAGCAGTCTAATTCCGACTGAGTTTCGTCACCAATGACATGATCAACCGCACGGAACTTCGGCGGCCAAGCCGATTCTCGCTCGCGGGGGAAACTGCACTGCTGTTCGCTGTCTTACCGGAGGCTGGCACGGCCTCCGGCGTGCCTTGGCGATAGATCTCGGGCACCTCGAAGCGAAAAAACGCTCGTGGCAGACGTGGTAAACTGTAAATCCGCACGCCGGAGAGGTGGCAGAGTGGCCGAATGCGGCGGTTTGCTAATCTCGACGAATCCCTCGCCCCGCTAGTGTTTTCAATGCCTTCCCGTATGGCACCCCGTTTGCGTTGACCGCGTTTGGCTGCGTCTGTAGCCCACCATGCAGTAAATCATGCAGTGAAAAAATCACGGGCCGAACCTCTCCGGTTATTGACAAGGCGGCTTCTGTGTCGAAGGCTGGAGTATGCCGGAATCGACGCACCAGAAATGGTCGGACTTCGTCGAGGTCGATGACGTTCGTCGGAAGTCCCTCAAGTGCGAGTGTGGGCAGAACACCGACGGCTTGTTCTACATCTACGAGCAGAAGCCGGGGAAGGTCAAGAAGCAAGGTCTGTTCGCACACTGCCCGAAATGCAACGGCCAGATTCGACTCCGTCTGGGTTTTCCGAGAGGATGAGATGAAAATCACAGGGTACAAAGTCGGAGATGTCAAATGCGCCGATGACGGCAAGACGAAGGGCGTCCTCATTGGTTGCGAGGGTAGGAACATCATCAGCCTCGTCTTCGACGACAGTGTCCCGCACAAGCAGACCGATGACCTAGTGCGGACTCTACGGGGAATGGGACTGGCTGAGGTCATAGTTCAGAACGGCTAGGCCGCTGAACTTTCCGAGATACTCCGGTCACTCCTGCCACTGCGGTAGAATCCGTTCGTGCCGGACAACAAACTTTATTACGGCGACAACCTCGACGTTCTTCGTCGCTATGTCCGCGATGAGTCGGTAGACCTTGTCTACCTCGACCCGCCATTCAACAGCCGTCAGGACTACAACGTCTTGTTTGCTGAGAAGGATGGCACCCGCGCTGCTGCTCAAATCATGGCGTTCGAGGATACGTGGGAATGGAACATCGACGCGGAGAAGGCGTATCAGGAAATTGTGGAACGAGGCGGACGAATTTCCGACGCGATGCGTGCCTTCCGCACGTTCCTTGGCAACAGTGACATGATGGCATATCTCGCGATGATGGCACCCCGCCTCGTGGAATTCCCGCGTATTCAGATATTGACCGTTGAACAGTTGCTCAAGGGTGAGCAGATGAAGTATCCGCGTTGGGTGGACGCCACATTCAAGAAGGCACCGAGAGCGCGAGAGAAGGAAGCGGTCAACATGGCGCTCCCACTCGGTGCAACGCGAGTGGATGACGACGAACCGGAAGAACCTTTTTAGTGACGTGGACGGCCTTATCCGTGAATCGAATACAACGCTTCACGGATGACCTTGTGCCACGCTGCACGGGCTTGACGAGCCGTCGTTAACCGTTCGCCGGGGTCAGTGGTGACCGCGAGGCGTTTCTGTAACTCGTTGAGCAAGTCAAGCGCAATGGCGTTGTGTTCTTCGGACAGATGCTTTCCCACAGATGAAAACTCGAACTGTGCGACGATGTCCGCGACTGTCTCACCGTCGAGTAACTCGGTCATCATCACGTCTAGGCTTTTGCCAGTCTTAACTTCTGCCATCTCGTACTCCCCTCTGTGCAATTTCCTCAAAACTTTCATGCGGCCTGACACGACAGACCGCACGGAGCCGTGCGAGTTCTGCGGAGTCCTGCTCATGCTGGCGTGCCAGTCGTTCGTTCTCAGCACGCAACGTCGTGAGTTCTTCAAGGGCCTTCCGCAACTTGTCGCCCCGTTCGCGGTTGAGCAAACGTGTCAACGTCGTCAAACGGGTCTGGATGAGTTTCTGTGTTGATATATCCGCCGTCGCAGCCGTCGCCGCATCCCGCAAGCACTGTTCTAACTGAAGCCTGAGGCTACGGCGTCGGATACGTTTCGGCTTCTCAATGTCGCTCATACTGTCTCCGTTGCTTGTGCTGGTCATGTTGTGTCGCTTCCCTCGCGTCTCGCTCCGCACGACGTTGGGTGACCGCTGTACGGGCATTTTCCCAGAATGATTCCGGTCGTGACGGACCGAGGTCTGAGTTGACCGTGAACTCTTCCCTCTGCCACACGGTCTGGTCACTGCGGTTCATGTCTCGCACCAGCCGACCGAGTTGAACATTCCGACCCCAGAAGTCTTTCAAGTCCGCAATCGCCAGCGTCCCGGCGTGGTATTCGCGGAGATATTCCTCCGCATCCAACGATGGAACATGAAACGTGAACGACGCCTTCCGTCGCTCATCGAAGTCAATCCGCACGAGCGATTCATCCCCGAAGAGATAACTCAAGAATCCGGCAAAGCAAAGTTCCTTCGTTACAAATGTGTCCTTCGTTACAAATGTGTCCGCACTCACTTTGTCCTCCATCTACTCCGCATCAGGCATTCCCTTGACGATGCCTATCGCCTTCTTTGCGCCGGGGAGAAGGTCTTTGATGACGTTGTAAAGCAGGTAAGCCTGTACGGGATTCTTTGCGGCCCATGCGCCGATTGCCTTCACGCCCTCGACTGTATGAGTCAGGACTGAGGGCACAGCCTCAGCGAGTTCGCCGGGAGCGGCGAACATCGCAGGGCCGACAACGCCGATGGTCGCGGCAGCGCCAAGGGTCTGTGCGGTCTTTTTCGGCATCGTCGCAACCTCTTTGTCAATCGCCGCTTGCTGTTGCGCTGGAGTCAGTGACTTGTGGTAAGCGACGGCACGCTTCATCGTGTCTGCGAAGCTCTCACCATCTTTCGGAACGATGACTTTGTTGCCCACGTCGTTCACAATCTCGCCAGTCTTGCGCGGGTCATTGACCGCCGACGGCGTCGGGGTGTCATCGGGCAACTGGTCGAATGCGTCGCCGTGGGACGTTGCTTGGTTAAGGACACTGCTGGACGCGGGTTGTGGCGTCTGCTGGCGGTCGAGTTCATCGAATGCATCGCCGTGGGACGTTCCTTGGTTAAGTACGGACGGCGTCGGTGTTACGGTCGGATTAGACATTTGATTTCCTTTCTTTGAACTTCTCTAGAAGTGCGACGTACTCTGGTCGATTCAGGAGTTCCGCAATCGCGGAGTTCTCTGCCGCTGTAGGCGGCAACACTGGCGGATTGACAGCGAGGTCACGGTCGTTGACGCTTTCAGTCCCGCCGTCGGCGCTGCGCCGAACCGCACACTTGAGTTTCACAAACATCGTGTTGTCGATTGACTTATTCCCGGCTGGCAGGTATCCGAGATTCTGGAGCGCAACACGGCTCTGTGCCCACTCGCTGACGGGCAGGACAATGAAGACGTTCCATACAGCGATGTCCTGCACTGCGCGACTCGCCGCCAGCCTCGCGACGGTCTCAACATTTTCGCCGTCGTCGGGTGTGGCTTCGACTTCATTCAGGCTCATGTATTCAAACTTCATTCAGGTCTCTCCATCAAAAAGCGTCACCGTCTGATGAGTTTCAGTCCAGCCTCAGACGGTGACACGGGGAGAAGGATGGCTGGGCAAACTTGTCGTCGGGCCGGAAATTAAATTCCAGCCTCGACCCGTGGGCGGTTGTATAGCCCACGTCGGGTCAGATTTTGAACTTGGTAGTTGAACTTCGACCAGTCGTTGGCGCGGGCGTACTCAGCCTCGACGACTTCACCAGCCGTCAACATGCTCGACGGCCAACGGCCACACTTGACCATGAACTTTCTGGCCGAGTCGTAATTCCGGGCATCCCCGTAAGACCAATTCATCCTTGTGAACAGAGAATCGTGCTTGCCGAAAATGAATCGCCATGACTCATCGGTCGGAATGAACGACCAGACAGTGTGGAGATGGCTCAAGTACGCATCCACCATCGGACGATGCTCATTGAGCCAGTCGAACTCTGTCGCATCACGAAGCCGTCGGTCACTATCTCGACTGCCATCGGTGCCTTGCTGTAGGACATCATTGAGCGTCAAGGGTTTCCGTTCCACTTGCTCCGGTTCGGCAATGGTCGTCGGGGCGTGGTGAATTTCATTCCCCAGACATGCTTCAAGCCACGTCAGTGCCGTCTGTAACATTTCGACGGTCACGGCGGCGTTACGAAACACAGTCAGTGCCGACGCAAATAAGCGGAAACGACTGAGACCTTCGTCCGTCAGTGTGACCCCGCGTTGCGGTAATGTGGCAAGGAACTCATCGAGAGTCCGCTTTGCTGCTTGAGCCGCGACGGCTCCAGACTCGGCGTCCATCGCGTCGTAATCCGCCTGAGCGAGGCCGAGGTCTGGCGTCGATGCTTCAAGGAAGTCTCTGTCGGCACGACGCAACTTATCGACAGGCATCGACCAGACCTTCCGATACTCGTCCGTCATCTGGCGAAGCGTCACCGCCAGTTGATTCTCAGCCGCACGAACGGGCGCTTCCTGCCTCTCGCGTTCCTCACGCTCCAACCGAATCGCAAGTTCACGAAGCGTCTCCGGCTTCGCGACTTCGATATTCGTCACAGGGACACGCCCCAAATCGAAGCGGTTCACGATTTTGTTTTTGTTACGTCTCATCACTTTTTCTCCATTACTTTCAATGCGCTTCGCCAGTCCAATCCAGCATCACCCGATGCTTCGACTGGCTGTGGACTCGCCAACAACTCCTGAATCGTCATCTCCGCGAGAACGAGGTCAGTCGCGTCTTTACTGGTGACGAGTTTCCGGTTCACGACGGCTCTTTGTATGGCCGAGAGGTTGTAAGAATCCATCAACCGCGTCAACAGCAACTCCCGACGTTTGTAGTCCGCCTGTCTTTCCTTCAGAGCCTTGAGTTCCTTCAGTCGTTGCTCATCACGAGCAATCCGCGCCCTCATGTCCGCGAGGCGTCGGCGCTCCGCTGCCTCATCAGCCGCTTGACGTTCGCGATAGACGCGGATGTTGTGGTCAATCAATGCCTCTGTCGGCGTCGGTGCCGTGACTTGCGCCATGCGCTCCCTGTGCTCTTTCGCGTCCTGGGTGCGCCACGGGACGAATCCGCCGTCGCCTGTTGTACAACGAGAACTGGTGCTTCTCTTCGGGACGGCTGGCAGAATTTGATGTGTCATGCCGCGACCTTTCTGGTGCATCCACAATTCAGGACGCACAGACGTGCCAACGGGCGGAAATCAATGACTGGTTCGACGGACTGGCACTTCAGACAAAGCAGTCGCGTCTTGTGGTTGAGGAGAGTCGGCCTCGACTCCCACCGTTCAGGTTCTATCTTGCTCATGTGTCCTCACGTCTCTACTCCATAGGGGTTGACGCGCGACCGACACGCCGACCCGAAAACTTTCCTACCCTTAGCATCTGTGGGAAGGAATGGTCAGAGCCGGATTCCGGCGACATCGCCATGACAATCAACAGGTTGCGTCCGGTCGAGGCGAGTACACGCGCACGGAAATAATTTTTCAGACGTGTCCCGACTGCGAGGTTTGGCACAAGGATGACCATCGGGAGCGTCCCGGCGAGACCGTCGTTCCAGTGGCGTTTATGCGTGAAAACGCGCGTCAGTTCAGTCAGAAGTCGCCGCCGACAACCTTCTCCAGTTCTTTCGCCTCGACATCAATGACACGCGCGGACTTCGGCGGTTTCTTGACCCAGACGTTCGTCAGCGGTTCTGTGTACGTCAGCGCACGACTCGTCGGCATCATCGGATTTACGCCATTCTTTCGCACGTCCATTGTCGCGACGAAGCCACTGTCCCTTGGCAATGGGTCAACCCGCGATGCGTACCGCTCCGCGAAACGGCCTTCCCGCCATCGTGAATAGAGGTTCTGGTCTGTCCAATCGAGCGGGTCAGCATTGTGGAAGGCCAGCGCCATCTCCCGCTCATCACGGTCGGCGTTGCGGTACTTGAACCAGAACGCGAGTTTGACGACATCGAATTCGCGGACAACACTCCCGACCGGGACGAACTTGATGACGCTGTCTTCGATACGAGTCCACGGATACAAGAGTTCGAGCGTCGGCCAGAATGCAGCATCGACTTTAAGCAGTCGGTCTTTCTTCTGCCTTGACTGGCGCGGAAGGTCAACGATGACCGCGTCTGCGTTGTGGACAATCTTGTGCGGCATCGGTTCCGGCTTCGCGCAGAAGTGAACAGCCGCGATGATGTCGTCGAGGGTGAGCGTGTCGCCTTTGTCGAAGTATCTGTCGATGACGTTGAAAGCATTTTGCTGGCGACGACTCCAACCGACCTTGTCACTCAGCCGTTCGCGTGCGTATGCATCGAACTCGGCCTGTGATTTTTTCTCCGGCCAAAATCGGGACGCTTCGCAAAACCATTGAATAAATCGACTGGATTCAAAGTCGCCGCACTCGAACTCTGTCAACGTCGAGTAAATCCTCGCGACAAGAAATGTTCTGATGAACGGCGTGTTGGGGTTGCTGTCGTCAAACTCAATTCCGTTCGTCATCAGACACTCCCGACGGCTGCACTCAGCCGGAGCATTTTTCGATACTGCTGGCGCTCCTCCGGCGTCGGCTCTGTCCGCATCATGTCGGCCAACTCCGCGTTGTACTTGTCGCGCAGAACCGTGAGTTCAACTCCTCGCTCCGGGTCGAGCGTCCGAAGTTCGTCCGCGATGTCACGGACAGTCATCAGCAACCCGCAGAGGTTGGCATGTGCGTCTGCGACTGCGTTGATGTTGGCGTCGATATCATCAACAGTATCTGCTGGACGACTCGCGGCCTGCTTCAACGCAGTCTCGCATTGTTGCCGTCGTCCCAACATCGTGTTTAGTACGCTATATAGAACTGGTCTGCGGTCAATCATTGGTCTCCCCCTGTGCCATCTTGTCTATCCGCTTCGCGACTTCCTCGAACTGGTCGTAAATATCTTTCGTGGCGTCCCGCTCCGTTCGGAAGGACGCGATAAGTTCATCCGGTGGAATCGAATCGAAACCAAACTGTCGAGGCCGCGACATGATTTGCATACACCACTTGATGTGCGTGTCAGCCAACTCCTCATCGAACGTGTCTTCGTCGTCGGCATAGAGTTGCTTGACGACGGTGACCGCGTCGGCCTTGAGTTTCGACATGAACGCAAATTGTTGACGTGCTCGTTCAGTCTGTTCGAGGCATCGACGGTCCTGCTCCTCACGTTCGCGTCGTACTTGCTCCTCGTATTCTTTCTGCTGCTCTGGCGTCCACTTCCGTGTGAAGTACCGTAAGTCTCCACTGAATGTGCAACGAAAGCACGAAGTTTCACCGCAAGTTGTCGTGAACTCCCGATTGCCTGCGTACCCACATTTCGGGCACCAGTGTGTCGCCACTCCTGCTTTGAACTTCGACTCCCACCACGCACGGTTCCCCGGCGTGTCATCATTCAATCCGAGTTGCACTGCGACCGTGTCGAGGTCAGCGACCGTCGTTTTGCTAGATGCGCGGAGACCGAGGGTCCGGTCGTCCTCTTTCGTGTTGGCAATGAGAACGAGGGCATCCGCGATTTGCTTGAATGTCAGACCCTCTTCGAGAAGCCGGATGACCTTCGGCCTGACCTTCTCGATGTCCACGTCGGGATACCCGCGCTGTCTGATTATCTGGGTCACTCCGTCAATCGCCTCGACAAGGGCCTCGCGGGATGGTCGAACTGGCTGGCGGCTCATTGTGGCCGTCCATGAATCTGCTCCCGCATCGCGGCGAACGGGTCTGTAGTCTGGACTCTCCCAGAAGAACTTCCCCCACAGCCAATAGTTACCCCTGAGGGTTTTTGTTTTTCCTGAGGCTCTACACCTGAGGCTTTACCCCTGAGGTCAGCAACTGTTGCTGGCGCTGAATCGGGAGTTGCTGGCGCTGAAATCTGAGTTGCTGGCGCTGACTTCAGGAGTTGCGGGCGCTGACTGGATTCAGACCCAGCAACAGTTGCGGTCTCTTGACCCAGCAACAGTTGCGGGGTCTGATGGAACGTATAGATTGTGCTGGCATGCCCTCGACCTCTTTGGGTCAGCAGTCCTAACGCTCGCAATCGTTGCAACCGCCGTTCGATGCTGCTGTTGGTGCAGTGAAGCATGTCAGCCATCTGGCTGAGTGCAGGGGAACACGTCGCGGTCGTGGCGTTCTCTTTCAGTCCCGTGCTGTGTTGAAGCATCGAGATGATGAATGCGGCGAGGTCGATGTTTGGGTTTGGGCCGTGCTTAGGTGCTGGCGGAAATTGCATCCCGGCGACAAAGTCGCGGATGGCCTTCGCCATTGGTGGATTTTTCTTTGTGGTCGTCATCGTCTTCAAGCCCTCTTACTCTGTTGCAAGCGCATCAGCGACGGCGGCGAAGTCCTCGCTGTTGAGTTTTCGCAGAACATCGTGCTGTGCGCGGGTCGAAATGCAACCTGTCTCCCGTGAGAGTTTGCGAAGGTTGCGAATCGTCGCCAAGGCTTTCTCTGCTGTTGGCGTCAGCGTTGTTGTCGTCATCGGGTTCTCCCTCGTTCTATCGTGCAGACGGACGGTCGCGTCCGGTCGATGACCAGAGACACGACGACCGTCGTCGCAGTTTCAATTGTTGGGATTCGGCCAGAGCCGAGTATCTTGAGCGAGACTCGTGAGGCGAGTCAGTCACCCTTGTTTCGCTTCCTGCGTTGCACAGGATGCGTCTGGAGACATCGAACTCCAGAGGTCTACACTCTTATCTTCGCACGGATGATGAAACCGCGTCAACACAAAAGTGCGTTTCGACCAATGTTTATGCGGGTTCCACGCGCGTTGTGTAATCATTAGACGACATTAGACGACTGCATCCCGCGCGTGACCAGTGGAAAAATCTAATAAATACACGGCGGCTCCGCACCCGCCGGGAGTCACAGAGCCGACCGCGCCCCTATTAGACGGGCCGGGGAGGTAGGGACGTTACAAACCTAGGGACGTTGGCTTGGCCGAACCGATTACGTCGGCGACGACCCGGCGGACTCCCCGCACCCGGCCCTTTTGAAAGGGTGGTAGACACCCTATTTTTCAGCTTCTATTTTCGCACCCAAGTTTTTCCCCGCGTTCCCCTGAATCGTCTCTCTGCGACCCGGAGCGGCTTTACTGCGCTGTAGAGCGGCCAAACCAGTCCCGCTGACAGGCCGATTTGAGGCAGCATAGGGGCGCTTTCTGGCCCGTCGTTCTATGCAGTAAGTCGAACAGTGACAAATTGTGTCATTCCTATGATGTTGCAGCGACGTAATTTAAGCCTCGCGAATTTTGTCGCACGGTTGACGGAACTGTCGCATTGTCAGGGCTACAGAGAAATTCTCGCGTGGTCGAATGCTGTCGCGTGAGGTCGAACGATGTCGAGCGTGGCTGACCGGGGACGGGATGACAGCGTGTGCCGACGACTACCGTCTATCGTATACGGAGTTCTCACACAGCGTCCGTCGTCTCCATCGAATCGAGCCATGCCATCACGGACGACCGCTTGAAGCGCAGCCCACACGGGAGCCGCAGAACCGGGACGGGATTATCGTATCGAGCACGACCGCGTCGGCGCGTCAGGTTATAGACGCTCGATTCTTTGCACTTGAGGATTGCCGCGAGGTCGGCGACGGTTAGAAGTTCGTCGCCCGAATCTGGCTGGTTTGCCGGGGTGAGGCCATTCATGCACCTACCCTTTCCGAACCTGCATGACGAGTGCCTCACCCCGTACACGTCCGACGGACGCCACGTCGCGAAAATCCATGCGACATGTCCTCGTGATGCTTTCTACTACCAGAATACCAAACCTTTTGCAGGCGTCAACAAGAAAATCGTCGGAAACCCGCGCCAGTAGCGGAGTTCACGCGCGTGCGTCACGGATGACGCGCGTGACTCTGTCGTGCTTCGCACATTCTCCGTGCCAGACCCCGACGATGCCACAAGCCCACAATGCGCCGTAGACGATATTCCAGACCGTTGCCGTCGGCGTCATCGTGTCGAGCCGGAGCACACACGGCACAAACCAGTTCGCAGCCATCAGAGCCATTGCCAGTCGTGAGCGTCGGGAAAAGACGAAGTACATGCCGACGGCGAAGACAGCGGCGTCGATGAGCCGACCGTGCGCTCCAGCCACACCAGAGACCAGATTGTTGACCAGAAACCATCCCGCGACAACGAGTCCGACGTTGACCAGTGTCCTGTTCATTGGCGCTCGCTTCCCGTCTCCGACGTAGCAGCGGCTTCTAGGAGTTTGATGCCTTTCATCAGCGCCTCAGGAATCGCCTTCACATACTTCGCCTGAGTGACAGCAATCGTCTTGTGCCTGAGGAGTTCCTTCGCCGCGAGTGCATCGCCTGTCAACTCAGTCAGTATCGTCGCGGCTCCGCGTCTCCCGGCATAGAGCGTCTTCCATTCGATGTTCTTCGCGGCGAGTGCCGGGACAATCTTGCGAGAGATGACAGTCCGCAAGTCAATAGGCTTACCTTTGCCGTTCGGGAAGACCCAACCCTCCCAACCCCCAGTCGGTTTGTTTTTCTTCTGGTGCCAGAGCGTGAGCGGGACGAGGACTGGAGCAATCAACGGCAGTGATGCGACGGACGCCTTCGTCTTCGTCTCGCCGACGACGTTCCGAGCAACAGCACGGCGGACGTGAAGCCAGCGAATACCGTCAGTGTCAGGCGTTGTGTCGATGTCCTCCCACTTCAACCCTTGAATTTCGCCGGGTCGGAGTCCGAGGAAGAACGCGAGGGCGACTATCAACTGTGCATCGACGTTTTCGACCAGAGCACTGATGATGTTCTCAGCCTCTTCAAGCGTGTAATGCGCGGTGTCCTCCGGTTCAATCGTCTTGCCGAGAATGCGAACGTCATGCCACGGATTGGAATCGACAGCGCCGACGTTGACCGCGTGCGTGAAAATTCCTGATGCGAGTGACCGGATGTGTTGTAGCGTGTGCTTGCCGAGAGTCTTCGCGAGAGCGGTGAGGAACAAACTCCCGGTCGGCGTCTTGTAGTCCTTCATCGCGGTCGCACCGAAATGCGACTTGAGATGCTGACCCCAAATCTGCTTGTAACCGTGAACGGTCGAGGCTTTCTTGTTCTCCTCGACGAACGGGAGATAGGTCTTGTCCCAAAACTCTGCGACGGTGAGATAATTGACGGGAGCCGACTGAGCATTGACGGTTTTCATGTGGTCGGCGGCGAGTCCCTTGACGGCTTTGCATGTGCGGCTGTGATGCTTGTCGTCGCGTGAGCACAGCCGATGAGAGACGAGGACGCGGGTCGGGAGCGGTTTGCCGTTCGACTGGCAACGCTCCGCAATCTTCGCTCTTTCACCAGCCGGAAGGTCAGTGTATGCTTGATAGTATCTGACGAAGAAGACGCCCGATGCCTCGTAAATGCTGCCAGTTTGATATCTGCCCATGTGTCCTCCCAGACACCTCCAGAATATCAATCATGCAGTCAAAATGCAGTAAATCTTCGGTAACGTATGTAAGTTATTGATAGTAAAAGCGGAGAGGTGGCAGAGTGGCCGAATGCGGCGGTTTGCTAAACCGTTGTACGGGCTAACACCTGTACCGAGGGTTCGAATCCCTCCCTCTCCGCCATGTTTTGAACGGCTTGCGAGACCTGCGACCCGCTCTCGCTTGTCCTGTAGTTTCAGGTGGACTCGTGGCAAGGAACCTGGACGCACGCCAGGGGCAGTAACTTGCCGTTCAGCGGCAGAACTGGCACGCTCTCTCCGCTGACATCGCGCGACGTAGCCCTACCGCGCTGGACTGCGATCTCGCCTGAGCGCCAATGGCGCATCAAGACGACACTTGGCCACTGGATCAAGCGGACAATCCATTCAGAATGGTGGTTTTTCGCTAACTCATCGGATCCACGGATTCGGGCCTGCGGGGCGCGATTTCGCTGGGAAAGCCCCCTCCGAAAAAAACCAAAAAAACAGCTTGGATAGTCGCCCGATATGGAGTATTTTTGCCGACATTGAAATCTGGAGCAAGGCCCGGTTTTCACCAAGCCTAGATCTGGGGACATTTCGGTTTCGCGAATTTTGAAGACACCCCCTGCCTTCCGCGATTCCAGGTGAAGTGAGGTCTCGCCGGCTCCGAGAGGAATCCAGCCGTGAAATTTCCTGTTTGCCTGTCCGCTCTGGTAGCGTTCTCTCTCTTGAGCTGCGATTTGTTCGCAGGCAGCGGGGAACTGCCCCCGGCCACTCACTCAACGTACGCCGATGCGGCCGTCGCCTCTCCTCCAGAAGAAGGAGCACTGACAGCTCCGTCGGAGTTCGTGATCCCAGGTCCGCAGCGATCGTTCTTGCGCATGGCGGGAATCAGCCAAAAGATTACGCCCGAAGAAGTCCTGCCCTTGCTGAGCCGGAATGTGTTCATCCAGGGTTATGAGGGCTCCACGCGGTCAACTGAATTCCTAGTCCTGCTGAGGCGATATGTCGTACAAGCCAGGGAGTTGGCGGCTTTGGCCGCGGAGAGCGGCATGGTCATCCGTGTTTCGAATTGTGCCGAGGCCAGGCCGCTTTTGCGCATTCTCGGCTATCGAGCCCGGGAGAATTGTGGCGATCCTGCAACGTCCTTGAGAACGGAGGATCCCGAGAGGGCGTTCCTGGCTATCGATTCCGGATTTCCTCTTCCTGAACTGGAGCAAACACTGCAGGGCGGTAAGCCTTTCGAATACCCGTACTCCTCGTCAGGTGTGCCGGTGCTCTTCGTCGAAAGCGACTGGACCAAGGCGAGCACGAAGAACCACAAAGAGAACAGCAAGGACTTGCTGGACACGATGCTGAACGATCCAGCGGTTGCACGCCTGTACTGGGCGCTCTCACGGCTCGACCCCGAAACCAGCAAAGCTTTGCAGCAATCGATTGGGATCGCGAAGCTGCTTCCCTATGCGGCAGTCCTTGATTTTTATGGAAGGGGACTCCGCATCAGCTCGGGCCGAGTCAAAGTGCCGGGAGGAGTGGGTGCAGAAGCTGCGTGGAAGGACTTGGTTGGAGCGAGCCCCGGGTCTCCTGCCGCTTTTGTGTCGAGATTGCTGGCCAAGGACAAGGGTTGGCTGGTCGCCTATTTTGACGTGCTTTCACGGGTGAGCGGAACGCAGCAAGCATATTTCACGGAGCCGCACCGGTTGCGTCTCTTTTACACGGGACTGCGCACTCCAGATCCTTCCGTCCCTGCCACCAGGGGATCCTTCAGACCGGCGCCTGCGCTCTTGCTTCTTGCTACTCGACTTCAGTTGCAGAGCAGCGGTGAGCCGCTCGTCCCCGGAAATCTCGAAGTCTGGAAAGACATTCTTCTCCGCGGGCACAACGCTAACTTCGTGCGCAGGTTTGGAGATTCGAGCCTGGCTGCTCCGGATCAGCTTCTGCAAATGATGTTCGCCCTGTCCCGGGCGCCCACCGACAGTGGGCCTCTGCAAATCTACATGGCGATCAGCGAACTTGACAGCAGACGCCCCCCGGGACATCGCCTGGCTCCGGCGACGGTTCGCTTGTTAGCACACAAGTTCGAGGAATTCAGTGATCAGTATCGGATTTTTTCTGAGTTTCCGGAACTAAGCGACGAGTCGATCACACTGTTTCTGGACGTGGCTCAAGGGCTGAACGGCATGCCCACGACTATGCGCGGGAACGCCTACGGTACCTTTCAGGCAAATGTCGGAATCTGGCAAATTCTGGCCCGCCAGGGAGAGATTTCGAACTCGCACTTAAATGACTCGTGGCAGCAGGTGATCAAGCCTTTTGCCACGATTCGATCGGCTGCCCAATTGTATGACGCGGGGCGCACTTCCCTGGGAGGTCTATTTCAGTTCTCCACTGGTAAGACCAGAGGTTCGCAAGATGAAATCATCGATTTGCTCGCCGGACCTCAGCAGAACACTGCCGACGGAAAGCAGATGCATCGGGAACTTGCGGGCAGAATCCGCGCTGTACTGGACGACCAGCGACTGGTCTCTCTCGACACGCTGCTGACGCTCGGGGATGCGTTGGCGGAAAAGGCGCGAGGGAAACAGCCGCCAGAATACCTCATCCACCTGGCTGGCCAGACTCGAGAATTTGAGATGCCGCGGCCAATCTTCACCAGCAGTGAGAGATCGGAATGGGCGGCAGGAATCTATAACAATCATCACACCGATGCGCAGATGCGAACCGACTTGCCGACCGTCCTCAAGTCTCCGACGGCTTCGCACGGACAAATTGACGAGGCACGCGGTCAGCTCGCCTCGTTCCTGAGGGATACTCTCGTCGGTTTGAACTATGCCTACTATGAGCCGCCGGGCGCTCAGGCCTTGCACAATAATCCTCTTTTTGTCCGCTCTCACGACTTTGCGGGAGAGACCGTCGGCGGCATAAAGACACTCTGGCAGGCGCCAGAGCTCTTGGGCCAAGGTACTCCGGCGGGTGGAGGCGCCCATTTTGTTGGCTCGCTTGCTGATCTCCCTTACGTCCTGGCTGACCTCGAGCAGGATTTCATCTCGCCCGACAGTGTTCAGGCGCTCATTTGGAAAGAACTGACGCCAGAGTTGTTGGCCAGTGCGATCCTGCCCCGCTGGTGGGATGTCAGCCCATTGGAGCTTCACGCGATCACTCTCTATCAGCGGACCGGAGAAGAACTCCTGGCCGCTTCCGCAACGGATGAGGCACTGCGAACTAAGGTACTGGCCATTCTGTCGGATCGGTTGCTTCCGCAGCGATCAAGGCAGGTCGAGCAAGCCCTGCTCGCAGGTCGCGTATCAGAATTACTTCCTAAGATGATGCCCGCAGACACCTTCTATCTGGCGGCGGAGTTCCAGCGCAGATACCAGGAACAACCCGGTGCGTTGGGAACCGCCACCCAGGAACTGCAAGAGCTCTGTCGGCAGCACCCCGAACAGGTCAACTGGAAGCGCTTGTCGCACGACTTTGGCACACCGCATCCCAGCATGGCTCAGAACTACGGACTCGAACTGCTGAATATGGCTCCCATGCCGCCGTTCTCCGGGTATTCCAACCGTCTTCTTGCGGAATCCTGGGATTCGCCCAATCTGTACTGGGCTCGCCTGGCAGATGAAGGAGGATATTCACCCGTGATGCTGACCCATCTTGTGCCGGAGTTGACCCGGATGATGGTGGAGAAGATCTTCGCTACCGACTTTGAGGACTGGCCGGCGCTTCTTCGGGCGATGCACGAGACGGGAGCCGATTTCCGCGAAGGTAAGTTGATTTCACCATCGAGGATTAGCGCCGTTCGACCTTGATGTGTTCGTTCGGTCGAAGCGCCAACCAATTACACAGCGGTTCCAGACACAGGGATCGCAGAGTAGGAACCTTGAAACCATGGTAAGGAAACTGTTTCTGCTGATTCTGATTCCTCTGGGGTTAATGCTGGGAGATCAACCCGCCATCAAAGCTCAGGACAGCCCGGACCTGCATGTCGTGGTCAACATGGTCCAGCTCAACGTGGCGGTCACGGACAAGAATGGAAACTACATTACCGGACTCCACCCGAAGGATTTTGCCATCGCCGAGGATGGAATTCTAGAGAAGGCGGCCACCTTTGCAGAGGGCAATGAACCGGCTCGGAGTCTTAGTGAGTTTGCGCCGCCGCAAGACTCGCCTGCGGCGCCTTCTAGTGACTTGGTGAAGCCCTCTTCTGACGGCGCTTCGCTTCAGACCTTAGACTCGCTAGTGAATGGGGCCAACGTGTTCGTATTGTTTGATACCAGCGACTACATGTACCGGGGCTTTGTCTTCGCGCAGGATGCAATTACCGAGTTCATTCGCTCGCTGGGAAACGCCGACAAGATCGCGTTCTATTCCTATAGCCGGGATCTCTCTCGCGCCTCCGCTCTTACGTCCGACCGCTCGCAAGTCGTGCGAGCTGTGCGCTCGACGGTCGCCGGAGATGAAGCGGCGCTCTACAACGCGCTCTTGCTGACGCTGAAAGACGCGGCTCAAAACACAGGCAGGAAAGTCGTAGTGGTGTTTTCCAACGGACCGGATAATTTCAGCGTAGTGCCTCCCGAAGACGTCGCGGAATTTGCCCAGTCTGCCGGAGTTTCCATCTACATGATCAGCACGCAAAAGGCACAATTGGAACCGGTGTCCACCGCCGTTTTTGATCGCATGACCGCCGCGACTGGCGGCAAGGCCTACTTTGCCAAGGACTGGAAAGATGAACACCGGGCATTTGCTTCCATTCGCGACGATTTGGCACATCTCTATTCCCTGAGTTATTACCCGAAGCCCAACGCCAACACTGGCTGGCGTGCGATCACGGTGAAGCTGGTAGGCGATCAGCTGAAGAAATACAAGGTGCGCACGCGAAATGGTTACCGTCCTCAACCGTCCCGATTTTCGAGCGAGAACAAGACCCCATTGCCTGGGAGTCTACCAATAGGGATGCCGTAATTTCGCTTTTCTTGACTCAGATGATTTCGACGCCGGAAGTCCACTAGAAAATCACATCTTGAAGATGCGATGGTCCTTGGCGTCTCCAACAACATACGTGAAGGGCTTCTTCTTCGTGCCCAATCCTCTTCTTCTACCTTCAGTGGAGAAGCGGCATACTCGCAGCAGCCCCCGTCATATGCCGGGCTGGCAACGACGTCTAATTTAAAGTCAGCGCGAATTTCCAGAGCGACATCGGCGCGCCCGTTGGCTCCCGCCTCCAGTACGATCCCAGTCTTCTCCGCGGTGCTGAAACCGGGAGCCAAAGACCAGACGCCGGGGTGAGTAGCGTTTTCATGCCCACGTCAAAAGAATGCGGTCTTGAACTGCTCATGCCGATGGAGGGCTTGTTTCATGAGCGTCTGGAATTCAGGTTCGTCGTGAAGATTTTGCAGCAGAGGATCGCGTACGAAGTAGGGATAGCAAAAGAACCCACCGCCGATGGCATGCCTTAGCATGTGCAACGCGGAAACTTTGTCACCTAACACAGCGTAGACTTGAGCAACTTTGTAGATGCCCTCTGCGTCACTCACACCACGCTCTTCAATCTTGCCTTCTGTTTGCCGCAGGAGCTTCAGACCACCGGCGTTGTCATGTCTGATCGAGTAGCTGAGGGCTTTTCCCACATCCGCAGGAAGGAGAGAAGGATCTCTTTCAAAAGCACGATCAAAGTCCTTGAGCGCTCAGCAAATCGCTGACTGCCTGGTAGCGGCTCTCGCGGTCCTTGCGCAGCGCCTTGTTGATGATGCGCTCGAGTTCGAGCGGTACTTCTGGCGCAACCTCGGCCAGCGGCGGAGGCTCGCCTTTCAGGATTTCAGCAATCACATCACTCGCCGTCTCTCCTTCAAACGCCGCTCTTCCGGTAACCATTTCATAGATCACCGATCCCAAGCTGAAAATGTCGCTGCGTGCATCCACCACAGTTCCCCGCGCTTGCTCCGGGGACATATATCTGGCTGTGCCCTGAATC
>Ga0316363_10000074_pt1 | contig 155615 bp, 139 predicted proteins | sample Sb_taG_3_FD_200459 | JGI IMG/M metagenome (GOLD analysis project Ga0316363, IMG submission 200459) | Peat soil microbial communities from Weissenstadt, Germany - Sb_50d_a_PC metaG (v2) (version 2) | ecosystem: Environmental > Terrestrial > Soil > Wetlands > Peat | place: Germany: Weissenstadt... | reverse complement strand
TACCAAGACTCACGATGACCGCCCCCTTCGGGGCGCCGCCGGCGCTGAACGCCCTCGGGCCTCCGGCCCTCGGCCGTTCAGCGCTGCTCAGCAGCTCTCTCGTACACCACGGCCGGGGACGTCAGCTCTCCATGGATCAGGTCCAGCGACTATGTGCGCGTATCTCAGCGTTTTGTGGCACAGTTCGTGGCTCCTAAACAAGAAATAAGCGATCCGAAAAAGGCGTCTCTTAATCAATTCCTGAGCCCGCAATACTGCTCGCTGACATCGATGCGCTCGACAAGTGGCGCGATAAAGTCGACGCTCGCAGCAAGGCGCTCGAGAAGAAGCGCAATGCGGCCGCACTTGCCCCAAAATGACTCACGCGCGACGAAAATCCAACGAGGCCACAAAAGGGGAGCATTAAGAAAGTAGTTAGTGGGATTCCTGGAGCAGTAGTTCTTCAGCCAAAGCTCAATTGCTTCGGGGTCGGTCTTGATCTGCGGCGATGTGCGCGCGTATTCGTTCGTCCGCCACGGTCCAAAGACAGCCAAAAGGTCGAGCACTTTTTTGGGGCTGAAACTGGAACCGTCTCTGGAACCGCGAGCCTCTTGGACCTGGAACCGTAAGCAGGTGGCGGCGAAAAAACTCTAGTAAAATCAATGGTCGGGGTGACAGGATTTGAACCTGCGACTCCTACGTCCCGAACGTAGTGCTCTACCAGGCTGAGCTACACCCCGAATTGGCCTGCAACGTATCGGCTGTCAATGCTGGCGCGCGATGGCGAAGCGAACCAGCGCCGCCAGGGCTTCTCGATACGGCGTCTCGGGAAGCGCCGCCAGAGCGGCAAGCGCCTGATCAGCCTCGGTTTGCGCGAGCCGGGAAGTGTACTCAAGGCCCCCGGTCGATTCAATTGTCGCCATGATTTCTTCCAGCCGTTCGCGGCCGCCGCTGCGGATCACCTCGCGGATCAGCGCCGTGCGCTGCGGCTCGCATTGCTGGAGCGCATAGATGAGCGGCAGCGTCGGCTTGCCTTCGGCCAGGTCGTCGCCGAGGTTCTTGCCGCGCGTGGCGGGATCGGACCGATAGTCCAGCACATCGTCGATGAGTTGATAGGCGGTGCCGAAGTGACGGCCATAACTGGCCAGCGCGCGTTGCAGCGGCTCGGATGCGCCGCTTACCACCGCGGCAACCTCGGCGCCGGCCTGGAACAGCTGGGCAGTCTTTCGATGGATCACCTCGAGATAGCGCGCCTCGGTGGTGTCCGGATCGTGCGCGTTCATGAGCTGCAGCACTTCGCCCTCGGCGATCACGTTGGTCGCGTCGGCCATGATTTCGATGACGCGCTGCGACCGCGTCGCGGCCATGAGCTGAAAGGCACGCGAATAAACAAAATCTCCCACCAGCACGCTGGCCTGGTTGCCGTAGACCTCATTGGCAGTGTCGCGGCCGCGACGGCGCACCGACATGTCGACCACGTCGTCATGCAGCAAAGTCGCGGTGTGAATGAACTCGATGAACGCGGCCGCCTGGATGCACCCCATTCCGATAGGGTCGCAGGCGCGGCCCGCGAGCACGACCAGCAGCGGGCGCAGGCGTTTGCCGCCGCCGTCGATGATGTGTTCCGCGACCTGGTCCACCAGGGGTACGGCACTGCGAAAGCCGCTGCGGATGGCCTCGTCGACGGCATGCAGCTCGGGGCGAACCAGGGCGCGGATGCTCTCGAGCGCCTCGTGGCTGCCGAAATCACTACTCAACTCTTTGTTTCTCCAATAGAATGTGGCATTTGACCGGCTGGCGTCGCATCGTTAGAATGCGCGACCTTTTCGCACTTCCCACGTGTGCCAGCGGTGTTCTTAAACTTTGCGGCGCTCAACCAAAAGTGCGGCGACACACACGGAGTTTCGGACAATGTACGCGGTCATCGCCACGGGCGGCAAACAGTATAGGGTTGAGAAGGGCGGCGTACTGCGCATCGAGAAGCTGGCCGCAGAACCCGGGGCTACGATCGAATTCAATGATGTGCTGCTGATCGCCGACGGTGACAACGTGCGCCTGGGCGCGCCGCTGCTCAGCGGCGGCAAGGTGCTGGCCACGGTCGAGAAGCACGCCAAGGGCGATAAGGTCGTCATCGTGAAATTCCGCCGCCGCAAGCATCATCTACGGCAAAAGACGCACCGGCAGCACTACACGCAGGTGCGCGTCACGGACATCAGCGGCCTATAGAGGAAGCAGTCTCATGGCACACAAGAAAGCAGGCGGCAGCACGCGCAATGGCCGCGACTCCCACAGCAAGCGCCTGGGCGTCAAACGGTTCGGTGGCCAGGACGTGCTGGCTGGCAATATTCTGGTGCGTCAGCGTGGCACCAAAGTGCGTGCCGGCGAGAATGTCGGCATTGGCACCGATCACACGCTGTATGCCGAGGTCAGCGGGCGCGTGCAGTTCCGCGTCAAGGGAGCGGAGAAGCGCATGTATGTGAATGTGCTGACGCCGCCGGGCGAGTCCAGCTGAAGGCTTTGGCGTCGCCAGTCCGTTCAGGGCTGCGGTGCGCCTGACTTGGTAGGAAAAGACCCCGGCTCGGCCGGGGTTTTTGTTTTTGTGCGCGGAGAGCGGTGAATGAAATTCGTCGATGAAGCCACCGTCAGGGTGCAGGCCGGCAACGGCGGCCGCGGCAGCGCGAGCTTCCGGCGCGAAAAGTCCGTGCCCTTCGGCGGGCCGGACGGCGGTGACGGCGGCCACGGCGGCAGTGTCTGGCTGCGTGCGATGGAAGGCATCAATACGCTGGCCGATTTTCGCATCGAGCGGGTGTTCAAGGCGCAGTCCGGCGAGGGCGGTTCGGCCAATGGCTGCACCGGACGCAGCGGCGCAGACCTCTTCATACTGGTGCCGGCGGGCACCGTGGTCCGCGACGCCGAATCCGAAGAACCACTCGGAGATCTGGCCACCGCGGGCCAGGAGCTCAAAGTGGCGCAGGGCGGCAAGGGCGGATGGGGCAATACCCGCTTCAAGTCGAGCACCAACCGCGCGCCGCGACAGTTCGGTCCGGGACTGCCGGGCGAGAAGCGCACGCTGGCGCTCGAACTCAAGCTCATTGCCGACGTCGGTCTGCTCGGCTTGCCCAATGCCGGCAAGTCAACGCTGATTCGCGCGGTCTCGGCGGCGCGGCCCAGAGTGGCTGCCTATCCCTTTACCACCCTGTATCCGAACCTCGGCGTGGTCTACTGCGGTGAGCATCGCAGCTTCGTGATGGCCGACATCCCCGGGCTGATCGAGGGTGCCGCCGAGGGCGCCGGCCTGGGAATTCGCTTCCTGAAGCATCTACAGCGCACGCGGGTGCTGCTGCACCTGGTTGATTTGCAGCCCCCCGATCCCGACGCCGACCCGGTGCGCGATGCACGCGCGATCGTCGGCGAGCTCAAAAAATTCAGCAAGGAGCTTGCGAGCAAACCGCGCTGGCTGGTCATCAATAAGCGTGATCTGCTGCCCGATGCGGAAGCGGAACAGCGCGCTGCCGACATTGCGCGGCGACTGCGCTACCGCGGGCCGCGCTTCCTGATCTCCGCGGCGACCGGTCGCGGCACGCGCGAGCTGGCCGATGCGTTGATGACGTTTCTGGAGCGGCAGGCGCTACCTAAAGCTGACTGAGGGCTGATCGGGCCGGCTGTTCGCCGTGCGGCTGCCTTCGGCGACAATGGGGCATGCGCAACTCCAAAGTCCGCGCGCGCATTGCAGCCGGCAAGCTGAAACTGCGCGTTCGGGATCTACGCAATCTGGGCGCCAGGTCCGAGCAGATGCTGGCTCAGATCGGCGTGCATAGCGCCCAGGAGCTGCGGCGGCGCGGCCCCGTGCGGGCATTCTCTGAGCTCAAACGCGCGGGGATCAGTTCGTCTCTCAATATGCTGTGGGCGCTGGCCGGCGCCCTGGAGCCCTGGCCGGAGGGCCAGCACTGGCGTGAGGTCGCGCGTGGCGATGCGCGCTTATCGCTGCTGCTGGCGCTCGAGGACTACGAGCGGCGCGTGGCTGGATTGCGCTGAGGGGGCCTGTCGGGCGGATCAGCCGGATCAGGTCGAGATGCTCTTGACGCGTGCCGCAAGGCGGCTCTTGTGCCGGTCGGCCTGGTTACGATGAATGATGTGCTTGTTGACCAGCGTGTCGATCATCGGCACTGCGGCGCGGTAGCTGCTCTGAGCTTCTTCCTTGCTGCCCTTGGCGACCGCGTCGTTGACCTTGCGGATCGCGGTGCGCATGCGCGAACGCAACGTGACGTTGTGCGTCCGGTGCTTCTCGGCCTGTCGCGCCGCCTTTTCCGCCGATTTCGTATTCGCCACGCTGAAGCTCCCGCCGTACTGCTCGGCACCGCCCAATTGAGGGCCGCGTAGTGTGAGGAGGGCACAAAAGCTTGTCAATGCGCGCAGCGCGCGCAGCGGCGTGCCACGGCGTCCAGGAACGGCATGGATCGGGCTATAATCAAACGTTTACATGGCCATGGAGCCGGGACCATGGAGCCGGCGGTCGGCGGCGCAATGGCGTTAAGGACTGCTTAGAGGATCATGGAGCTTATCCGCCGACTCGATTCGGTCAATTCGCGGGATTGCGTCGTCACGATCGGCAGCTTCGATGGCCTCCATCTGGGACATCGGGTGCTGATAGACCGGCTGCGCTCGCATGCGGCCAGGCTCGCACTGCCGGGGATGGTGGTGAGCTTCGAGCCGCTGCCGCGAGAGTTCCTGCAGGCCGCGAACCCACCCGCTCGGCTGACAAATTTCCGCGAGCGCTGGCGTCTGCTCTCCTCCAGCGGTATCGAGCGGCTGTGTGTGCTCGGCTTCGGCGAGCGGCTGCGTGCGGTCTCGGGACTGCAGTTCATGGATCTGCTGCGCGCGGCGCGCGCGCGCGTGGTGGTGGTCGGACACGATTTCCGTTTCGGGCGCGGCGGCCAGGCGAGCGCCGCGTGGTGCGCGGAGAATGCCTCGCAGTTTGGCTTCAGCGTGGACCTGGTGGCGCCGGTAGCGATCGATGGCGAGCGCGTCAGCAGCGGCAGAGTGCGAGCCGCATTGGAGGCCGGCGAATTTGTTACGGCGCAGCGGCTGCTCGGACGACCCTATAGCATGCGCGGCCGTGTGCGTCATGGAGACAAGTTCGGGCGCACCATCGGCTTTCCAACGGTCAACCTGCCGGTGAAACGGCGGCGGGTGCCGCTGAAGGGCGTGTTTGCGGTGCGCGTGAGCGGCGCGGGCTTGGCGGCCCTGCCTGCCGTAGCGAGCCTCGGTACACGGCCGATGGTCAACGGCATGCAGATGCTGCTCGAGGCATATCTGTTCGATTTCGATGGCGATCTGTATGGTCAGGAACTGGAAGTGGAGTTCGTCGCGCATTTGCGCGATGAGCTGACTTTCCCGTCGATGGACGCGATGGTGCAGCAGATGGGACGCGACGCCGCCGATGCGCGCCGCATGCTCGGCGTATGAGTGCGCGCAGCGAGGGCCCGGTGGCGGATTTGGCTGAGAGTTACGGTGACCGAGTGGTTGACTACAAGACAACGATCAATCTGCCGCAGACCGACTTTCCAATGAAGGCGGATCTGGCGAAGCGCGAGCCGGCACAGCTGCAGCGATGGGCTGAGCTGCGTATCTACGAGCGCGTGCGCGAGGTGTCGCGAGGCCGTCCGTCGTTCGTGCTGCACGATGGGCCGCCGTATGCGAACGGCGTGATCCATCTGGGCCACGCGGTAAACAAGATTCTCAAGGACATTGTCGTCAAGTCGCGCACTCTTGATGGCCGCGATGCACCGTACATTCCGGGTTGGGATTGCCACGGCCTGCCGATTGAGCTGGCGGTGGAAAAGAAGCACGGCAAGCCGGGTCAGAAGCTGGATGCCGCGGGCTTTCGCGCCGCCTGCCGCGCCTTCGCGGCGGCGCAGGTCGAGACGCAGCGCGCCGATTTCAAGCGCCTGGGAGTGTTCGGCGACTGGGATTGGCCCTTCCTGACGATGGATCCGCGTTACGAGGCGCAGCAGATCCGCGCGCTGGGTAAGATCATCCACAACGGCCATCTGTACCGCGGCGCGAAGCCGGTGCATTGGTGCGTCGACTGCCGCTCGGCCCTGGCTGAAGCGGAGGTCGAGTACGAGGAGAAAACCTCGACCGCGATCGATGTCGCCTTCCGGGTGGCCGACGTCGCCGAGTTCGCACGCCGCAGCGGCATCGACGCGGCCCGGCTGGGAACCACGGTGTCGGTGGTGATCTGGACCACCACGCCCTGGACGCTGCCGGCGAATGAAGCGGTGGCGGTGAACGACGCGTTTCGCTACGTCGCTGTGGCGGTAAATCGCGCCGGCCAGCGACAGGTGTTGATATTGGCCGCTGCGCTCAAGGACGCATCTCTTGATCGATTTGGCCTCGAGCAGCAGGAGCTGCTGGGCGAGTTCAACGGCCGGGTGCTGGAAGGCCTGAAGCTCAAGCATCCGTGGCTGGCGCGACAGGTGCCGGTGATTCTCGGCGAACACGTCACACTCGATGCCGGCAGCGGTGCGGTGCATACGGCGCCCGCGCATGGCCAGGAAGACTATGCGATCGGTGCGCGCTACAACTTGCCGGTGCTCAACCCGGTGGGACCGGACGGCCGCTTTCTCGCCGATACGCCGCTGGTGGCGGGACTCAAGGTCGGCGAGGCCGATGGTGTGGTGGTGCAGCAGCTCGAGCACAACGGCGCCCTGCTGCATCAGGAGGCGCTGGGTCACAGCTATCCGCATTGCTGGCGCCACAAGACGCCGCTGATCTTCCGGGCGACGCCGCAGTGGTTCATCAGCATGGATCAGCGCGGCCTGCGCGAGCACACGCTGCGAGATATCAAGCAGGTGCATTGGACGCCGTCGTGGGGCGAGCAGCGCATGACCAACATGATCGAGACTCGCCCCGACTGGTGCATCTCGCGCCAGCGCATCTGGGGCGTGCCGCTCGCGCTGTTCGTGCACAAGGACACCGCGGCGCTGCATCCGCGCACCGAAGAACTGCTGCAGCTGGTGGCGGCGCGTGTCGAAGCCGCAGGTATCGACGCCTGGTTTGCGCTCGATCCGGCTGAGCTGCTCGGCGCCGAAGCGGCGCAGTACGACAAGCTCAGTGATGTCATGGACGTCTGGGCGGACTCGGGGCTGTCGTTCGAATGCTTAGCCGCAATGCGCAGCGATTTCCAGGCGCCGGTCGATCTGTATCTGGAGGGCTCGGACCAGCATCGCGGCTGGTTCCACAGTTCGCTGCTGATGTCGGAAGCGCTGTATGCGCGTGCGCCCTATCGCGCCGTGCTCACGCACGGCTTCACCGTCGATGACAAGGGCCGCAAGATGTCGAAGTCGCTCGGCAACGGCATCGAGCCCCAGGACATCATGCGCACGCTCGGTGCCGACATACTGCGGCTGTGGATCGCCGCCACCGACTACGCGAATGAGATGAGCCTATCGCAGGAGATTCTCAAGCGCATGAGCGATTCCTATCGCCGCATGCGTAACACGCTGCGCTTCCTGCTCGGCAACCTGCATGACTTCGAGCCGCAGCAAGCGGTGTCGGTCGCCGAACTGGTCGCGCTCGACCGCTGGGCAATCGCACGTGCGGCCGAGCTACACCAGGAAATCGTGACGGCCTATCGCGACTATGCGTTTCATCTGATCTATCAGAAAGTGCACAACTTCTGTGTGGTCGATCTGGGCGGCTTTTACCTCGACATCCTCAAGGATCGCCTGTACACGACCCCGGCGGGCAGCCGCGCGCGACGCTCGGCGCAGACCGCGATGTGGCACATCGCCGAGAGCATGGTGCGCTGGCTGGCGCCAATTCTGTCATTCACGGCCGAGGAACTGTGGCGGCATCTGCGCGGCGGCAGGGCCGAGTCGGTGTTCCTTAGCATCTGGCACGGTTTGCCCGAGCTTCCAGCCGACGCGATCGACTGGACAGCATTGATTGCGTTGCGCGGGGATGTTGCGCGCGAGCTCGAACGCCTGCGCATCTCGGGTGAGATCGGCGCGCCGCTCGATGCCGAGGTGGATATCTGGTGCAGCCCAGAGCAATATCCGCGTCTGGCGGTGCTCGGAGGCGAGCTGCGTTTCCTGATGATCACATCCGAGGCGCGAGTCCATGAGCTCGCGGAGCCGGGCGCCGCAGCGGTGCCGGTCGAGGCCGTGCCGGGACCCGGGTTCGAGGGCGGCGGGGTATGGATCCAGGTGCGAGCTTCGACACAGGCCAAGTGCGTACGCTGCTGGCATCACCGCCCGGATGTCGGGCAGTCGCCCGAACACCCTGAGTTGTGTGGCCGCTGTGTCGGCAATCTGTCGCTGCCCGGCGAGACTCGGCGGTATTCCTGATGCGACGCAAGGACCCGCATGGGGTGACCACCATCGTGGCGGAAGCGCACGGGGGCGGCCTGATCTATCTGTGGCTGAGCGCCGCGGTGATCGCCGTCGATCAACTCAGCAAGGCCGCGATCGAGAGAGGCCTGGGGTTGTATCAGTCCATCGTCGTACTGCCGGTGCTCGAGATTACGCGGCTGCACAACACCGGCGCTGCCTTCAGCTTCCTGGCCGATGCCGCGGGTTGGCAGCGCTGGCTATTCACGGCACTGGCGATCATCGTCAGCGCTGCGCTGGTACTATGGCTGCGGCGCATCGATCGCGGCGCCCGCGCACTGGCCAGCGCCGTGGCGCTGATCCTCGGCGGCGCGGTCGGCAACGTCATCGACCGGCTGCGGCTGGGCCATGTGATTGATTTCATTCATGCCCACTGGGGTGAGCATTATTTTCCAGCGTTCAATGTTGCCGACTCCGCGATTACCATCGGCGCAGCGCTGCTGCTGCTCGATGCCTGGCTCGAAGCCCGGTAGGATGCCCCCATGCGCATTTTGCTAGCCAATCCCCGAGGTTTCTGCGCCGGCGTGGACCGGGCCATCGAGATCGTGGAGCGGGCGTTGCAGCTGTTCGGCGCGCCGATCTACGTGCGTCACGAAGTGGTGCACAACCATCATGTGGTCGAGCGCCTGCGCGGCCTCGGCGCCGTATTCGTCGAACAGCTCGAAGAAGTGCCGGACGGGGCCACCGTGGTGTTTTCGGCTCATGGCGTGTCCACCGCCGTGGAAAACGAAGCCGCGCGCCGCGCGCTGCAGGTGTTCGATGCCACCTGTCCGCTGGTCACCAAGGTGCATATGGAAGTGGCGCACTTTGCCCGCGAAGCCCGCGAAGTCATTCTGATCGGCCACGCCGGGCACCCGGAGATCGAAGGCACGATGGGGCGCTTCGATGCCAGTTTTGGCGGGCAGATCTTTCTGGTCGAGAGCATAGAAGACGTGGAACGCGTGGCGGTGCGCGATCCGGAGCGGCTGGCCTTCGTCACGCAAACCACCTTATCCGTGGACGACACCGCACTGATGGTGGCGGCGTTGCGCGCGCGCTTTCCCTTGTTGCAGGCGCCGCGCCGCGAAGACATCTGCTATGCCACGCAGAACCGCCAGGACGCGGTCAAAAAGCTGCTCGGGCTGTGCGATCTGTTGGTCGTGGTCGGCTCGCGCAGCAGCTCGAATTCGAATCGTCTGCGGGAACTGGCCGATCGCGCGAGCGTGCCCGGATATCTGGTGGATGGCGCTGACGATCTGCGGCGCGAATGGCTGGACGGCAAGAATGTGGTGGGCGTCACCGCTGGTGCCTCGGCACCGGAGGTGCGGGTACAGCAGGTGGTCGAACGCCTGCGCAGTTGGGGGGCAGAAACGCCCTCGGAGCTCGAGGGCTGCGAAGAGCAGGTGGTGTTCGGCCTGCCGAGGGCGCTGCGCGGCTGAAGCGGCGCGCGGCCGCCCGGCCGCAGTGGCCCACTGGCAGCGGTTTATGTCACCCAGGGTCACTTCGACCGGGTGGCCGCGGTGGAATGCACGGGTTTTCCGGCTTCCGGAGCTATAATTTCCGCCTATGGGAATAGACGCAGCAGACGTCGAATCTAACTGGGCCAGAGCCGCCGCGAGACTATCGGCCGGCGGTATTCGCGTCACCGACCAGCGGCTGCGGATCGCCAGCATCCTGCTCTGGGCGCCCCAGCATCTGTCGGCGGAGCAGATCGCCGAGGCGCTGCGACGCGACGGCGCGCGCGTCTCCAAGGCCACCGTCTACAACACGCTGAACCTGTTCGCGGCCCGTGGTCTGATCCGCCAGCTCACGCTCGATGGCAGTTGCGCCTGGTTCGATTCCAACGTCGCCCCTCACTATCATTTTCAGGATGAGCACACCGGCGCCTTGAGCGACGTGGCGCTGCGTGAGGTGCAGTTCAGCCGGCTGCCAGCGCCGCCGCCCGGCATGGAAGTCGCGGGCATCGATCTCGTGATCCGTCTGCGCCGGCGCGGGTAGATCCATCACGCTGGTAGGCACGAAGCGCCTTGCGGACACCGACGCTTCACGGCTTTCGGTCTCCGTCATCGATGGAATCGCTGCAATCGAACGGTTTTCTACCGAGATTGACCGGCTGAACCTGGCATCAGCCCGGCCAAACCCTTTTCTGTCCTCGGCGTTCCTGATCTGCTATGCGTCGCACATCGACTATCACACACCAGATCAGCAGGAGCGCCTGTTCCTGATTCGAGATGGTGACGAGGTCATCGGCTGCGCGCCGATGCAACTGCGCCGCGGCCGGTTCCGGCTTTTAGCGCCGCTCGACACTGATAGACCGGGCATCCTGTCGCTTCCCGAGGACGAGCAGCGTGTTGCGACGGCCCTGGTCCGCCACCTCTGCGATAATGAAAAGCGCTGGGGGATGGCGGAGTTTTTCGGACAACAGCGCGGAAACGCGCTGCATCGGGCCAGCCATGCCGCCGCCGGTTCGAGCTTTCGGGCTCGCGACATCGAGCTGGAACCCTACAATGAGATACCTCTGGCCTACGAAAATCTCTGCGCTTACTTCCAAGCGCTCTCCCAAAAAATGCGCTCCAACATCGGTCGACAGACCCGGCGGCTGTTCGCCAACGGCGAAACCGAACTGGTCCTGGCAGAGGGTCCGCAGGCTGCGACCGCGTGGTTCGACGCCTATTGCGATTTGGATGACCGAAGCTGGAAACGCGGCACCGACGCGTCCATCCAGCGCCATCCGCGCCGAGTGCGTTTCTATCGAGAGATCGCCGCTGCCCGCGGGGGACTCGATCCCTCGTTCATCGGTGTCGTATTCGATGGAGTGCTGGTCGCGGGTCTTCTTGTGGGATCCAATGCAACGGCATCGCCACGCTTCCACCGGGCTTGGTGCCTGGAGATGGCCTACGATCAATCGCGAGCAGAACTAGGTCCGGGTCAGCTACTGCTGTTGCTGGCAGTGGGCGAAGCGATCAGAAGAGGCGACCAGCATCTCAACTTCATGCAGAATTTCGCTTACTACAAGCACCGCTGGAAAGCCGAACCCATCGAGGCCGTCAGCGTGCAACTCATACGTCGTGCCAGCCTGCACAACGTCCGCGCGTCGTTAGGCGAAGTGAAAAACCGCTGGCTGGCGAAACGCGGCAAGCTTTCCACCGAGCCGGGCCGTCATGACGACGCGACCCAAGCAGCGGCGAATCGTGCGACGGCCGCGACGCACGTTCAAGAACGCGCGCGCAGCCTGGCTGCAACAGCGCTCGGCTTTGCCGGAACCGGAATGCGGCGACTCGATCGCGAGCAAGCGCGCGCGTATTTGCCATTTGATCTCGGGTGACACCTAACCAATGACATAATCTGCGCTCCCGCGCTTCTACGACTCAGGCGGATGGGTGATCGCGTGCCTATTTAACTTAAAGCGCGCCGCGGAATGGCGCCGTTGCGCTTGGAGTCACGTCAAGGCGTCAGTAGTCTGACGTCGATCACCGCAGGACTTCCTGGGTTCATCTTACAGTGTGCTGGTGAACGCAAATCTGCTCGACTGCCAGAAAGATGACGACCCCACCTTTGTGGCGCACCAGGGGCTGGACGGCCTGCAGCGGCTCGCTGCACGGTGGACGACGCTGGTGGAATCGCTGCCCGGCGCCCGGTTCATGCATTTTCCCGAATGGTATCGGGCCTATTTGTCCTCGCTCGCGCCCGACCCTGCGCGCGTCTGGTTCATTGCAGCCTACCGAGATCAAGAGCTCGTGGGAATTTTCCCACTTGAGTTTCAGTCCCACCGCGTCATCGGGTTGCGGCCTCGCGTAATCGGCACGATCGACGACGATCAGATGCAGTTGTCGGATTTCGTGTTCGCGCAGACCGCGGAAAATGCGCACCTTCTATACCAATTGACGCAATGGCTGCGTACCCAGCGCACCATACGCTGGGACGAACTGCGACTGCGAAAAGTACCCGAAGACTCTTCGATCGTGCATGCCTTCAGGGCCCGATTGCCGACAGCGACCGTAGCGCTGCGGCACGATGGTAGCAGCTACTTTCAGACCAGCGGGACTTACGACCAGGCCACGCGAGCGATGTCTGGTACGTTCAAACGTAATTTGCGGCGACTCGCTCGTAGGGCGGAACAAACGGCGCCGCTTCGATTTCAGTCGTATCGGCGACCGGAAGATCTGAGCAAGGCGTTCGACATCCTGCTCGACATCGAGGCGTCAGGATGGAAGGGCAATGCGGGAACGGCGTCGGCAATCTGCTGCCGGCCAGCGATGCTCGCGTTCTACCGCGCATTGGTGCGTGAATTCGGTGGTCGCAACGCGTGCGTCATCAATGTGTTGTGGCATGGTGAGCATGCCGTCGCCGGACAATTTTGTCTGCACATTGGTAGCACGTTCAGCATTCTTAAGATCGGCTTCAGTGACGCCCACTCGGATATTGCGCCCGGCAACTTGCTGCTCGAACGCACGATTCAGCACGCCTGCGAGGATGCCTGCATTGATATCGTCAGCCTGGTGAATCAGCCGCCCTGGTCGAAAAGCTTCAAGCCCTTGACCACGGGGGTATGGACTTATTGCGCGCCGAATTGGAACGTGCAGGGGTGCCTCGTGCACCTTGGCCTGTTGGGCAAACGGGCGTGGGACGCAATCTATCGCCAGCGCTCATCAGGGCGCGGACCGACGTCGAAGGCTCAGTCTATGAGTACGGATGGAAACGGCGCCGAAACCCAGTTTGCAAACTAGCCTAACTCGCCGCTCGATCGACTCGGCATCGTGCTGCCCGCCGCCTCCATCGCCAAATATATAGTGCCGACTTTTGGTACAACACATTGATTTTCTTACCCGCCACGCTTGATTCTGCGCAATTATGAGGCTAGCTGGCGGAACACGCGCTATGAACCGGTTTTGTTCGCTACTTCGCTGAGGGCCGACTGGATGGCCTGCTCGGTGACAGGCTTCAGTAGTTCGGCCGGTCAGGCGTCAAGCCTACTGGCGTGGTCGGGCCCTGATGCTTAACATACGCGGCCTTCGCGCCGGAGTAGCTCAGTTGGTAGAGCAGCGCATTCGTAATGCGCGGGTCGCAGGTTCGACTCCTGTCTCCGGCAATCTAATCAAGCACTTACGCGCGTATTTCTGGACGACTTTTTAGTGTGCCGGTTTTTGTGCGACGTTTTGGCGACTTTTTCGGCGGCTTCCGCCAGGTGATCGGGGGCCAGGTGCGCGTAGCGCAGCACCATGGAGTAGCTGGCCCAGCCGCCGAGCTGCATCAGCTCGTGCGGTGCGACGCCGTTCTGGATGGCCCACGACGCGAAGGTGTGGCGTAGGTCGTGCCATCGCAGGGGCTCGAGGTTGGCTCGCTTCACGGCATCCTGAAACGATTTGGTATTGCAGTCGGCAATTCGCTCGCGCCGCCAGGTAAAGACAAATTCCGATTGCGCGGCTTCGTAGGTCTCATCGTGCCGCTTGCACCAGGCCCGGTGCTGCGCTTCCTGCTTCGCCTGAAACGCCTGCAGCTCCTTGAGAACCGCCACAGCGGCATGCGACAGCGGCACGCCGTGGGTGCGCCCTGCCTTCATCTGCTCACTCGGAATCCAGGCGCGGCGCTGCTTCAAATCAACGCGGTCCCATGTGAGCGAGAGCATGCTGCTCATGCGCAGCCCGGTCAGTACGGCGAACTGCGCGGCGAGCTGCAGGTGTTCGGGCAACTCTTTGCAAAGCTTCGCGAACTGCTCGCGCGTGAGCCAGCGCGGCTCCGCGCTCTGCGGTCGGTACATCGGCACTCTGGGCGCTGACTCGAGCACTTGCCAGTCGTTGACACACTTGCGCAGGATCGCGCGCAGCAACGCCATGTGGCGGTCGGCTGTGGCTTGTGATTGCTCCTCGGCCTTGAGAGCGCGCAGTTCCTCGATAACCTCGCGCGTGATGCCCTGAACGTCGGTGTCCTTCAGGTGCTCGTCGAACCAGGTGAGAATCTGCTCGTCACGAGCCTTCGAGCGCTTGCGCGTCTCCGCGAGCCAGCGCTTGCGCGCAGCGCTCCAAGGGTAGGGCGGCCGATCGCCTAAATTGACTTGTCGCCAGGCGTGGCTTCGCGCGTTTGTTTCAAACTCCTCCGCTTCGCGGCGATTCTCTGTGCCAGTGCTGAGCCTGACTTCGCGTCCGTTGAGCTGAAACCGAACCCAGTAGTGCGGAGAGTTGGGGCGGCGATAGAGTGACACCGGCGGCTCGCTTTGAGATGGCTGACCAGTTCATCCAGCAGAAAGACCCAGCTCTTGCCAGGCTTGTAGGCTGGAACCCTACCGGCGGCCGCGCGCTTGCGCAACGTGTTTGGCGACATGTGAAGAAAGGCCGCAGCACTCAACAGCCCTAGCGTCGTGGGGAGCATCGCTCTGCGCTCGTCCGGCGAGGAATCTTCCAGGCTCACAAACGACCTTCAACATGTGGTTCCGGTCGTTCAGGGTCGAACTGTCACGTGTGGCGCCATGATGCTCAAGTTGGCAACTCAATTCCAGCCCCCGATTCGCTCAAAAATCAGCGAATCCCTCAACGCGATATCCCTTTGGAGCAGTCAAATCTGAGAGTGCGCGTGGCTTGCCGTCACTTCGTGTTTATGGGTGCCAGCACTCGCCGTACAATCTCAACGCACTCATCGTACGAACGCCGGTAATCCAGTACATCGAGAGCCGTAAACTCCTCTCTAAGAGAGTCTCCGTGCTTTTCAATTCTGGCAAGGATCACGTCCCGGCGGCCTTCCAGGATAGGCGCGATTTGCGAGAGCTCTCCAGGTTCCCGCTCCGCGACCATGGCGGTGTCAAAGATGTCGCGGCCTTTGAAACTGTCGCCGCGATGCCAGATCTTTTTTGCGATGATCTCGGCAGACGTCTCAACCAGGAAAGGGCGACCCAGGATTTCTTCCCTTGTCGTCGGCGCTTTTGTGATACACGGGGCGGCAACGAAATCGATCTCCCCTTCCGGAAAGATGAGCTTTATGTAGTCGTGCTCCTCTATGTAATCCCTCGTCAAAGATTCGGCCACATGATTGAGTCGAGGAGTCAAATAACCAATGAACTGTGGGTCGTTGATGAAGATGTCAACGTCCTTGCTCAAGCGGTGGTGGTGTCGACGCATCAGCACGGTACCGCCTCCGAACGTCCATTCGTGTACGGGAAGCCCGAGCCTTTGCGCGTCATCGATCAGTACGAGCGCGCGCTCGAACAGGGTTTCCCACTGGGTTAGTCGTGGATCGTTCACCGGTTACTCGATGGGCTCGATAGCCCGACCGTTGCCCTGATGGTCTTAAGGTTTCTGGATACTTTTCCGGGTGGCGCCCATCGCTCGACCTGGCTGATGAGTTGATTCATAAGCGGCGCGGGAGTCTCTTCCAGGAGCCTGCGCACGTGGGGGCGGTAGTCTTTAGGAACCTTGCCGGTCAGAAGGATACGTTCAAGTGCCTCCTCGCTCAGAGCCTCCTTGAAGCTTACGCTTGCGGAAATACTGGCCTGACGCAGAAGGTTAGGCTTCCGGGATTCGAAAGACAGGTCGGTTACCTCGAGCCCTAATCCGACCTGATCGAGTAACGCGGCGACTTTGCGCACGCCCAGATCTTTGAGCAGCCCATTCTCCAACCGATTTAGCGTCGTTCGTGTGATGTGTGCGGCGGCAGCGAGCTGAGCTTGCGTTAGACCGCGGCCCAAGCGGGAGCGCCGGATTTGGGCGCCGATTTCCTGAAGATTCAATGGCGTATCACTCTAAGATGTTAAATATAAGTCACATTTTTACTACTATTTTGGCCTTTAGCCAAGGTTTTCTATAGAATAGTTACTAGAGTTACTTTAGATACTCCAGATACTAGAGGATCCAGTATGCCCTCGATCGAAGTCGATTTCGACGTCTTCAAGGCATTGACCGCGCGACGGCCCTCAGAAGAGGTTTCGGAGAACGATGTCCTCCGGCAGCTGTTGCACTTGCCGCGCAAGAGCCCCGCATCTGAACTCAGCGAGTTGCCGGGCCCAGACGACTGGGTAGTTAAGGGTGTTCGCATACCCGTCGGCACGGAACTGCGGGCAGCCTACAAAGGCAAAATTCATCTCGGACGCGTAGCGGACGGAGCACTCGTCCTGAACGGAAGTAAGTTTGAAAGCCCTTCGGCCGCCGCTATGAGTATCACTAACCACCCTGTGAATGGCTGGATCTTTTGGCAGTACCGCCGGCCAGGTCAGGGTAAGTGGACGCAGCTTAGGGACTTACGCAAGAAGAGTACCGACACTGTCCAATAACTCGAAAGAGTGGAATATTCGGACGTTCGAACATTCCACCTGATTCGGCGGACGGATGCCCACACTCACCCGAGGTCTGTACGAAGTCCTCATAACAGAGGTGCTCGAGGAACGGCTCGGGGCTCTTGGAGTTGGGCTCGAGGCCATCCGTGAAGCCCCGCGAGCGCCCGAGGTTGCGGATCGGATTTCGCTGCATGTGGCGCGCATCATTGAACGGGCCATAGACGTTATTAACGAAGGTGAGCGTACGGCCGTCGGCGTGGATCTGGCACGTCGCCTCATCGACGTCATTCGGGCATTGCCGTCCGCCAATGATCTGGCGGGCGAGCGTCCCATCCCCTCGGGCGACGTTCTGCGCAGCGTAGTCGGTCAGTTGCCGGACGGTCGGGCGGAACACATCACAGAACCGCTAATCCCATTGTTGGACACAACGCTTCTGACGAACGCGCCGGGCGAGCCGCGCGTGGGTCATCAGGTATTTACAGAGATACGGTCGGCCGATCGCATCGATGTGGTGATGGCCTTTATTCGACGCAGCGGTATCGCGCCACTGATGTCGGCGTTACGTGAACATTGCGCGGCAGGGCGAGGGCTCAGAGTGCTGACGACCAGTTATACCGGCTCGACCGAAGCGCGTGCACTCGATGAGTTGAGCGACGCGGGCGGCGAGATCCGGGTATCGTATGACACGACTGGCACGCGACTGCATGCGAAGGCCTGGTTATTACACCGTCAATCGGGGTTTTCCACGGCCTACATCGGTTCGTCCAACCTGACGCACTCGGCACAGATCAGCGGACTTGAATGGAACGTGCGCGTGTCCGGCGCCCGCAACCCGGCTGTGATCGACAAAGTGGCGGCGGTCTTCGAGAGCTATTGGCATAGCGTGGACTTCAGGCCTTACGATCGAGAGGAATTCCGCCTCCGAGCGGAGTCATCGTCCGATTCGCGGGCGACCATTCTCTTGAGCCCCACGGATCTGCGTCCAGAGCCGTTTCAGGAAAGGCTGCTTGAGCAGATCGCGCTTTCCCGACAACAGGGGCATCACCGCAATCTTCTAGTGGCGGCGACGGGGACCGGGAAGACGGTCATGGCGGCGCTGGATTATCTGGGATTGCGGGAAACCCTGCCTCGTGCTCGGCTACTCTTCGTGGCGCATCGCGAAGAGATCCTCGTGCAGAGCCGTGCCACGTTCCAGCAGGCGCTTCGAGACCCGCTATTCGGCGAGTTGTGGGTGGCAGGGCATCGCCCCGAGCAGTTCGAACACGTCTTCGCGTCCATTCAGAGCCTCAATGCCTCCGGTCTTGCGCACTTGGAACCAGCGCACTTCGATGTCGTCATTGTCGATGAATTTCACCACGCGGCCGCCCAGTCATACCGCATGCTGCTTGATCACGTGCAGCCGGTGGAATTGCTGGGACTCACCGCTACACCTGAGCGAAGCGACGGACTGCCGATTCTGGAATGGTTCGACGGACGTATCGCGGCCGAGCTTCGTCTGTGGGATGCCATCGATCAGCAGCGCCTGGTGGCTTTCGCGTACTACGGTATCCACGACGGTCTTGATCTGCGAGATGTTCCCTGGCGTCGCGGCCGGGGCTACGACGTCGAGGGGCTTTCGAACGTTTTGACAGCGAATGACTCGCTGGCGAAATTTGTCCTGAAGGAACTCGACCAGCGCGTTGATGATCTTGCGCGCATGCGCGCCCTCGGCTTTTGCGTAAGCATTGAACATGCACGCTTCATGGCCCGAGTGTTTCGGGCAGCGGGTGTTGCAGCCACGGCTGTCTGGTCCGATACGCCGGATTTGGAACGCCGCGCCGCATTGGCAGATCTCGCCTCCAGGCGTGTGAACATCGTGTTCTCGGTCGATCTCTTTAACGAGGGTGTCGACGTGCCGGCTGTCGACACGTTACTGATGCTCCGTCCGACGGATAGTCCGACTCTGTTCCTGCAGCAACTGGGCCGCGGCCTGCGTCGCAGTACCGGGAAGTCCGTTTGCCTAGTTCTCGACTTTGTCGGGCATCATCGAAAGGAGTTCCGATTCGACCGCCGGTTCCGAGCACTCCTGGGCGGCAGCCGTAAGGAGCTAATGACTCAGGTGGAAACGGGCTTCCCGTTTCTGCCTGCCGGATGTCATATGGAGTTGGACCGCGTCGCGTCCAACATCGTGCTTGAGAGCATCAAGAACGCAGTACCGTCGCGATGGACTGAGCGGGTGGAAGCACTCCGGCAGCTGACAGCGCAGGGATCGACCTGCACGCTCGCTCGATACCTCGAGGAGACGGGACTCGAGCTCGAGGATGTATACGCCGGGAACAAGAGTTGGTCCGACCTTCGCGCGGACGCGGGGCTGGCCAATGGGCCCGCAGGCTCCCAGGAGGTGGTACTGCGGCGCGCCTGCGGCCGGCTACTGCACATCGATGACACGCTACGCATCAGGGTCTATCGGAGCTTGCTTGAGAGCGAGCGTACCCCGGATCTGGCGCATCTCCCCTCACGGGAGCGACGACTACTGCGGATGCTGGTCGGCTCGCTGATCTCGGGCGCGGTGAACAAGGACACATCGCTTACCGAGGGTGCAACCCTCCTATGGAGTCACCCGCAGGTGCGCGCGGAGCTGCTCGATTTACTCGAGGTCCTCGCTGATCGGATTGAGCATGTCTCGGTACCACTTGCGACGCATCCGGACGTACCGTTACAAGTCCACGCGCGCTATACGCGGGTCGAGATCCTCGCTGCCTTCGACGTAGGGAAGGGCGCTAGGGTGGCACCATGGCAGACAGGGGTTTACTGGGCGGCCGATGCCCGAGCTGATCTATTGGCCTTTACGCTCGACAAGACGACCGGGCAGTTCTCACCCACCACCCGCTACCGTGACTACGCAATCAGTCCCGACCTGATTCATTGGGAGAGTCAGTCGGTCACGCGAGCGGACAGCGAGACCGGTCGCCGGTATAAGCAACATATCGAAAACGGAACGAGCATCATGCTGTTCGCGCGGCGGCGCAGCGACGAGCGCGCGTTTTACTTCCTGGGTCCAGCTGCATACGTGAAGCACGAATCGGAGCTGCCGATGGCTATTACTTGGCGGCTCTGGCAAGCGCTTCCGGGAGACCTCTTTGCGGCATTCGCTGCAGCCGTAGCCTAGAATTGCGTCAATGGATGACGTATGAAAATCTGGGTGGGCGTAACGGACAGGGACTGGTTCCAGTTCCTAAGTCGGATCGGTCCCGACGAGGTCAATTTCTGGCAACCTAGCGGGTCGCGAATGTTCCGGGCGCTGCAACCCGGGGAGCCGTTCCTCTTCAAGCTCCATAGTCCCGATAACTTTATCGTGGGTGGTGGTCATTTCGTTCGTTATTCGGCGCTGCCGACTTCGCTTGCTTGGGACGCCTTCGGGTCGAAGAATGGCGTTGGTTCGCTTGATGAACTCAATGGACGGGTCCGACGCTATCGTCGAGACGATGCGTCCGTCGATCCCGTAATCGGGTGCAACATCCTGGCCGAACCCTTCTTCTTCGAGCGACGGGCTTGGATCCCCGTTCCGGAGAACTGGGCGCCGAACATCGTGCAGGGCAAGACCTACGATACGGACATGGCAGACGGCCGAGCGCTGTGGAATTCCGTTCAAGCTGGGTTCGCAGAAAATCAGACGGTCGCAGAACCTTCGTGGTCCGACGAATCGTATGAGCCCAATCGGTTCGGTGCTGAATATCTGACACGCGCTCGCCTAGGCCAAGGCGCATTCCGCGTCCTCGTGATCGATGCATACGACCGACGCTGTGCAGTCACGGGGGAGAAGACGCTCCCAGTGCTCGAGGCCGCACATATCAAACCGTATGCATTAGACGGTCCGCACCGCGTAAGCAACGGGATTCTATTGCGCTCGGACCTTCACAAGTTATTCGATCTAGGGTACGTGACCGTTACGCCGGATCTTAGACTCGAGGTGAGCCCGAGACTTAGGACGGAATGGCAGAACGGTCGCGAGTACTATGCCCACCATGGCCAGCAGCTGCGCGTGCAGCCAGCCGACTTAGCGAGCCAGCCTAGCCGGCAATTTCTCATTTGGCACAACGAGAATAGGTTCCGCGCATGAGCATATCCACTTCTGGCGAGCGCCTAGCTTCCCTTGAGCAACTACGTGCGGCACTGCGGCAATTTGCATCAGATCGCGACTGGGATCAATTCCATTCCCCCAAGAATCTGGCGATCGCACTCAGTGTTGAGGCCGCCGAATTATTGGAGCATTTTCAGTGGACTCTAGAACCTGACCCCGCAGGCCTGACCCGTGAGCAGCATACCAAGGTGCGGGAAGAGATCGCGGATGTGCTGCTGTACCTCATCCGCCTGGCGGACAAGCTAGACATCGATCTCCTGGCAGCAGCGACCGACAAGATCCGAGTCAACGCTGTGAAATATCCGGTCGAAAAGGCTCGAGGTAGCAGTAAGAAGTATACGGATTTCTGACTTTGCGCCTCTTTGCTGGGATGTTGCTGCCTCTATCGAGACATAGTGCCCACCGGATTGCGAGGAAGCTTGCCGAAACAGACAGCCTCGCCGGGAAAGTCATAGTGGATCCGGTGGTGCCCGCCGCCGCTGTTAAAATGGTGTGGGTTTCGCTGAATCTTGAGTGATATGCAGGAAAGCCTAGCGGCTGCTCTTTGCTACATTGACCGTCGCGATGAACGACGGCAGACATCTCATGACTTGGGTGAGTAAGGAGACGAAGACGCGCTTCGCGGCTGTCGCGCGACAGCAAGGAATATCCGATTCGGGGCTGCTAAAGCGGCTGGTCGAACTCATGCTGCGATCGACCGATCCGGCCTCATACGATGCCAGCACCATTGTGGAACCCGAGCCCACCCGCTCAACCCGCCTGACTGTGCGGCTGCGCACTGATGACGAGATGCTCCTCCAGGCGCGCGCTGCGGCGCGGGGTATGGCGCCCGCGACCTACCTCTCCGTATTGACGCGTGCACACCTGCGATCGCTGGCGCCGTTGCCAAAGGAGGAGCTGCTGGCACTGAAGCGTTCGGTGTCCGAGCTCGGAAGCATGGGTCGGATCCTGAACCAGATTGCGCGGGCCGCTAATCAGGGTGAGCGCGTGGCGAGTCCCGGACGCGAGGAGCTGCAGGCCATGCTCCGCATCTGCGAGGCGCTACGCGACCACGTGAAAGGGCTGATAGCTGCAAACCTGAAGTCATGGGAGCGCGGCTATGCCGAATAGGGACGCTTTGTTCGACGTCTTCCGCTACGCGCGACCTGGGCCGGGCAGGCGGGACCGCCTGTCGCGCTCCGAGGTCGAGCAGATCGCCAGGACCGTCCGGCGCACCCCCGAAGTCATGGTCAAGGTGCTGCCCAGGGGCGCCCAGACCGCCGGGGCGGTTCGCAAGCACCTCGATTACATCGGCCGCAAAGGGGAGTTGGAATTTGAGACCGACGACGGCGAGCGACTGAAGGGGTGGGATGCAGGGGAGCGACTCGTGGACGACTGGGATCTAGACCTGGAAAGTGATCGCCGGGGCGTCGGGCTCGCCTCGGCGAAGCAGGGGTCCGCCAAGCTCATGCACAAGATTATGCTGTCGATGCCCCCCGGCACACCCGCCAGAGGGGTACTGGAGGCGGCGCGCAACTTCGCTCGCGAGGAATTTGCGCTGAAGCACCGCTATGCGCTGGTGCTACACACGGACGAGCCGCATCCCCACGTACACATGGTCGTGAAGGCTGTCAGCGAACAGGGGGTGCGGCTCAATATCAAGAAGGCGACGCTCCGACGTTGGCGATCCGAGTTCGCTCGAAACTTGAGGCTGCTCGGCGTTGAAGCTAACGCGACCGACCGCGCAGTACGTGGTGAGACGAGGAAGGCCAAGAAGGACGGCATCTATCGCACAAGTGAGCGCGGCGATTCTACGCACATCCGTGACCGCGTCGACGCGGTGGCCAGAGAACTCTTTAAGGGCGATAGAAAATTCGAACCTGGGAAAGGAAGGTTGCTAAATACGCGCAAGGAGGTGGAGTGTGGATGGCGGGCCACGGGCGAACTCTTGGACCGCCAAGGGCAGTCCGCGCTTGCAGCCCAAGTCAGGCAATTCATTGACCGGATGGCACCACCAATTACGGAACGAGAACGACTCGCTGCACAAGTGCTCGACCGCACTCGCGACCGACACATAAGGCACGAACCGATTTCCCGTTGACAGGACGCGCGCAGCAATACCGCTGCAAGTCATTCGTTCGGTGCGCCGACAATCGCGAGGGTTAGATCAGGACCCAACAATGACCGGAAGGGCGTGATGCGATTGTTCAAGGATAGGTCTCCGCGCATGCCGAAACAATACCAAGGGCTGTAACGGCATATCCATGATCTCTGGCGCCTCGGATACGGAATATTATCAGGACCATATGGGGTAAACTGCGAGCGTGGACATCGTCCAAACGATGGAAAAAACATTCGCGCCCAGGATTTCGGCGCCGAGGATGTTGAGACCGTGGAAGAGGGAATTCACTAGTCCATTGGGTATACGATCGGCGTATTACGTCCGTTCAATATTCTTTATTCACGGAGAAATCGATTCGGCGCTGTTGGGAATTAGGTCTACTCGACCTGATTTGCATCATGCAGCGGAAAGAACAGATGGGTATTGATTCCGTGGAGGATTAGGTGATTCCAGAGACGCTGAAGCAACTCAGCCTGAAAGTATCGCAATACTTTCTGGACTTCTTGGAATCGGATTTTAAGCGGCAACAGGCACCTAGGCGACGGGTGATTCTGCAAACGTCGTCCGGATTCAGAGCGGGGATGGCGCTCGCTGGATACAGAACCTTGCAAGACGCCATATGGAATTGTCTGGCGAAGCCGTGGGATGCGAGCGAGATCGCAATCACTCCCCGAGCGTTCACGAGAGCACTAAGTCAGCCCTTGCGCCTGATTCTGAAAGAGCAAGTGTCCGCCCTGAATCGAGAGTCGGTGGATGCCGTCATTATGGCCGTTGTCAGGGACGCGAAACACACTCTGCCCAAGAGCATTTCGCATCCGGAGGAATGGGTCTCCTTGGTTCGGCAGGAGCTGATGGACAGTCTTGGCGTCAATATCGTGCGCCCGATGCTCTCCTTCCTCGATACGGCCCTGAAGGATCAGGCGTACTCCTCGATTGACTCGGTCTTTAATGCCGAAGGGGATTTGGTCGCAACGCTCGCAGAGCCGTTGGACGAACAATTGCCGGAGGTGCTTGCCCGTTACTCGGTGACGCACGACTCCACAGAATTGATGCAGGCAGCGGTAAAGCTCTTGAATTTGGATTTCGTGAAACCAACTGTGGCCGCATTCTTCGAGTCGTTTGCAGCCTCGGATGCGTTTCTCGAATTTCGCGACCTCGAAACGTACGTGGCCACTTCCGAAGGAAATCAGCTCTACCTCTATGTCGGGACCATCAAGTATGGCTCGTCCATCTACCCGCTGGTCTACCTGCCGTTAGAGACTCGGCGCGATGAACATCACGGTACGTACACAATCAGGCTGACCAATCAGCTGTACGCCAACAAACGGGCGACAGACTTTATCCTCCAGGAACTTGGCGCTCGACAACAGAAACAATGGCTGAGCCCTGTTCCGGAGCGAATTACGTATCTCACCGCGACAGAGCCGGTCTTGGCTATCGTCGAACCGATATTCAAGAAGATAGCCAAGGCGTTTGGATTTCTCGATGACATCAAACTCGCGCCGGGTCCAGTGTCTCAGCAGGCAGACACTAAAGTAGCGATTGCGAATAGCCTCTACTTTTGCGCCTTCGAAAAGGCCGACGAAGCGCTACTGAACGATTATGAGGAAATGATTGCGCAGGTCAGGACCAACAAAGAAGGGGTTGTGACGCTGTTCCAGTCCATGATCGAGGGGGTTATCGCCGGCAACCCCGTAAGCATAGATGCCGCGATTGATAAGCAATGGAGGGACTTGGCAGTTGATCTCCGCGCAGTGCCGGACACGCCCATCCCACTCAATGAGGAGCAGCAGAAAGTTCTGCAGGCGATCCGCCACGAGGAGGGTCGCATTATTGTCGTCGAAGGTCCGCCGGGCACCGGTAAATCGCACACGATAGTAGCCATAGCTGCGGACTGCGCCTTTAGGAAAAAGAGCTGTCTGGTCCTGTCGGATAAGGCAGAAGCGCTGGAAGTCGTCTACGACAAGCTGTCCAGGGCGATGAATGAGGCCCGCGGTTCGGAAGAATTCCCCAACCCCCTTTTGCGACTGGGGACCGAGCATGCCAATTTCCGACGGTTAACGTCAGCAACCACGCTCACTCAAGTGGGCGCCCACGTGAAAGCGACAAATGCCAATCGGGGTGAATTGGAGGCGGACCGCGACCACCGACGCCAGACACTGCGCGCGCAGATCAGTTCAATCATCGGGGCCTATGGGTCGATTAAGACGGGTAACATCGTGGCACTCGAGCGATTGGCGCACGAAATGGACACGCTATGCGGGGATAGTCTTTCGGCCGTCATCGATCAACTGGGCGACTTTTCGAAGGAGTCGGCCGGCAAATCCCCCGACGATGACTTCTCCGTGCTCGAGCCATTCTTGGTCGAACTCCTTGCCATCCAGGTGCCCTGTACCGGGCCTTCCTTGGAAGGATTGCTTGCGACCTATTGCCTAGCATCAGACATATCGGCCACTACGCGAGGACCCCATTTTGACGATTGCCCGTCACTAAAAGAAGCGCAGATTTCAGCTCTTTCCGAGATCATCGACGACGTGGAGGACTTGAAAAGACCCGTTATCGGCTGGCTGTTCACCAGCCGTAAGCTGCGTGTGCTGGCCGCAAAATGTCAGGGCATCTCCACCTTCAGAAAGACGATGGTGTTCCCTGTGGATCTCGACATGCTCAAAGACGTCGTCGCGGCCGGGCGCCGAGTCGCCGCGGCTATCGCAGGAACGTCGGATTCGAGGATTAAGTTTGAACGGCTGTACGCAGCACTCGCAAAAACGGCTTTTCCAATTCGCGGACTTCAGGAACTCCGGCGGTTCGTCGAGGCCTTAAACAAGCTTCCTAATAGTCCCGCACTGGCGAACCTATATGGGAAGACCCCTATCTCATCCGCAGCGCGTCTATGGGTGCAGGCGTTGCGCTACGAGTCCATGCACCGGGCCATGTGCGGCCAGTTCGCTCAAGCGCCTCACCTCGAGTACATCGCCCGAAAAACGGAAGTCGAAAAACTGAACACGGCTCTGATGAATGCCGAGGTCGACTCCCGGCTCGTCTCCTTTATGGAGAACTCACGCACAGATGCGAAGGTCTTGGCTAAACTCATCAAGGACAAGCAGAAGTTCCCGGAGGAGAAATTCGAGACGGTCAAACAGGCTTTCCCCGTCATGATCGCCAGCATCCGCGAATTCGGCGAATATATGCCTCTCAAGAAGGATCTGCTGGATGTCCTCGTCATCGACGAAGCATCGCAGGTTTCTGTAGCCCAGGCATTTCCTGCTCTACTGAGAGCAAAGAAGATCGTCGTCATGGGGGATTCGAATCAGTTTGCCAACACGAAATCGAGCAATGCAAGCATAGAACTGAATCAAAAGCATCGCAGCGACCTAGAAGCCTTCTTCAGAAGGGAGGTGTCCGACGAGGCAGCTATGCTTGAGCGCCTTAGTTACTTCGACGTCAAGCGCTCGGTACTCGAATTTGGCCAGCTTTGCGCCAACTATCGAATAATGCTCAGAAAGCATTTCCGATCATACAAAGAACTGATTCACTATTCTTCCGCTACCTTCTATCAAGGCCAACTTCAGGCTATTGCGGATTCCACGCATGCCGGCCGGGTGTTCCATCTGATGCCGGGCCAGCGTTCCACGGCATGACGGGCCGAGGAGAAGCAGGACGTTGATACTGTGGTTCAGCTCCTGATGTTCGTCAATGGTCTTTGGTGGTCTTTGAGTTCGAGGCGACGGTTTTATGCTTACGCATCGAGTCGCCCTTGAGTGCTAGGCGGTAACTGTTGTGGATCAGTCGGTCGAGGATCGCATCCGCGAGGGTCGGATCCTCCAGGTAAGCGTGCCACTGCTCCACCGGTAACTGGCTGGTGATCAGCGTGGAGCGGCGATCGTAGCGATCATCGAGGATCTCGAGCAGGTCGCGACGGATCGGATCGGGCAGTGGTGCGAGCCCGAAGTCATCCACGATCAACAGATCGGCTTTGGCCAGCTGGCGCAGGAACGTCGACTTGGTCTGCAGCGCTGTGTGGCGGACGAGCTCGTCGATTAATCTCGGGATGCGGAAGCAACGCACGCTGTAGTCGGCACGGCAGGCCGCGTGTCCGATCGCATAGGCGATAAAACTCTTGCCCACACCGGTCGGTCCCGTGAGTAGCACGTTCAGATGCTCGCCGATCCAGGCGAGGTTGGTGACCTGGTGCAGGGCGTTACGGTCCAGGCCTCGAGCGGCCTTCAGATCCAGATCTTCGAGGGCTGCCGGTTGTGGGAAGCGCGCCCAGCGCAACCGCTGGCGCAGTCGGCAGGACTGTCGCTCGAGCAACTCGTGCTGGATCAGCAGTCCGAGCCGTTCCTCGAAGCTCAGATCTCCAGTTGTGGTGCCGGAGAGCTGTTGCTCGAGGCCGGCGGCCATACCGCGCAGGCGCAGCTCATGGAGTTGTTGTAACAGCGGTTGCGTGAGCATGGGACTCCTTTAGGTGAAGTAGCGCGCGCCGCGCACGTTATCGTGCATGGCAGGAGCGGAGGATGGCGGCGGCGAGGCCGCCGGCGTGATGATCAGGGTGCGCACGGCGCGGTAGCTGTAGGTCTGAAGTGCCAGGGCTCGCTGACAGGCCTGCTCCAAAGCCGCGGCACTGAAGTCATGAGCCAGGCGCAGGATCCCGAGGCAGGCGCGCAGCGCCTCATCCGGATGGGCTCGCCGGGAGACCTGTTCGCGCAGCAACGCGGCGGTAGCCGGTCCCACCGCCTCGGCTCGCTCGAGCAAGCGTTCATGACTCAGATCAATGACGGCCCGATGTCGATCTGGCCGGTGGGTTGCTTCAGTGATGAAGCGCCGGGCGCCGGAGGCCTTCAGATGCCGAGCCACCGACTGGCCGCGGTAATAGACCTCGATCACGTGCCGCGTAATGCGCAGGTCCACGCTCTTGCCTATCAGACGATAGGGCACGGAGTAGTAGCGGCGCTCCAACTCGATGTGATAGTCGAGAAACACCTTGGCCCGCTTCCAAGTGGCGTACTCATAGGGGCGTTGCGGCAGCGCTCGCAGCGCGGGCTGATCGAGCTCGTGGAATCGGCTGCGTCGGGTACCGGCCTCACGCGAGAGGGGTCGGTCGTTATAGCGCTCCAGCTCCGCGCGCAGTGCTTGGTTGAGATCCGCCAGACTGAAGAAGCTCTGGTGGCGCAGCGGGGCGAGGATCCAGCGCTCAATGCCCTGGACTGCGACCTCCACCTTGGCTTTGTCCCGGGGCTTACGCACCCGAGCCGGCAAGATGGCCACGCCGTAGTGCTCGGCAAAGTCCTGGTAACTGGGGTTAAGGTCCGGCTCGTACCGGCATGCCCTATGCACGGCGCTCTTGAGATTATCCGGCTTATGTGCCCATCTCCGTTATGTGGCCGACAGGCATCGGAGGAACGATTTGCTCGGGTGGTGCGCGGGCCGGTGGGCACATAATCAGCTACAGGGAACTGAGCCAATGGAGCAGGGATTTATCGTCCTTCCAGACTGCACGATGGCGGCCTCCCGCTGAAGTGTCAGAACCGAGCTCGCAGTTGCGCAGCGCTTCGGTTTTGGCTCGCAGCATCAGCTCGGCGTATCGGTTGGTAGTATCCAAACTGACGTGTCCGAGCCATCCGCGGATCACGTTGACCTCAACGCCAGACTCGAGCAAGTGAGTCGCGGCGGTGTGGCGAAACAGATGCGGACTGACGCGTCGTGGCTGTGGACCTGGAGTATCCCATGCGGCCGCATGCCGCCGGATGATTTTGTAGACCCCGAACCGCGTCAGTGGCTGGTCACGTCGTGCACAAAATACGGGCCCGGTGGCTGTGGGCTTGCGTTCGGCGAGTAGCTGCTTGAGATGTTTAGCCGTTTCGTCCCAGAGTGGACAGAGGCGCCACTTGTCTCCCTTGCCGTGCAGGCGTACTTTGCTGGGTGCTTCGAGATCCAGGTGCTCGATGCGAAGATCCACGACCTCTTGCGCGCGAGCACCGGTATTGTAAAGAAACAGCACCAAAGTACGGTCACGTACGGCGAAACGTCCCTGCCGGGGCATGGAGCGCAGCAGTGCGGTCATCTCCTCGCGCTCGAGATAATGGGTGTCAGGAAGCGGTGTTCGCTTCACCGGAATCGCCGCGATCTGCTGACAGACGGCGAGCGTATCCGGGACGCGAACGGCGAGGTAGGAAAAGAACGTGTTCAACGCTGCGCGTCGCTGGTTGCGCGTGCGTGGTGAATTGCCTCGTTTTTGTTCGAGATGCTTGAGGAAGCCGAGTGCCGAATCTAGCGTGAGATCCTCAAGTGCCAGCTTTGCGATCGGCCGGCGCTTCTGCTCCCCGAGGAACCGCAAGAACAAACTCATGGTGTCGCGATAGCTGCGGATCGAGCCCAGGCGCAAGCCCTTTTGGAGCGGCAAGTGATCGGCGAAGAACGACTGCACGAGTTGACCAAGTGGAGGCATCATGCGAGTCCCTCCCGCAGTGTGGCGGCGGCGAAGGCCTCAAAACGCTGGTTTGCCAACTCCAAGAGCTCAGGAGTCGTTGTGAGGTACACGGCGGTCGAACTGATATCGACGTGCCCCAGGAAGGTGGCGAGAATGTGCAGCCGTGCCTGGGGATCGCCGCCATCTCGATACCAGCGGGCGAGCGTTCCCACGGCGCAAGCATGGCGCAAATCGTGAAGCCGCGGCGACGAAATGCCGGGTGGGATCGTGAGACGAAGACTCGGTACGAGATGATGAAAAGTAAGACTGACGGTGCCTGGATTTATCCCTCGGCCACCGCGCAATCGAAATAACGCAGTCTCTGGGTTGGCACTGCCGTACAGTCCCATCTTGCAGCGGGCGAGATGCTGAAGAAGGAGCGCCCCGAGCTTCGGACCGAAGGGCACAAGTCGGCTCTTATAGAACTTGGTCTCGCGGACAACGAGTAGGCGACGCTCGAGGTCGACGTCCTTGACGCACAATCGACAGACTTCCCCGACACGCAACCCCAAGCCGTAGAGAATGGCGAAGATCACGTAATAGGTGTTGCCGCGATCGATCGTGCCGCCCCGGTCGGTGAGGGACCGAGCGGTTGCCAACAATCGTCGTGCGGCGGCTTGATCGAATATGAACGGTGTTCGCTGGTAGCGCGAGCGGCGCGGCGGGGACTGCAGTGGCGTTCGTGGGACTTTGCCGTGGCTGACCAGGTATGCAAACAGCCGGCCAACCGTGCAGCGCAGGTGGTTATAGCTTCGAGGTCGCGATCGCGGCCGGGACGCCAGAAACTCATCGATCAAGGCCGGTGTGACCTCTTCGAGCGCGAGCACGCCACGTTCGAGCAGGAAGTCGTCGAGGAGTCTGAGCGTCTTCGCTTCGACCTCGTAGCGGCGGCCGGCGGATCGCTTATGGGTGAGGAAGTGTTCGATGTCGGGACCGAGGAAGCTGTCAAAGCCGTGACGCGCCTTCATAGCACTTCCTCCCCGTCCCCGAGCGCCACCTCACGCAATCGCTCGACCGCGATCTTGGCGTAGATCTGGGTGGAGGACGCATTACGGTGCCCAACATAGTCGCCGATGTGCTTGAGTGAAAAGTTAGCATCGACGAGTCGCTGTACGCAGCTATGTCTGAGCGTGTGGGATCCAGGGCGCGGTACCTTGATACCGGCCTTGCGAATGTAGAACGTCGCGCGACCCGTGATTGCCGCCGAGCCAATCGGCTCGTATGGCGCCAGAGTGCGGAAAAATACGTGCCGATCGGTCGTGGCGGGGCGTGCGTTCTTGATGTAATCGATCAGTGCTGCACCCACGGCTGTCGCCAGCGGGTAGGTCGTCGTATTGCCGGCCTTGCGCTCGCGGATTTTAATGCGATCATTGCGCCAATCGATGTCATCGAGTTTAAGAGAGGCGACTTCACAGGCGCGCAGTCCGTAGGTCGCGAGCATCGCCAGCATCGCAAAATCCCGCTTACCCGAGATCGAGCGTCGATCGATACCGGCGAGTACCCGCTCAACTTGCTCCCAGCTGATCGAGCGTGGAATACCGGAATCTCGGAAGTGCTGGGGAAACTCGACCAGGGGACTCAAGTCTTTGGCTATTACGCCTTCGCGGTGTAGGTAGCGCAGAAACACCCGCAACGTGCCGCACGCGTTGCGCAGCGTGGACCATACGACTCGGGGACCGTACTCGGCGATGAAGCCGCTCAGTATGAGAGGCGTCAAACACGAAACGTCCCGCACGCCGATCCGATCGATATGAGCAGCGAACTGCCGCAGATAGAACTGATAATGGTGTATCGAGGCCGGGCGAAGCCCCTTCTCTTCCTCGAGGTACTGGAAAAAACGAGGGGCCTGACGTTCGAAGGGGTTATCTGGCCGATGGGGCCGACCGCGACCCACGTAACCCGGGATCGCTTGACGCAGCATCTGACGGACAATGTTGCGAGCGAAGTCGACAATCTTCTTGCGCGCCACTGCCTTGTTCTTAGGGCGACCGCGGCTAGCCGCCCACGCTTGCGCAAATGACTCAACGTGGTCGGGCAACTGCCGCAGGTCAACGGCACCGTGGCTTTTGGCGAACTCGCCGAATGCTACCGCGACCGGCACCCGGCGCAGCACTGTGCGTTGCGAATATCTCTGCGCCGAAAGCCATGTGACGTATTGCTCAATAGCGGCGGCGATCCAGCAGCAACGAATGCGATCGACGGTCTCGAAACGGACGAAGTACTTCTCGAGCATGGACAATCTCCGATAAGAAAAGGGGAGACCACCATGCCACTGCCTTCTATTATGTGCCGCTTGTGCCTAAGAAATCGCCGGAAACCAAGGCAATAAAGGTTACCCGCCACATAATCGGGATGGGCACATAAGTTTGATTTTGTTCCCGGGAACAAAATCGTAGACGATCGCCGCCGGCACGCCTCCAAAGTACTCCAAGGCGCGCACGTGGGCGGCTAGCCAGTCAGCGACGCTCTGGGTGAGACTTGCCTCCACGTACGTGTAGTGGCTCGCGCCCAGCGCGGCGACGAAGACCTGGGCGACCTGCACCTCGCCCGTGTGCCGATCAATCACCGCCATCGTCTTGCCGGCGTAATCGACAAACAGCTTGTCCCCGGGCGTGTGCTCGAAGCGCATCACGGCATCTTGCCGCCCGAGCCAGCGCTCGTAGTCCCGACAGAACGCGCTGTACTGGCAACCATCGGGATGCTGGGCCTTGTACTCGCGCCACAGCAGCATGCGCGTCACGCCCTTGTGCGCGAGCTCGCTCTGGATACGGGCAAAGTCCGGAGGCGGATAGGCCGGCGGCTCCGGCGCGCGCGCATACAACCGCGCCCAGAGCGCCTCGTCATCGACCTCCTCGGGCAGCGGCCAGGAGACACCTGCCGATCGCGCGCGCCGCAGGCACTCCTGCACCGTCGAGCGGGCCGAGCCCAGGACAGCAGCGATCTGTCGGTCACTGAGTTGCGCCTCGCTCTTGAGACGCAGTACGTCGCGAATCTTACGCACGGACAACCTCGGTTGCGCCACCGTCCACCTCCCCGGGAATAGCCCGAAAAGGTCACGGTAACTGGGTTGTCCTGCTCTCCCTAACCCGCCCGGCTTGCTGTGGAACGGTGGCCCGGCTTGCCGTGGAATACCGGCCCGACATCACGTGGAATCATGGCCCGGCATGCGGTGGAATCTGCACAGGCTATCAAGATTAGGAACGTACCGCTTTCTGACTGCATTGAATTCAATGAACTCGAAGTGACAGACCCAGCCTTTCTCCGAAATACAAATCCAATCGAGGCGGATTACATACTCCAGCGCTGCATCGAGTTACTCGAGGAGGAGTCGCCGCCTACAGTCGGCATAATCACGCCCTTTCGAGAACAGCAGTCCTTCATCAGCCGCTTGCTGAGCAATGATGCTAAGTCAACCGACTTTAGGACGCGACTTAAAGTCAAGGTGATGACGTTCGATAGCTGTCAAGGTGAAGAACGGAATATCATCTTCTACTCGATGGTGGCAACGCGCAAACAGGATCTTCTTAACTACATCTTTCCCGTGGAGCTGAAAAACGCAGAGGAGCTTGTCGGTGAGAAGCTCAAGATGCAGCGATTGAATGTGGGGTTTAGTCGTGCCCAGGAAATGGTGTCGTTTGTCCTATCCAAGCCGCTGTCTGAATTCAAGGGCTCGATCGGGCAGGCGCTTCGGCATTTTGAGAATATGCAGCGAGCTCATAGAGCAGGAGCTGACGAAACGGATCCGCTGAGCCCCATGGAACAGAAGGTGATTGAGTGGATCTATGCGACACCCTTCTATCAGTTGAGGTCGGACTTAGTGGAGGTGCTCCCCCAGTTTCCCCTGGGCGACTACTTGCGCCAACTTGATCCCGGCTACAGACATCCGGCGTGGCGTGTCGATTTCCTAGTTTCCGTAGATACAGGAACTTCAGTCATCTATATTGTGATCGAGTACGATGGTTTCGAATACCACTTTAAGAAAGGCGCGCCAGTCAATGTCGGCAATCACGAGCGCTATTTGAACGAGATGGATGTCGAGCGGCAATTGACGCTAGAAAGCTACGGATACCGTTTCCTGCGACTGAATCGATTTAATCTTGGGACGGATCCTGTCGTTGCGCTCTCTGAAAGACTAGAACAGATCACGGCATCGGCGACTCGGGTGGACTCGACCGGCACCGTCAGGATTATCAGTGAGCAGGCGGGTGCGTTGGCGGACAAGACAGCTAGGGCATGTGAGCGCTGCGGTGACATAAAGCCGCTAGCGCATTTTTTTGACAAGACCCTAGGCAATGGAGCGGGTGGAACGGGTCGAATTTGCATGCCTTGCAAACAAGCTGAGCGACCTCCACCACGGGATGGCCGTCGCCGGCGGCGACGGTGGCGTTGATCAGGAGTTTGGGGTCGCGAGGTCATCTGCGACCGCTGCGCCGAAGGATCGTCGTTCCGCGGGATTCAACGCCGGTCACGTGCGGCTGGATCGCCCGCCGAACGGCGTTTAGGACTGGATTCGACCAGTTGGGACGCGTCTTAGGCGCCGCCTATGGACATGATCGCCAATGATCTGGGTTCCCCTTGTTTGTGTTACGAACGCGAGCACATAGTGGGTGATGTCCCTTCTGCCTGGCATACTTGGCCGCCGCCTCTTGTGTTGCAAAAGGGTCACCCAACGTTTGTCCACCGGCAAATTCCAGCACGAAGTCCGTAATTGCCGTCCCCTCCGGACGTCCCTTTGGTCGCGGTTCGACATATACGTTTGGCATATCCGTCTCCTAGAATGTGTTGTCTGACATGAGCCCAGATGTCGCAACTGTGCTTGACAGTACCCACAGTCCGTACATAGACGCATTAACTCAACAAAAGGACAACTGTAATTTGTTACAGGGCGCGGGGGCCGGTCTTGGGCAATCGCATTGCCGATACTTTGGTATCGGCCGTTATCGGTATGGGGCCGGTAGTCCGCATATTGGCGTCTGAGGCTTGATCGCCGACAGTTCACTCCAGGCGCAAAGTTAGCCATTGATTGCAAGCACAGGCTAAGCGTTCTCGGTGAAGGAATAGATATGGGTTTCTACTTTCGCAAAAGCGCCCGCTTTGGACCGTTTCGCGTAAACTTTTCTACGTCTGGGGTCGGTGTTTCGATAGGTATTCCCGGGTTTCGTATTGGTACGGGACCGCGGGGAAATTACGTCCAGGCCGGCGCCCACGGCTTCTACTACCGCGCTACCCTTTCAAGCGCGCGACCACCGCGCGTCGTACCTGGAAGCAATCGACAGCCCATTCCGGCGCAGCAGCCGGAGAACTATGAATCAGAGCCAGATCACACACTGGCGGCGTTCCGGGCTATAGAGAGCGGGGGCGTCGAGCAGATGGTGGACTCTTCGTCGGGCGCACTCCTCCAGGAGATTCGCTCTAAGCACTCTCGATTTCTTTGGTGGCGAGTGAGCGCCTCTCTTGGCGTCGCCTTAGCGGTTCTTATCTGGTCGAATGCCGCTCCAGTGTGGGCTTGTTGGGTCGTGGTGGCATTGGCTAGCTGTGCGACGTTATTAACGTACCGTTGGGATCTGCAGCGGAAGCTCACCGTCTTGCATTACGGGCTGAACTCATTCGTGACTGATGCCTTTACGGCGATGACCGAGGCCTGCACAAAGCTACAGGCCTGCCAAGGAATATGGCACCTGAAGGGACGTGCGGAGGTTCTTGATCGAAAATACCATGCCGGTGCAGCGCACTTGGTGTCGCGCGCAGCAGCAGCAGTTGGCAGGCAATTGCCTCCTTTCATGATTTCGAATATCGATCCGGTCACTTTCGCTCTGTCCAAAATCACGCTGTACTGCTTCCCGGATCGAATTTTGGTGTATCGCGATAATGACGTAGGGGCAATTGCATACGAGGGCCTCGGTTGCGAATCAAATGATTCCAGATTCATCGAGGACGGAGCTCCACCAAGCGATGCGAAAGTGGTCGGACACACCTGGCGATATGTGAACAAGAGCGGCGGCCCGGACCGCCGCTTTAACAACAACCGACAGCTAGCAATCTGCGAATACGACGAACTCACGCTCAGAAGTGGTTCGGGGCTCAACGAAATATTGCAGCTTTCGCGAGCGACCGTGGCGGCGAGCTTTGTAAGCGCCGCAAAAGCTCTGACGTCTGCCGGTCGAGGAGGAACTCCAGCCAGCGCGCGCAACTCAGCTTTCGGCAAAGCTGACGCAAATCGGTCCCCGGAAGCGGCACCTCCCGATCATCCCGAGAGCCAGACAGATGGCGTGGGAACAGCCGTCCGTTTGGCCATCGCAGCAAGCTTTTTCATTGCAGGCGGTATCACTGCATACTTTCACAGTGCTTCGACTGAGCCCAATCAAGCCCCGCCGGCATCGATAACCTACACCGCCCCGGTTCCTGCCACAGTCCCACGTCTAAAGCCCCGGCCCACCCATGATCGGCCGCGAGCCGTAGAGGCAGCGGCGAAGGATTCAGTGGCAAAGGTGTCTGGGCCTAAAGTGCCATCAAGCTCCAGTTCAACGGTTGAAGCTGTGACTTCAGAGCGTAGCGCCTTGGCGCCCAGCGTCACGACGACGGCCGACGACCTAGCAGAAGTTCGAGCAAGAGATGCTGGCGCGGCGCAACGCATTGAAACCTATTGCTTGGGTTCGGCGGCGACGGCACACGATCCAGGGGCATCAATGTCAGCGTGCCATCGGAGCGAAATCGCGGCTTGGACCCGCCTTGTTGTGGACCAAGAATTCCCGGATCTTGACGAAACAACTCTCGCAACGTGCGGCCAACCGCCGTTTCCCGATAACTATGAGGGCAGGGAAGCATGTGCGAAATACCAGCTGCACATTAAGTGACTCACATCGCGCAATCTTTGCGGCGCCCGGGTCGGTGCGCGCGTTCGCACTCTCCGACGTCTACGGCTATCTGGCCTTCGACTACGACGCCGCCGGTTTAGGCGCCGGGGTACGCGGCGACGCCCGCCGCATCAACGAGAACAGGAGGGCAGACAGCCAACCCGAGATCGATGACCGGCCATTTCGTGGCTCAGGTGCGGTCGAATACCCCGACGGCGAATTGCGCTGTGGCCTTCTTACTCCGCTGGGGCGATTGCCTTAGACGGCGTCATTTCCTTGGCCGCACCCAGTCATCATGGTGCTGATACCAATACGACCAGCCGCCTCGATGTGCATCATGCGATAGCGTGTTCGTCGTCGCTTTCCGAAAGCGTCTTTGTAAACGATTATCCCATAAACGTAGATCGCCGCAGTTCTCGCCCTGAGATCAGCTATCTGCTGAGCTGCCAGAGGGGCGACCAGCGAGACGTTTTTCGACAAACCACTGCTTGGACCAATCATATTCTTGCTCAGTTCGATCTGTGGGAATCTCACTCGTTGTGGCAGCGGGCCGGCGAGTGGGAGCGCGTCAAAATGAATAGTTGCCCAATGAATTACGTCGTATGCTGGCGTTTGACCGAAATTCTTAATTTGCAGATAAACCATTGGTCCATCGTTCGGAAAGATTCTGCCAGCGGGGTTGGGATTTGGGACATTAAGGAAATGCGGCAGTGGATCAGCCACGTTGTTGATGTAGGAAAACTCGACGAATACATGGGCGCGCAATTGCTTTTCCGCGTTCTTCTCCATCGTATCGACAGTGCGCTTGGTCTCCCCCAGAGCGCGTTGCATAACGCCTTTTTGCTTCCAGTAGACGATCAACTGACCGGCAATAACGAGCAGAGTCAAAGCCGCGAGTGCCCGCGACCATTGATCTGGGGACGATTGGCTATATTCGCAGTTAGTTACCTGAGCGCCTTTTGGTTCATCGGTAAAGGTGTGGCACTTCAGAAAAAGTGGATCGCTTATCTGGCGATCTTCTTGACCGTTGCCAGTGGGTTGCTGTTCTTGGCCAGCGACGAGTGTTGGAGTGGGGCTTGGTGGGTCTAGGGCAGCAAATGAAGTCCCAGCAATTAGCGCTATTACAAACCATGCAAGCACCTGGGCCAGCTTCACAGGCAATGCCTTCTTCGTCGCCTTGCGCTTCTTTTGTGCTGCTTTCTTCTTTTCGCCGCGCTCGGTCACGCAATCATCGCCTTGTAGCCGATGGGAACGCCGATTGACCTGTCGGTCGGCGCACCTATCCGACTATCATGCTCCGTCGTCGCGTCCTTTGGCTACTGCCAAGTATTACAGGCTGTACGGAATTGAACACTCCGTCAGGATCCGCGCGACCGGTTCTAAAACAAAGCAGGTCGCAGTGCGCGACCGGTTAACGGAGCGGATTCGGCAAGAACGCTGGCCGATCTAGGTGTCGATCCGGCAGCGACAGCCCGTTTGGCACGACATGGCGGTCAGTGCCTCATTTTAGATTATGGTATGTACCCGGTTACCATGAGCCGAAGGGCACTCTTCAAAAGGTCGAAATATGCGCCTGAAGTCGATTCGAGCAACCGACGTAATGCCGGTGCGAAGGGTGGAGATCGATGGCCTCAGCGATGTCATCGTCATTGCCGGACCCAACGGCGTAGGCAAAAGCCGCTTAATAGACGGCCTATTACAGAAAATTCAGAACTTGGGAGGCGTGCCGAATATTCAGCTGATCATTGAAGCGACGACTCAGTCGGAGTGGGACGATTGGGGCAAGAGGGAACTCGATACCTCGCAGAATGACGATGCTCAAAAGTTGACGCGGACCCTTCATAAAAACCGGAGTCGACGAGCTTGGAATAGCAGCTTCATTCACTTTGAGAGTGACCGGGCGATTCAGCAGGTCACGCCGTATCAATTCACCTGGGATATTGTGGATCCGTGGCTTGAAAACCTCGGGTGGACTCAGACATTTGGCGGGCTCAAAGCGAGATTTCACGACACGCTTCACTCGCTTTTTAGAAAGATGCAAAGTCACGAGAAGGAAATTGCGCGTCGGGCAATCGAGCTTCAGAAACAGGGCCAGGCAGCAATGCCCTTGGATTTTGCGGATCCGCTCAAGCCATTCAAGGATGCGTTCTCGCTTTTGCTGTCACCAAAGATGCTATCGAATCCGGATCCTCGGCAGCAGCAGCTCTACTACACATCTGAAGGCAATAGTTTTGCGCTAAATTCCCTGAGCTCCGGCGAAAGAGAGGTGGTGAATATTGTTTTCGATTTCATACTGAGGACTTCCTCCGATTGCATAGTGTTCATCGATGAGCCAGAACTTCATCTGCACCCTGAGTTGAGCTACAAGCTTCTGCAGGCGCTTCGCTCGGCTGGTACTAGAAATCAATTCGTATTCTGCACGCATTCCCCGGACATCATTACGGCGTCGCTGGACCAGACGGTAATCTTTCTAGCCCCTCCCGTGGCTAATGCGGACGGAAGCTACAGGAACCAAGCGATCCGTGTTAGAGACGACGACGCGACGAACGAGGCCCTGAGACTACTAGGCCAGTCCATTGGTGTCATCGCGCTGGGGCGACGACTAGTGCTAGTTGAAGGGGCCGCGTCGAGTCTGGACAAGCAGACCTACGGCCTACTGTTAAAGAATCGATTCCCATCGCTCGTGCTTGTGCCGACAGGTGGAAAGGATCTCATCCTATCGTTCGGGCAAGTCCTGGCGCACGTCTTGGAGAGGACCGTATGGGGAGTTGAGTTCTTCATGCTTTGCGACAGGGATTCAGCACCCGTAAGTGAAATTCCGACTTTGGAGACACAAGCGAATGGAAGACTCAAGTTTCTCAACCGCTACCACCTGGAGAATTACTTTCTGAACGCGGAAGTGATAGCAAGAATGTTTGTCGAACTAGAACCACCAGGTTCTTGGTTGCGAGACGCGGCGGCGATCGAGCAGAGATTGCGCGAGATCGCCCGCGAGAGTCTGAGCTACGCGACCGCCCTAATTGTTTCAACGCAAATCCGCCGCCGAGTCGGAAATGTCACTCTGATGCCGAGGGATGTCTTTCGAAAGACTGCGGACGAGTTGACTGCAATGATCACCGCAGCAGCGTCTGGCGAAACAGCCCGGGTGCAAGCGGAGATGAATGCCGCTCAAGTTGAGAATCTTACGCGCACCGTATTCGCCAGGTTAGAGGGCTTGCTTGCACAGAATTCCGACGACTGGAAGCGCGAGATTCCCGGCAAACAAATCTTGTCGAGATTCGCAAGTGCTGCCGGGCTGGATAGCGGACGCTTTAAGAATTTGTATTTGGTGACTGTCGACCGCGAAAACCTTCCGGTGTTTGATGACGTTGTCGCAATTTTTGCCGGATTTGCTGCAGCCGCTCGCAGTTAGTCGGGCGTAGCAGTTTAAACCGTGACCACAGAGGAATCGGGCTCACCATAGAGCCCGTCGGTCGGGCCGTCGGCAAGGGGTGGGGCTCTGCACAGCTTTGTGCACCGCGGACTACTGGATGGACCACATGGCGGGGCGGCCGCTACCTTCCGGCAATGACCCGCCGTAATGTCTTCGACCGCCTCGAGTCGACCGCCGAGCCGCGCTGGCATGTCGTGCGAGACAGACTCAGCCGTGCGCTGGAGTCGAGGGCGCTGCCTGCTGGCGCGGATCTCAAGCGCATCCTGGTGGCCGCTATGCTCGAGCGGATCGACGCCGGCTGGCACCTCGGCGAGTTCGGGTCGCGCGCAGGATCATTGTTTTGCATCAAAGGCAGCGAGCGCTGCTAGGTCGGCATCGAGGCGGCAGATCCGGGCCGGCCCGTCGGCTTCGGCGCATCACACCTGACGGAAAGTCCCGGGCGCTGACGATCACCACCAGCGCCAGCGCGCTTCGATATGCATTGAGTTAATGCCGAGCGGTGGCTTTACACTCTGCGTGTATGGACCATTTCTTCGACGGCAAAATTGCACAAATGGCTTCCGCTGTGTGCACGGTCTCCGCGGCCGGCCTCGCGGCATGGTTCGGAGTACGAGACAGCGTCGTGCGACTGCGGGTCTCGGTGGAAGCCGCAAAATCCAAATACGCGAGGCTCTACAACGCCCAGGACTAGCACGACATCGTCGTCGTTGGAACCGCTAACGTTGGCAGAAAAAAAGCCTACGTGTCCGGCATCTCGTGGCAAGCAGGAATATTCTATCGCATTAAATATCGGCCGATCCTCACTCCCAAGCGCCAACAACGCCCGACTTGAACTTGAGGACGGCAAAGACGACGAACTTCCGCTGACCCTGCGCGACCAGCCCGCCGATCTTCAAGCGATGATTCAGCGTGCTCGTCTTTGGCAGTGGCTGGTTCCCGTATACGCGGTGACCGGGATCGGCCCTCATTGCGTCGAATATATCTCGCGCCATTGGGTAGGTTCTCCAAACTCTCTGGATCTCTATGTAAGGTGTTGGGAGCCGATGTCGGGCGCCAACCCTGTAGTAACTCTAGTGTGCCGGTTTTTGTGCGGAAACGGGCGCCGGCACTGACCGCGAGCGGCCTGCACAGCCCAGTATATTCAATAGTTTATAGTTATTGCGCGGCAGCAAAAAGAGGCAAATTAGCATTCGTAATGCGCGGGTCGGAGGTTCGAGTCCTCTCTCCGGCAGTCCCCCCGCTCTTCCGCAGACATCCATAGACGTCCATCTATCGTCAGAATATCTATATTTTATAGGCAGATAGCTCGTTAGTGGCTTCTAAGCTCGTCCATTGACAGCCATCCTTCGTTGGGGGTGAAAATGGGGGTAACAGCTTACCGAGTCAGGCAGTTACCCCCAAACTTCGACCGATGGTTACCCCCATGCTGACCGACATGGCCGCACGATCCGCTAAGCCAGGACTGAAGCCGTTTAAGCTGACCGACGGCGGCGGTCTGTATCTGTTGGTCAAGCCGAATGGGTCGCGCTGGTGGCGGTTCAAATACCGCATCGACGGCCGAGAGAAAGGGCTGTCCCTCGGTGTCTATCCTGAGGTCCCGCTCAGTCTTGCTCGGGAACGGCGCGAAGAGGCCCGACGACTGGTGGCATCCGGCGTCGATCCCAGCGACAAGCGGAAGGCCGAGAGAAATGCCCGCAGCGATACTCTCGAGGCGATTGCGCGTGAATGGCTAGCAATGCAGGCCAAGCCCGACAAGAAGAACAAACGAGCGGCGCTGGCGCCGGCAATATGGGCCAAGGCGCGATGGATGCTTGAGAAATTTGTTTTCCCCTACCTCGGCTCGAGGCCCATTTCGAAGATTACTGCCCCGGAGTTGCTGAAGGTTCTGAAGCGGATCGAAGCCCGAGGCACCCATGAGACCTGCCACCGCACCAAGCAGCGTTGCGGACAAATCTTTCGTTATGCGATCGCTACGGGTCGCGCCGAACGGGATGTCACCGCGGACCTTCGCGGTGCGCTCGCGCCGGTTGTCTCGCGTTACTTCGCAGCCATTACCGAGCCCGCGCGTATCGGTGACCTGCTACGGGCGATCGATGGGTACCGGGGTAGGGGTCAGTGCTCGACCGAGCTGGCCTTGCGCCTCGCACCGCTCGTTTTCGTGCGGCCCGGGGAGCTGCGGAAGGCGGAGTGGTCGGAGTTTGATCTCGAGCGCGCTGAATGGCGTGTCTCCGCGACGCGCATGAAGATGGGGGAAGAGCACGTCGTTCCGCTATCGCGTCAGGCCCTGGCTATTCTTAAGGAACTACATCCGTTGACCGGTGGCGGGCGGTATGTTTTTCCGTCACTGCGCACAACGGCGCGACCGATGAGCAATAACGCCATTAACGCGGCGCTTCGCCGCATGGGCTATAGCGGCGCGGAGATGACAGGGCATGGATTCCGCGCGCTCGCTTCGACCTGCCTCAATGAGCAGGGCTGGCACCCGGATTTGATTGAGCTGCAACTTGCACATGCCGAGCGTAATAAGGTACGTGCTGCCTACAATCGCGCTCAGCGACTGCCTGAGCGTCGCAAGATGTTGCAAGCTTGGGCCGATTACCTCGACGGACTGCGTTCCGATCAACGATCTACCTTGGCCGATCCAGCTGCGATCTAGCAAGGGGTTGCAGCGTTGCGACACGGATAAAGTAAGGATAAACGCGCATTGGCGGCGCAATAACCAGTCATACCCAGCTACAGGCGCCAAGCGTCTTGAGGGTTGGTTCGTGTCGGTGCGGATCACTATTTGCGCTACTCAAGGCAGTGAGTAAAAATACTCAACGTTGTGAGTAAAAAGAAGACCGACTACCAGCGCCTCCAAGCCACAGCCCTCGCCGAGCGGCTCGCCGCGCCGCGCCGGTTCCTGCAGGTCGTCGCCGGCCACGCCAGTTCGTAACTACACAGGAAGGCCGCAACGATGCGGCCATTGCGGCATTTCCCAGAACGCTACCCCGACATAGTCCGTCGGCAGGGCATGTTAGAGAACTCACCCGACAGTAATGCGCCGGCGGTTAGATAACTCAACAAAGGTGGTCAGAGCGCACAACAAAAGCCGACTAGACGAGGTCTGGCAACCGGAAGCATGCTCTCGGGGAAAGAGGGGCGGCACTGAACGGCTCACTGCGGCCAGTTGCAGTCTGTGGCATCGCTCCGAAGCTGACATTCAATATTACAAAATCAGACATTCCAACGATAATGCATCCGGTGCAGCTGTAGCGGCCCTGTTCCTGTGAGTCGGTAGCTACAGCGCTACGATAAATTGCGGCCATCCTGGCAGAGAGATCACGATGCAAATTCTCGATGACGCCGCCCGACGCGCTATCGCCTATCTCGATTCATTGCAGAATCGCCCAGTAAGTCCGCGCCGCGACGCCATTGAGCGGCTGGACATCTTGGATACACCGGCGCCGCAAAAGCCGACCGCGTCAGGCGAAGTCTTAGCGCAGCTCGATGAATTTGTTTCGCCGGCGACGATGGCGATGGCCGGTCCGAGATTTTTTGGATTCGTAATCGGCGGATCGTTACCGGTGACGCTCGCCGCCAACTGGCTGGCTGCAGCGTGGGATCAAAATGCCGGCTATGATGCATCGACTCCCGGTGTTGCACGCTTGGAGGAAATCGCGCAGCGGTGGTTGCTTGAGTTGCTTGACTTGCCGAGGCAATGCGCTGTTGGATTTGTCACAGGCGCAACGGTTGCAAACTTCACGGCGCTCGCCGCCGCTCGGAACGCAGTGCTCAAACGCTGCGGGTGGTCGGTCGAAGCGGAGGGATTGTTTGGCGCACCGCCGATTCAAGTCGTCGTAGGCGAGGAATGTCATCCGACACTGCTAAAGTCGCTAGGCATGCTTGGTCTAGGGCGTTCGCGACTGACTCGTGTGCCGGTCGACTCCCAGGGGCGCATGCGCGCAGAAAAGTTACAGGTGTCTTCCTCACCGGCAATTGTCTGTCTGCAAGCTGGCAATGTGAACAGTGGCGCCTTCGATCCATTTGACGAACTATGCCCGATCGCGCGCGGCGCAGGAGCATGGATTCACATTGACGGCGCATTCGGACTTTGGGCAAAAGCTACACCTTCACTGTCGCATCTCACGCGCGGAATGGATCTCGCCGACTCGTGGGCCACCGACGCACATAAATGGCTGAACGTGCCGTACGACAGCGGCATTGCATTTGTGCGCGACGCGGATGCACTGCGTTCCTCTATGGCTATCACAGCGGAATATTTGCCGCCGCAAGGCGCGCGACGCAATCCGTGCGATTACACGCCCGAACTTTCTCGCCGCGCGCGCGGCGTGGAAATCTGGTCTGCGTTGCTCCATCTGGGTCGCGAAGGATTGGCTGCAATGATTGAGCGCAACTGCGCGCAAGCGCGAAGATTCGCCGAACGATTGACCGTCGCGGGCTACGCCGTGCTCAATGAAGTAGTACTGAATCAAGTGGTCGTTCGCTTCGGCGACGCCGAGCGCACCAAAAGAGTGATTGACGCCATTCAACAGGACGGCACTTGTTGGGCCGGAGTTACCGTATGGCGAGGTCATACTGCCATGCGCATCAGCGTCTGTTCGTGGGCCACAACCGAGGCCGATGTCGAGCGCAGCGTTGACGCCATAATTCGTTGCGCGCGCGAATGCAGTTAGGCGTCAGTCTGGATCAACCTCGAGCGCAAAGCGGCCGTTCGAGCGGCTGCTAACGGGGGAGTTGGAAATAGAGGCCCACCGGCAGCTTCAACGGCGGGCCTATCCGGTGGGACCGTCGCTGACCGGCCACTTTGCGACATTCAGCCGGCTGGAATGCATGCCTGAAAGCCGCCATTCGTGGACTATAGTTTCTCGATCTTTTCCTGGGCCTCCCCCGTGCCGTTGCCGGCGAACCTGCGCTAGCGAACACCGAGGGATTGGTAGCATCTGACGGTACGTGAAAGGCTGGCGTATCTCCAAAGAACCAGCGACCCACGAATGTTGCGGTCGCGCGTCGCGATTGCGACTGGCAGGAACGTCGCCACGCTCACCTCGGGCATCATCAGCTCGATGGCGAACATGACGCCACCGATTAGAGTATTGAAGGTGGATGCGATGCCTGCGCCCGCACCCGCAGCGATGAGTGCGATCCGTTGGCCCGAGGGCATGCGGACAATCTGCCCCAGCGCCGAGCCGAGCGCCGAACCGATCTGGATGATCGGTCCTTCCCACCCGACCGATGGACCGCTACCAATCGCGATGGCCGACGCTAGAGATTTGACCAGAGCCACAACTGGCGCGGTGATCGCGGGTGCTGCGGCAGCGCGCTCACTTTGCCTGCAGCGTCGAGGCTGATCATTGCCAGGCGTGGCCAGATTATGTCGCACGGTAACTGTGGCACAACCGTGGGCAGTACAGTACGCCGCTGGTTTTGACAAGATCGTTCCTGCAGGGTCACCTTGAGTTATGCGTACCCACCGTTGCATCGTCGTTACGCCCTATTACACCGAGGACCGGTTGACCCTGGAGCGTTGCATCCGCAGCGTGCGCAGTCAGTCCGTCGGCACCGAACATCTATTAGTCGCTGATGGCAATCCACAGGATTGGATCGACCATGAGGGTGTTCGTCATCTGCGGTTGGACCGTTCCCACGCAGATCATGGCAATACGCCACGCGGCATCGGTGCACTGCTCGCAGCGGCCGAAGGATTCGACGCGATCGCGCTACTGGATGCGGATAATTGGGTCGATTCCAATCACGTGGAGGTATGTCTGAACGCTGCCGCCAGGGCCGGCAGGAAATGCGACTTCGTCATCGCCCGCCGCCGCTTCCGTCGGCCGGATGGATCGGTCCTGCCCGTGCAGGACGAGCCCGTATCGGAACACGTCGACACGAACTGCTTCGTATTCCTGCCAGGCTCCTACCACCTGCTCAGCTTCTGGGCATTGATGCCAAAGCCGCTGTCCATGGCAGGAGATCGATTCTTCTGGGCTGGCGTGCGCGCACGCAGGCTGGTCGGCGCGCGCGTCATCGAGATCACGGTCAACTACCTGACCATGTGGGCCGGCGAGTACTTGAAGAATGGCGAGACTCCGCCTGACGGAGCCAAGACCATAGAGGACTTCGAGCCTATGCGCGCCTGGCTGCGCTCCCTCAACCGACAAGAGCGTGAAGTGGCTTCACGACTTGCCGGCGTGCGCCTCATTGTGCCGGCAAGGCGCCGATGGCTGCGGTGGCGTACTGAATGATCTGGAGTGCGGACCTGCGGGGCGTCGGCAGGGACGAAGAGTAAGGTCGCAGCGAACGAGGCGCTGCAGAAGCAAACTCGCTATGCGCCGAAACTTGACGCGGGCTTGCGCAGGTCGACGTGGCGCCGCTCGCCCGTCGAATCTTCGACCTATTTGTCCGAATGCCCATTCGCGGCATACCATTGCCGGCCTCGGTTCTCGTCCTACCCCAGCCGGCACTGCGAAAGTAGAAGTGCGCCCAGAGTTGGAGCCGACGGAGCGTTGACATGAGGAATTAGCATTGCCCCGAGTTCTTGCTATATGTCTTGATGGATACGATGAAGCCATCGGTAGACAACTGATGGCAGAAGGACAAATGCCGGCTCTGCGCGCAATGTCGGAACTCAGCGCGCGTTTCTGGCTTGATCATGGTCCGGCACTGCGTACCGGGTTGGCCGGGGAGCATATCGCGACCGGCCTTTCGCCCAGAGATGCGGGCCGGTGGGCGGCAGTACACTTCGACCCCGCCACGTACGCAGTTCGCCAGGAGGGCACCGCGCTCACGCCATTCACCGACGCGCTCGGTCGGCGCGCCGTGGTATTCGATCCGACGTATTTCGATCTCGCGCGCGCTCCCCGCACTCGCGGCATCGTGGCTTGGGGAGCGCACGATCCGGGCGTGCCCGGCATGTCAAATCCGCCGGCCTTGCTCAAAGAGGTGAGTGCAAGGTTCGGAGCATATCCGGCGAGCGAGTGGCTCTATGGAACGCCCTGGAACTCGTTGGCGGCCTCGAGACAGATGGGCGATCAGTTGAGCAAAGCGGTGCGAATGCGGGCCCGAATCGCGCGCTGGCTTTACCGCGAGCGCCTGCCCGATTGGGAGCTCGCGCTGCTCACGGTAAGCGAGGCACATTCGGCACTCGAGGGTCTTTGGCATGGGATCGATCCCAGCCACCCGTTACATCCTTGCCCCTCTGCCGTCGCGGCGGCTGAGGGCATCCGGGCGGTCTATGCAGCAATCGACGACTTGATCGCGGAACTTCGCGCAGCGTTTCCAGACGCTGCCACGGTGGTCTTCTCGATGCACGGCATGGGTCCGAATCGATCTGATGCCGCGAGCATGTTGTTGCTGGCTGAACTCCTGTATCGCCGGGCCTTCGGAAGCGCCTACTTCTATCGCAGGGCCGAGACCTCGGCCGCCCTCAACGGGCAGACGGCCATGACGGAATCGGAGTCGTGGGACAGCTGGATCGCCGCTGGCCTTCCGGCCGAGCCGCCTCCGCCACGCGAGCCGTTATGGCGCCGACTGCCACGACGAGTCATGCCGACTACGGCCAAGCGTATCAAACGCATGTTGGATCGGCTGACGGTCAGGTCCGGGCCGACGCTTCCGTTGTCGCTCGACTGGATGCCAGCCGCGCGCTATCAGCGATTCTGGCATCGGATGCCCGCCTTTGCGTTGCCCTCGTTCTACGACGGTCGGGTGAGAATCAACCTGCGTGGCCGGGAAGCAACCGGGATTGTCGACCCGGCCCAGTACCAGGTATTTCGCGATGACCTGGTTGCCACGCTCAAGCTATGCCGGGATCCCATCAGCGGTGAGGGCGTGGTGCACGAGATCGAGTACCCTGTAGCGTCTGACCCGATGCAGATGGGGCCCACCGAGTCCGACCTCGTCATACTATGGAGCGGTGCGCCGATGGGCCTGGTGCATCCGAAGCACGGCCAGATCGGGCCGATTCCGTACCGCCGCACCGGCGGCCACACCGGTGGCCCGGGATTCGCCTTCGTCCATGCCGCGGGCATCCAGCCGGGCGAGTACGGTACGCGCAGCGCTTATGACGTGGTGCCCACGTTTTTCGAATTGCTTGGGCTTCCGGCGCTCAAGGGTCTGTCGGGGGTGAGTCTGATGAGCGCTGTCGGAGAACCCAGTCGGAAGGCCTCATGAAGATTGCCACGGCACTCGGACGCGACTTCCAATTGGAATCACGAGCGCTTGAGCTGAAACCGCTAGGCCCCGATACGCCGCTTTGCGCTCGCGCATAGGTTGCCGGAGGGCCGTTAATTCCTGACTGGACCTCCTGGGCATTGCGTTTGACGTTTTGGTGCAACGGGCCGGTTCACCCCGTTCCTGTAATAGATCGCGTCCATCACCTCGGGTACGCCGTGGCCTTGGGCTCAGGCGCAAGATTGGTCACCAGGAAGGTCACACCGACGGCGCCGAGCACGGGAACTAGAATCACTAACGGGCCCATGAGCTTCCAACCCCCTGAGCCTAGCAGAGACAACCCCCGCAATTGCAGGACTAACCCTTGGGGCTCGCAAGCAGGCTGAAGCCACTGGCGAAGCGTGCGATCTGATTGGGTGCCAGATAGCAGACGCTCATGAGTGACGGAAAGGGGTCAGGAGCGGGCCTAACCGGGCTCACCGTCTCTCCCCTTGACTGTGCGGATGAGGCTTTCGGCGAATCGCTGACCTCGGATGTGATCGTCTACTCCTCGATAGGGACCATGAATCGGCGGGACGACACGTTAGCCGCGTTTGGGCGCGGATTTATCCGCTACAGCCGTGTAAGGTAACTGATTCGTCCCCTCGAATTTCCCTATCAGGTCGCCATGAGCGCCAGATTACTGATCATCGCACTGGATGCCACCGATCTGTGCCTGCTCCAGCGTCACATCGGCGCGGGGCGGCTTCCCGTGATTGCCGCGCTACGAACTCATGGACGCTTCAAGACGCTGTCGGCGAGCGCGTGCGCGACGGACGCCGCGCTGTGGGCATCTTTCCACTACGGTACCGAAATCGGCGAACACGGGCGCTACCATGACTATCTGAGACTCGAGGACGGGCGGTACGGATTGGCGGTTCAAAACGAGCAGCAACGCGACGCAATCTGGGATGAGCTGTCGCGTCGTGGCATGCGGGTCGCAGTATTCGATTTGCCGAAGAGCCGGGCTCCTGCACCAATCAACGGTCTCCACCTCACTGACTGGCTGGTTCATGGCCGCACGTTTCCCCGCCCGTTGAGTTACCCGGTCGAGTTGGCGGAAGAGGTGCTTAACCGCTTCGGCGAGGCGCCGCACAGTCGTTGTGATCGAATCTGTGAGGAACTGACCGATGCTCAAATTTCGCAGGTACTCGGTCATCTGCGGCAGTCGGTTTCCATGAAACGACTTGCCGCCTTGTTTTATCTCGCACGTGAGCCTTGGGACTGCTTCGCTGTCAGTTTCAAGGAGATCCATTGCTGCAGTCACGGTTTCTGGGATCTGATTGACCCTGGTCATCCAGCCCACGATCGCGCGAGAAGCTCGCGCCTCGGCGATCCCTCAGTCGAGATTTTCCAGGACATCGATCGCGCGGTCGGCGATCTTGTCACTGCCGCAGGCCCGAATTCCGAAGTGATCGTATTTTCCACGTCGGATTTTCAGGCGAATGGAACGGTACACCATCTGCTGCCTCAAATCGTCCTGCAACTGAACAAATATCTTTGGAACCACGGCGCCGCATCGCTACCGCCCAGATCGAACTGGGGCGTGAAAATGTTGCTGTACAATGAGAACGCCTGCGCGCTGCGTTTATCCTGTATATCGCGCGCATACGGCGCACCACCTGACGGCGGCCGCGCAGCTACGATTAAGGAGCTGGAGGAAATATTGCGAAGAATCTCCGATCCCGCCACGGGCGAGACAATATTTGAGGAGTTTCACCGTCCTTCGAGCGACTATGCGGGAATAAGATCCCACTCCCTTCCCGATATGTTGCTGGTTCCAAGGGCCGGCGTGTTTCCGCAAAAGGCGGTCTCCCCGGACCTCGGTCGTATCGTGGGTGAGGTGCCCGGCTGGAGGCCCGGCAACCATCGCGACGGCGGCTTCGTGATCGCGCGCGGTACCGCGGTCGAAGCAATGATTGGTGGAGTCGATTCGCTCGCACAACTAAGCCGGGCTGCAAGCAACGCGCTGCTGACCCGACCGCTATTGACATAAGTCGGGAGCAATCGATGAGCGTCAGGCTGAACCTTTTTCTCAAGGGTAATCTTGATGTGTGCGATACCCTATTCGGGCAGCGTCTAACAGGCAGTACGCGTTGGAATGGTATCAATCAGGTATTGCGGGCAGTCAACCGCGCCGTCACGGTGCGCGTACGACACGAGCCGAGTATCGGCTTCGCGGCGCACGCGGCTGCAAATGCGGCGGTGCCGCCCGAGCTATCCGATCGCGCCACGCTACTTGGACCGTTCACTCCCCCGGTGCAGTTCAGCGATGCGGCGTTCACGTGGCCGCACGCGGCGCTGGTGATGTCGGTGCAGGCGGATTTATGCGTACCGCTGCTTCGTCATCGCACGCTGGACTATCTGATGCACCCGTACGACCTGAGGTGCTGGCCGGCGGCCGATCTGGACTGGCTCAAGTCCCATTTCGTCCCCGAACCGGCACCGGGCGCCGAACGCAGCATGGAGGATCTTGCCCACGTGATTGATCGCTACCGCCGCACGAGCGAAGCGCCGATCCTCGTGTTCAATATGTCCAGCGTGGTGCCGGGTGAGACGATTCATAGCTACCAGGGCGCAGCCGATGCGACGTCCCAGCGGATCCGACGCTTCAATTGCGCGCTCGTGGACGCTTCTGCCGAATTGGGCTTTTCAATTGTCGACGTTGATAGGATCATTGCGGAACAGGGAGCCCGCCACCTCAAGTTTGACCCGATTCACTTCAATGCCGAAGGGTGTCGCCTGGTGTGCGAAGACGTGGTCAGGATTCTCGATGACTATGACGTGCTCCCCGAAAGGCAAGACGCGTGAAGGTCAGCGTCGTCATTCGCACTCATGACGAGGCGCCGCGTCTGCGTCTGACGCTGGCATCTCTCAAACGGCAGGAGCACCTGTCGGAAGTGGTCGTCGTCGACGACGGTTCGAGCGACACGACCGCGGATGTGATAAGTGAGGCGTCGTCGTTTCTTCCAATCACTCGACTGCGTCACAGCACAGCCCAAGGGCGCTCGGCGGCGTCCAATGCCGGCGCGCGCGCTGCGTCCGGAGACATCCTCATCATGCTCGACGGCGACATGCCAGTGGGTCCGGGTTTCGTCGCCGCGCACGCGACTGCTCACGACAGCGGCGACGTCATCGGTCGCGGAGCGTGCTTCAATTTACGCTGCACCCGATTCGTATACGACCCCGAACTGGTGATTCCTTTTCCTCATTGCGAGGAGCGGCTGCTACGCGTGAGCAATGCGGAACGGGAACGCATGAGGGTGACACGCGCGGATATCGAGGATAACTTCGCCTCGATTGAGCGGCGCGCGCAACCCGGCATCTATCCCGGGCTCGGTCCTTCCCGGCTGGCCGAGATTGAAATGCATGCCCTGCGGGAGCACCCGGAGTGTGACGTGCTGTGGGCAGCGGCCACCGGCAGCAATCAGTCTGTGCGCCGCGAGTCTTTTCTTGCGGTCGGCGGATTTCACGAGCAAATGACCATCAACGAGCATAGGGAGCTTGCGCTGCGCCTGACGAGGCGCGGAAGCGGCATGCGTCCCGTCGAACAGGCTCGTTGTTACCATTTGACGCACCGGTCCGGATGGCGCAGTCCCTTTGAGGACACCCAGTGGGAAACGCTGTTCTGGGAACGACACCCGCTTCCGGAGGTCGCGCTGATGCCGGTGCTGTGGGCCAGCCTGTCCGATCATCCTTCGATACCCTCCGAGCACAAGATTCTGTCTCTACCAGCGCTGGCCGCCGCCGCCCATCGCGCGCGCAATGTCACCGCCCGATCTGCCGCTGAATTCCGTTCGTCCTTAGGGTTGCAAGGATCATTCGCATGACTGCCAGTGCCGGGAGCGCACGTCTTGCTGTCCGCTGCGCGCCCACAGAGCATGCGCTGTGGCAGGAAGTGACCTCTCGCCTGAATGAGGGATTGAGCGGCGCCCGTACGTTTCACTCCGTGTGGCGGGATGATCTTTGCCCGGCCGCCGATGACGGCTGCGATGTCCTATGTTTGTCGATGTTGCCCGATCTATCGCGACCTCGCAGCGACTGGCCGGCCATCGAGGCGCAGTGGCGCCTGGCTGCCGCGGCGCTGCGTGACCGTGAGCTTGAACGCGGCGCCACGGTGTTCATCGTCACTCTATTTCGCTACACGACCGGCGAGGACGACGCGCTGCTGCCCATGCTGCGCAGGCTCAACCTGCTGGCCGCGCGCCTGTCACAGGAGTTCGGGCTGTTCGTGATCGATATCGATCGGATATTTGCCCACGCGGGAGGCATGGAGCTGCGTGCCGATGCGCGGCTTGCCTCCGCTGAAGCACGGCGCTCGGCGGCCGACTTGATCGTGGACAGCCTACTGAGCGTTGGAATCGATCATGTTGCTGAGCCAGCGGCGATCCAGGCTGCGCGCAGTTGGCATGAAGCGCGCCGCGTGGTCGGATCAGCGGACCCTTCCACTGCAGCCAGTTCGGGACAAATGAAGCGCAGCTATGTGAGAGGTCGCACCCAGACATCTTTGACCCAGTCGCACGACGTTTACGGAGGGATACGCAGCGTACTGCGGGATCTTTGCGCTCCGCGAGTCGGTCTCAGGTGGCGGATGCCGCTGCTGTTCGCGCTGTGGCGGATGGCCTCCGGCCGAGTGATCGGCAGGATCGTTAGGCAACGCATGTGACCGCGAGCGACGACATCGACGCGCTGGCAGCGATGATACTCGCTCGCGAACTGGAGTCGGCGCTGTCGACGCGGGCGGATTGCGGGTTTCAATTGCTCTCCAGCGGCCAGGAGGCCGTGGCGGTGGGGGTGGCCGCTGCGCTGCTGGCGCAGGATCAGTTGTTGTGCAGCGGCCGCTCGATTGCGCCCGCACTGGCGCGAGGTCTGGACCCCGGGAGGGTCATGGCCGAGTTAATCGGGCGGGCATCGGGTCCTTGTTTAGGGCGTGGCGGACGCGGTCATTTATCGCAACCCTCCGCAGGCTTCTTCGGTGCACATGCCGTCGTCGCCGGGAACCTCAGCATCGCCGCCGGGGTCGCCTTGGCACTGCAGGCTCGCCGCGATCGAAGCATCGCCGTCTGCCTGTTCGGTGACGGGGCTTGCGGCGCAGGCGCGCTGCACGAAACCATGAATATTGCAGCGCTGTGGCAACTGCCACTGCTGCTGGTGTGTGACAACAATCTGTACTCCGTCTCCACACCGCGGGCAGCGGCCCTGGCCCCGCAGCGATTGTCGGATCTTGCGGCTCCCTTCGGTATCGAGGCCTGCACGGTCGATGGCATGGATGTGCGCGTGGTACGCGAAGCCGCGGTCGCATTGACCGACTATGTTCGTAACGGTGGCGGCCCTGCGTTCCTGGAATGTATTTCGCGCCGGTTTGCTTCGCATTCGACTTCGGCGCGAGAGACGCGGGGACAGCAGGAACTGGCCGCGGATCGAGAACTGGATCCAATCACACGGCTCGAGAATGCCTTGTTGTCGGAGGGCGCGTTGAGCGCGCAAACCGCGCAGGCGCTGCGCGAGCAGGTACGGGCCAGGGTGATGGCTGCCTGCGCCTTTGCCGAGGCATCCCCGTTGCCTGTGCCGGACCAGGCATTCGCTGATGTCGGCTGAGCCCGTGCTTACACGCCGGGTGTTCTTTCGCGAAGCGATCTGTCTCGCCGTTCGCGAGACGCTCGACGCCGAACCCAACGCCATCGTCATGGGCCAGGACGTGGGAGCGTTCGGGGGATCCTATAAAGAATTTTATGGGCTGTTCGAACGCTTTGGTCCCGCGCGGGTGCGCGATACGCCGGTCGCCGAGGCGGCGATGGTGGGACTGGGTGTCGGCGCGGCCGCCGCGGGCCTGCGCACTCTGGTGAGCATTACCTACATGGACTTCGTGCTGCTCGCTCTGGATCCACTGGTCAATTACGCTGCCAAGGCGCGATTCAAGACAGGCGGGCAGATTCGGGTTCCCATGGTGGTCAAATTGACGGCGGGCGCCAAGGGGCAGGGCGTTGCCCACTCTCAATCGCTGGAGTCGTGGCTCATGTCGGTGCCAGGGCTTCGTGTGGTGGCACCTTCCAACGTCGCGGACGCTTACGGCTTGATGCGATCCGCGCTTCAGGCCGATGGACCCGTGGTCTATGTCGATCACAAGCGACTGTTCCCGACGTCGGGCCCGCTGAATGCTTCGGGGCATGAGGTGCCCTTCGGCCTGGCGGCGGTCTCCCGTCCGGGCAGACATGCGACCATTGTGACTCACTCCTATATGGTCTGCGTGGCGCTGGCCGCCTGCGATCAGCTTGCGGTCAGTGGCATCGACTGCGAGGTGATCGACCTGCGCAGCCTCGCACCATTGGACCTGGCAACCGTCTGCACATCGGTGTCAAAAACCGGTGCGCTTCTCACGCTTGAGGAGGGGCAGGTCGTGTGCGGCATCGGTGCCGAGATCGCCTATCAGGTGCAGGCTAGGCTGGGACCCGTCAGAGTGTCGCGACTGGGGGCAGTCCCTGCGCCTGTTTCGTCGAATCCAGTACTGGAGGCCGCAAGTCTGCCGGATGCCGCGCGCGTCGCCGATGCGGTTCGTCGTCTACTCACGGAAGGATAACGATGCTTTATAGACTGCTTTTGCCGGGCCCAATTGTTGATCTGTCAGAAGTGCGCGTGCTGGAGTGGCATGGAGCGCCAGGAACACAGTTCAATCCCGGCGACCTCGTGGTCGAACTCGATACGCACAAGGCCGTCGTGGAGATGCGCGCGAGCTCGAAGACAGTATTGCGCAAGATTCTGATAGAAGCCGGGGAGTGGCAGCGAGTCGGCGAACCTCTGGCCATTGTCAGCGACAGCGCTGATGAGCCACTGCCTGAACGCGCCGAGGATCTCCCTCAGTCGAGCGCCACCTATGAAATGGTTTGAGCGCGCGCGGGAGCGAAAAATTCGCGCTGTTCGAGGATATGAAGGATTTCCCCGCGGACTTCGTCCTGCATAGGACCACTTTGATGCACGCCGTCTGGCAAGTGTGCCGCGGCACCCAGACCGGCCGCGATCGAATCCACATCAACGATCGCGATATCTGTCTCCTCGGCGAGATCATGCAGCATTAGATTGAGCTCCTTCGCTCGCACGCTGGGGAGTTCGTCGCCGAGCGCCTGGGAGAACGGAGCGTAAGTGAAGATGCTCTCGCCTCCGGAAGTAGACAACGCATTCATGATCAGGACATGTTTGACGCCCCGCTCGGCCAGTAGTTTGCGCAACTCTCTAAGATCAGTCTGAATGTCGTCTATCGTGCGCGACAGGGGCTCAAAACTGACGTTGAGCCAATTACGGATCGCCTGCCCGGTTGTATCCACGCGGAAGCGGTGCCAATAGGCCCGGTAGCCCAATTTTCTGTGGCGAAGAACGACCTTTGGCTCCGCATTCACTGAAAGCACCACCGCATTGATCGCGACGGGGGGCGATAGGCCCTGCCTGGTGAGCAAATCGTACCGCTCGCTCAACGGGCAGCGCGTCAGAGCGCTCAGTGCACTGCCGGCGTAATGCCAGTCGGCCGGACCAGGTGTGACGGGGCCACCGAGAACGGCCTGTGTCATGTCAGCGGCTAGCAGCGCGTTTGTCGCAACGTTGCGTCGCATGCGGTCCGCCAGGACCCCTGCCGCCGGAACCAGATTCTCGTCACCCACATGGATGACATGTAATGAGCCCGGACTTGCGGCCAGAAGTTCAGAGAAATCGTGTTGCTCGCCAAGAAAGATGCCGTTCTGTTCGCATGTGCCAAGGCTGACCAAGGTTCCATGGTCTGAACGCTCGCCGTGCCACGCCCGCCTGATTCTGCGCCAGCCGGTGAGTCGCCCGGATCGGTCTTCCGCCAGTTCAGTCATCCGCTCTCCGGCCGAGAAGATCAACTGCCACCGCGACCGATTGTCAGCTCCGGCGGTGATATCCAGCGACCCCGGGACGAAACGCTCGCTCCAATGCTGATATCGATCGAGTTGATCGAGCCAACCTCCGCGTGATGCGTCGGGCAACTGGTGCAGAGTGCCTGGCATCGGCGCCGCGAGTGTGAGCTGAAGATCTGTTTGTTCGCCAGGAAACGGAGCCGTTGAGCGGATCTTGCCGTCCGACGATCGAAGCCCGATGTTGCAAAACGCGATCGGCTCACCTGCGCGGCACACATGTCCGTCCGACACCAACCAACGCAGCCCCGAGCGATAGATCACAAAGTTATCGCACGTCAATGGTCCCAACGTAAGATCGAGCATCGTCACCAGGGCTGCCATTGCCGCGTGACACCGACGACGGTCGTGCGCAACGCCCTACGGTCGCAATTCTCCACGGCTTCGTCGGATGTCTTGCTGAATGTTGCTACCAGCGCGCCGACGGCAACCTTGTCGCCCGCCGCGATCGCGAGGTGCCGGAGCCACGCCGCCTCAGACGCGCAGAGTCGATAGTAGGAGACGGGAGGACAGTCATGCGGAAACTGATCGCTCAGATCTACCGTCAACTCCAGGATCGCTTGCCCGACCGCGATTTTCTTATCGGGGCGTACGAGTATCGAGTCGACGCGGGCATGGGCCATATGCGGATTGATCAACGGCAATGAGAGCTCAAGCAACATCAGCGTCCTTCGCGGCAAACATAGGGTTTTCATCGCTCCGCGTACAGATTTAAATTAACACTTTACTGAAACCGGTACCATGTGCCTCCTGTCATAATGACGCGAGCTTCCTGAATGATTCACGGCCTTCCTGCGGTCACGGGGATGCGCACCGCGACTATCGCAACAGCGCTGGAATATCTCGCGTGGGTGAGCAACCGCGTGGACACGGCCTGCAGGGCGTCGGGCGACCTGCTCGCGCAGATGCGTGTGGTGCTGGATCGATTCGTTCGCGCCGGACTGCCTTACGATACTGGACCGGACGGCTGCCCCAGATTCGATCTTGTCGAACTGCGAAACTTCGTCCTTGTCTCGGATCAGTGCTTCGATGATCCGTTCTGGCGCCAGTACGTCATGCCATTGGGAAAACGGATCATGTTCGAGGCATACGCCGATGGCGAAGCGGATAGATACGACGAAGATTCGTGCGCCCATGCGGCACGGGCGCTCTCGCCGCGGCGATTTCGTCTGCGACTGACCCGCACGTACGATCCGCGCTTTCTCAAGAAGACGCAGATCTGTCGCCTACGATTGCCAGTCCCTCTCGAGGACTCGGTGGTTACCGACCTGCGCGTGCAGCTGTCTGCGCCGAAAGACAATGATATCATCAGGTGCAGCCGGTCCGCCGGGCGGCTCGACGTGACGGTCGACCCACGTAAAGTGTCCGAGCTTTCCTGCGCCGTGACCTATGAATTCGTCTGTGACCCCGAGCGATGTTTTTCCGAAGGCGCGATCAACCTGCGTGAAGAAGCGCTCGCGCTCGGGCCAGCGGAAAATCTGATCCGGCTCACACCGGCGGTGCGTGAACTCGCAGAAAAACTCGTTGGGAGCGAGACCGATGCGCTGAGGATCGTCCGTCTTCTTTGGGACTATCTGCATGCGACGCTTAACATCGGAGCACTGCGTTATTCGCAACTCGATCCGGCCGATCCGCTGATGTCAGTATTGAATGTGGGTTGGGCAGATTGTCAGCTTGCGTCTGCAGTCCTGGTCGGACTCTGTCGGTCACGTGGGCTGGCCGCGCGAATCGTGGGGGGCTTCATGCTGCAGCATGCGCGGCCCGGCTATCATTACTGGGCGGAGATATGGATGGCTGGACGCGGCTGGGCCCCATTCGACACGCTTGGATTTGCGGTGACTCGGCCAGGGGATCGATCTGACTGGCGCGACATCTTCTTTGGTCGCGTCGATTATCGTGCTCGAGTGGAGTGTCTGCCGCATCTCTTTACCGGCCTGCCAGGATTCCAGCTCCCGCTCGCCTGGCATCAGAATGTTTCGCACATCGAGGGCGGCATCCGCACCTGCCTCGAAGATTCATATAGCGGTGAACCCGTCTTCTCGGACGACGTGAGTTGCGAGGTTTTGCAGTGGGATCAATCGGGCGCGGAGATTTGAAAAATGGCGCCATCAACGTTCGGGGCAACGAGGCTGACACCGTCGAGTGCCGATCCAAATGCGGCTAGCTGAGAGCGAATCTGGACTTCCTGACGCACAATGCGTCCACGCGAAACGCTCAGGCGATTGGAGAGCATCTGGTGATGCTCCATTTCATATGTATTTTGCCCGTGGCTGACATAGACATAGAGATGCGGTTTGTCGCGAAGAGTGGTGAGTGCGCCTGCCGCGATGAGCTGCCGTGCGACCGCCAGATCTTCGCCCCGGCGAGCGTCGTCGCCGAGCTCGGGATATGAAATGCCAGCATCCCTCTTGCATAGCAACGTACCGGGGTGACCGCGCGATTCGGTGGCATACCAATTGGTCCACCACAGTCGCTTCGTCATCGGGTAATACTGGAACACATCCTGCAGAAACACGGCTTTCGCGTCCGTATTGGTCAGACTGGCCACCTGATCGGCGACTCGCTGTGAATGATGGAAGTCGTCGTCATCCCACTGGCACAGGAACGCGCCAGTAGATAAACGCATGCTCAGGTTGCGCAAAGCGCCCAGTGTCATGCCGTGCTCGACGATGGTGGTCCGCACGCCCGCTACGTCCATCGAATTCACCAGATCTCGGACGGGATGAGGCGCATCCGGGTCCTTGGCATCTGTGACGATCACCAGCTCAACGGACGCATAAGTCTGCTGCTTGAAACAGGTAATAGCAGTCGAGAGTCCCGGCAGGCGCTCGGGAGTTCCCTTGGTGACCATGAGACAACTGACCAGTGGCGAAGAAGTATTAATTTAGATAAATCCAAGCGTGCTGGGGCTGAAGCTCGATAAGTTTGGCAACACGCTCGCCAGAGCGGCCGCATCCGCGCCAAACCACGTCGCCGGAGTCGCGGCCAACTGATCCACAGCGATAGTTGGAATCCACCAGCCGAGGTTGCTCGCATCATCCGGTCCGGACAACTCTAACCTGGGCACCGGTTTTTGTGCGAAGACAGGCGCCGTCAGCGGCCGCGACAGGTCTATACAGGCCAGTATATTCAACAACTTAATGATACGTCACGGCGCCCAAAAGAGGCCAATCAGCAAATCGCAATGCGCGGGTCGTAGGTTCGGGTCCTATCTCGGCACCAATAAATTCAAAGATTTATCTATCGGTTGGTTCGTACTCTGACCAATCGCAACAGGGGTCGTTACTAAGTTGTTACAAGCCGCCCTGAGCATCAAGTGTTCGAGCCTTTCCGCGGCATCATCACGGCCCTGCCGGATTAGGTGGCCATAGACGCGCAGCGTGATGTCCGGGCTCGCATGACCGAGCATCCGCGCCACGCGCAGGATGTCCACTCGATGTCGTGCTCATGGATGTGCAGATACCAACTCTCGATGGTATCGAAGCCGCGCGGCGCGTCCGGGGCGAACTGCAATTTCAGACGCTGCCCATCGTAGCGCTGACGGCAGGCGCACTGGTTGGGGAGCAGCAGCGCGCGCTCGAGGCCGGTATGAATGATTTCATCAGCAAGCCGATTGATCCCCAGGCATTCATCCGCAAGGTGCGGCGGGTCGTGGAAGAGGCACGAGGCGAGCCCATACCGATGATCCTGCTCGACGAGGTACCTACCCGTCACGCCACCGACAGGCCGTTCATGAGTTTCATTGATGCCGGTCTCGTTCAGCAGATGTTCGGCGACGACTTGCCACTGTTCAAATCGCTGCTGACTCGCATCCTGCGCGACTATGCGGACCTTGCGCTGCCCATCTGTGTCTCGCCCGATGATCAGACTACCCGAAGCCAACTCATGGGGCGCGCGCACAAGCTAAAGGGCAGCGCGGGAATGATCGGCGCCATCACACTCATGCGGCTCGCGGGCGCGACCGAGAAAGCTCTACAGGAGTGTCGATCGGCCGACATCGTGGAGGGAATACTAGGACAACTGGCAGTGGCGCTCGTCACCTTGCGCGACGAGGCAGGGCTCCTGATGGAGACGCAACCGGCAAGGGTGCAGATACCGGCGCCGGCGTGGCGAAGCGACCGAACATCGGCACCGCAGATATCGAGGAGCTGCGCGCGCTGCTTGAAAGTCAGAACTTCGCGGCGATTGATAAATTCGGTGTGTTAGCCCCGTCGTTGAGTGAAATGGTGGGTGCAGAGTGCGCTTCGATCGTCTTCGTGATGCCATCGACAATCTGGATTTCCAGCTCGGCGCCGAGTTGTTGCGCCAGGCTGTGTTGCCTAAGAGTGCCGCTTCGGGCGGAGCGTAAAAGTTCATCACGGCCGGCATGATCGGGCGGAGCGAGTGGGGTTACGGAAGGTACTTATCCAGTCGCCCACCTCGTGGCCGATTAGTGAGGGTCACGACACGCTGGCGACGCGCGCGAAGGGCCAATATGGGTCGCGTCGTGACGGCATACGCCGTTATGGTGCGGTGCCGAGCAGACGACGGTCGTTAAGTAAGCGCACTCCAATGGTGGAAAGCTGAGGAGCACGTGTCCATGAATCGCATCTACCGGCCTGTTTTGGCTGAGCGAGCGTGCAAGTCTGATAGTGGCGCCGGCTGCCGATAAACATCGTGCGAAGGCCCGTGTTCTCCAATCGCCAAATTCCTGCCTTGCCGACTCTTTATAATTCCTGTCCGCAAGGAAGCGGGGAACAGTGAAAATTCGGCTGCAGATTGGGATCGCGCTCATGAGCGTGCTGAGCCCATTCGCTGCAGCCACGGCCGCGGCGAATTCGGGCTCCGGCGCCCGGCCATGGTCGCTCGATGGCCAGATGGCATTCGTGCGCATGGCCTCGCTCGAGACGTCGGCGGTCACGGCGATCGCCCAGGACACGCAGGGGTTTCTCTGGTTTGGTACCCAGTCGAACCTGCTGCGCTGGGACGGATACCAGCTACACACGTATGCCAGGAATCCGGATGCGGCAGGCTCCCTGCCGGACAACTTCATCCGCAGCCTGCTCGTCGACGACCGCGGTCAGCTTTGGGTGGGCACCAATTCGGGCGGACTAAGCCAATACGACCCGCAGACCGACGGATTTGTCAGTTTTCCGGTCGGTGCCAACGGTACCAGCGACGGCACCATATCGGTGCTCATCTCCGATCGCCGGGGTGGTCTGTGGATTGGTACCGGGCACGGCATCGACCACCTGGATGGCGCCACGGGGCGCATCGATCCACCGGATGCCAATCTGCCCCGAGACACGATCACGGCCTTGCTGCTCGACCACGCGGGCACGCTGTGGGCCGGAACACGCAAGGGGCTGCTGCGCCGCGCGCGCGTTGACAGCCACTTCCTGCCATACCCCCTGCCTGCGCCCGAAGGCCCTGCGCCTATCATCAGGGCCTTGCACGAGGACAAGGCCGGACGCATTTGGATAGGCATCGAGTTGAATGGTGCGTTGATCCTCGAGCCCGGCACCGACACGCTGCGCCGCCTGCTCGAGGCACCGGGATCCGGCAGGCCACTGATCGACAACATCTCGGCAATCTCTGAGGTTGACAAATCAGAGGTCTGGCTCGGGACAGCCGAAAGCGGGATCGTGCGCGTCGACACGACGAGCTGGAAGATAGTGCGCGAACAGCGTGACCTAACGCGTTCCAGGAGTCTGCCGAGCAACCAGATCGATTCGCTGTTTCTCGACCGCGGCGGCATGATGTGGGTGGGCACCCGTACAGCGCTGAGCAATGTCAATCCGCGCCAGCACCTGATCCAGACCTTCTACGGGGGCAGCGCTCCGGGCTTACTCATCCGGGCTGACGCTGTCAGCTCAATGCTGGCCCTGCCGGATGGCCGGGTCTGGCTGGCGCTGGTTGGCGGGGGCGTCGAAATCGTCGATCCGGTCGCCGGCCCTGTCGGGATGATCCGCTCCGCGCCGGATCATCCCGACAGGGCCCTTCCCAATGCCCAGGTGATTGCCATGGCGCGCTGGGAGGACGGGAGCATCTTCCTGGGCACGGCCGCTGGCCTGTACCGCGCCGGCCCTGACGGACGCTCACTCGAGCGCCTGCAGGTGCCCACGCAGAGCAAGATCCTCAATGTGCGTGCATTGCTGGTGGCCGACGGACACCTATGGCTCGGCGGCCTCGATGGCCTCTCCGAGCTCGACGTCCTGCCCGGGGGTGCGCTCGGTTTGCAGCGCCGATGGGACAAGGAACTCGGGGATCCGCGAGTGCGCACCGTGGTCAAGGGCCGGGACGCAGGCATCTGGATCGGCACGGCGAGCGGCGTTGCGCATGTGGAGCCCGCGACCGGCGAGGTGACGCACCTTACGAACGATCCCAGGAATCCAAGTCTGCTGCCTGGGGGATACGTAAGCTCAATGCTGATCGACCGCAAGGGCCAGCTCTGGGTGGCGACGTTCGGTCGTGGCATCCAGGTCGAGCAGTCGCACGATGCGGGCGGCCGTCCGATTTTCCGGCGACTCACGCAAAGCGACGGGTTGCCGCAAAACAGCGTCGACGCCCTGCTGCAGGACTTCGACGGCAACATCTGGGCCAGCACCGACGGCGGATTGGCGCGCATCGAGCTCGGCAGCCTTGCAATCCGCGCGTTTCGAACCGAACAGGGCGTGGGCATTGACGGATTCTTCACCGGTGATGCGGCTACTACGCCAGCCGGCGACCTCCTGTTCGGGGGTCTGAACGGCCTAATCGTCGTGCATCCCGAGCGCCTCACCGCGGCAGCTGAGGCGGCGCCCATAGTAGTCACGGATGTGCGCGTTGGCGGCCGAAACCTGGCGCCGTCACAGTCTCTCTTGAGCTCGGGGCTGACAGTCGGATTCCAGGACCGCAGCCTGGCGATCGAGTTTGCCGCCCTGGATTTCACCGATCCGGAACTGCAGCGCTACAGTTACCGCTTGCAGGGTTTTGACAAGGATTGGCTGGAGACGCCGACGTCGCGGCGCGTGGCTTCCTACACGAACCTGCCACCGGGCGACTACATTCTGCACCTGCGCAGCGCTGCGGCCGGCAGCGGATGGTCGACGCCGCTCGACGTTGCGGTGCATGTGCAACCGGCCTGGTACGAGTATGGCGTGGCGCGCGCGCTGGCGGCGATCATAGTGTTATTGCTGATCGTCGGTTTCGTGCAAATGCGCACGACGCTGTTGCGCCGTCGCCAGAGGGAACTCGAAAGCATCGTCGCGGAGCGCACTGCGCAATTGCAACGCAATCAGGAAAATCTGAAAAGCATGGCGTATCTCGACGTTCTCACGGGACTGCCGAATCGCCGTGCGTTCAACGACGATCTGCGCCGGTTTATTGCTGAATGCGAGCGTGGTCAGGGCGACTTTGCACTGCTGCTCATCGACCTGGACGGCTTTAAGGCTATCAATGACACCGTCGGGCACGGTGCCGGTGACGCAGTACTCGTGGAGGTCGCCGGGCGTCTGCGCACGCTGATCCGCGAGACCGATCTGGCGGCGCGGCTGGGCGGTGACGAGTTTTGCGTGATCCTTGCGCAACCACGCGACACGGCCGCTGTAGATTCGGCCTGCGCCCGAATTATCAAGAAGCTGAACGAACCCATGGTCTTGGCCGACCGTGTCGTCGTCATCGGCGCGAGCATCGGCGTTGCCAAGGTCCCCGGCGAGCGCACCACCACGCCCGACGAACTCCACAAGGCGGCCGATATGGCGCTGTATGAAGCCAAGCGGGCCGGCCGCAACACCTGGCGCTGGCACAACAGCTCGGTCGCGTCCACGGCGACGACCTCATCGTGGAAGCGATTAGCGACTAAACGAGCAAGTTGAGCAAAGGCATGGATCGCGCGAGCGACCTTCACACCAACCGAGTCCTTATGCCCTTTCGGGCACATGGGTGACCCATTGCATGTCGGGTAATCCCGGGACGTGGTCTCTGGGGTACAAATGGGAACATCGCTTGCGAGTCTGGAGAAATTGGCCCATATTTTTTTGAAGCTATTGGCAGCAGTTAAGGGCTCGCTGCAAACGACCGGAGTCAATAGCTGATCGATGGTGTCTCCCAACTGAGGCCCGAGGCTCCGCCGCACGACACCGCTTGCAGGGAGCTTCGGAAGACCAGGCGCTGGGATGGCCCACTCGTGATCTTCAGGCAATGCAGCCTGTGAGACGACCCTGGAAAATTACAATATGGGCATGCGAAAGCTCCCACGTCAGATCGCGAACTTTTGCCATGCGCAGGCCGGCAAGGACTGAATATAGGGCAGGGACGCGCAGATGACCTGGCAATTCTGCCACCAGCTTTTCGCATTGTTCAGCCGGCCGTGGAAACTCAGGCAGCGCTGCATGCAACCCGCACAGCAGCGCGGTCCACGCATTACTCTGCTCGATCGCCGATCGATATAGCGACTTGAACTTGCGAGTGTGACGCACCGCTCAATTAGGGAGTATGTCGCGCTGTCTTCGTGCGCTCTCGTACATACGCTGCGCGTGAAGCGTGTTGGACTCTTCGGCACAGGGAAATTAACGCGCGGAAGAGGCCTCTATGTCTCAACGAATACTTCTGATCCAGGACGATGTTGCGAATGCCAAGGCCATTTTAGAAGCGCTGAGTAACTCCAGCGATGAGCGTTTTAAAGTCGAATGGGTCCGACGTTGCTCCGAGGGCCTCGAACGACTTGTCGGCATCGCGGCGATATTGGTCGACCTCTTCCTGCCCGACAGCCGCGGAATAGAGACATTCGATCGCCTCTCTCGGGCGGCGCCCAAGATTCCAATCTTGGTCCTGATTAACCCGCAAGACGAACAGACCGCCAAGCTGGCGGTGCAGTGTGGAGCGCAGGATTATCTCCTTAAGGACCGTCTCGACGCCTACCTATTGCCCAAGGCCCTGGGGAGCATGATCGAGCGCGCCGCAATTGCCGAGGCGTTGTTCGAAGAAAAGGAGCGCGCAGAGGTCACGCTTAACTCGATCGGGGACGCGGTCGTAAGCACAGACGTTTCAGGTCAAGTCACCTATCTCAATGTAATCGCCGAGAGGCTGACAGGCTGGTCTAATGATGAGGCGGTAGGCCATCCGCTTGAGGACGTTTTCCGAATCGTCGATGCCACGACGCGCGAAACCGCGCCAAATCCCATGGTGCTGGCGATTCGGGAGAATAAAACTGTAGCCCTTGCTCCGAACTGCGTCCTGATTCGGCGCGACGGCGTAGAAGCCGCTATCGAAGATTCCGCCGCACCCATCCACGATCGTCGAGGAGCGGCGTCGGGCGCTGTCATGGTATTTCACGACGTCAGTGTGGCGCGCGCGATGACGCTCAAGATGTCTTATCTGGCACAACATGACAGCCTCACCGATTTACCCAATCGTGTGCTGTTGAATGACCGACTAAACGAAGCAATAGCCCTGTCCAGCCGTCACCGACGGAACCTGGCGGTGCTATTTCTGGATCTTGATCGCTTCAAGCACATCAACGATTCATTGGGCCACGTCGTGGGCGATCGTTTGCTGCAATCCGTGGGGCGGCGATTATTCACATGCGTGCGCAGCTCGGACACCATCAGTCGCCAAGGGGGCGATGAATTCGTGATCCTACTCTGGGAAGTGAGGCACGCGCAGGATGCAGCCATAACGGCGGAGAAAATGCTCCAGGCGCTGCGTGAGCCCCACCACATCGACGGGCATGTACTGCATGTCACTGGGAGCATCGGCATTGTCACCTATCCAGGTGACGGGACGGATGCAGAGACGTTGATGAAGAAGGCGGATTTTGCGATGTACTACGCCAAGGACACGGGGCGCGATAGATACCAATTCTTCAAATCGGAGATGAACGCACAAGCCGTCGAACGCCAGTGGCTTGAGGACAGCTTGCGCCACGCGATCGAGCGGCAGGAGTTGGTATTGCATTACCAGCCAAAGATTAACCTGGCGACCGGCGGAATCATCGGCGTCGAGGCGCTGATCCGGTGGCACCACCCGCAGCGCGGGCTTGTTCCCCCGGGCGAATTCATCGCGATCGCGGAGCAATGCGGTCTCATCGTACCGATCGGCCGGTGGGTGCTGCATGAAGCTTGCCGCCAAGCGCGCGCTTGGCAGGCTGCGGGTCTGCCGCCGATGAGCATCGCGATCAACATCTCCTCGGTGGAATTACGCGCCCCTGGTTTTGTATCAGGCGTACGCGCAACTCTTGAAGAGACGGGCCTGGATCCGCGCTGTCTGGAACTCGAACTGACCGAAACGGCTCTGTTGGAGGATTCGAGATCTGTTGCGGACGTGCTTAGGGAATTAAAAGATATCGGCGTGCTGCTTGCGCTGGACGACTTCGGCACCGGTTATTCGAGCTTGAGCCATCTGAGACGATTTCCGATCGACGCTGTAAAGATCGATCAGTCTTTCGTGCGCGACCTTACTACGGATGAGGATGATGCCGGTATCGTCGCTGCCGTGATCGGTCTGGGGAAAAGTCTACATATGCGGGTCGTCGCCGAAGGTGTGGAAACACGAGAACAACTTGAAATTCTGCAGGAGCAGGGGTGTCCGCAGGGTCAAGGGTATTATTTCAGCCGGCCTGTGCCGGCCGTGGAATTCGGCCAATTATGGACACGCGGTGTAGCTGAAATGGCCATCGCCTGATCATTCGCACTGCAGGAAGGCCGCAGAAACCCGCGGGAGATCTCTGATAGTGATGCGGCATTTGTCAAACGCCCTCATGCTGATTGCGGATCGCAACCCGGACGTATTGCGGGTGCTGCGCAGGATCGCAGATCAGCTCGGCCGTGGTCACATCGAGGCGGATTCGGCGCGAAAACCTCAACGACGTCTTGGCGGCGCCCCGCCGCACGATTGCTGCCATCATGGCCATTAGAGCCAAACTGTCCAATGCGACTGTGATGACTGAATCCAGGGAGTTGGTCGCCCAGAGCGAGGCTTTACTTCTAAGGCACACTGGCCTCGTGAGGCACATCGCTTAGCACCTGTTCCGACGGCGAAACTACGTCGATGTCGGCGAACTTATCGAAGCCGGTATGGTCGGATTACCTGAGGCCATGCGTGCGCGCGCGCGATACCGCTGGATCCTTCGAGTCCTTCGCGAGTATTCGCCTCCGTGAGGCGATGCTCGAATTTGTGCGGACGTCAGACTGGAGTGCCCGAACGCCCAAATCTTCTCGAGCAGTGCGCGCTCGTTATTCTTTGGACTGTTCACCTTTGAGCTGATCGGCCACGCGACTATCGAGTCGGCCGGATACGGCTGCAGCGCTGCGCGCGCGTCATCTGCTGAGCCCGCAAGCCACGCGCCGATATCCTCGCTGTGCAGGATCGCCGGCATGCGCTGCTTGGCGTTGTGAATCTCGGCAGGCGCACTGCGCATCAAGTATTTCATAAGGATTTTGATGTAAGCGCTAGTTCGACCTCGCGCCGGCACCACTCGCGGCTTTGCGACTAACCGGTAAATTGGGTGACGGGGTTTGCGCGGTTGGCAGTAGCAGATTCGAGAGGAGATTTACGGCTGGCGCGTCTGTCAGGCCAACGCACTTGCGCTGCATCGCGCATCAGCATCTGGGCGAACGTCTCGGCGGCCGCGGGCTGGCTGAAATAATACCCTTGACCCTGCGGACACCCCTGCTCCCGCAGGATTTCAAGCTGTTCGTGTGTTTCCACACCTTCGGCGACGACCCGCATATGCAGACTTTTTCCCATGCTGACGACGGCGCTGACGATACTGGCATCGTCAGCATCGGTCGTCAGATCGCTCACGAACGAGCGGTCAATTTTCAAGATGTCGATTGGAAGGCGCTTCAAATAGTTCAAGCTGGAATAACCGGTACCGAAGTCGTCCAGTGCGAGCTGCACACCCATGTCTTTGAGGAACCCCAGCACGACTTCGGTGGACTTCAAATCCTGCATCAGAATCGATTCGTTCAGCTCGAGTTCGAGACACTGCGGTGCCAGGCCCGTGTCCGTCAGGATCGCACGCAGGCCTGAAACCATATCTTTGGCCCGCAATTCCCGCGCGGAGATATTAATCGCGATGGATATAGCCGGCAGGCCTGCGTCCTGCCAGGCTTGGGCTTGACGACAGGCTTCATGCAGCACCCACCGCCCGATCGACACAATGAAGCCGCACTCTTCAGCAACCGGGATGAATTGTGCAGCAGGCACGAGTCCGCGCTCCGAGTGATGCCAGCGGATAAGCGCCTCGACGCCGACTATTCTGCCCGTCCTCAGGTTCATTTTTGGCTGGTAATGCAATACAAATTCGTGTCGATCTATGGCGTCACGGAGGCCGTATTCGAGGGCCTGTCGCTCAATCGCGCGCACGTTCAACTCGGGCTTGAAGAACTGATAGTTATCGCGTCCATTTTCCTTGGAGTGGTACATCGCCAGATCCGCGTGGCTCATTAACGCATCCGCCTCCGTTCCGTCATCTGGGTAGGTGACGATACCGATGCTCCCAGTGACATGAAGATTGTGCTCGCCGATGCGGTGCGGCGAGCGCAGCGTGAGGAGTATTTTGTCCGCAACGGCGGCTGCATCCTCGGCGTGCGCCACTTCCGTCAGCAGGATCACGAATTCATCACCGCCGTGCCGGCAGACCGTGTCCGAGCCGCGCACGCATGCCTGCAACCGCTGTGCTACCGATTGCAACAAACGGTCGCCTATGGCGTGTCCCAGGGAGTCGTTGATGGGTTTGAAGCCATCCATGTCCACGAATAGCACAGCCAGTTTTTGCCGGTGACGGTGAGCCAGAGCTATCGCCTGGGCTAGTCGGTCCTGAAACATCAATCTGTTGGGTAAGTCGGTGAGGCTGTCGTGTTGGGCCAGATACGACATCTTGAGCGTCATCGCGCGCGCCATAGTCACGTCGTGAAATACCATCACAGCGCCGGTCACCTGTCCGCGGCGGTTGTGGATGGGCGCGGCAGAATCTTCGATGGCGGCCTCAGATCCGTCGCACCGAATCAGCACGCAGTTCGCCGTGAGGCCCACGGTTTTATCTTGCCGCATCGCCAATGCCATCGGATTGAGCGCGGTGGCACGAGAGCTGGAATCGATAATTCGGAGCACTTCCTCGACCGGGCGACCGGCCGCCTCCTCCCGCGTCCAGCCCGTCATGCTTTCGGCGACCGCATTGAGATAGGTCACGCCGCCGGCGAGGTCGATGCTCATGACCGCGTCGCCGATGGAGTTGAGTGTGACTTGCGCGCGCTCCTTTTCGTCGAACAACGCCTCAGCGATCGCCGCGCGCTCGAGCATGCTGCGTAGCGTCTTCGGTAATAGGTAACTGTCCAGACGGTCCTTCAGGAGATAATCCTGGGCTCCATGCTGCACCGCCAGCTTGGCGATATCCTCATCCTGCGAGCTACTTAGGACCAGGATGGGAATTTGGGGTGCTGCGCGAAAGAGCTGATCGAAAGTCGCAACTCCGTGGCTGTCAGGCAACGAGAGGTCGAGCAGGACGGCGGCTATGCTGTCCGCTCTAAGTGTTCCTTCATGCCCATCTTCAATCAGACGCTCAAGACCCTCAGAGCAGCGTCTCACCCACTCGACATGGAAGGATCCATCGTTTGAGTTGATCAGGGCTTCCCGAATGGCCTTGGCATCTGAGGGATCGTCCTGGATAAGAAGAATGCTTTGAGCCATAGAACTCCCTTAGGCCTTTAGACTCCCAAGCTGCAGTCAACAGGAGTTCCGCATGCCGGTCTGTACGGGAACCAACATAGAGCGGGCGTCCCGTAATCGGGACGATATTTGCCTTAGGGCTCGCGGCTGATCACCGTCGAATGCTCCACGCCGGCAACAGCGTGCCGTCGGCGGTGATTAAAGTGCTTTCGCCACCTTATGTACGCTGACGCACGGAGGTTTGGGCGCTGGCCGGGGATACTCCCGGTCTTCCGATGGATCGCGGGCATGAGCCGGCGATCCACCTTCACCACGAGAAACTCAAATGAATGTTTCATGGCAACGACTTACCGACCGGCGACTGCGTATGGCAGTCGGCCTCACGAGTGTACTGCTCGCGGCCGCCTGTGCATCGACGCCACCGGCTCCCACAGCAAGCCTTGCGGCCGCGCGCTCCGCGATCAGCCACGCGGAGCAGGCCGATGCCGGTCGCTACGCTGGACCTGAACTGAGCGAGGCACGCGAGAAACTCGCGGCCGCCAATAGCGACGTGGAGCAGAAGATGATGCCTGCCGCGCAGCGCTTGGCGGAAGAGTCGCGCGTCAGCGCGCAGCTCGCCTTCGCCAAGACTGAGCAGGTAAAAGCCGTTGCGGTCAATGACGAGATGAAGCGCAGCAACAACACTTTGATGGAAGAGATGCAGCGCAAGTCGGGAGACCAGCAATGAACACATCAGCCCACAACGTCTCCATTCAAGGCAAGACGCTCATCGCGGCAGCCTTGGCCTCGCTGCTGCTGGCGGCCTGCGCGGCTACCCCGGTCAAGCCGGCCGGGGCTGAGGCCGCGCGCGCCAGACTGACCCAGCTGCAATCCAATCCGGATCTGGCGACGCGTGCTCCAGTCGCGATGAAGGACGCTGAGCTCGCCGTGCGCGTTGCCGAGCAACCGCAGACGGATGCGGAGATTGCCAATTACAACGTTTACATGGCGGATCGTAAGGTCGATATTGCCGTGGCGCAGGCCGAGACGGCGTTGGCCGAGGACCAGCGAGTGGGCCTTGCCCAGCAGCGCGACAAGGCCCGTCTGGATGCACGTACCCGCGAGGCGGACGTCGCGACGAGCAAGCTTGCGAGCGCCCGCGTCGAGATTGCGGATCAAAAGAGCCAAGCCGAGACGACCCGCCTGGCCGCCGCAGACGCTGCGCAACAGGCCGCGCTACAGTCCGCGCAACAGTCGGCGCAACAGTCCGCGGAGCTGCAGCGACAGGCCGCGCTGCAGTCCGCGGAGCTGCAGCGACAGCTCGATGAGCTGCACGCCAAGGCCACGGATCGCGGTATGGTGCTGACGCTCGGCGACGTGTTGTTTTCCAGCGGCAGGGCCGACTTGAAGGTCGGCGCGACCAACAATCTGAACAGACTGGTGGCCTTCCTCAACAACTACCCGGACCGTACCGTCGTGATCGAAGGCTATACCGACAATATCGGTGGCGATGATTACAACCTGGGTTTGTCGCAGCGTCGTGCCGACTCGGTGAAGTCCTATCTGACCGGACAGGGCATCGCTTCGATGCGGCTGACGTCGACGGGCAAAGGCCTGAGCAATCCGATCGCCGGCAACGACTCCGCGTCAGGACGGCAACAGAACCGTCGCGTCGAGGTGATCATCGACAATCCGCCGGCCGCGCTGCGTTAGCCGCCGCCGACCTAAGGGCTCGCTCGCGTACCGACTGCTCCATGGGAATGGGGCAGTCGGCCGGCCTAGATGGAGAAAATCATGCGCAAGAATTCGATTGAAGCGGGCTGGCAGCGCTTCCTTGACAGGCTGAAGGAGCTGTGGGGTAAGCTGCGTGGCGGCGATCTCCCACAGACGACGGTCAATACGGCACTCAGCCATGATCGCCGATAGACCATTGGGTGCCAACCGGCCTCGGCGTGCGCAATAGCGAGACCGATGCCGGCGCCGCCGCTGCGATTGAGGATTTAAGGCCGTCAATTCTGGATCGCATCCGGCGTGCAGCGAACGTTTCCGGCTGGGACTCCGCGGAGCTGATCCGCGCTGAACTGTTCAGCGCCGAGCGTCTCGAGCAGCACGCCGAGAGCCTTGCAGCCGCACAATCTGTCAGCAGCCGAACGCTCGGCGCTCGTGCGCTGGCGCCGCGCCTGCGCGACAACAGTCGGGTTCTGCTCGCGACTCATCGCGCCATCGCCAAGGCGATTGCCGAAGGCCGCGCCATCACTCCGGCCGCTGAGTGGCTGGTCGATAACTACTACATCGTCGAAGAGCAGATACGGCAGATCGGTGAGGATTTGCCGCCCGGCTATTATCGGCAGCTGCCCAAGCTCGCCGACGGTCCGCTGGCTGGCTATCCACGCGTGTTCGGAATCGCCTGGGCGTTCGTCGCCCATACCGACAGCCGCTTTGACGCGCCGCTGCTGTGCCGGTTCGTGCGCGCCTACCAGCGCGTGCAGCCGCTGGAGATCGGCGAGCTGTGGGCCGTCGCCATCACGCTGCGGATCGTGCTGGTGGAGAACCTGCGACGTGCGGCGGAGCGGATCGCGCACAGGCGAGCGGCTCGCCAGCAGGCCGACGGGCTGGCCGACCGGCTCCTCGGCCTCAATGTGCCCGCGGTCGAGCCGCTGTCGGCGGTCCTGCGGGATTGGGACCGCGTGCCCCTGTCGACCACCTTCGCGGTCCAGCTTCTGCACCGGCTGCGCGATCAGGACCCAAGAATCACGCCGGCCATCACCTGGTTGGAAGGGCGACTGTCAGCACTGGGCACGACGGCCGATGCGATCGTGCGCGATGAGCATCAGCGGCAGGCGGGATCCAATGTGACCGTGCGCAACGTGATTACGAGCATGCGCTCGATTTCCGCCATCGACTGGGCGGACATGTTCGAAAGCGTCAGCCTGGTCGACGCGGCTCTCAGAGCGGGCACCGACTTCGCGCAGATGGACTTCCCGACGCGTGACCGGTATCGCCGGGCAATCGAAGAGCTCGCGCGCGGTTCGAAACATAGCGAGCCCGAAATTGCGCAACGTGCGGTGTTGACCGCCAACCGCGGCACCTGTGCGCGCGAGCGCGACCCGGGCTATCCGCTGTTCGCGGGCGGCCGCGCGGCCTTCGAGGCCGCGCTCGGCTACCGGCCCCCGCTGCGCACCTGGATCGGCCGCATTGGCGTCTGGGCGGGCATTCGAGGCTATATCGCGGGCGTCACCGTGCTCGCCGCCGTCATCCTGGCATTGCCACTGCTGGCGCTGGCGCATGCCGGGAATCCCGACGGGTCCCTGCTGCTGCTCGCGATTCTTGGCATCGCGCCGGCGTTCGATGCGGCCATGGCGCTGGTGAACAACATCGTCACGAGCCGCTTTGGTGCCAAGATCCTGCCCGCGCTCGAACTGCGCGACGGCATACCAGAACAGCTGCGCACGCTGGTAGTCGTGCCGACGCTGCTGACGACGCCGGAGACGCTCACGGAACATCTCGAGCGCCTCGAGACCCATCATCTGGCGAGTCTCGACGGTGACCTCTGCTTCGCATTGCTGTCGGATTGGACCGATGCCGCCGAGGAGAGTCTCCCGGGTGACGCTGCGCTGCTGGATGCGGCGGTCGAAGGCATCGCGCGTCTGAACCGTCGCTACGGACCGACCGCGGCGGGCGAACGTTTCCTGCTGTTCCATCGCCGCCGCCTCTGGAATGCCATCGATGGGCAGTGGATGGGGTGGGAGCGCAAGCGCGGCAAGCTGCACGAATTGAATCGCCTGCTGCGCGGGGCGACCGATACCAGCTTTGTGGCGAGCGCCGGACGGCCGCCGAGCTTTCCCATCGGCGTGCGTTACATCATCACGCTCGATGCCGACACCAGGCTGCCGAGAGATGCCGTTCGCCGGCTCGTCGGGAAAATGGCGCACCCGCTCAATCACCCGCGATTCGATGCCGACCGCGGACGTGTGGTGGAGGGATACGCGGTATTGCAACCGCGAGTCGCACCGTCATTACCGGTGGGCCGCGAAGGCTCGGTGTTTCAGCGGCTGTTCTCAGGCGCGGGAGGCATCGACCCGTATTCCTCCGCGGTCTCCGACGTGTACCAGGACCTGTGCGGCGAGGGCTCCTACGTCGGCAAGGGCATCTATGACATTGATGCCTTCGACGCGGCACTGGCGGGCCGCATCCCCGAGAGCGCACTGCTCAGCCACGATCTATTGGAAGGGGTGCTGGCCCGGGCGGGTCTGGTCTCGGACGTCGAGGTCGTCGAGGAATATCCATCGCGCTACGACGTCGCCGCAGCGCGTGCGCATCGTTGGGCGCGAGGCGATTGGCAGTTGCTGCCGTGGCTGTTCGGTCGCGGCGACGCCCGAGAGGATCGCCAGCGCAGTGGCATTCCGCTGATCGGCCGGTGGAAGGTGCTCGACAATCTGCGCCGGACCCTGGTGGCCCCTGCCAGCGTGCTCGCTCTGATCGTCGGTTGGACCCTGCCGCTGCATTCCGCCGCGATCTGGACGGGGTTTATCGTCGCCACGCTGGCCATTCCGGCGCTGCCGCCGGTGCTGAGCGGGATCGTTCCGAGACGCAGCGGCATATCCAAGCGTGCGCATGTGCGCTCGCTGGTCGTGGACCTGCGTCGCGCACTGTCACAACTGGCTCTGCAGGCGGTGTTCCTCGCACATCAGGCATGGCTGATGTGTGATGCGATCATGCGGACGCTGTGTCGGCTGTACTTGACCCATCGGCGTCTGCTCGAATGGGTCACGGCAGCCCAGGCACAGATCAGCCCGCGACTCGGCTTACTCGGGTTCTATGGGCGGATGGCCGGCGCGGTCGCGATCGGCGTCGCCGTCATCGTGCTCGCCTGTACCGGCGCTGCGAGAGCCGCGGTGGCAGTGCCGTTCGCGCTGTTGTGGGTTCTCTCGCCCGTCATGGCGCGTTGGGTGAGCCGCTCGCCACGGGAGGCAAGTCGTCTATCCGTGAGCGCGGCGGATGCTCTCGCGTTGCGGCTGATCGCGCGGCGCGCGTGGCGCTATTTCGACACTTTCGTCACCGCCGCAGATCACCTGCTGCCCCCGGACAACTTCCAGGAGGATCCACGCCCGGTTCTCGCCCATCGCACCTCCCCGACCAATCTCGGCTTGTACCTGCTCTCGATCCTCAATGCGCAGGACTTCGGCTGGATCGGGGTCCTGGACATGATCGAGCGCCTGGAGGGCACGCTTGCGCAGATGGAAGGGCTCGAGCATTTCAAAGGTCATCTCTACAACTGGTACGACACCCTGGACTTGCGTCCGCTCGACCCGAAGTACATTTCCTCGGTCGATAGCGGAAATCTGGCGGCCCACCTGATTGCTCTGGCCAACGGCTGCAGCCAGATGACCGTCCAGCAGGTCGCGGGTGCGGGGCTGTTTGCCGGGCTTGAAGACGCGCTCACGCTCGCCCGCCAATCCTTATCGGAGCTGGGGGACGATGGCGCCGCGCAAACGACCAGGCAGTCGCAACTAGAGCGCGCGCTCGAGGCCATCGCCGCGTCGCTGCGCGCAGTGCCGGCAACGCCGGTGCAGCTCGCCGCGAGCCTGGGGGCGCTTGCACCGCTCAGCGCCAGCACAGCCGCCGATGCCGCAGCTTTCGCACTGGAGCGGGCGGACGCCGCGAGCGCCGAAATGGCAGACTGGGCCGAGGCCCTGCACCGATCGATCGAGAGCCACCGGCGCGATCTGTCGGGGCACCGGGGAGGAAATCCCGGGACTGTTGAACAGCGCCTGCTCGCCATTGCGCACCAGTGCCGGAGCATGGCGCGCGCGATGCGCTTCGACTTTCTATTCGATCCGGAGCGCCAGCTGCTCTCTATCGGCTATCGTGTCGCTGAGGGCAGTCTCGACCCGAGTTGCTACGATTTGCTGGCTTCCGAAGCTCGCCTGGCGAGCTTCGTCGCCATCGCGAACGGCGACCTGCCCGCACGCCACTGGTTTCGGCTCGGACGTGCCGTGACGCCGATTCACTGCGGCGCCGCCCTCGTCTCCTGGTCGGGATCGATGTTCGAGTACCTGATGCCCTCACTGGTCATGCGCGCGCCGGCCGGAAGCCTGCTCGAGCAGACGAGCGAACTGATTGTGTGGCGCCAGCAAACCTACGGTCATGAGCTGCGGATACCGTGGGGCATTTCCGAGTCGGCCTATAACGCGCGTGATCTGGACCTCACGTATCAGTACTCGAGCTTCGGAGTGCCTGGCTTGGGTCTGAAACGTGGCCTGGGCGAGAGTATGGTGGTCGCGCCCTACGCAACCGCGCTCGCGGCGATGGTTGAACCAAGGGCGGCCGCACTCAATTTCGCTCGTCTGGCCAGCACGGGTGCCCTGGGCCGATACGGTTTCTATGAAGCGCTGGACTACACCCCGCGTCGCCTGCCCGCAGGCCGGACCGTTGCGATCGTACGCGCGTACATGGCGCACCATCAGGGTATGACGATCGTCGCCCTCGCCAACACGCTGCTGCACGGCGTGATGCGAGCCCGCTTCCATAGCGAACCGCGAGTGCAGGCAACCGAGCTGTTGCTGCAGGAACGAACCCCACGCGATGTGGCTGTGGCCTATGTAAGAGCCGAAGAGACCCGAACCGCCGCGACTCGCGACGAGCTGATCCCGATGACATCGCGCAGCTTTGATTCGCCGCACGATGCCACGCCGCGCACGCGGCTATTGTCCAATGGACGCTATGCCGTGATGCTCACAGGAGCGGGCTCGGGATACAGCCGCTGGCGGGACCTCGCCGTGACGCGCTGGCGGGAGGACGTTACCTGCGACGCCTGGGGCTCCTACATCTTTCTGCGCGATATGGACAGCGGCCACCTGTGGTCGGCGGGCTACCAACCGACCTGCATCGAGCCGAGCGATTATGAAGTCACGTTCAACGAGGATCACGTCCGGTTCGTGCGGCGAGATGGCGATATCACGACGACACTGGAGGTGTACGTTTCGGCCGAGAGCGATGCCGAGGTTCGTCGCGTTTCCATCTCCAATAGCGGCAGTCTGGTGCGACAGATCGAGCTGACATCCTACGCTGAGCTCGTGCTGGCACCCCCCGAGGCCGACAGCGCACACCCGGCTTTTTCCAAGTTGTTCGTGCAAACCGAATTCGTCGCCGATCTCGGCGCCATTCTGGCGAGCCGGCGGCAACGCTCACCCTTGGAACCCGAAGTCTGGGCGGCCCATCTGGCGGTCGTCGAAGGCGAATCCGTCGGTGAGCTGCAGCTCGAGACCGACCGCGCGCGCTTTCTGGGACGTGCGCGCGAGCTTCGCGCCGCCGTCGCGGTCACCGAAGACCAGCCGCTTTCCGGCACCGTCGGCACCGTGCTCGATCCGATCTTCAGTCTGCGCCGCCGCGTGCAGCTTGCCCCAGGCGCGACGGCACGTATGGCCTTCTGGACACTGGTCGCGTCATCGCGCGGTGAGGTCCTCGATCTGGCCGACAAGCATCACGACGCGGCGGCCTTTCACCGGGCAACGACGCTGGCGTGGACGCAAGCACAGGTGCAGCTGCACCACCTCGGGGTGAGTGCCGATGAGGCAAACCTGTTCCAGCTGCTCGCTGGGTACATTCTCTACAGCGATCGGACCCTGCGGCCGTCGTCCGAGGCGCTGCGTCGCGCTAGCGGGGGACCAGCGGCGCTCTGGGCGCATGGCATCTCCGGTGATCTGCCGATCGTCGTGGTGCGCATCGATGATACCGACGACCTCGACTTCGTCCGCCAGCTGCTGCGCGCGTTCGAGTACTGGCGCTTGAAGCAGCTGACCGTCGATCTGGTGATCCTGAACGAAAGAGCGCCGTCCTACACGCAGGATCTGCAGGCAGCGCTGGAAGTGCTGATCCGTACCCGCCTGTCACGAGCTCGAATCCCTGGTGCGGCCGCGCAGGGCGACGTGTTCGTGCTGCGTGCCGACATCATTTCGAGCGATACCCGCGGGATGCTCCTGACCGCGGCGCGTGCGGTGCTGCTCAGCCGCCGCGGCAGCCTGATCGAGCAGCTCGAACAGCTCGACAAAACCACACTACGCCTTGCGGCACCGCTCGGCGGCGCGCGGGTGCGTGCGGCGCCCGAAGCGCCACCGGTCATGCCGTCGCTCGAATTCTTCAACGGCTTTGGCGGCTTCGCCGACGATGGCCGCGAGTACGTCACGATCCTGCGGGATGGACAATGCACGCCCGCGCCCTGGATCAACGTCATTGCCAATCCCGAATTCGGCTTCCAGGTGTCGGCCGAGGGCGCCGGCTACACCTGGGCGCGCAATAGTCGCGACCACCAGCTCACGCCCTGGTCGAACGACCCCTCCGGGGATCGGGCCGGAGAGGTCATCTATCTGCGCGACGAGGATTCGGGCGAGATCTGGGGGCCGACGGCATCCCCGATCCGTCACCCACGAGCCACCTATGTGGCTCGACATGGGCAGGGATACAGCCTGTTCGAGCACACCGAGCGCGGCATTGCGCTCGAGCTGCTGCAGTTCGTGCCGCTCGAGAGCCCGATCAAGGTGTCGCGACTTAAGATCCGAAACCTTTCCGCACGCACGCGGCAGCTGTCGGTGACGGCCTACGTGGAATGGGTGCTGGGCGCATCACGCAGCGCCTCGGCGCCCTTTATCTCGACCGAAATCGATGTGGTGTCCGGTGCCATGTTCGCACGCAATCTGTGGAGCGGCTCCGGCTCCCCGGTGGCGTTCGTGGACCTCGGCGGGCGGCAAACCTCCTGGACTGGCGATCGCCGCGAGTTCCTCGGTCGCAATGGCACGCTGGTGTGGCCAGCGGCAATGGCCGGGCCAGTCCCGCTGTCCCAGCGAGTGGGCGCGGGCCTCGATCCATGCGGCGCGCTCCGGGCTGCGTACGAACTCACCCCGGGCTCGATCCTCGAGATCGTATGGTTGCTCGGCGAGGCCGCCACAGCGCTCGAGGCGCAGACGCTGATCGCGCGCTGGCGCGCGGCCGATCTGCAGGCGAGTCTGCGCTCGGTGCAGGCACACTGGCACGGGGTGCTCGACGCGGTGGTCGTGAAAACGCCGGACCGGGCGCTCGACCTCATGCTCAACGGCTGGCTGCTCTATCAAACGCTTGCTTGCCGTGTATGGGCGCGCAGCGCGTTCTACCAGGCGAGCGGCGCCTATGGCTTTCGCGATCAGCTACAGGACACCATGGCGCTCGTCGTGGCGCAGCCGGCGCTCACGCGCGCGCATCTGCTGCGCGCCGCCGCCCGACAATTCGTCGAGGGCGACGTGCAGCATTGGTGGCTGCCCCAAAGCGGCCGCGGGGTTCGTTCCCGCGTCTCCGATGACGGTGCCTGGTTGTGCTACTGCGTGGCTCATTATCTTGAAGTGACCGGCGATCTGGCCATTCTCGACGAGAGCGTGCCACTTCTGGATGGCCCGGTGCTGCGCGAGGATGAATCCGAGCGCTTTTTTGAGCCGACGCTGGCTGACGCGAACGCCTCACTGTTCGAGCACTGCGCGCTCGCGCTCGAGCAAAGTCTCGTCGTCGGCTCACACGGTCTGCCCTTGATCGGCACGGGGGACTGGAACGACGGCATGAACCGCGTCGGCGCCGCGGGACGCGGCGAGAGCACCTGGCTCGGATGGTTCCTGCATACCGCGCTGACGAAGTTTGCGCCACTGGCGCAGGCGCGCGGCGAGGGCTCGCGCGCTGCCCGCTGGCGTGCGCACGCCGTCGCCTTGCAGCAGGCGCTGGAACGAGACGGGTGGGACGGCGACTGGTATCGACGCGGCTATTATGATGATGGAGCGCCATTGGGCTCGGCTGCGAGCAGCGAATGCCGCATCGATTCGATCGCCCAGTCGTGGGGCGTGCTCTCAGGCGCGGCAGATCCAGAGCGGGCGCGGCGCGCCATGGCCTCGGTGGATCTGAACCTGGTTCGTCGAGGCGCCGGCCTGGTTTTGCTGTTCACACCGCCATTCGATCACTCGGCGGCGGACCCCGGGTACATCAAGGGGTATCCGCCCGGGATTCGCGAGAACGGCGGTCAGTACACGCATGCCGCCGTCTGGTCGGTCATCGCGTTCGCAATGCAGGGCGATGCGGACAAGGCGGCTGAGCTTTATTCGATCCTGAACCCGATCAACCACGCTCGCACACACGCCGATGCCCTGCGCTATAAGGTCGAGCCGTACGTGGTGGCTGCCGACGTGTACTCCGAGCCGCCGCATGTCGGGCGCGGCGGCTGGACCTGGTACACCGGCTCGGCGGCATGGTTGTACCGAGCCGGGCTCGAATGGCTGCTCGGTTGCCGCGTGCGTGGCGCAAGCCTGCTGCTCGATCCGTGCGTGCCCGGGGACTGGCACGGATTCGAAATTAGCTTTCGCTACGGCGGCACACGCTATGAGATCGCGGTCGAGAACACTGCCGGCGTCAATCGACGGATCACCAGCCTGCAGCTCGATGGCCAGGCGCTGAGCCCACAGCCGGCGCTGGTACCGCTGGTGGATGATGGTGCGACGCACCGGGTACGCGCCGTCCTTCGCTGATTCGACTGTCACGGCGGGCCGCCGAGGCGTCGCCATCCCGGTCCGGTCCTGCCACAGCCGCAAGACTGATCGAAATTTCCGCTTTCACTTTGAGTGATTGGCCCTGGCGATGACACGGCCATGACAAATTGGGCGCCGGCAGCGCTAGCCTGCCGAGCGTGGAGTTACGCGAAATCAACGTCCTGCACTGGCGCGGTGCCCGTGTCGCTGGCGCCGCCGCAGCTCGAGCTTATTCGGGCCTGGACTGGTTTCCGATCGATACCTGCCAGCGGTGCGTGGCGGTAGTCAGCGGTGCCGAGGCCCTGGCGCTTGCGAGGCAGGAATTTCCCGCCGACGGCGGGCTCGAGAGCTTCCAGGGCGCAGACGCTTACGCCTTTCTGCTGCGTTTTGCCGCCGGTCTGGAGAGCAAGCTGGTCGCCGAGACGGAGATTTTCGGCCAGATCAAACAGGCCTGGCGGGAGTTTTCGGAGCGCGACTCGCCGCTGGCGCGGCAGCTCTCGCCCTGGGTGCAGCTGCTGTTTCAGGATGCCAAGGCCGTGCGCGCACAGTATCTGGCCAATCTGGGCAGCGCCTCTTACGGCTCGCAGACGCGCCGGTTATTGGGCGATGAGGCCAACGGCGGCCCGACACTCCTGATTGGCGCCGGTCAGCTGGCGCAATCGGTCGCGCCCTGGCTCACGGGCTCCGAATTGTGGCTCTGGAACCGCACCACGGAACGCGCGCTCGAGCTTGCACGCGAGTTGGCCAAGCGCGATCCTGCGCGCCCGGTCCGCGTCATCGAGGGTGATCGCGAGGCGGAACTTGCGGCCTGGCGAGGCGCGCGCAATGTCATCGTCTGCATTCCGAGCGACGCCTCGAGCGACGCTGCGCGCGGCGCCGCCTGGCGCGAGCGCACCGACCGCCGTGGCCGGGTGATTCATCTGGGCCTGGGCGCGCATGGCGCCGCGCCATGGAATGAGCTGCCGGAGCTCGTCAGCCTCGGAGCTCTGTTCGACATGCTGCAGGCGCAGTCGGAGCTGCGGCGGCGTCAGTTCGAGCGCGCGCGCCGCGCCTGTCTGGAGAAAGCCCTGCTGCGCTCGCTCAGCGCGAACTCCTCGCACCCGCACAGCTGGGAAGACCTCGCCGCCTTCGATAGTCTTTGAGCCATGGCGCCGCGAGCATTGAAGCTCGGCACGCGCCGCTCCGCTCTCGCACGTGCGCAAAGCGCAGCGGTTGCGCGCCAACTCGAACGGCTACACCCGGGTCTCACGGTCGAGCTGGTCGGCATCGAAACCCGCGGCGACCGCATCCTCGATGCGCCGCTATCGACAGTCGAGGGCAAGGAATTCTTTACCGATGAACTCGACGCTGCGCTGCTCTCCGGCCAGGTCGATTTCACCGTGCATTCTTACAAGGATCTGAGCCTCGAGCGCTCCTCGAGCCTGCTGCTCGCCGCGGTGCCGCGGCGCGAGTTGCCGCACGACATCGCGGTGTTTGCCGCCGATGTGCCCGGGCGACTGGCGGCTGGCCAGGAGCTGCTCATCGGCAGCTCCTCGCCGCGTCGCGCAAGTTTTGTGCCCGAATTCCTGCAGCGCGTGCTGCCGCGGCGTGCCGCGGATCGGCGCTCGCTCGGGCGCGTGCGCCTGGTCGATCTGCGCGGCAATGTCGACTCGCGGCTGAGCCGCCTGCGCGAGCCGCGCGGCTCAACGCGGCATCTGGATGGAATCGTGCTCGCATTCGCCGGCCTCGCCCGGCTATGGGCCGATGCCGCAGGACTGGCGCTGCTGCGCGAGCTGCTCTCAGGGTTGCCGCGCATGGTGTTGCCGCTATCGGAGTGCCCCGCCGCGCCGGCGCAGGGCGCGCTGGCTGTCGAGTGCCGCCGCGACGACGCCGAAACCGCGGCACGGCTTCATGCCATCGATCATTGGCCTACACGCGCCGCGGTCGGGGTCGAGCGCGCGCTGCTGGCGCAACGCGGCGGCGGCTGTCATCAGCGCTTCGGCGCGACACAGATCGAGCTGCCGGGCGTCGGCGCGCTGCTGTACCTGCGGGACGGCGGCGAGTCGGGCGCGCGGCTCGAGGTCGGTGCGCCGCAACCGCGATGGACGCCCGAGACACCGCTCAACCCGCCCCACGAGGCGATTAAAGCCTGGGACGGCAGCCGGGCCGAGCGCCCGGGCGTCGAACCGATCGAGGCTGGCGTCGCGCGCAGCGCTGAACGCCTCAGGAATGTCACGGCCCTGTTCGTCACCCATCGCCGGGCTCTGCCCGAGGGCGATTCCACACAAATCAACTCCGCCGCTCATGTCTGGGTCCCCGGCATCGATACCTGGCAAGCCCTGGCCGACCGCGGCGTGTGGGTGGAGGGCTGCGGCGAGGGCCTGGGCTTTGCCGCACTCGAGCCGATGCTGGCCGAGCCGCTGTTGCAGTTGCCACCGCGCGATCAGTGGACGGTGCTCACGCATGCCGAAGCTGCCGCCGGCTGGCCCGCCGGCGATGTGATCGCGACCTACCGCCATGGGGAACGCGCGGCGGCGGGCGACGCGGCCGGCGCTCCGCCGGCTGATGCGACGCACGTGTACTGGTTCAGCAGTGCGCAGTTTGAACGTTGGCGCGGCTTCGTCGGGCCCGGCGCGCAGCACGCCTGCGGTCCGGGCAAGACCTACGAACACTTGCGCCGCGCCGGGGTGCAAAATCTGCGCGTGTTCCCGCAACCGGCGCACTGGCGCCAATGGCTGGGCGTGTGAGTCGCAGCGCAGGACAGGGCGGCTTGAGCATCGCGCCGATGCGGCGCACGGCGCTGATCGCGAGCGCGACGCTGCTGTGGCTGGCGCTGCAGCTGATACTCGTGGTGTGGTGGGCGACGGTGATCGAGCGCCAGGCCCGGCGCATCGCCGCGCTCGAAGCCGTCAGCGGCGCGGGCCACGATCTCAGCGCCGCGCAGTGGTCGCGTACGCGGCTGATGCTGATCGGTGAGTCGAGCACCTTTCTGGCGTTGTTGCTGGCGATATCGCTGCTGCTGGCGTGGCTCTATTGGCGTGAACAGCGGCGGGCGCGCAGCATGCAGGCGTTCTTCGCCGCGGTGACCCACGAGCTGCGCACGCCGCTGACCAGCATACGGCTGCAGGCGGAAGTGATAGCAGAGGGCGACCAGCGCGCGGTGCTGGCGCGACGGCTGCTCGAGGATTCGCACCGCCTGGAATCACAGATCGAAAAGACGCTCGAGCTGGCGCGCATCGAGGGCGGCGGTTCTCTGTCCGAACAGGAGGTCCCGTTGCACCCTTGGCTCGACCATTCGATCCGGGACATCGCCGGCGCGCATGGCGAGCGGCTGGATTTACGCGCGTACCTCGACGCGAACTTGCCGCCGGTGCAGGCCGACGCCGCGGCGCTGCAGTTGATTCTGCGCAACCTGGTCGAGAATTCCGTGCGCCATTCCCGGGTAAGTCCCGTCAGTGTGCGAGTCACCGCCTCAAGGCAGGGGCGGTTCGTGGTGCTCGAATATCAGGATAATGGCCGGGGTGTTCCGGCCGGTACCGGCCGCCTCGGACGCTTATTTGGCCGCGGCGCCGCTTCCCCCGGCGCGGGCGTCGGACTGTATCTGGTGCGTCGGCTGATGCAGCGCATGCATGGTCGGGCGCGGTTCGATACCGCGCCGGGCGAGGGCTTTCGTTCCGAGCTGTGGTTCCGGGTCGGCACATGAGCACGGGCGCGCAATTACTGCTGGTAGAAGATGAGCGCAATGTCGCCGAGACGCTGATCGAGCGCCTGGGTGCGGAAGGGTTTCAGGTCACGCGTGCCGACTCGATCGCCAGCGCGCGACGGGCGATCGGCGCGGCGCAATTCGAGCTCGCCTTGCTCGATGTCGGATTGCCCGACGGTAATGGTTTCGAGCTCGCGCGCGTGGTGCGCGACCGCGCACCGGCCACGGCGATCATATTCCTGACCGCCCGTGCCGCTGCCGAGGACCGTATCCGCGGCCTCGAGCTCGGCGCCGACGACTACATCGGCAAGCCATTTCATTTCCGCGAACTGTTGCTGCGGATTCAGAAATGTCTGAAGCGTGCGCAGGAGCTGGCGCGTGTGCCGGGCGATATGCTCGGTCAGGTCCGGATCGGTCGCGCGCTGGTGGATTTCGAGCGCTTCGCGGCCACGGTCGACGGCGAGAACGTGGCGCTGACGCACAAGGAATGCGCCGTGCTGCGGCTGCTGGCCGAGCGAGTCGGCAAGGCCGTGAGTCGCGACGAGATTCTCGATCGCGCCTGGTCAACCGATGAGTTCCCGACCTCGCGCACGGTGGACAATTTCATCGTCCGCCTGCGCAAGCTGATCGAGGTCGACGCTGCGGATCCGCGCGTGATCCGCAGCATTCGCGGGGTAGGCTACTTGCTGACAGAGATAAATCGTGAATGAGTCGCCAAAGCACGGGCGTGGCCACCGGCCGACCGAGATCAACCGTGAGTAGATCATCGTGATTGAATCGTTGCTGCAGCAAGCACTCGCGCGCCGCAACCCCGGCCGTCCGCCGGTGTGGTTCATGCGCCAGGCCGGACGCTATCACCGCCATTATCAGCGGCTGCGGGCGCGGCACGATTTCATGGATCTGTGCAAACGGCCGGAGCTCGCGGTCGAGGTCACACTCGGGCCGATCGAGGACTTCGGCTTCGATGCGGCGATCCTGTTTTCCGATCTGCTCTTTCCGCTGGAGGCGATGGGCATGGGGCTGCGCTATGAGCCCGGGCCGAAGCTCGATTGGCATCTGCGCAGCACCGCCGATCTGGCGCGGCTGCAGGGGGGCGCGGCCCGCGCGGCGCACATGACGTTCCAGGCCGAGGCGATCGCGCGGCTGCGCGCCCGGCTGCCGGCCGATCGCTCGCTGATCGGCTTCGTCGGCGGGCCGTTCACGCTCTATGCCTATGCCGTTGCAGGGTCGCACGAGGGATTTGCGCGCGAGGGCATCGCCGGGCTCGACAATGGACTCTACAGCGGGTTCAACGAGCGCTTACGGGAGCTGCTGGCCGCCAACATGGCGCTGCAGGCCGAGGCCGGAGCGGATTGCGTGGCAATCTTTGACACAGCGGCTGGTACGCTTACGCCCGACCAGTTCGCGCGCCAGGCGGCGCCGGCGCTGGCGGCGGTGGTGCAGGAGTTTCGCGCCCGCTGCCCGGATACGCCGCTGATCTATTACTCGCGCGATACGGGACCTGCGCACTGGGCGGCGCTGCGCGACATCGATCTGCAGTGCCTCGGGATTGACTGGCGGCACGACCTGGTCGGGGCACTGCTTGGGCAGAGCGATCGCTGGGGCGTGCAGGGCAACATCGATCCGCAGTGGTTGCTGCTGCCGCCCAGGGAGCTGGAGGCGCGCCTGCGCGCGGTGTTCGCGGGTGTATTGGCGCTGCCGGCGGCAAAACGCGCGGCCTGGGTTTGCGGGCTGGGGCATGGAGTGCTGCAGCGCACCCCTGAAGACAATGTGCGGCTGGTGCTCGAAGTGCAGCGGGAGATGTTCGGATGAATGCAAGTCTGGCCGGCCCCCTGATGGCAAAGTACGATGTCGCCGGACCGCGGTACACCAGCTATCCGACCGTACCGTATTGGGAGGCGACGCCGAGCGCAGCGCAATGGATCGAGCGCATTGGCAACGCCTTAGGGCAGCCCGGTGACCACGGCGCGGCGCTCTACCTGCATATCCCATTCTGCCGCGCGCTGTGCACCTTCTGCGGCTGCAACACCCGCATCACCCGCAGTCACAGTATCGTCACGCCCTACATCCAATCGCTGCTCGCAGAGCTCGAGCTGTATCTGCGACAACTGGGAGTCTCGCGGCTGGAATTCGGTGAGTTGCACTTCGGCGGCGGGACGCCGACTTTCCTCACGCCCGAGGAGCTCGATTCGCTGCTGGCCGGTTTGTTCCAGCGCGTCAGCCCGCGGGCCGACGCGATCGCGTCGATCGAAGTCGATCCTCGCGTGACCACGGGCGCGCAGCTGGAAGTACTGGCTCGCTACGGCTTTCGTCGCGTCAGTCTCGGCGTGCAGGATTTCGATCCGCGCGTGCAGGCCATCGTCAATCGCGTGCAGAGCGAGGAGCAGGTGCGCGAAGTCACGCAAGCCGCGCGCGCGCTGGGCTATGACAGCGTCAATTTCGATCTGATCTACGGCTTGCCGCTGCAGACGCGCGCCAGCGTTGAGACGACCATGGACGCGGTCTGCCGCCTGCGGCCCGACCGCATTGCCCTGTATGGCTATGCCCACGTGCCGTGGATCAAGCCCGGGCAGAGGCGCTTTACCGAGATTGATCTGCCCGAAGGCGAAGAGAAACGAGCGTTGTACGAGCTGGGCCGTGAGCGGCTCGAACGCGAGGGCTATCGGGAGATCGGACTCGATCACTTTGCGCTGGAGACCGACGGCCTGTGGCAGGCGCTGCGCAGCGGCACATTGCACCGCAATTTCATGGGCTACACGACGGCCTTCACCCGGCCGATGATAGGTCTGGGCGTGTCCTCGATCGGCGATGCCGGCGATGCCTTCGCCCAGAACGAAAAGGACCTGCAGCGCTATCAGGAGCGGGTCGCACTCGGCGAGCTGCCGATCCAGCGCGGCCACCTGCTCGATGGCGAAGACCAGGTCCTGCGCCGGCACATTCTGCGGCTCATGACGCGGCTGGAGACGCAGTGGGATCAGCCGGCCGACTACACCGACTACCTGACCACGGCCGCGCGGCGGCTGATCGAGCCGGCAGCCGATGGACTGGTGGAGCTCGGTGCGTCGAGCTGTCGCGTCACCGAGAAAGGACGCGGGTACCTGCGCAACATCTGCATGGCCTTCGATGCCCGGCTGGCGCGTCGCATGCCCGACAAGGTGCTGTTCAGCCGCACGGTGTGATCGCAGGGCTTAGCCCTGTGCACTCAGAACGGCTTTATGACCGCCAGCAGGATAATCGGCACCACCAGCAGCAATGCCGCCTCATTGAACAGCCGCAGCGCGAACGAACTGGGCAGCGTCGCCGCCTGCTGCAGCCGCGCCAGCAGCACGCGGCAAGCCACGTGATAGGCCACGAGCCCGCCCACGAATACCAGCTTGAGCATCAGCCAGCGGCCGCTGTCGTGGAAACCCAACCACAGCCACAGCCCGGACAGCAGGGCAAAACCCCCCATGATCGTCATGAAGCCGAATAACCGCCGGGCCATCACGACCAGTCGACGCACGTCCTCACCCTGGGCGCGACCCTCGGCGTAGTGCACGAAGATACGCGGCAGATAGAACAGTCCCGCGAGCCAGGCGATTACGGCAATCAGATGCAGCGCTTTGATCCAGAGCATGAAATCGCACCTTAGCGCGACTCGGAGCGCCTAAGCTATCCCCGACATGACGCAACATTCCGAACCGGACGTCGCAGCGAGCGAGAGCGGCCGATCCGCGCTGTGGATCAGGGCGCTGTCGCAATTGCCGTTCGGCGTCCTGTATCGACTGACCGCAGTCATCATGTGGGTGCTGCGCCAGGTACTGCGTTTTCGCGTCGCCGTGGCGCGCGACAATCTGCGCCGCTGCTTTCCGGATCGCTCCGAGGGCGAAATCGACTCGCTGCTCAGCGACCACTATCGGCAGCTGGCACAGGTGGCGGCCGAATTCATCAAGATGGCGGACATGTCAGCCGATCAGTTGCGCGCCCATCTGCAGGTGCAGAACGTCGAGCGGGTCGATGCTGAGACCCGCGCCGGACGATCGGTGCTGCTGCTGGGCGCGCACCAGTGCAATTGGGAATGGACGCTGCAGGCTACGGTATTGTACCTGGGCGTGCAGGTCGAAGCGGCCTACAAGCCGCTGCACGCCGCCGGCTTCGACCGCGAACTGCGCAGACTGCGCTGCCGTTACGGCGCGCACCTCATCGCGGCCAAAAAGCTGGTCCGGGAGGTTGTTCGCCGCCGCGGCCAGCTGCACGCGGTGGCGATGCACGCCGATCAGATGCCGGCCTCAAGCGGCCGGCGCCAATGGCTGACTTTTCTCGGCCGCGATACCGCCTTCTATCCGGGGCCGGGCGAAATCGCACGCATGACGGGTTATGCCGCGTTCTTCGTCCCGATGCGTCGCATAAGCCGCGGCCAGTACCAGCTCGATTTTGTACCGATCAGCGCTGCCGGCGAACGGCCCGATCCGGCAGTGTTTACCGCGCGCTACGCGAGTCTGGTCGAAGAGATGATCCGGGCGAATCCGGCCGACTGGACCTGGGTGCACCGACGCTGGAAAGCCTCGCGCCCGGCCGAGCTACCGGCCCAACAGGCAGCGCCAAGCTGAGGGATCACGCGGCGCCGTAGCTGTCACGCAGGCTCGGGGTAGCGGTCAGGCCCTAGGGCCGCTTCAGGCCTGCGCCACGCGGCTACGTACGCCATCCCACCAGCGATGGAAGCTGTGACCCAGCTGATGCATGTCGGCGTCGAACTGATGTCCCGCCTGGCGCGCGTCATGCGCGACGCGGCGGCCGAATTGGGTCGAGCCCTGCTTAACGGCCTCGCCGAAGTGGCGGGCACTGCTACGCATGGTCGCGATCGTGGAGCGCGCTGGCGCCGAGTCCGGCTGCGCAGCCAGTACTGGTGCGGCCACGGCGAGTAACGCGATTGCTGCGGGAAGCCGAAGTCGTCTGCGACTCATTGGTGCATCTCGATGCGTTGTCTAACAGACATAATTCTAACATTTTCCACGTCCGCCCACCCTGTCGCTATTCAGAGACAGAATAGAATCTTCTTATAAATCAATTAATTACTTAGGGAGAATTCGTCGCGTCACGATGGTCTTGGGGGGCGGCGCGGTGCTGCCGCTGACGATTTTCCCCGCATGGCGCACAGTCGGGTTGAGCACCGTCGTGCGCTGCTTAAGCAGCGCCTGCCGTGTGGTCTTCGCCTTGCCGCTGGCCGCCGGCAGGACTGGCTGGACGGGCTTCAGTGGCTTGAGTGGCTGGACTGGCTGGACTGGCTGGACTGGCTGGAGCACTGTCGCAGGCGCGTTGGCCGCCATCGTCCGGCCCAGCGGTAATGCGAGCGGCACCGTCAGTACCAGCGTCAAGCCGATGCTGGCCCATACCATGTGCGACCGCGCGGCGGCGCGCAGCAGCGGCGGGCTCCGGGTCAGCTGGTGGCGGCGATCGGCAGGCATCAGACGGCATTATAGCTGCCGCGCGGCCGCGAGCTGCCCGTCGGCCAGCGCGGTCGGCGCCGGCGGTCGCGCGGGTGGCGCGGGTGGCGCGGGTGGCGCGGGTGGCGCTGGGTCAATACATGCCGCCGTTGATCGAAATGACCTGGCCCGTGATATAGCCGGTGCCGTCAGCGGCCAGGAAATCGATCAGGCTGGCCACTTCGGCGCCCGTGCCGGCGCGCTGCATCGGCACCAATCGCGCGATGGCGGCCGCGTCGAAGCTGCCTTCGGTCATATTGGTGGCAATAATCCCGGGCGCGATCGCGTTGACGGTGATGCCGCGGGTCGCGACCTCGAGCGCGAGCGAGCGGGTGGCCGAGATCAGCGCGCCTTTGGCCGCGGCATAGTTGACCTGACCGCGATTGCCGATCAGCGCGGCCACCGAGGAAATGTTGAGGATACGGCCCCAGCGGGTACGAAGCATGGGTAGCAGCAGCGGTTGTGTCACATGAAAGAACCCCTGCAGCGAGACATCGATAACCCGCTGCCACTGCAGCGCGGTCATGCCTGGAAACACCGCATCGTCATGAATGCCGGCGTTGTTCACCAGGATCTGAATCGGTCCCGCGGACAGCATTCCGGCAAGCGCCGTGTGCGTGGCGGCGGCGTCGGTGACGTCGAAGAACAGCGTCTCGGCGCTCAGGCCGGCGGCCTGGAGCTGGCGCACCTGGGCTTCGGCCCGATCGCGGGCGCGGTGGGCATGCACATACACGTGATGTCCCGACTGCGCCAGACGCTGGCAGATGGCGGCGCCGACACCACCGCTGCCACCGGTCACGAGCGCGCGTCGCGGTGTTGCCGTCATGGCCGGTCACCGGCCGGCGTGCCCGGCGCGGCGCTCAAGTTCACGCTGCCGACCGCACCGTGCAACACGCTCAGCCGGCCCTGTGCCAGCAGTCGCTCGCCATCGTGGAGCGCAAACGAATACAGCGCGCTGACCGCATCGCTATGCAGGCGCTGCGCGCTGACCAGCAGCTCATCCGACAAATCGTCGAGGCGAGCGACCGCGAGCTCGACCCGGCGCGCGCTCGTGAGCATGCCGAAGCCGCTGCCGGTCGCCGGCGGACACTGCAGCAGCGCGCCGTGGACGGCCACGGCCTGCGCTGCATATTCGATGGCGCAGGCGGCGCCGAGCCGGCCGTGAGCGCGCAGCGGGTTATCCACGGCACGATGGCTGAGGCTGCGACAGGCAATGCGCTGCAGGTCCCACGACACCACCTCTTCGAGCAGGCACATGCTGCCCTGGTGCGGGATATGGGCCGCGATCCAGGCGTGATCGAGCTTCAAGCGAGCACCTCGACCGCAAGGCGTGCGCTGTCCAGATAATCGAGCACGACGGTGCCGCCGCGCCGCTGCGCCAGGCGCTCGAGCAGCGGCAGACTGCGCGCGGCCGGGATCGAACGGCGCAGCGACTCGAGCTCGGCATTGGCCATGGTCGCGGCCGGGGCATCGCTCAAGCTGAGCTGCAGCCGCGGCAGCGCCACTGCCGAGTCGGGCGCTGTCAGCAGCAGCGCGGTGCCAAAGGCGTCGGGTATGGGCCGCTTCGCGCGCAGTGGCTGCGGATAATCGGCATCGTAAGCCAGTAACAGCACGGCACGCGCGCCGCAGGCGAGCTGCGCGAGCGCCTCGAGCAGCCCGGCGGCAAAGCTGGCGTCGCCGGCGCACAGCGAGGTCGACGCCTGGGTGCAGCCGTGGGCGATGCTCCAATAACCCGAGGCCGCGTTGTGCACCGAATTGTGAAAGCGCGTCGGCGAGATCAGCCGGTCGCGGGTCGCCAGCGTGAGGCAGATCTCGTGGCAGTTGTCGCCGTCGCCACCCGAGGAAGTGAAAACCGTCGGCAGGGTACGAGCATCGGCGGCCGCTTGGGCCACCGCTTCGGCGCCCACGGCGAGCGCGATTTTGATTACGCGGCCGGCTCGACGCCGTTCCGCCGGCGGCAACACGCCCGGCAGCGGTAGCACGGTGCGCACCGCCACATAGGGCGTCTCGCCGTTGAGCACGGCGCGGGCACTGCTCCAGTCGGCGAGCCCCGGTCCGAGCATGCCGACGCCCTGGATGCAGCCTGTCAGGGTGCTCATCAGGGGCGCTACGCGGCGCGACCAAACAGCAGCGCACAGTTGGCGCCGCCAAAGCCGAATGAATTGCTCAGTACGCGGCGCAGCGGGCCGCGCTGATTGCCGGTCAGATAATTCAGCTCGAGCTGCGGATCGCGCTGTCGCCGATTCAGGCCGCCGGGCATCAGGCCGGACTTCAGGGCCAGCGCGCAGATGACCGCTTCGAGCGCACCCGCGGCGCCGAGTGCATGGCCGGTGGCGCCCTTGGTGGAGCTGCAGGGGGTGGCGTTGCCGAATAGCGCCGTGACCGCGCGGCTCTCGGCGCTGTCGTTGCTCGGCGTGCCGGTGCCGTGCAGATTGATGTAGTCGACATCGCCCGGCGCCAGCGCGGCCGCGGTCAGTGCGTCGCGCATGGCACTGCGCGCGCCGGCGCCGTCGGGACGCGGACTGGACATGTGATAGGCATCGCTCGACTCGCCCGCGCCGAGCAGCAATATCGCCTCGGGATCGACCGCGGCTGGTGCGCGCTCGAGCAGCGCGAACGCCGCGGCTTCGCCGATCGACAGGCCGTCGCGTGCGAGGTCGAAGGGACGGCAGGGTCCGGGCGAAGTCAGCTGCAACGAATGAAAACCGTACAGTGTCGTCAGACACAGCGAATCGACGCCACCGACGATCGCGGCGTCGATCTGATCGGCGGCAATCATGCGCTGTGCCGCGGCGAATACTTTGGCGCTCGACGAACAGGCGGTGCACACCGCCACGGCCGGGCCGGCAAGCTCGAACAGGCGGCCGACAAAATCGGCGACCGAAAACGCATTATGCGAGCCGGTATAGTCGAATTCCTCGGGCAGCGCCCCGGTGTCCGGATCGAGATGACGATAAGCGATCTCGGTCGTCAGGATGCCGGAGGTGCTGGTGCCTAGATAGACGCCGATGCGCCTGCGGCCCCAGCGCTCTATGGCCGAGCGCACCGCGCTGTCGAAGCCGTCCTGGATCAGTCCGAGCTGCGCCAGACGGTTATTGCGGCAATCGAAGCGCTGCAGCCGCTGCGGCAACCGCACGGCGTCGATGCCCGCGACCTCACCGACGTAGGTGGGCAGCTCGACGGTGTCGAAATGGCACGGCGACAGACCGCTGCGTGCCTGTTCAAGCGCTTCCAGCGTCGCCGTGAGTCCGCGCCCTAAGCAGCTGGTGGCGGTGAAATGGGTCAAATGTAGTGGTGTCATCGAGCTTGTGCGCACAACAGCACGTTGGCAAATGGTGTCCCTTCACTCATCGATATGACCTGGCTGTCAAAGCCGCACTCGAGCAGCAGCGAGCGCCACTGCGCGAGGCTGCGGCAATGCAGCCGGATCCAGCCGTGGCCGCGTGCAAGCATAACCGCATGGTCCCACCATCGGCCGATTCGAAAGCGCAAGCCGCCGGCCGCATCGGCAACACGCAACAGCAGCAGTCCCTCCGGCGGCAGCGTGGCGTGCACGCGATCCAGCAGCGCTCGATGCGCATCGGCCTCGATATAATGCAGGACATCCAGGATGACTACCGCATCGGCGGCGCCGAATTCGGCGACACGGATATCGCCCTGAACGATCTCGGCCGCAGCGCCGAGTGCGCGCCGGGCGCGCTCCACGGTGTGCGGCATCAGTTCGATGCCGCGTACCGACAGTCCGGCAGGAGCCGCCGGCCAGGTCGCAGGCCACCGCCCGTCCTGGCCGCAGCGTTCCGCGGCGTGCAGCACGGCGGCCAGCAGGCCTAGCCCGCAGCCCAGGTCCAGTACCCGCCGCCGTCCCTGCAGCAGGCCGCGCTCGAGGATGGCGCGAAAGGCCGGGTCGCCGGCGAGTTTGCCGCCTGCGAACTCATAGGCAAAGCGGCCCACGATGCGATAAGGCGCGCGGGCCGCGTCCAGTAATTCGGCCGGCATCGCTACCGCCGTCATTGCAGCGCCTCGCGCAGGGTCACCGGCCGCAGCGAGCGCTGTGCGATCGCCTCGATCAGGGGCGGCAGCACTTCCAGCACCACCGGTGTTCCGCTACGGCTGCGGGCCGCGTGGCCGTCGTGCAGCAGCAGAATGTCGCCCGCGCGCAGATTGCGGGTCAGACGTGCGATCACCCTCGCCGTGTCGGTGCTGACGGTATCAAAGCCGCGTCGCGTCCAGCTTGTCAGCTGCAACCCCTGCCGCTGCAGCACCGGATCGAGCAACGGGTTGCGCAGACCGGCGGGCGCGCGGAAGAAGCGCGGCGGCGTGCCGCTGACCTGCGCCAGCACTTCCTGGGCTCGCGCGATTTCGCGGCGCAGTCGCCTCGGGCCGAGCAGCGAGAAATTGTGCTCATGCCGATAGCTGTGATTCTCGATCGCGTGACCGGCCTGGACGCAGTCGCGCACACACGCGGAAAAGCGCGCCGCACGCTCGCCGATACAGAAAAACGTTGCGCGCACGCGGTGTTCGGCCAGGATCGCCAGCACCCGCGGCGTCACCTCGGGATCGGGTCCGTCATCGATCGTGATCGCGACCTCGCCGCGGGCCGCGGCCGCGGCGGGCAGCCGCGTCCAGTTGGAGCCCAGGCCGCTGCTGCGGGGCCACAGACCCAATGCGGTGAGCTGCAGCTGATTGGCGATGACGGCGCCGAGTGTCCACGGCCACCAGTGCGGGCGCAGCGCCGTGAGCACAGCCGCGGCGCCATGGAGCACGGCCGACGCGCGCAGCAGTGGCGATGGCTGCCAGTGCCCTGCGGCAAGCGGCGCCGGCCGCTCGCGGCGATCACCGGGGATGCGATGCTCATCAGGTGTTGGCGGCAGTGACCTGCTCAAGGGCGGCTTCCGTCGGGCATGCCGCTGCGCTGCCCGAGCAGGTCGAGAAAATTGTGCCAGAGCCGGCGCCAGACCGGCCAGTCATGACCGCCGGGAATCACCCGGGTCGAGCTCGCCGGCAAAGCGCGGGCCAGCAACTGCTGTGTGTCGGCAAAGCGATCCTCGCTGCCAAAGCCGAGAAACACGCGCGGCGCCGCCACCGCCGTGGGGAGGCCCTGGACGAAGCGCCAGATGCGCCGATCATCGTCATCGTCGGCGAGCGCGGCGGGGTGCCAGCCCGCGAGGCTGTCGTGCGAGGCGACTTCGGCCGCCACAATGCGACTGCCCAGATACGGCGCCAGCAGGCACAGTCCGTCGAGCGCGCCCTGGCCTTCGGCGGCGAAGCGCAACGCCATGAAACCTCCAAGCGATATGCCACCGAGCCACAGCGCACCGCGGCCGCGCTCGCGGGCGGGCGCGATGACCTCGGCGTGCAGCCGCGCCAGCCAACTGCGGTCGCTCAGGTGCGCGAGCTCCGGGGCGGCCAGAATCAGCTCCGCCGCCAGTGCGCGATCGCGCAGCGCCTGATCAAAGCCGGCGTCAACAAATTCCTCGAGCTCATGATATGCCCCCGGCAGCAGCACGATGCGGGTGGCGTGCGCGCCGCGTGGTCCGCAATGGATGATCTGCGTGCGCATCAGGTCGGCGGCGAGGCCGCGGGCCCTGGCTCGCGGTTCGCCATCAATGCGCGCGGCGCCAGTAGCGCTGCGAACAGCAACGCCAGCAAGGTACCGGGGGCGACCGTGGCGCCCAGTGCGCTGAGCACCGGCACGCGTGCGAATGCGAGCACGCCGAAGCCGATGACTGTGCAGGCATTGGCGATCAGCAGCGAGGCGAGGGTCAGTGGCAGGCCTGCGCGGTCGCTATCGGCGGCGCGCCGGTCGAAGAACAAAGCGTAGTTGGAGCCGACCGCGATGATCAGCAGCATGCCGATCAGATGCATTATGGTCAGGCGGATCCCGGCCAGGGCGAAGCCGGCGCTGACGGCCAGCACCGCCAGCAGCAGCGGCGCAATCACGCGCGCCGCGCGAACGGCGCTGCGCAGAGCGACGAGGAGCAGCAGCACGATGGCGCCCAATCCGGCCAGCGACAGGTGTACGGCTTCGGTCAGATAGCTGCCGTACAGCGCGTCGAGTTCCTGCTTGATATTCATCACGAGTACCTGCCCTGGCGCGAGCGTAGCGACGGCCGCGCGTACGCGCGCGACGTCGATATCGGCCGCATCCGCCGCGCCGGGCGCGGCATGCAGCGGCAGCAGCGTGTGCCATAGGCCATCGCGGTGCCACAGCAGCGCGTCCGCGCCCAGCGCAAACGAGGTGCCATCGAGGTCGCTGCGGGTTATCGGCGCGGCCGTGCGCGCCGCCGCCGCCTGCTGCACGAACGGCTCCAACGCTGCTGGCCGCAGCGTCAAGCTGGCGGCTGCTGCCGTCAGGCGCGCACGCAAGGGCGCCTCCGCCGGCAGACTCGCGAGGCGCGCGGCCTGGGTGGCCTGACTTGGCAGAAAACGCGCGGCGCTGTCGTAGCCGGCGATGACGCCGTCGTTGATCAATGCATCGAGCCGGGCACTGACCGCTTCCGACAACTGCAATGCCGCTTGCTCGCTGCCGGCGTTGACGACGACGAGATTGCCGATATCCGGGGCGCCCAGATCGATGCGCATCTTCGCGTCCAGCGCCTGCGCTGCGGGCGACACCGGACTCAATGCCGACAGGTCGCGGTTCCACAGCCGATCGTGGTCATGGAAGAGTACCAGCGCGCACAGTAACGCCAGGCCGGCTGCGGCCGTGGCCGCAGCCGGCAGCCGCACTCGCGCGATGAGCCGCACGGCGGCTGAGCCGAGCGGCGTCAGGTCGGCGACGCGCAGCTGCAGGGGCAGCAGCTGCGGCAGCACGAAGCGCGTGACCGCGGCAGCGACGATCAGTCCGCTGATCGAATACAGTCCGAGCTGCGCCAGTCCCGGAAAGCTCGAGGGCAGCAGCGAGGCGAAGCCGCACACCGAAGTCAGCACGCCGAGGCCGATGGTCCTCCACAGGGAGCGCACGGCGGGATCGTCGGGGGCGGCGGAGCGGCCGAGCCTCGACTGAACGAAGAGGTAGATCGAGTAATCGACCGATTCGCCGATCAACGTGACCCCAAAGCCAAGAGTGATTCCATGCACGACGCCGAAGCCCAGGGCCACCGCCGCGACGCCCGCCAGCGCGCCCGATGCGACCGGCAACAATCCGAACAGCAGCATCGGCACGGAGCGGTAGACCAGCAGCAGCAGCGTCACGATCAGCGTGGTACTGAGCAGCGACAGCCGCAGCGCCTCATGCTCGATGGTCGCGCGCGCCTCGACCGAGAACACCGCGGGACCGCTCAGCAGCAGATGCAGCGGCGCCGCCGCCGCACCCTGCGTGGCGCCTGCCCGGCGCAGGCTCGCGGCGTAAGCGGCGCGGATCAGCGAGAGCGCCTGGACCTGCGCGTCGGTGTCGGAACCCACGGCACGTGTCTGCGCGATCAGCAGCGCCCGCCCACCGTCGCTCGAGCTCCACACGCCGTGCTCGCGGCGCGGCTGGGCGGCGCGCTCGAATTGATCGATGACCTGCAGCGTCTCGCCGGTCGGATCGCTGACAAACAGCGACTTGGCCAGCAGCCCGGCGGGCGAAGCCATGAGCTCGACGTTGTCGGCGATCGCCGCGCGCAGCCCGGCGATGCTGAAGCGCTCGGGTGTGACCGCCGCGCTGAGCTGATAGCGATGCTGAAATACGAATTCGCGATCCTTGTCCTGGCTCGCGGCCTCGCCATTGCTGAGGCTGACAAATTCGGGGCGGGTGCGCAGGTTCATGGCCAGGGCGCGCGAGACTTGCGCGCGCGTCGCGCCGTCGGCGCCTTCGATGCCTAGCAGGATCAGGCGTGACGCCAGACCGTCCTGCAGCTGCTGTACCAGCAACTGCTGTGTCGCCGACGGCGAGCGCGGCAGGAACGCGGACAGATCGGCGCTGTAGCGTGCGCGCATGACCACGAGCGCCGACAGCGCCAGCAGCAGCAGCCACAGTGACAGGCTCGATAAGCGCGCGCGTGTCATTCGCGCGGCGTGATGCGCATGACCGAGCGGTCGCCGTCGCTCTGCTGCACCTGCACCTCGCGCACGGCGTCGCCTTCTCCGTGCATGTCGATGCGCTTGAGCGTGGCGGCGAGCTGCGCATCGCGCGGTTCGAGCCGCAGTTGCCAATGCTCGAGCGTGCCGCTGAAATCGAGCTCGAACACGCGCTCGAGAGCGGCGCGGTCGCCGGCCAGAGTCGCACGGATGCTGTCGATCAGCGGCGCGAGCTGCGGATAGTCCGCGAGCCGCAGCACGCGCTGGCGTTGCCCGATCTGGATCGTCACGATGCCGCGATCGAGCACCACCGATTGCGGCCGCGGCCGCGTGGTGCGCTGTTCGAGATGATCGGGAGCGTCGTAGATCAGCACGCCCGAGGACTCGAGCGGCCGCTTGAGCATCGATAGATATTTCTTTTCGCTGAAATCGGCTTCGCCGTGCTGCCGTTGCGACATCAGCGTCATCAGGCTATCGAGCCCGGTGCCGGCGGCGCTGTCGGTTATCGGGGCGGCGGCGCCGGTACTCGAGGCTGCCAATCGCAGCCCAAGCGCCAACATGGCGACGCCGACAGCGGCAACGGCGGGCCGGGCGGGTACGCGCGAGCGCTCGGCGCCCCCAGGCTCGCCCCGCAATGGCGGTGGTTTCATCCGCGCCGCGGCTGCGGCTGCGGCGCGAGTCGCGTCGAGGCACCCGCGGGGCTGCGCCAGAAGTCGAAGAAGTTGAACCAGTTATAGGGGTCGCTGCGACAGTACTGCTCGAGCAGCGCCGCATAGCGGGTGACCGCCGCTTCGATCGCGGCCTGGCGCTGGCCGGAGGGCGTCGCCGAGAAATCGGCCAACGGTTCGAACACAACGTGATAGCGATTGCCGCCGCGGTAGAGCCCGAGGATGAAGATTACGCGACGCCGCAGCATCGCGGCCGCGCGCATGGGCCCGGTCGGCAGATACGCGGTCGCACCGAGGAAGGTCACCGGCAGCACGCCTTCATCGCCGAAGCTGCGGTCGGCCAGCATGCCCACCAGCGCGCCCTGATCGAGGCGGGCGCGAATCTTCAGCATCGCGTCGATGTGGCCTACCGCGATGATCTCGGGGGGATGGCGGGGTGCGAGCGTGGCCAGCATGGCGTTGAGCTTGCGGGCGTTGTCTTCATACATGGTCATCGCCAATCCGAGTCCCGCCCGAGCTTCGCCGATCCAGCGCAGCACCTCGAAGCTGCCCATGTGCGCGCCCATCATAATGGCGCCGCCGCCGGCAGCGACGACCTCATTCATCAGCGGCTCGCCTTGCAATGAAACATCGAACAGGTGGTAGCGCTCGGCCAGCAGGTAGATGCGGTCGTGGATGGCGGTGGCGAAAGTCATGATCAGGCGAAAGCGGTCGCTCGCGCGCGGCTCGCGGCCCAGCGCCCGCCGCAGGTAATCGCGCATGCACAGCCGCTCCTTGGGGGCGAACACAAAGAAATAGGCGGCGATGAGGTACAGCAGCAGCCGTCCTGCCGGCCGACCTAAGCGCACCGATAGATAGGCCATGATGCGCAGTGCCGTCTGGCTGCCGCGCTCGGGACGACGACGCCATTCAGCCACCGCGTCGTCGCGCTGTGGCGCGAGCTGCGGGCTGGGATTGCTCACGGCGCCGACTCCGCAACCAGGCTTGCCGCCGGGCGGCGCTCGACGGTGCCGCTGGCTACCAGAGCATCGGCGGCGCGCAGCTCGAAGCGCGCCCGGCCGTCGGGCTGCAATTCGTACTCGAGCTGCAGCGGCTCGCCGGGACGCACGGCGCGGTGGTATTTGACCGTGCCGATATGCCAGAGCAATGCCGGGGCCGCGGCGGTAGCGCCAGGCCGCGCCGCCGCGCGATTGGCCTGTTCCGCGATCTCGATTGCATGCAGGGTCTCATCGAGCAGCACCACCCCCGGCACCACTGGAAAGCCCGGGAAATGACCGGCCAGCGCCGGATGATCGGGCGCTATGCACAGCTGCAGACTTTGCCGGTTCATGCAAATAAATGCGCCTGCTGCACCGCCGCCTGCGCCGTCAAGGCGCGCAGCGTGTGCAGCGGCAATTTGCCGGTGGCATTGCGCGGCAGCTGCTCGACCAGCAGCAGCGGCCGCGGCAGGAATACCGGATCGATGCGTGCACGCAGGGCCTGGAGGATGTTCGCGGCATCGAGCCTCGGGGCCACGGCCAGCGCGGCGAGCCGGGTGACGCCGGCGAGCGAGGCTTGCGTGTCGTCGCGAACAAAAAACACGCCGTCCATGACGCCCGGAATCGCATTGAGCTGGTGGTTGAGGTAGGCGAGCGAGCTGCGCTTGCCGGCGATGTTGACCAGATCGGCCGTGCGCCCATGCAGCAGAAAGTGCTCGTCGCTGGTCGGCTCGAGCACATCGGCCAGTGCGGTCGGCCGCGCGATATGACCGCCCTGCGCCGAGCAGCGGCCTTCGCTGAGCGTGAGCCGCACGCCGGGCCATAGCCACCAATGATCCTCGAGCGCGGTGCGGCGGCTGGCCATCTGACCGGTCTCGGTCGAGCCATAGATCTCCAGCAATGCAGCGCCATAGCGGCTCTCGACCTCACGGGCCAGATTGACGGACAACATCGCTGTGGCCGAGACGATCAGCTCGAGCGCCGGCAGCGCCAGCTCGGCCGTGAGCAGCGCGCGTAGATGCACCGGAGTGGAAACCAACACGCGCGGTCGGGGCAAGGCGGTCAGAGCCGCGGCAATATCGGCCGGGAAGAACGGACGCTCGGCGCACAGCGCGCCGCCACTGTGCCATGGCAGCAGCACGGTGGATTCAAAGCCGTACATATGCTGCGCGGGCACGGTGCCGAGGATTGCGCAGCGGGCGAGATCGGTCATCGGCAGTCGCGTCGCTTCGGCGCGCACGCACTGCACCAGTCGGCCCCAGGTCTTGGCGTGCGGCACCGGCGTGCCGGAGGAGCCGGAGGTGAACACGTAAGCGGCCAGTTGCTCGGCGTCGATTTGCGGCACCGGGAATTGGCCGGGCTCAAGCGAACTGCCGGCGGCCGGTGCGGCCGATTCAATGTAGAGCAGGTGCGGCAGCTCGATCGGGCAGCGCGGGTCGTCGCTGAGACAGAACACGTCCGGCGCGAACGCGCGCAGGTGTCGGATAACCTCCGGGGTATGCGTCGACGGCAAGATGCTGCACTTGCCACTCACCAGGCTGGCCGCGAGCCCTACGGCGAAGCGATAACGCTCGCCGCAGAAATTGAGCACATGCGCGCCCGCGGGCAATCGCGCCGCCAGCGCGCGCACATCGTCGAGGAATTGAGCCGCGGTAATCGCCAGCCCGCGGCGATAGGCAATGACGGCAGCGGGCCGATCGTGCGCGATGAGAGGCAACGCGGACATACGCTGTCAGCGATGCCTCAGCAGCGCGGCGCCGTTTCAGTGCGGGTGGCGGTGGAGGCCGCGATCAGACGCCGTTGCAGCCAGTCGCGTGTCACTTGACTCTCTGCTCGGCCACGTATTGGGCGAAATGCCGCAATGAACGAAAGATGCGCGCATTCTCCTGATTGTCGGCACGCAACTGAACGCCGTACTGCTTCGAGACAATGAGTGCGATCTCGAGGATGTCGATGGAGTCGAGCCCGAGTCCCTCACCGTAGAGGGGGGCTTCGGGATCGATCTCATCCGGCTGCATCGGTAGATTAAGTCCCTTGACGATCAGCTGCGCGATCTCGCTCTCCAGCGCGAGCGCATCGATCTGCGGAGTCGTCTGTGTGGGCAACGCTCGTTCGGACATAATGGGGTGGTTATCTCCAGTCCGGAAAGGCCTTAAATGCCAAGGCCGGTGCACTGCTGGTCCAGCCGAATCGGCGCGCATTATATCGGGATTGCCATCGGCGCGAGCGAGTTTCAACCCCGCAGGCGCCGCCACGCCAGCAGCGGCAGGCGCAGCCAAAAGCCTGCAAAAAGGCGCATATGCATCCAGGTCAGCAGCGCATTGTCACGCCAGTAATTGAAGTGCGAGACGCCGCCTTCTTCCGGGCGGAAATACCGCACCGGCGCCCGGATATTGCGCGGCCGTAGCCCGCGCCAGCACAGGCGCACGGCGACCTCGGCGTCGAAGTCGAAGCGGCGCATCCACGGCTGGTAGCGCATGACCCGCAGCAGCGGCTCGACGGGATAGACCCGAAATCCGAACAGGGAGTCGTGGATGCCGGCCCATAGGGTCTCGACGTTGGCCCAGAAGTTCGAGAGCTTGCGGCCTTGCACCCGCAGCGCAGGGGCGCTGGCATCGAACTGTGGCTCACCCAGAATCAGTGCGGTGGGTTCCGCCAGCGACGCGGCCATGAAGCGGCCGATAAGGTCAGCCGGATGTTGGCCGTCGGAATCCATGGTAAGGATATGGGTATAGCCCGCGGCCTGGGCGGCGCGCGCGCCGTGAACGACGGCCGAGCCCTTGCCGCGATTGCGCGGCAGCGCCAGCACGCGCAGTCCCGGGTCGCGTTGCGCCATGGCTGCGAGGGCCGTCGCGCTGCCGTCGGTACTGCCATCGACCACCACCCAGACCGGATTCCACTGCGCGCGCGCCGCAATCACGGTCTCGAATACCCTGGGTCCCGGGTTGTAGCTGGGGATCAGCACCAGGTGCGTGGCCGAGGGCGTAGTCAGTGGCACGTCGGCTCGCCGATCCGTGGTGACGCCGATGGCGCGCGTTTCAGTCATCGCTGTCGACCATCCTGGAAGAGGCGCTGATCATCCACACGATACCGAATCCGCCCGACCAATAGCTGCGTTGCTGCACCAGCGGACTGTCGAGAAAGACCGCTCGCTGCAGCCAATCATGGCGCAAATAGGCGCCGATCCAGTAGTTCGCGTAGCGTTTGCTGGCCGCAACCAGCAGCTGCGTGCCGCCGTAGCCGCCCGGCGGTTCATAGGTTGGCCGGGTCGGCGTCGCGTACTGCGGCGCCACCGCGTAAAAATACTCGTCATAGCGACGCTGGGCATACAGCGGCCCGGCGAGCAGACCCAGGTTCCAGCCGGCCGCGCGCCCGACGGCGCGGTAATCGAGGCTGAGATTCGGCGCGAACACCCAGCCGATCGAACGCGGCGGCGAGGCAACGGTGATGGCATTGCGGACGGGCGTGCGCAAATCAAGCCGCAGCCGCTCATCGACGCCGCGCCACAGATGCCACTGCAGCGAGGGGCCGAGTTCGAGCGTCGGATCGAGATTGGGCATGCCCGCGCGCGGGGCGCTGCTGCGGCTGAACACCGGCGCCGTGGCATTGAGGCTGATGTCGAATTCCAGATAGCGCTGATCGAGAAAGCGGCCATGCAGGCCGTCGCGGTCGGCGCGCAGGATATTGCCGCGATAGAGGAAGTAGGGCACCGGTACCGGATAGCCGTGCACGCTCGACGCGCCACGATAGTCGTTGAAGACCACGCCGCCTACACCTAAGCCCAATTCCCACAGCGGCTGGTCGCTGGCGTGCGCGTTGTCGGCGAGCAGCGCACCCAGCGTCAGCGCCGCAAGCGCGGTGCGCGGCGCGCGGCGAGCGCACCCCTGGCGGCGACGCCGGCTGCTCAGAGCGGCTCCGGCGTGCTGACCGCTTCGATCTCGACCAGCAGGTCGTGCCGGCAGATATCCGCCTTCAGGTATAGCACCTGTGCCGCAGCGCCGACTTCATGCCGCAGTTCCCGATCGATGCTCGGTTGGTGCTCGGCATGCCGCACATAGACTTTATAGCGTAGACGCTCGAGCTGGTAGCGCTCGCCGCCGAGGTGATCATTGGCAGCGCCGATCAGGGCGCGAATATTGCGCACGATCTCGCGCGTCTGCTCGCGCTGATCGCCGGCATGCGCGCTCGCGTGGCCGACAATGCTGGCGGTACCGGAAATGAACAAGGTCTGCGCCGCATCGCTCGCGATGCAGGCGCGGGCGAAAGTCGGGCTGCGCGGGCCGTACTGCGCCGGGTAATCCCAGGCGCTGCACTGGCGCGGATTCTCGAGCGCAATCGGCGCTCGTGCGCTGGCGATGCAGTAGATGGTCAGCGGGCTGGCCGGCCCCACGCCCACGGCGCTCGCGGCCGGCACGTTGCCGGCGATGGCGCGATTCAAGCCGATGAAAACGTCCTGGCGCGCGCTGTTGAAGTGCCAGTAGCGTTCGCCATCGTCGCTGGTGGCATTGATCTCGGATAGAAAGTTCCAGATCCGCAGCGGGTAAGGAAAGGCCAGCGTCTCGAGCGCGCCGAACATTTCGCGGTAGCCCGCGTCGGTCGCGCGATGCAGCGCAGTGGCTGCGCCACACGCTGGACCGTCGGCGAACTCTGCTTCATAAATGCTCAGGCTCGCGAACAGCAGTCGGCCGTTGTGGCGATAGCGGACTCGCCCGCGCTGACCGGAGTGCATCGGCCCGGCGAGACGCCAGACTTCCGCGACGCTGTTGGCACCGTCGGCACCGGCGAGCACCGGCGCGTTGACCTCGGTCAATGGCATCCCGGCGAGCGGCGCCGAGGGTGCGCCGCCATCGAAGCGGATCACTGCGAGCACATCCTGCCACCACGCCGCCGGGCGTTGGCGCATGTCGCTGAAGCGTACGTAATCGACTTGTAGGGCCGCAGCCACAGCCATCAATTGCTCGAGCATCGCCGCTTCAGACCGGCCGAATGTTGATGCTGTGACGCCGCGCGGCCCGCGCGCTGCGGCGTGGATGCAGCAGCGAGGACAACCGGTACGTCATTTTGAAGGCACGTACCGACTTCCAGATCGGCGTGCTGCCAAAGATGTCCCCGGCCAGCAGCGAGAGCAGCGCCTCCTTCATGCGCAGGAGATTACGCGGGGCCAGCAACATTTCGCGCATCGCCGGCGTGGTGACCCGATAGATGAACCACGAGAACTCGCGCGGACCCGAGCGCATCGACCGGTCGAACTCGCGCAGCGCCGCGCGGGCGCGCGCGGGTGCACGCAAGCAGGCATCGACGGCGTCGGCGCCGACGAAGGCGCTGTTCATCGCCAGCATCACTCCCGAGGAGAACACCGGGTCGATGAAGGCATAGGCATCGCCGAGTAGTAGATAGCCCTCGCCGTGGCTGCGCGTCGAGCTGTACGAGTAGTTGCCGGTGGCCTCGACCTCGGTGGTCAGTGTGGCGTTGGCAAGACGCTGCGCGAGCGGCGGACACAGCGCGATAGTCGCCAGAAAGAATTCATGGACCGGCACCGAGCGCGATTTGAGGTAGTAGGGCCAGACCACGGCGCCGACGCTGGTCGCGCCATCGTGCAGCGGAATGAACCAGAACCAGCCGTGATCGAACCAGTAAATAGAGATGTGGCCCGCGCGGTCGCCGGCGTAGCGCTCGGCGCCGCTGAAATGGCCGAAGATGGCCGCGCTGTTATGCTTGGGATTGCGGCGCTTGACACCAAAGTGGTTGGCCAGAAATGTGTCGCGACCCGACGCATCGATCAGATAGCGAGCCTGCCAGCGCCGCGTGCGGCCGTCCTGGTGCCGTGCCTCGATCCGAACAATGCCAACACCGGTGCTGCCGTGGTCGCGCTGGAACTCGACGGTGCGCACGCGACAGCCTTCGATGACCTGTGCGCCCGCGTGCACGGCGTTGCGAATCAGGATCTCATCGAATTGCGAACGCCGCACCTGGTACGCGTACGGCATTGATTTGTCCCAGGCCTCCGCGAAGCGGAAGTCCTGGTGCCGCCCGTCCCAGTGGGAGATGAATTCGGCGCCCCATTTCTGCATGCCGATGGCGCGCACCTGCTCGGCGATGCCGAGCTGCTCGAACAGCGGCAGGTTAGCGGGCAGCAGCGACTCGCCAATATGGAAGCGCGGGTGGCGGTCTTTCTCGACCAGGGTGACGTGGTGGCCACGGCGTGCGAGCAGGGTCGCAACGGTAGAACCCGCCGGACCCCCGCCGATCACCAGCACATCCGTTTGCTGCAACGCTGCGTCGCCGGTCGACGCTGCGGCATCGGGCGATCCGCGATCCATCATGGGGTCGGATTCTAACAGCCGGGAAATGTCGTGGTACATAATGGCCATCGGGCGCGGTCACGAGCGCGATCCGGCGGCCAGCTTCTGTTCGAGGAAGCGCGCCAGCGCGGCAATGCTCGGGTGATCGAAGATATCGGTGACATCGACCAGGCCCGGCCACAGGCGCTCGATGCGTTCGTGGATTGCGATCAACTTCAGCGAGCTGGTGCCGACGTCGAACAGACTCTCATCGACGTCGATGCTGCGGCCTTCGAGCTCCTGCTCGCAGATGCCGCGCAGGAGTTGCGTGATTTCACTGCCGTCGACGCGCGCTGCGGGTTCATGGGCGCGCAGCCGCTCCAGTTCGGCAAGTTCCCCAGTGAAGGCGCCGGCGAGATATTCCTGTTCGAGCAGATGCCGTTGAAACTTGCCGCTGGTGGTCTTGGGGATGCGCCGCACCGGCACCACGGCGCTGACCTCGACTCCCGCGTGCTCACCGATGCGGGCCGCGACCTGGCGCGCGAGCGGCACGAACCCGGCCATGTCAGCGCGATGGAGCACAAATACCAGCAACTCGTCGGCCTGGGCGCCGATCGGACGCACGCCCGCGACCACTACCTTGCCGAGCTCGAGGCCCGGCACCTCCTCGGCGATGCGCTCCAGGTCGTAGGGGTAGTAGTTCTGGCCATTGACGAACAGGATTTCCTTGTGGCGACCGGTGATATAGAGCTCGCCCTGATGGATCAATCCCAGGTCGCCGGTTCGCAGCCAGCCGTCGGCTGTAAAAGTTGCAGCGTTAACTGCCGGATCCTCGTAATAGCCGCCGGTGACATTGTCGCCGCGAATATGGATGTGGCCGACGCGCTGCGCGGGCATGGGCTGGTCGTCGTCACCGGCGATGCGCAGCTCGCAATAGGGGATCGCGCGCCCTACGCTCGCGAGCCTCACGGCCTCGCGCTCGTCGACCCCGATCGTTTGCGGTTCCGCGCCGACACCGAGCTGATGGCGGTTGAAGGCGGTCGCACGATAGAGCGCACCCGGCTCGGGAAAGCTCACGGCCAGCGAGGCTTCGGCGAGGCCGTAAACGGGAAACATGGCCTGGCGCGGCAGGCCTGTGGGCGCCAGCCGGCTCAGAAACTGCTCGCACAGCTCGACGCTGATCGGCTCGGCGCCATTGAAGATGAGCCGTACCCTCGACAGGTCGAGTTCGCCCGGAGCGCGTTCGCCCAGCACCTTGAGGTAGTGGCGGTAGCCGAAATTCGGCGAACACAGAATGGTGGCGCGTATGCGCGCGGCGAGCTGCAGCCACAGCAGCGGTCGGCGAACGAACAGATCGGTCGGCATCAGATGGGCATGGACGCGATTGGCGAGCATCATCAGATGAAAGCCGATCAGACCCATGTCGTGCGTCAGCGGCATCCATGACAGGCTGACGTCGTCCTGGTTGAAATGCGCGATCTCGGTGGCGCCGCGGGTATTCGCCAGCAGGTTCGCGTGCGTGAGCACTACGCCTTTGGGCTCGCTGGTCGAGCCGGAGGAGAACTGGATGAAGGCGACATCGGCCGGCCGCGCGCGGTAGAGCTTGCCGCTACGGCCCAGCTCGTCGAGCTCGTCCACCAGAAACGCGCGCGCGCGCAGCGATTCAAGTGTGGCGAGGTCTTCATGGCCGGTGGCCAGGCTGCCCACGCGCTCGAGCAGCCGCTGCTCGGTGTAGATATAAGGAGCGTGCAGTTTGCGGGCGATGCGCAGCAGCTTGTACCGATGCTCATCGCTGATGCCCGGGGCGACAGGCACGGCGATGATGCCGCCGAGCAGCGCCGCCCAGAAGGCGTCGATGAAAGGCTCATTGCTCGAGAGGAACAGGATCAGCTTGTCGCCGGGCCGGGCGCCGAGACGCTGCAGGCGATGGAGGATGGCGAGTGCGCGCTCATACAGCTCGCTGAGGGCCACCGAGCGCGTTTCGCGTTCGCCTTCGAGATAGGTCAGGCTGCGCGCGGCGCTGCGGTTGGCTTCCAGCAGCTCGATCAGCGTGGTCGCCGTATTCAGTGTGGTCGCATTCATGTGAGCGCGCGATTCTAGCCCAATGCGCGGTGCGCGCCGCCACGCGCGGCGCCATCGGACCGGCCGTCTTGTCGGCGAGGCATCGATCACGCAGAATCGCGCTCGTTATCGGTCCCGGCGATGCAGCGGGCCAGAGCATGAGCGAACGAAAGCCCGGCAGCGCATTCCGCAACACGATCTACCGACAGGTCACGGCATCCGGCCGGCGCATGGGGCCAATGCGCCGCTGGCTCTACCGCCTGGCCGCGCCCACCCTGCTGGGAGTGGTGCGGCTGTGGTGGCGCAGTTGCCGCATCGTCGCCGTGGTCGGCGAAGAGCATCTGGATGCGGTGCTGGCGCGATGGCCGTCGTTTCTGCCCTGCTACTGGCATCAACACCAGTTGTTCTGTGCACGCTACCTGCTGTTGCAGCAGCGGCGGCGCCCATTGCGGCTGGGGTTTTTGATCAGCCCTTCCGTCGATGGCGAGCTCGGCGCCATGATCGTGCGGCGTGCGGGCGGCTACGTGGTCCGCGGTTCCTCCTCGCACACTGGAGCGCTCGCGCTCAAGGCGTATTTCGAGGCGCTGATGCGCGAGCAGGTATCGCCGATCATCACGCCCGATGGGCCGCGCGGCCCGCGCTTCAAGTTCAAGCCGGGCGCCATCCTGTTGGCGCAGATGTCGGGTCGGCCGATGCTGCCGTTGGCCTATGCGGCCTCGCGCGCTGTGCTGGTGAACTGGGATCGCTTCGTGTTGCCGCTGCCGTTCGCGCGTATCGCGATCGCGATCGGGACGCCGCGGGAAGTGCCGCGTGCGCTCGATGCCGCGGCCCTGGCCGCGCTGCAACTCGAGATGCAGGAATCGCTGCAGGCGGCGTTTGCGGCGGCGCGGGCCGCGCTGGCGCTACCCCGGTGAGGCGCTTGGGAGGTTCCCCAGGCAGCGACAAGGCAGGAAACCAGGACGGAACACCACGACGGGCCGGCACGACGCGGCGCCCAGGCAGGCGATGGCGGGCGGGTCGCTCAGCCCCGCGGCCGCCATATCGCGACTGGGTTTCGGCTCAATCCTAGACGTGTGTCAATAAATCAGCGGCTTAGCTTGTATTTCGCCAGTGCTGTGCGAGAATTTGGCACAAATGTCCAAGCCGCCGGGCACCATTACCGATTTATCGGCGCGCGACGTCTTTGCCCCGCAATCCTGGAGCGGCAAGACGGAACGAACCGCGCCCGGCATTGAACTCGCCTGCACCAAGATCGCAGTCGATCTGCAGAACCTGGATCGCGACACTGCCGACGACTGCATCCGCCGCAGCCTCGAGACTTTCCGCGATGTGGCCTCGGCCGACGCAGCCTTTGCCGTAATCCTCGACGCCGACGGCCAGCACATCGAGTCCGTACTCTGCGCCCGCGGTCAATTTGCGCAATGTCACCCGGAAGCCCTGCGTGGCACTCCGACCGAATCTTTGCCGTGGGTGAACTCCCGCTTCGAGCACCTGCGGCTGTCCGAATTCCGCGATACCGCCTCGCCGCGCAAGGAGCAGGCCGAAGATGCCGGCACGCTGGCGGAGCTTGCGATCGGCTCAGCGCTGTTGGTCTCATACCGCATCAAGGATCGGCCCGCTGGCTTGCTCGGTCTGGCTTATGGCCTGCCGCGCGGCGGCTTCGACGCCAATCTGCAGTTGCTGATGAAGCTGCTCGGTAGCAGTCTGGCGGCCGGTCTCGAGCGGCTGCGCCTGTCGCAGGAGCTGGGGCGAATCGAGGAGCGCAATGCACTCGCCGAGCTCGCAGCCAACGACGGCCTGTGGGATTTCAACGTCGAGGGCAACGACGTCTATTTCTCACCGCGTTGGCGCGCGATGCTCGGCTATGACGAAGCCGACCTGAAGGGCGGATTCGACTGGCGCAGCCTGGTGCATCCGGACGACATGTCGCGCGTGCAATCGGCGATCCGCGAGCACGTGGCCGCCAAGACGCCGATCTTCGAGAGCGTGCACCGCATGCGCCACCGCGACGGCGAATGGCGCTGGGTGATCAGCCGTGCGAAAGCGCAGCTCGATGCGCATGGCCGCTTGCTGCGTCTGGTCGGCGTCGAGCTCGACATCACCGAGCGCAAGCTGTACGAGGAGGCGCTGTTTCGCGAGAAGGAGAGCGCGCAGATCACGTTGCAATCGATCGGCGATGGGGTGATCACGACCGATGCCTCCTCGACCATCGATTACATCAACCCGGTAGCCGAGCAGCTCACGGGCTGGCGTCTCGAAGATGTCATGGGCCGGCCGGTCGAAGAGATCTTTCGCGCCTTCCACGAGGAGACCTGCGAACCGCTGGAGAATCCTCTCACGGTGTCGATCCGGCGCGCACGCCCGATCAAGTCGGTGCGTCCGATGCTGCTGATCCGCCGCGACGGCAACGAACTTTATGTCGAGAGTACCGCCTCACCGATCCGCGGGGCCAATGGTAAGGTCGGCGGCGGCGTGCTGGTGTTCCACGATGTCAGCGAGTCGCGCGAGCTCAATCGCCGGCTCAGCTACCACGCCAGTCATGACCTGCTGACCGGTCTGGTCAACCGGCGCGAATTCGAGAACCGGCTGGAGCGGGCTCTCAAGAGCGCGAAGGCGCGCGAGGCTTCGTACGCGCTGTGCTATCTCGATATTGATCAGTTCAAGATCGTCAATGACACCTGCGGTCACAGCGCCGGCGACGCGCTGCTCGGCCAGGTGGGCGCCTTGCTCAAGTCCAAGGTGCGCTGGCGCGACACGCTCTCGCGGCTGAGAGGCGATGAGTTCGGCATACTGCTCGAGAGCTGCACGCTCGATGAAGCCATGCACACGGCCGAGTCGCTGCGCGAGGCGGTACGCAACTTCCGCTTCAGTTGGGAAGAGCGCGTGTTTCGCCTTGGCGCCAGCATCGGCGTGGTGCCGATAACGGCCGACAATGAGGATGTGGCATCGATCCTGTCAGCCGCCGATAGCGCCTGCGCGGCGGCCAAGGAACAGGGGCGCAACCGCGTCCACAGTTTTGCCGAGAACGATATCGAGCTGATGCGCCGCCGGCGCGAGATGCAATGGGCGGCGCGCATCAACGCGGCGCTGGAAGAAGGCCGCTTCGAGCTGTTCCGGATGCCGATCCTGCCGCTGCAGGTGCCCGAGACAGGCGCGCACTATGAGCTACTGCTGCGCATGCGTGATGAAAACGGCCGTATCGTTGCGCCCGATAGTTTCATTGCTGCGGCCGAGCGTTACGGCATTACGCCGAGCATCGATCGCTGGGTGGTCGAAAACGCGCTGCGCTGGCTGGTATCGGAGGCGGATGAGCGCGCGCGGCTGGCCATGTGTTCGATCAATCTGTCGGGCCAGAGTCTCGGCGACGACAAGTTCCTGCCCTATGTCATCGATCAATTCCATCGCAGCGGCATCGATGCCTCGAAGATCTGCTTCGAGATCACCGAGACGGCGGCGGTCGCGAGCTTTTCCCAGGCCAATCGCTTCATCCAGGCGCTCAAGGAACTGGGCTGCAAGTTCGCACTCGACGACTTTGGTACCGGACTGTCCTCGTTCGGCTATCTGAAGCATTTCCCGGTGGACTATCTGAAGATCGACGGCAGCTTCGTGCGTGAGATCCTGCACGACCCGATCGATCGCGAGATGGTCCGCTCGATCAACGAAATCGGCCATCTGACCGGCAAGCAGACCATCGCCGAGTTCGCCGAGAACGCCGAAATAATCCAGATGCTCAGGAACATCGGCGTGGACTTTGCGCAGGGGTATGGCGTCGCCCAGCCGACGCGATTGCTCAAGTCCGTCAGCAATAGCTAGCGCCCCGGCCCACGCGCCGGCGATCTGACCGGTGTACGGCGGCATCCGCCAGGAGATATCGGACTATCGGGTGCATTTTCATTAACGAAAATGCACCCGATAGTCCGATATCTCTTGAGAATGTCCCCTCGCGCACCGGTCAGCTCCGATCTGCGGGGCGTGCGAGGGGCGCTAGCTATTCCGGCAGCGCGTAGGGCAATGGCAGCGCGGTGTAGGCCAGGCCCTGGCTTGACAGCAGCTGGCTGGTCTCATCCGCTTCCTGTGCGGCGCCGGGCAGCGACGCCACCGCCAGAAACTCGCAGCTTCCATCCGCGTGCTGCGTCGCCTCGACCACGCGAAAGCTGCGTCCATCCTCGAGGCGGCCGACATCGCCGGCGGCCAGTCGCAGTGCCGAGCGGCTCCGGAAGCGCTGCAGGCGGCGCTTGATGCGGCCGCGGTAGTGCGCGCGCGCGATGACTTCCTGGCCGGTGTAGCAGCCTTTGGTGAACGAGATGGCGTCGATGCAGTCGAGATTGAGCATCTGCGCCACGAATTGCCCCGAGGTTGCGGCGTAGACCTGTGCCAGCCCGGCGGCGATGTCGAGACCGCGCCACTGATCGCGAGAGATCGCGGGGCCTGACGGCGGCGGCTCGAGCACGCTCTGCAGCAGCAGCACCCGGGGCTCATCGCGCGGGCCATAGGCGACCTGCCGTCCGGCCAGCGCCGAGGATGCATCGGGCGCTGCAAGGCCGCAGATGCGATACTGCGCGCTGTCGTCGCTGATCGTCACCTTGGCACGCAGTACGTAGCGCCGCAGCTGCGTAGTCACCGTCGACAGCAGCTCGAACGGCAGCACGGCGAGGATGTCACCATGATCCGCGGCTACGAGCCATAACAGCGCCAGCGTGCGTCCCTGGGGATTGTGCATTCCCGCGCGCAGCAGCGCGCCGGGCGGCAACTTCGAGACGTCGTTCGACAACTGGCCCTGGAGGAATTTCTCAACGTCGGCGCCGCTGAATCGCAGCGTACCGAAGTCGTCGAGCACACAGACGGCGCCGAGCTGGTTCATCGCATGAGCCGTATTTTGCCGCGGTCGTGCGGTAGTCGGTGATGTGCAATTCTGGCACACTTGCCGTCATGCCGGTTTCTACAGCAGCGCCTCCCGCGTCGGGTGAGCTTACAGCGGACGACGCAGCGTCGGGACAGCCTGCGCCTGAGCCGCTCGCGCCGCTCGCGCCGCTCGCGCCGCTCGCGCCGCCCACCACGCCGCCCACGCCGCCCACCATGGCCCTGACGCCGCGGCCGCCGGTGGAAATCGACGGGCCTCCGGGGCCGGAACCAACGCGCTTTGGAGACTGGGAAAAACTCGGACGCTGTATCGATTTTTGATGGGGAGCAGGCATGGCTGAGCGGCCGTTGTCACCGCATATCACGGTGTACCGATGGGCCTATACGATGACGCTGTCGATACTGCACCGAGTTACGGGTGTGGCGTCGGCCGTCACACTGCTCGGCTTCGTCCTCTGGCTTGTCAGCGCCAGCCTGGGTGCCGATGCCTATGCGGCAATTCTGCCGCTGCTGATTTCCGTGCCCTGCAAGGCACTGCTGGCGCTGGCTGTGGCGGCGCTGATCTATCACTTCTGCAACGGCCTGCGTCACCTCGCCTGGGATATGGGTTGGGGCTTTGAACGTGCCGACGCGCGTCGCAGCGCCGCGCTCGTCGTCGTCGCCACCGTCATCGCCGCCGCGGTGTGCTGCTATTTCATCTTTCGGCTCGGCGCAGGTGCCGCATGAGCCTGCGTACGCCGCTCGCGCGGGCTTTGCATCACGGCACGGCGCGATATGGCGTCGGCCACTGGTTGATTCAGCGGGTCACCGCCGGCGCGCTCGCGCCACTGGCGATCTGGCTGGTGATCGCTCTGCTGTCACTGCCGGGTGCCGACTATCCGACGGTCATCACCTGGATCGCCGCGGGCTGGAACCCGGTGCTGCTCGCGCTCACGGTGCTGATCGCCGCCTGGCATGCGTGGCTGGGCGTGCAGGTTGTGATCGAGGATTACGTCCATGGTTTCCTGCCGAAGACGATCGCTTTGCTGTCGTCGGTGTTCGTGCACGTGCTGCTCGCGGCCAGCGGCGTCTATGCGGTGCTGCGCATTGCGCTGCGGAGTGCCGGATGAGCGTTTACGAGTTTGTGGATCACACCTATGACGTTGTGGTGGTCGGCGCCGGCGGCGCCGGCCTGCGCGCCACCTTGGGCCTGGCGGAGGCGGGTCTGTCGACCGCCTGCATCACCAAGGTATTCCCCACTCGCAGTCACACCGTGGCAGCGCAGGGCGGTATCAGCGCGGCGCTCGCGATCATGGGCGAAGACGACTGGCGCTGGCACATGTACGACACGGTCAAGGGCTCGGATTGGCTGGGCGACCAGGACGCGATCGAATTCATGTGCAAGGAAGCGCCGGCCGCGGTCATCGAGCTCGAACATTACGGGGTGCCATTTTCGCGCACCGACGATGGCCGCATCTATCAGCGACCCTTCGGCGGCATGACCACCCACTACGGCAAGGGTATCGCGCAGCGCACATGCGCCGCCGCCGATCGTACCGGCCACGCGATGCTGCACACCCTCTATCAGCAGTCGATCCGCCACCAGGCCGAGTTCTATATCGAATACTTCGCGATCGATCTGATCATGGAGCATGGCGAATGCCGCGGCGTGGTTGCGCTCGATCTGGCCGACGGCAAGCTGCATCGCTTCCGCTCGCAGATGACAGTTCTGGCCACCGGCGGCTACGGTCGGACGTACTTCTCGTGTACCTCGGCTCACACCTGCACCGGCGACGGCGGCGGCATGGTGCTGCGCGCGGATCTGCCGCTCCAGGACATGGAATTCGTGCAGTTCCACCCGACCGGCATCTACGGCTCCGGCTGCCTGATCACTGAGGGCGCGCGCGGGGAGGGCGGCTATCTGACCAACGCCCTGGGCGAGCGCTTCATGGAGCGCTATGCACCTAATGCGAAGGACCTGGCATCCCGCGACGTGGTCAGCCGCGCGGAGACGATCGAGATGCGTGAAGGTCGCGGTGTCGGTGAACATAAGGATCATATTTATCTGCACCTGGAGCATCTGGGTGCGGCCGTGATCCAGGAGCGCTTGCCGGGTATTGCGGATACGGCCCGCATATTTGCCGGCGTCGATGTCACACGCGAGCCGATCCCCATCCTGCCCACGGCGCACTACAACATGGGCGGCATTCCCTGCACCATACAGGGCGAGGTCGTGACGCTGAAGAACGGCGATCCGAACGGCGTGGTGCAGGGCCTGATGGCGGTGGGCGAGGCCGCCTGCGTCTCGGTGCACGGCGCCAACCGCCTGGGCTCGAATTCATTGCTCGATCTGGTGGTGTTCGGCCGCGAGGCAGCGCGCCACTGTGCCGAGGTCATCAGGCCGGGCGCCACGCAGCGATCGCTGCCGAAGGACGGGGTCGATCGTATGCTGTCGCGCCTGGATCGGCTGCGCTATGCCAGCGGATCGCGTCCCACCGCGGCGATCCGCCTGGAAATGCAGAGAATCATGCAGGCGGATGCCGCGGTGTTTCGCACCGGCGAATCACTGCGGCAGGGCATCGACAAGCTGTCGCAGACCTTTGCCTCATTCAGCGACGTGGCGGTTTCCGACCGGGGCCTGATCTGGAACACGGATCTGATCGAGACCCTCGAGCTGCAGAACTTGTTGCTGCAGGCGGTGGCGACCATACATTCGGCAGCCAACCGCCAGGAGAGCCGGGGCGCGCACGCGCGCGAGGATTTTCCGCAGCGCGACGACGTCACTTGGTTGAAGCACAGCTTATGTTGGGTCGACAGCCAGGGCCGCGCGCGCCTCGACTACCGGCCGGTGCATCTGCATACGCTGACCGATGAAATCGAGGTGATCGCGCCGAAGGCGCGGACCTATTGAGCGGCGCAGACTTATCGCGGCTGCCGTAGACTCGCCAGAACCGGAAAGCACCATGGCTGAATTCAAGTTGCCCCCCAATTCGCGCATCGACGCCGGCGCCGGCAAGACCTATCGGGCGCCGGCCGGTGCCAGGAATGCGCGCCGCATCAGGATTTACCGCTTCGATCCAGCATCCGATGCGCGCCCGCGCATCGACAGCTACGAGATCGACATGGCGAGCTGCGGTCCGATGGTGCTCGATGCCCTGCTGAAGATCAAAAACGAGATCGATCCGACGCTGTCGCTGCGACGCTCGTGCCGCGAGGGCATCTGCGGATCATGCGCGATGAACATCAATGGCCTGAACACGCTCGCGTGCACCAGGGCCTGTGACGAGCTCGGTCGCGGCGACATCAGCATCTATCCGCTGCCGCATCTGCCGGTGGTGAAGGACCTGGTCACCGACCTCACCGACTTCTATGCCCAGTACGCAGCCGTAAAGCCCTGGCTGCAGACCTGCACGCCGACACCCCCGGACCGCGAGCGGCTGCAATCCAGGGAAGAGCAGCAGCGGATCGATCGACCCTCGGCCTGCATCCTCTGTGCCTGCTGTTCCACGGCCTGTCCGAGTTACTGGTGGAATTCAGAGCGCTATCTGGGACCTGCGGCTCTGCTCGCCGCCTATCGCTGGATCGTCGACAGCCGCGACGAGGCTACCGGCGAGCGGCTCGATGCGCTCGAAGATCCGTTCCGGCTGTACCGTTGTCATACGATCATGAACTGCACCGAGGCCTGCCCGAAGGATCTGAACCCGGCCAAGGCCATCGGTGCGATCAAGAAGATGCTCGTCGAGCGTCAGCACTGAGGAGCTTGCGTGTGAGGACCGAACCGGCGGCTGGGAACCGTCCCAGGATGGCCTGGCGCTGCCGCCGCGGCATGAAGGAGCTGGATCTGCTGCTGACCGGCTGGCTGGAAACGCAGTTCGAGCGGGCCAGCGATGTGCAGCGGGGTCAGTTCGAGGCCCTGCTCGCGCTGCCGGACCCGCAGCTCGCGCGCTACCTGCTGGGCGGGCAGCGCCCCGAACGGGCGGATTTGGCCGCCGTCGTTGACTCCATCCTGACCCGTACGCGATTTATGTCGAGCCCGGTCCAGGGCGGGAACCTTCCCTGAATCCTAGGCTCCAAGTCTCGTTGGTGCTCGCCGGCACCGCCGACCGGTCTTAGGTCCCCATGTCCGCCACTGCTGATAGACTGCCCCCGAAGAGCCTATGTTACCGTTTTGAGTCTATTCAGGTCGTTGACGGACGGCCTGGCAATGCGATGACAGGATTGCCAATGAGCGCCGATGCGAGTGACTTGAGCCTGGTGCGGCGGGTGCAGCGCGGCGAGCGTGGCGCCTACGATCTGCTGGTGCTCAAGTACCAACACAAGGTGGTCAAGCTGGTCATGCGCTATCTGCGCAACCCGGCGGATGCGGAGGATGTGGCTCAGGAGGCGTTCGTCAAGGCCTACCGGGCACTGCCGCAGTTCCGCGGTGACAGCGCCTTCTACACCTGGTTGTATCGCATCGCCATCAATACCGCCAAGAACGCCCTGGCCGCGCGCGACCGCAACCCCGTGAGTTACGAGCTCGACCTGCACAATACCGACGATTCATCGGATATGGTCAGCCGGCTGAAGGATCCGGAAACCCCCGAGGGGCTGGCGCTCACTGAAGAGATCCGCGATACGGTCAACCATTCGATCGAGGAGCTGCCCGAGGACTTGCGCACTGCCATCGTGCTGCGCGAGCTCGAGGGTATGAGCTATGAGGAAATCGCGGCATCGATGGATTGTCCGGTCGGCACGGTGCGCTCGAGGATTTTTCGCGCCCGCGAGGCGATCGATCGACGGCTGCGCGAGGTGTTTGACGGCGGGTTGGGTCGGACGGAGGAACTGGTGTGATCCAGGATGAAGTTGAGAGCCAGCTGTCGGCGATGTTCGACGGCGAGTTGCCGGCGACCGAGTGCGAGCTACTGTCGCGGCGTATCGATCGGGACGAGAATCTGCGCGGCCGTTGGTCGCGTTACGCGCTGATCGGGGCCGCCATGCGTTCGGAGCCGGTGGCGACGGCGCGCAGCGGCTTCGCCCGGCGCGTGAGCGCTGCCCTGCGCGGCGCCGAGGACAGTCCGCGCTTGAAGCGCGGTGGAAAAATGCTCTTGAGCGCAGCCTTGTCGGCGACGCTGGTCGTGGCGGTGGCCGGCTTGTCGATCTCCCTGCTGCGCGATGCGGCCGTGGATGCCGGCGCGGGCAGTCTCGCGCAGACGCGAACCGGACGCGGCGAGGCGGGCGCGGCGGTGGCGGTCGGCGGCGAGCGCGATGGCGCCGTACCGGCGAATGCCGCGGCCCCGGGTCCGAGCGTCGCAGCGCTACGGCACGGCAGCAACGGCGAGCCCGTCAGTTATGTAACTCCCGTCAGCATGTCCAAGGTCAACACCGCTCTGCGCACTGAATTGGCTGATCTCATCGTCGCCCATAGCGAATATTCCACGCCGCTGATGCGGCGCAATATGTTGTCCGCGCTGGTCAGCAACGAGGATGGAGCGGACAACGCATCGCCCGGCGCGAGTGCCGGTGCGCCGGCGAAGTCCCCGGCAGGTGCATTCGATGCGAGCACTGCGGCCTCATCTGCGAGCCGCTAAACGGCCCAGCGCAGTGGCAATGCTATGGGCCGCCGGCAGTTGCGCGGCGCTGTTGGCCAGTGCCGCTGCGGCCGCTGCCGATGACGATCCAAGCGACTGGCTGGCCCGTACCGATCAGGCGCTGGCGACGCGCAATTACGAGGGCGTATTCGTACACGAACATGCCGGTGAGACTGAAACGCTGCGCGTGATCCACCGCGTCGGCAGCGAGGGCGTGTCCGAGCGGCTGCTGTCGATGGACGGCTCGGGTCGGGAGTTCATCCGCAAGGGCAGCCAACTGACCTGTTACCTGCCCGATCAGCGCACCGTACTGGTTGAAAGGAGCAACGACGCCGGACTGCTGCTCGGCAGCCTGCCGCGCATCGACGCCACCTCGGCGGGTCTATACCAGATCACCGAACTGCAGAAGACGCGCGTCTCGGGTCGCGATGCCCGCGTGATCGCAGTGACACCGAAGGACCAGCTGCGATACGGTTATCGCGTCTGGATCGACGAAGCCACGGCCATGCCGCTCAAGACGCAGTTGCGCAACGGCCAGGGCCAGGTGCTCGAGCAGATCGTCTTCACCGACCTGCGGTTGCCCGCGCACATCGCCGACGGCGAGCTCGAGCCAGCGGTCGACGCCCATAATTACCGCTGGGTGCAACACCTTGCCGATCCGGTAGATTCGCGCGGCCTGTCCGTCTCCTGGGAGGCGAGCGTGCTGCCGCCAGGATTTCGCATGACGGTGAGCGCGAGGCAGGTATTGCACAGCGGCCCGGTCGAGCATCTGGTATTCAGTGATGGACTCGCCTCAGTATCGGTGTTCGTCGAGATCGGCCGCGAGCAGCGCGCCGAGCAGGTCGCCGACGATGCCGCGACCATAGGCTCATCCTCGGCGTACTCCACCGTAGTGCAGGGTTACCGTGTCACGGCGGTCGGCGAAGTGCCGCCGGATACGGTGCGCGCCATCGCGCAGTCGATCCGCACCGCCGGGCCGGCACCGAGCATGGCCGAATCTCTGTTAGGCATGGGTATTCCGCGCTCTCAGGCGCGTCACACCGATGGCAGCTCTTCGATCTTCGATGAGATGTCAGGCAACCAGAGCCCCGGCGCAAACCCCGAGAACCACGACGTGGGCAGCGGCCGCGCGGGCTTCGGCAACGCCAATGGCCTGGGCAGCTTTGGCGGCCCAGGCGCTCCGGGCGGCCCTGGCACCGCCGCCTTCGGTGGCGGTCCGGGTGCAGGTCCGGGTCGGCATTGAGCACGCCCGATCGCGAACCCGCGCACTCGCTGACGCTGCTGACCCGTGCCGAGTGCGGGCTATGTGACGCCATGCTCGATGAGCTCGAATCGCTGCGTGCGCGGCGTGCGCTGCCGCCGATCCGGCTGCTCGATGTCGACTCCGATCCGCAGCTGCAGCGGCGTTACGGCCTGAAGATTCCGGTCCTGCTGCTCGACGACGTCCCCGTGTGCAGTGTTCGGCTCGATCAGGCCGAGTTGCTGCGCGCGCTGCGGGACCGGCCCGGCACGGCTTGAGGCTATAATCCGCGCGCCCCCCAAGGGGCTTCCAAGCTTCTCGATGCACCGCATACGCAATTTCTCCATCATCGCGCACGTTGACCATGGAAAATCGACGCTCGCCGATCGCCTGATCCAGCTGTGCGGCGGCCTCGAGGCGCGCGAGATGCAGGCCCAGGTGCTCGACTCGATGGACCTCGAACGCGAGCGCGGCATCACCATCAAGGCGCAAAGCGTGACGCTGAATTATCAGGCGCGCGACGGCGAGGGCTATCAGCTCAACCTGATCGACACCCCCGGCCACGTCGACTTCTCCTATGAGGTCTCGCGCAGCCTGGCGGCCGGCGAGGGGGCTTTGCTGGTGGTCGATGCCTCCCAGGGCGTCGAGGCGCAAAGCGTCGCAAATTGCTATACGGCGATCGAGCAGGGCCTGGAAGTGCTGCCGGTGATCAACAAGATCGACCTGCCGTCGGCCGACCCCAAGCGCGTCATGGCCGAGATCGAAGAGATCATCGGCATCGAGGCCCAGGATGCCGTATGCGTCAGTGCCAAGACCGGCGAGGGCGTGCCGGAGCTGCTCGAGGCAATCATTCGCCGCATTCCGCCACCGCGCGGCGACCCCGACGGGCCGGTGCAGGCGCTGATCGTCGATTCCTGGTTCGACAACTATGTCGGTGTGGTATCGCTGGTGCGCGTGGTCAACGGCATCTTGCGGCGAGGCGACAAGATTCGCGTGATGTCTACCGGGCGTGCTCACAACATCGACAAGCTGGGCCGCTTTACCCCCAAGTCGCTAGCGCTCGAGACCTTGAGCGCCGGTGAGGTCGGTTTCGTGATCGCCGGTATCAGGGAGATCGACGGCGCGCCGGTCGGCGACACCATCACGCTCGATGCGCGCCCCTGCGCCGCGCCGTTGCCCGGGTTCAAACAGATACAGCCGCGCGTGTTCGCGGGTTTGTTCCCGATCAATGCCGAGGACTACGAGAGCTTCCGCGATGCGCTCGCCAAGCTCAAGCTCAACGACTCGGCGCTGCATTACGAGCCCGAAGCCTCCACCGCACTCGGTTTCGGCTTTCGCTGCGGCTTTCTCGGTTTGCTGCACATGGACATCGTGCAGGAGCGACTCGAGCGCGAATACGGGCTCGCTCTCGTGACCAGCGCGCCCACCGTGATCTACGAGGTCGCGCACACGGATGGCAGCGTCGAATACGTCGACAATCCGTCGAAACTTCCAATCCTGAACGTGATCGCCGAGATCCGCGAGCCCATGATCACGGCCAGCATTCTGGTACCGCCGGACTATGTCGGTGCCGTGCTCGGTCTGTGCAGCGAAAAGCGCGGCGTGCAGAAGAAAATGCTGTATCTGGCCGCACAGGTGTCGTTGCAATACGAGCTGCCGCTCGCCGAAGTGGTGCTCGACTTCTTCGACCGGCTCAAATCTGCGACCCGCGGCTATGCGTCGTTCGATTATGTTTTCAGCCATTTTCAGGCCGCGCCGCTGGCAAAGCTCGATATCCTGATCAACGGCGAGCCGGTCGATGCGCTGTCGATCATCGTGCATCGGGACCACGCCTACGCGCGCGGCCGCGAGTTGGTCGATAAGATGCAGGAGCTGATTCCGCGGCAGATGTTCGAGGTTGCGGTACAGGCCGCGATCGGCAGTCACGTCATCGCGCGCGCTACGGTAAAGGCGCTGCGCAAGAACGTGCTGGCAAAGTGCTACGGCGGTGATGTCTCGCGCAAGCGCAAGCTGCTCGAAAAACAGAAAGAGGGCAAAAAGCGCATGAAGCAGGTAGGGCAGGTCGAGATTCCGCAGGAGGCCTTTCTGGCAGTGCTGAAAGTCGGGCGCAAATGAACTACGCCTGGGCCCAACAGCCGCGCCTGTACGCACCAGTTGATGAGGAACAGGCATGCTGACGCAGATACTGACGGTCCTGGCAGCTCTGGCCATTCCCGCGGCACTCATCGCGATTGTCGATGACTGGTTCCTGCGGCCGCGGCGCCGCATCGCCGGCGGCGGCACGTCGGATGCGCCGCTGCTGGCGGTGAATTACCACCTGCTGCCGCTGCTGCTGTTGGCGGCGCTGTTGCGCCTGCTGTTGTCCGAGCGGCTGGATTTCAGCCTGGTGCTGGTCTCGGTCGTGGCGGTCGCCGGACTGGTCTGGCTGCTCGATCATCTGCTGTTCGAGCCGGCGCGGCGCCGGGCGGCGACGGCCGCCGGGCGCGATCCGGCAGCGCTGCCGGTTCCGGTCACGGTCGACTACGCGCGCAGTTTTTTCCCGGTTGCGGTGATCGTGCTGCTGGTGCGCTCCTTCATCTTCGAGCCATTTCGTATTCCTTCCGATTCGATGATGCCGACGCTGCTGGACGGCGACTTCATCATCGTGAACAAGTACGCCTATGGCCTGCGGCTGCCGGTGATCGATCAGAAGTTCGTGTCTATCGGTCAACCGCAGCGCGGCGACGTGGTAGTGTTCCACTACCCGCCCGACCCGGCGGTAAACTTCATCAAGCGAGTCGTCGGCCTGCCGGGCGATCACGTGCGCATCACCTCCGACCAGCTGATCATCAACGGCGTGCCGGTGCCGCTGCAGAGTGACGGCCGCTATGACGACGGCTGCTATCACAATATGCGGCTGTCGAGCGAAATACTCGGTACGCACCGCCACCAGACCCTCTCATGCCTGACCCCGGACGAAATCGTCGCAGCGCCGAGTTCCAGCTGTAACCGGCGACTCGAGCGCAACTACGAATGCATCGAGCCGAGCGTCCCCGGACTGCGCGATCGCAGCGACCGGGATGAAATGCAGGTTCCGCCGGGCGAGTACCTCATGATCGGCGACAATCGCGACAACAGTTACGATGGCCGCTATTGGGGTTTCGTCCCGGAGGACCATCTGGTCGGCAAAGCGACCAGAATCTGGTTCAATTGGGACCTGCAACGCTCGGGCGGCCCGATCTGGAGCCGGATCGGTCGGCGCATCGAGTGACGCTGTTCAGCGGCCTTGAGGCTTGAGCGGCGCCAGGGAAGCAGGGCTACGTCGAGTGCAACAGAGCCTATAGAAAGCCTAAAGGGAGTCTTACTCATGCGCCACACACAGCGCGGAATTACATTCATCGGCTGGCTGGTTTTGCTGGTGCCGGTTGCGATCATCGTCTACGCGGGCATCCGGCTGACCCCCATCTATCTCAACTACATGCGCGTCGCCAAGTCGCTGTCGGAGACGGTCAGTGAGGTCAAGGCTGCCGACTCGACCAACGCGCAGGCAATGCGTGTGTCGCTGGCGAAGCACTTCGATATCGAGGGCATTACGCATCCGACGGCCCAGGACGTGGATATCCACCGCGAAAATGAGCACTGGGTGGCGGTCATTGACTACGAGGACCTGGCGCCCCTGTTCGCCAATATCTCGCTGCTGGTGCAGTTTCACAAACAGGTCGAGGTCCACTGAGGCGTCGTCGCGTCCTGGCAGCGCCCGCTCCGCCTGCGTCCGCCATCCCCATGAATCGCTCCGAGCGCTTGCGCTGCTGGCTTCGCGAGGCGCTCGAGTACGAGCCGACCGATCTGGCGCTATTCGAAACCGCCCTGACGCATCGCAGCGCGGAGGGCCCCAACAACGAACGGCTGGAATTTCTCGGAGATGCGGTGCTCGGGGTGATTACCGCGCAATACCTGTTCGAGCGCTTCGCGGAGGCTGACGAAGGCAGCCTCAGCCGGTTGCGCGCGAGTATCGTGAGCGGTGACTCGCTGGCACAGCTGGCGGCCGGCCTGGCACTCGGCGAACTGCTGGCGCTGGGCCAGGGCGAGCTCAAGACCGGTGGTTTTCGCCGCGAATCGATTCTGGCCGACGCGCTCGAGGCGCTGTGCGGCGCCCTCTATCTCGACGGCGGCCTGGCGGCGGCACGTGCCGCGGTGCTGCGCATGCTTGCCCCGGCGCTGCAGTCGCTCAACCTGCCGGCCGAGCTGAAGGACCCGAAGACGCGGCTGCAGGAACTGTTGCAGGCGCGGGGACTGCCGCTGCCGCGCTACAGCGTCGAGAGCGTCGCCGGCGAATTGCATGCCCAGGTGTTTCGCGTAACCTGCGAAGTCGAGCCGATGGCGGCACGCGCGACCGCTGCCGGGTCGAGCCGGCGGCGGGCCGAGCAGGCCGCCGCCGCGCGCGTACTCGAGCAGATCCAGGCCGACCCATGACAGATTTTCGCAGCGGTTTTGTCGCTCTCGCCGGCCGTCCCAACGTCGGCAAGTCGACGCTGCTCAATGCTTTGGTCGGACACAAGCTCAGCATCGTCACGCCGCGGCCGCAGACGACACGCCACCGGCTGATCGGCCTGGCGCAGTTGGCCGACGCCCAGATCGCCTTCGTGGACACCCCAGGACTGCACCTGGGTCCACGGCGCGCGCTCAACCGTGCCATGAACCGGACGGCGGCCGCGGCCGTGGGTGATTCGGATCTGGTGCTGTTCGTGGTCGAAGCGCTCAAGTGGACCGACGAGGATGAGCTGGCGCTCGGTCGAATCCTTGCGACTGGACATGAGGTGGTGGCCGTGGTCAACAAGGTCGACCGCGTGCGGCCGCGGGAACGGCTGCTGCCCTATCTGGCGCAGCTGGCCGCGCGGCATGCATTTCGGGAGATCGTGCCGGTCTCGGCGACCAAGGGTGACAACCTCGACGATCTGCGCCGCGTGATCGTCGCCGCGCTACCGGTCGGTGAAGCGATGTTCCCGCTCGATCAGCTGACCGACCGCACCGAGGCCTTTCGCATCGCCGAGACCATACGCGAGAAGCTCACGCTGGAGCTGGTGGAGGAACTGCCGTACGGTGTCGCGGTGGAGATCGAGCAAATCGTGGTGGAGGAGGATGGACGCAAGGCCGTCTCGGCCGTCATCTGGGTCGACCGCGCCGGTCAGAAGCCGATCGTTATCGGCGCCGAAGGCGCCCGACTCAAGCGCATCGGGCGCTCGGCGCGCCTCGAACTCAACCGCCTGCTCGGCGAGCGCTTCCATCTGATCCTATGGGTCAAGGTACGCGAGGACTGGGCCGACGACGCCCGCGCCCTGCACCAGCTGGGTGTGGAATGAGCCGCTCCACCCATCGCGTACAGCTGGCGCGTGCTTATGTGCTGCATCAGCGGCCATTCCGCGACAGCAGCCTGATAGTCGAAGTGTTCGCGCGCGAGCACGGCCGCATGACGGTGTTTGCGCGTGCGGCGCGCGGTCCGCGCTCACGCTTTGCGTTGTTGCAGCCGTTTCGCGCACTGCTGCTGTCCTGGAGCGGGCGTGGTGAGGCGCCGCAGCTGACCGGCGCCGAGAATGCGGAAGGCCCGCCGGCGCTGCCGGCCGCGCGTCTGATGAGCGCCTTTTATCTCAATGAGCTGCTGCTCAAGCTGCTGACGCGCCACGATCCGTACCCGGAGCTGTTCGATCAATACGAGACGACGCTGGCACAACTGCGAGAGCAACCTTGCGCCGATGCATCGCTGCGGCAGTTCGAGACGCGGCTGCTCGAGTTCATCGGCTATGGGCTCAATCTCGCAGCCGAGGCGGATACCGGATACCCGGTTCGCGGCGATGCCTATTATCATTTTCAGCCCGGTGTCCACGGGGTCGTGATCGCCGAGCCCGGCAGCTCGGGCGCGATTGGCGGTGGCGTGCTGCAGCGGTTGGCATTGGGCAGCGGATTTGAGAGTGACGCCGAGCTGCGGCAGGCGCGCGCGCTGATGCGCGCGGCGCTCGATCACTGTCTGGAGGGGCGTGAGCTCAACACCCGTGCCGTGGCTCGATCGCTGCTCAACTATCCGCGCAGGGAGCGTACCGGCTGATGCACGCGGGAATTGCGCTCGGTGTCAACATCGATCACGTCGCGACCCTGCGCCAGCAGCGGCACACGCGCTATCCGGAACCCGTGCAGGCCGCGTTGCTGGCCGAGCTGGCCGGCGCGGACAACATCACGCTGCATTTGCGCGAGGATCGCCGCCATATCCAGGAACGCGACGTGCAGCTGCTCGCGGGCCTGCTCAGCACGCGCATGAATCTGGAAATGGCGGCGACGCCGGCGATGATCGATTTTGCCTGTAGCGTGCGACCGACCGATTGCTGCCTGGTGCCCGAGCGGCGCGCCGAGCTTACGACCGAAGGCGGTCTGGACGTCGCCGCCGCCGGCCAGGGGCTGCGGGAGGGCTGTGCCCGGCTCGGCGGCGCCGGCATACGCGTCGCGCTGTTCATCGATGCGCTAGACGCACAGATCGAGGCCGCCGCCGCGGCGCGAGTGCCGGTGATCGAGCTGCATACCGGCCACTATGCCGACAGCAGCGGCGCGGCACAGGCGCGCGAGCTCGAGCGCCTGCGCGATGCGGCGCGGCTCGCGGCCAGCCGCGGCCTGGAAGTTCACGCCGGTCACGGCCTGAACTACCACAATGTCACTCCGGTAGCGGCGATCGCGGAGATCGTCGAGCTCAACATCGGGCATGCGATCATTGCGCGGGCGCTATTCGATGGACTGGCCGCGGCCGTCAGCGACATGAAGGCGATGATGCTTGCGGCGCGCCCATGATCTTCGGCATCGGCATCGATGTGCTCGAAGCGCAGCGCATGCGCGACAGCTATGCGCGTTTCGGCGCGCGTCTGCTCGACCGCCTGCTGCTGCCGCAGGAGCGCCGGCAGTTCGATCTGACGCGCAGTCCGGAGCGTTTTCTGGCGATGCGTTTTGCCGCCAAGGAAGCCATCGCCAAAGCCATGGGAACCGGCTTCGCCCACGGCATCTGGATCCGCGACGTCGGCGTGGTGCAGAACGCCCGGGGCAAGCCCGAAGTGATTTACTCGCCGCGCGGCGAGCGTATGCGGCGTCGCCTCGGTGTCGGCGAGGGGCATATCACGCTCACCGACGAGGCGGGACTGATCGTTGCGGTCGCCGTGCTGTTGCGCGACGGCCAGGGTGGCCGTCGCCGCATCGTCAGCGCCGGGGCGAGAGCTGAAGGCTCTGCCGGCGCGCGCCGGCTCGGCAAGCGTTCGGCGCCGAGGCGCGGTCCACGCCGATGAATCGCCTGGTGTTCGACATCGAAACCGTGCCCGATGTGGAGCTGGGACGGCGGCTCTATGGCCTCGAAGGCCTGGACGATGCCGCGGTTGCCAAAGCCATGTTCGCACGGCAGCGGGCTGAGAGCGGCAATGAATTTTTGCCGCACATTCAGCACCGCGTGGTGGCGATCGCCTGTGCGTTGCGTACGCGCGAGCAGCTCACGCTCTGGAGTCTGGGCGATCTGCAATCGAGCGAAGCCGAGCTGCTGACCCGTTTCTTCGATGGCATCGAAAAATACTCCCCCGATCTGGTCTCGTGGAACGGCGGTGGCTTCGATCTGCCGGTGCTGCACTATCGTTCGCTGAAAGCGGGCGTGCAGGCGCCACGCTACTGGGAGACCGGCGAAGAGGACAGCGCGTTTCGCTACAACAACTATCTGAGCCGCTTCCATTGGCGTCACCTGGATCTCATGGATGTGCTGGCGGGGTTCCAGGCGCGCGCGCGCGCCGCCCTGGCCGACGTGGCCGCATTGCTCGGCTTTCCCGGCAAGCTCGGTTTCTCCGGCGATAAGGTCTGGGATGCCTATCTCGCAGGACAGCTGCCGGACGTGCGCCGCTATTGCGAAACCGATGTGCTAAACACCTTCCTGATCTACCTGCGTTTCCAGTTCCTGCGAGGCCGCATCGACCGTGCCGGCCTGGATGCCGAGCTCGAGCGCGTGCGAGCGCTGCTTCGCAGCTCGAATGAAGTGCATCACGCCGAGTTCCTCAAGGCCTGGGAGGCGCTGTCGTGAGCGGCGGCGAACCTGTACTTGCCGCCGCTGCGCTGCCGGCACGCACCATCCGCCTTCGCCGCCGGCGGCGCCACCGCCGGGACGACCAGGCGCAGCTCGTGGACATCGTGGTTGCCGGCGCCGATCGGGTGACGCCGCGCTGCGCGCATTTCGATATCTGCGGCGGCTGCGCGCTGCAGCAACTCGCGGGTGGCGCGCAACTGCGGCTCAAGGAACTGCGGCTGCAGGCAACGCTCGAGCGGCTGGCGCGCGCTGCGCCGGCGCGCTGGTTGCCCGCCATTCGCGGCCCGCCCTGGGGCTACCGGCGCCGCGCGCGACTCGGCGTCAGGTACGTCCAGCGCAAACAGCGTGCCCTGGTGGGCTTTCGCGAACGAGGCTCGAATCTGATCGCAAATCTCGAACGTTGCGAGGTACTGGCGCCACCGGTAGATGCGTTGATCGTGCCGCTGTCCGCGCTCATCACGCAGCTCTCGATCCGCGAGCGGCTGCCGCAGATCGAGGTCGCGGTCGCGGACAATGCCGTGGCGCTGGTATTGCGCGTGCTCGAGCCGCCGTCGGCGTCGGACCTGGCGAATCTGCGCGAGTTCGAGGCGCTGCACGGCGTGCGTTTGTATCTGCAGTCGGGCGGCATCGACAGCACCCATGCGCTCAGTGAGCCGGCGCAGCGCCTGTTCTATGCGCTGCCGGAGGCAGATCTGGAGATTGAGTTTCTGCCGACTGACTTCATTCAGGTCAATGCCAGTGTCAATCGCGCACTGGTGGCTGCCTCGGCGCGACTGTTGCAGCTGAACTCGGATTCGAGCCTGCTCGACCTGTACTGTGGACTCGGTAACTTCTCGCTCGCCCTGGCACGGCGCGCGCACCGCGTGGTCGGCGTCGAAGGCGATGCCGGCCTGGTTGCACGCGCGCGCGGCAATGCCCGCCGCAACGGCATCGCCAACGCGGAATTCTTCAGCGCCGATCTGACGGCCGATGCGAGTGCGGCCGCGTGGCTCGGGCGCGGCTATTCCCACGTGCTGCTCGATCCCCCAAGGGTCGGTGCGCGCGAGCTGCTGCCGCAGATAGCGCGCCTGGCCCCGGAGCGGGTGTTGTATGTCTCGTGCAACCCGGAGAGTCTCGCGCGCGACGTCGGGCTGCTGCTGCACGAGCATGGCTTCGAATTGCTCGCGGCCGGTGTGGTCGATATGTTTCCGCATACGGCGCATATGGAGTCGGTGGCGCTGCTCGCGCCGCGGCTTGGCATCTAGCCGCGGACGATGGAGTCGGGGATGGGCGTTGAGATTGAGCGCAAGTTTCGACTGATCGATGACAGCTGGCGTGACTGGGTGTGCCAGAAGACATTGCTGCGCCAGGGATATATCGCCAACACGCGACGAGCCTCGGTGCGTGTGCGTCTGGCCGGCGAGGCGGGTTGGCTGTCGGTCAAGGCCATGACGCCCGGACTGTCGCGCGCCGAATACGAGGCCGCCATCCCGGCGGTGGAGGCGAATGAAATGCTCGATCGACTGTGCGAGGGCCCGTTGATCGAGAAGTGGCGGCACATCGTCGTGTATCAGGGCAGTGAATGGGAAATCGACGAGTTTCTTGGCGAGAACGCGGGACTCGTGATCGCCGAGCTGGAGCTGGAATCGGAGGATACGGTGTTTGCCAGGCCGCCGTGGCTCGGCGTCGAAGTGACGCATGATGAGCGCTATTACAATTTCAGACTGTCGGAAAAGCCGTTTCGTCACTGGCCGGAAAACCTGCAGGCGGCCCGATGAGCCTGGGGCCGCTGATGCTCGACGTGGCGGGCACGGCACTGACCGCGGTCGACCGTGAAGTGCTGGCGCATCCGTTGGTCGGCAGCGTCATTCTCTTCACCCGCAACTACGTCGACCCGGCGCAACTGCAAGCCCTGGTTGCTGACATCCAGTCGGTGCGCAGTCCTGCTGTGCTGATCGCGGTCGACCATGAAGGCGGCCGCGTGCAGCGCTTTCGGCCAGGGTTTTCGGCGCTGCCGCCGCTGCGCCGCATTGGTCACGCGTTCGATGCCGATGCGCCACAGGGGCTCGCCATGGCGCGCGCGTTGGGCTGGCTCATGGCCGCCGAGCTGGCCGCCTGCGGTGTGGATTTTTCCTTCGCCCCCTGCGTGGACCTGGACTACGGACTGTCTGAGATCATCGGCGATCGCGCCTTTCACGCCCACGCCCAGGCCGTGGGGCAGCTGGCGATCGCGTATATGCATGGCATGCGCGATGCCGGCATGGCCGCTACGGCCAAGCACTTCCCGGGCCACGGCGCCGTGGTTGCCGACTCCCACGTGGCGCTGCCGGTCGACCGGCGTGAGCTGGTGGACATGGAACAGGACCTGCTGCCCTATCGTCGCCTGATCGCCAACGGGCTGCCCGCGGTGATGGTCGCCCACGTGCTGTATCCGGCGGTGGATTCGGTGCCGGCGAGTTTTTCGCCCCGCTGGATCGACGGCGTGTTGCGAACGGAACTGCAATTCGGTGGCCTGGTATTCGCCGACGACCTGACCATGGCTGGCGCCGCGGCGGTCGGTGATCTGGTGCAGCGCGCGGAGCGCGCGCTGGCCGCTGGCTGTGACGTGCTTCCGGTTTGCAATGACCGTCCGGGAGTGGAGCGATTGCTCGATCGCTTCAGAGTGGCGATCGAACCCGCCTCGCAGCTGCGCCTGGTGCGCATGCGCGGCCGCAGACAGTACCGTTTTGAGACCCTGGCCGCTTCCACCGCCTGGCAAAGCGCGCGAGAATGGTTGCTACGCAGCGGCTCGCCGCCACCGGAACTGAGCTTCAAACCCGAAGGCGCCGATGCGGGAGGCACATAAAAACAATGGACGAGTGGTCGGTCGAATTCCTGCGCGGGGTGCTGGACGCCGCTCCCGAAGGCATCGTCGTGTGCCGGTCCGGGCAGGCCGATCAGCCGCTGGTCTATGCCAATGCCGCCTTCCAGCGCCTGACAGGCTACGGCAGCGATGAATTGATGGGCCAGGACCTGCGCCGCCTGCAGGGTTCCGATCGCGACCAGGAAGGGCGTGCGCAGCTGCGCGAGGCCATCGCCCGTGGTCAGTCCTGCCGCGTACTGATGCGCAATTATCGCAAGGACGGCACGCAGTTCTGGAATGAGGTGGTGATTCAACCGATGAGCGGCAGCGATGGCACCGTGACGCATATCGTCGGCTTCCATCGTGACGTCGGTGAACCCGAGCGCGCGGACCCGCGCCGGGCCCCCGGCCTGCCGAGCTGGCTGCGCGAAGACCGGCTCTCCGGCCTGTACTCGCGCGCCTACTTTGAAGAGTTGCTGCAGCATGACTGGCAAATTGGCGTGCGCGAGGCGCGCCCACTGACGTTGCTGATATTCGACATCGACGAACTCGGCAGCTACAACGATACCTTCGGCCGCCCCGCGGGCGATGGCTGCATCCGCCGGGTCGCGGGGGTGATCGGCGCCTGTTTCAAACGCGGTGCCGACGTGGTCGCGCGTTGGGATGGCGGCCGCATCGTCGCCTTGGTACGCAACGCCGACGTCGGCGACGTCGCCGGCGTCGCCGGGGTGCCGGAGTTCGCCGACTCCGTGGCGCGCAAGGTTTTGCGCCAGCACATTCATCATCCGCGAGCGTTGCGCCAGAAGTTCGTGACCGTCAGTATCGGAGTCGCGAGCATCACGCCGAGCGCTGACCGATCCGTCGACCAGCTGATCCAGGCGGCGACGCGGGCTCTGCAGCGAGCCAAAGAAAGCAGCGAGGCGCGGGTCGCGGTCGCAGAGGGGCAGGAGATCAGCTGAGCGCCGCAGACCGGAGGACAGGTGCGCATGCAACACCAGGAGACACCCATGCCTGCGACTTCGGGTTCGATGGGCCGACGACGCCTGTTGCGGCTTATCCTGCTGGCCTCGCTGGGCCTGCAACTGGCGCATAAGGCGAGCGCCACCGACGATCAGGCGGCGCAAATTCTCGGTAATTGGCTGACCGAGCCGCGCGACGGCATCATCGAGATCAGCGTCGCGAGCGACGGTAGCTATCAGGGCAAGATTGTCGGCGGCAATGATCCGCAGCGCCTGGATCAACACAACCCGGATCCGGCCAGGCGATCGCTGACCCTGCTCGGGCAGACCATCCTTAAGGGTATGAAATACGATGGCGGGGGCGAGTGGTTCGGGGGCTCCATCTATGAGCCCGACAGCGGCCGAACCTACAAGTGCCGCCTGGCGCGGCTCGACAAGGACCGGCTGCAGGTGCGCGGCTTCATCGGTTTCTCGCTGTTGGGCCGCTCGCAGGTGTGGACGCGCTATTTGGGCAGTTCGATGACTTTGCCGATGGCGTCGCCGCAACGCTGACCCGCGCCGGGGCCATCATGACGATCGCGCATGTGTTGCGCGGGCCGCAGCAGCGCCAGGGGACTCGGCATGCTCTGCGTGTTCGGATTGTTCGTGATCAGCGCCTAGGCTGCGGGCGCGGCGCAGCCGCGTTCACGGGGTCGAGACAGCTTCGCCCTGCTTGATCGGCGTCACCACCGCGATGATCCCGAAAGCGGGATGATCGAAGTACTGTTTGTCGTTGTAGCGGACGCTGCGCATTTCCTTGATGGTGTAGGTGGCCCCTGCGCTCAGGTGCACATCGAAGCCCAGGTGCAGGTAGATCGGCGCGCGCTCCAGATAGACCATGCCGCTCAAACCCGCCGCATTGATGCCGACATCCGCGAGCGCAATGCCCGCATGGCTGCCCCAATTCGCCGCCGTCTGTATCCACGCCGCGTGGGCAATCGGTCGCCAGGCGCCACTGGCCCTCAAGGTCGCCTCGACCGAGCCCAGGCGGTAGTCGCTGGGAGCGAGCACCCGCAGCACCTGCGGAGTCGCACCACCGCGATTGGCACTGCTGCCGAAACCCCTCCCCGGCGGCGCCGCGTCCCAGTCCTCGGCGGCGTTGACGCTGGAAGCGCGAAACACGATCACCTCCACGCCGTACAACGTCGCGCCGCTCTGCTGCGCGGCAGTTCGCGCCGCCGGCCGCACTGCGGCCGGCGAATCGGCGGCGGCCGCTCCCCGCGGCGCGAGTGCCGCGAGTGCGAGCAGCGCGGCGAGCGCGCCGGTGAGCGTGGATACTCGCGCGTCGTCGGCGCGAATGTCTCCGGCAGCAGTGTTCGATTGCACAGCGAGTCTCATCGTGCCGCCTATCCTAGCAGGCGCTGCCGGGCCGCAGGCGCTGCCATGGCACCGGGCGGGCGCGAGGCATGGCGAGCGCTCACGGCGTCGCGCCGCCCAGCCGCTGGATCAGTTGGTACGCGTATTCGAAGCGCTGCTCGAGCTTGGGCAGTGCGCGCGTAATGCGCAATTTCAGCGGCCCCTCGAGGCGAAATTCACGCCCCTGCCGCGACACTAGTGCAATCACGCGCGCGGTGTCCACGCGATTGTGCTCCTCGAACTGCACGCTGCCGCCGGCCGGTCCGAGTTCGAGGCGGCGCAGTCCGAGTGAGCGTGCCGCAAGCCGCAGACTGGCCAGCCGCAGCAGGTGGTGCGCCGACCCAGGCAGGGCGCCGAAGCGGTCGATCAGCTCGGCGGTCATATCCTGCAGCGCGGTGGCATCGGCCGCGGCGATGCGCTGGTAAAGTGCGAGGCGCAGATGCACATCCGGCACGTACTCCTGCGGCAGCAGCGCCGGCACATGCAGCTCAATGTCGCTGGTGGACGCGAGCGGGCGATCGAGCGCGGGTTCGCGGCCCTCGCGCATCGCCTTCACCGCGTGCTCGAGCATCTCAAGGTACATGCTCAGGCCGACCTCGCTGAGCTCGCCGCTTTGCGCTTCGCCGAGAAATTCGCCGGCGCCGCGTATCTCCAGATCGTGCGTCGCGAGCACAAAACCGGCGCCGAGGTCCTCGAGCGACTCGATGGCCTCCAGGCGCTTGACCGCGTCGCCGGTGAGGCCCTTGCGCGACGGCACGATCAGATAAGCGTAGGCGCGATGGTGCGAGCGGCCGACGCGCCCGCGCAGCTGGTGCAGTTGCGCCATGCCGAGCCGGTCGGCGCGATTGATCAGAATGGTGTTGGCGCTCGGAACGTCGATGCCGCTCTCGATGATGGTCGTGCACACCAGCATGTCGAAGCGTCGATGGTAGAAATCCACCATCAGCTGCTCGAGCTCGCGCTCGCGCATCTGGCCGTGGCCGATGCGCAGGCTCGCCTCCGGCACCAGCGCCGCCAGCTCCGCGGCGACTTTCTCGATGCTCTGCACCTCGTTGTGCACGAAATACACCTGGCCGCCGCGGCGCAGTTCGCGCAGCACCGCTTCGCGCAGCGTCGCCCTATGCCATTCGGTGATGAAGGTCTTGATCGTCAGGCGTCCCGCGGGGGGTGTTGCGATCAGCGACAGTTCGCGCAGGCCGCCGAGCGCCATGTTGAGCGTGCGCGGTATCGGGGTCGCCGTCAGCGTCAGCACATGAACCTCGGCGCGCAGGGTCTTGAGCCGCTCCTTATCGCGCACGCCGAAGCGATGCTCTTCATCGACGATGATCAGCCCGAGATTGTGAAATCGCGCGTCGGCGTGCAGCAGCCGATGGGTCGCGATTACGATGTCGATCGTGCCGCGCTGCAGCCCTTCGAGTACCGCGGCGCTCTCAGCGCTGGAACGGAAACGCGACAGCGCCTCGATTCGCACCGGCCAGTCGGCGAAACGGTCGCGGAAGCTCTGCACGTGCTGCTGCGCCAGCAGCGTCGTCGGTACCAGCACGGCGACCTGGCGGCCGGACTGCACGGCGACGAAGGCGGCGCGCATCGCCACCTCAGTCTTGCCAAAACCGACGTCGCCGCAGACCACCCGGTCCATGGGCTTTGTGCCTTGCATGTCCTTGAGCACCTGGCGAACGGCCGCGGCCTGATCGGCGGTCTCCTCGAAAGGAAATCCGTTAGCGAAGGTCTGGTACTCGAGCTCGCCGGCATTCAACGGCGCCGCCTGATGCGCCGCGCGGCGCGCGTGCAGATCGAGCAGCTCAGCGGCGACGTCGCGTACCGCCTCGGCGGCGCGACGGCGCGCGCGCGCCCACTGGTCGGTGCCGAGCTTGTGCAGTGGCGCGCTCTCGGGGGCGCCGCCGGTGTAGCGATTCACCAGGTGCAGCGCGTGCACCGGCACGTAAACGCGATCGCCGTCGCGATATTCGAGCGCCAGGAATTCGCCGCTCTGATCCCCGATCTCCATGAGCTGCAGGCCGACATAGCGGCCCACACCGTAGGTCTCGTGCACCACCGGAGCGCCGGGCTCGAGGCTCTGCAGATCGCGCAGGATCGCGACGGGATCCGACACCGCGCTGCGCCGTCGTCGGCGCTCCTGCCGTGCGCGCGTGCCGAACAGCTGCGATTCGCCGAGCAACAGCAGCGGCGGTTGTGCCAGCGCCAGGCCGGCCAAGTCCTCAACGACGCAGATCGCAAGCCGGGCATCCCCAGACGCAAACTGCTCCCAGGATTGCACCGCGCGCGGACGGCGGCCGTGCGCGCTGAGCATCTCGACGATGACTTCGCGCCGTCCGGGCGACTCGGCGGCGATCAGGACGCGGCCGACATAAGTGCTGAGGAAGCTGGTCAGCGGCGCGAGCGGCTGCGCGGCGCGCGCATCGAGCCGGAATTCCGGCGGGGCCGTGCTGTGGAAATCATGCAGTGTGCGCGAAGCCGGAAGATCGGGGCCGGCAAAGCGCTCGATGCCAACTCTGGCGTGGGCCTCGAGCGCGCTACCAACAGCGGCCGGCTCGATGAACGCCTCGGCAGGCGGCAGCAGCGGCCGCTCGATATCGTGGCGCCGATCGTCGTAGCGCGCGCTGATGCCTTGCCATGCGTGCTCGAGAGCGGTCTCGATATCGCAGTCGCTGGCGACCACCAGCTGCTGCGGCAGGTAATCGGTAATCTGCGCGGTGGCCTCAAAGAACAGCGGCAGATAGAACTCGATACCGGGCGGCGCGATGCCTTCGCTGACGCCACGATAGATCGGCATGCGCGTGACATCGCCCTCGAAGCGTGCGCGATAGCGGCGCCGAAATGCCTTGACCGCCTCGGCATCGAGCGGCAGTTCGCGCGCGGGTAGCATTCGCAGCTGCTCGATGCTCTCGAGCGAGCGCTGCGTATCAGCATCGAAGCGGCGTATCGAGTCGATGCGATCATCCAGCAGGTCCACGCGCATCGGTACGTCGCTACCCATCGGGAACACATCGAACAGCGATCCGCGCAGCGCGAACTCGCCGGGGCCGGTGACCTGGCTGACGCTGACATAGCCGGCCGCCGCCAGTCGCAGGCGCAGCGGTTCAATGGCAAGCGGCGCGCCGCTCTTGAGCTCGAAGCTGCGCGCCTGCACGTAACTGACCGGCGGCAGGCGCGTGAGCAGGCTGTCGGCGCTGAGCAGTAGAATGCCGCGGGCAAGTAGCGGCAGGCGCGAGAGCGTAAGCAGCCGTTCCGAGACGATATCCGGATGCGGCGAGAACACGTCGTAGGGCAGTACTTCCCAGTCCGGCAGCGTCAGGATCTCGAGCGCGGAGCCGCCGAAGAAGCGCAGTTCCCCGGCCAGCCGCTCGAGTTCGCGCGTGTCGGCGGCAACGAATACCCAGGGGCGGGTATCGGCGCCGACCGCTTCGGCGAGCGCCAGGGCGCGCGCGCTGCCGTGCAGCCCGCGCCAGCGCCAGGACGAGTCGGCGTCGGAGGGCAGCGGTGGATGGAGCAGAGTTGGCATGAACAGCGAAGCAGCGGCCGCGCGAGCGCAATGCAGCGCGCGAGCTTAAACCGCTGCGGCGCGAATACAAGCTTGCATCCGAGCGTGCTCCTGCGTTAGGAGGGTGGTCGGCCCGTTGGCGGCCGATGTTGATTTTTCCGTCAGTGGGATGTTATCTGTCCGGCCGTCGGGCGGTCGCGTCCAGGGCGCCAGGGTTTCGCATCGATATCACATCGGGGAGAGCTGAATGCCGACGAGGCGCCGCGATCATCGACTCGAACTGCGGCTGAAACCTTAGATGACCGGCGACTCCGCCAAGAGCAGGCTGCTGCAGGAGCTGCGGATCGACCGCGGGTCCGGCGTGGAGGCATCCAGCCCGTGGCGCGGCTGGCGGCTGGCCGCGGTGATCGCGTTGCTGTGCCTCTCGGCCGCAGCAGTCGCGGCCTTCATGCTGCTGCGTGCGCCGCGCTTCGAAGTCGAGGCGGCGGTCGCCGTGGCGCCGAGCATCGGCGGCGGCTCGACCGCCATTCTTCAGGCCACCGGCTACGTCACCGCCCGCCGCGAAGCCACCGTGTCGGCGCAGATCACCGGCGCGCTGACCTCGGTCCTGATCGAGGAAGGCGAGCACGTCACGGCGGGCCAGATCCTGGCGCATCTGGACGATTCGGCGCAGAAGGCGGGCTTGGCGCAGGCCCAGGCGCAACTGATGGCGGCACGGTCGCTGCTGGTGCAATTCCAGGTGCAACTCGAGCAGGCCCGGCGCGACAATCAGCGCAACCAGGACCTCATCGATCGCAAGCTGGTGTCGCAACAGGCGCTCGAGACCACGCAGACGCAGGTGGCGACCCTCGAGGCCCAGGTCGAATCGCAGCGAAAGCAGGTGGAACTGGCGCAAGCCACGCTGCAGGGCGCCCAGGTCCAGCTCGACTACACCACCGTACGCGCGCCGTTTTCCGGCGTCATCGTGGCCAAGGCCGCCCAGGCGGGCGAGATTATCTCGCCGATCTCGGCCGGAGGCGGCTTCACGCGGACCGGTGTCGGCACGATCGTCGATATGGACTCGCTCGAGATCGAGGTCGACGTCAACGAGGCCTACATCAACCGCGTGCAGCCGGCACAAAGCGCGCAGGCGGTGCTCGACGCCTACCCGGACTGGACCATTCCCGCGCACGTCATTGCCATCATACCGACGGCGGATCGAAGCAAGGCGACGGTAAAAGTGCGTGTCGCCATCGAGCAGAAGGATCCGCGCATTCTGCCCGACATGGGCGTGCGCGTGTCGTTCCTGGAGCAGGCTTCCGAGCGAAATTCGCACGGCGCGGCCGCGGGCGCTGGCGCGGCCAGTGCGCCGCCGCAGGGCGTACTCGTGCCCTCATCGGCTATCGTCGAGCGCGGCGGCAAGAGCGTGGTATTCACCATCGACGGCGCGCGCGCGCGCGCGCGGCCGGTCAGCCCCGGGCAGACGTACGGGGATCTGCGGCAGGTCGACGGCATCGTGGCCGGCACCAACCTGGTACGCAGCCCGCCGCAGCCGATGAACGATGGTGCGGCGATCGTCATCAGCAAACAGTGAGGCACAATGAGCGCCCTGGTCGAAATCCGCAGCTTGAGCAAGATCTACGAGCGCGGCAAGCAGAGGATCGAAGTGCTGCACCACGTCCAGCTGGATATCGAACAGGGTGACTTCATGGCCCTCATGGGGCCGTCGGGTTCGGGTAAGACTACGCTGCTGAACCTGATCGGCGGTCTCGACTCCCCGACCGACGGCAGCATCACGGTTGGAGGCCAGCGCATCGATCGCCTGTCGGAGGGCACTTTGGCCAAATGGCGGGCGTCGAACGTGGGCTTCGTATTTCAGTTCTACAATCTGCTGCCGATGCTCTCGGCGCGCAAGAACGTCGAGCTGCCGCTGCTATTGACGCGTCTGTCGGCAGCGCAGCGTAAGCGCAACGCCGCGGTCGCGCTCGAACTGGTCGGCCTCACCGACCGCGCCGCGCACAAACCCGGCGAGCTGTCCGGCGGGCAGCAGCAGCGGGTGGCGATTGCCCGCGCCATCGTTTCGGATCCAACGCTGTTGGTGTGCGATGAGCCGACCGGCGATCTCGATCGACAATCGGCGGTGGACGTGCTGACGCTGTTGCAGCAGCTCAACCGCGATCACGGCAAGACCATCATCATGGTAACCCACGATCCGAAGGCCGCCGAATACGCCAGGCACACGCTGCAGCTGGACAAAGGCAGCTTGGTGGAACAGACGGAGCAAGCGCCGGCGTGAAGTATCTGCAGCTGATCTGGACAGCCATGTTCCGGAGCAAGACGCGCACGATCTTCACTCTGTTGTCGGTGCTGGCTGCGTTCTTGCTGTTCGGCCTGCTCGACTCGGTGCGCAGCGCGTTTGCCAATGCCGCCACCAGCGTAGCGGGCGTCGACCGCCTGATGACGGTATCGAAGATCAGCTTCACCCTGTCGCTGCCGAAGAGTCTGTTGCCACGGATCGAGGCGCTTCCCGGGGTGGCGAAGGTGACCTACGCGAACTGGTTTGGCGGTATCTACCAGGATCCGAAGAATTTTTTCCCCAACGAGGCGGTGGCGGATAATTTCTTCGATCTCTACCCCGAGTGGCGGCTGTCGCAGGCCGAGCGTACGGCGTTTGGCAATACGCGCACCGGCGCGGTGGTCGGTGAAAGTCTCGCCAAAAAATTCCACTGGAAGCTCGGTGACAAAATACCGCTGCAGGCGACCATTTATCCGCAGAAAAATGGCGGCAACAACTGGACCTTCGACCTGGTCGGCATCTATCGGGCCGCCGATCCGAAGCGCAAGAGCGAGGAAAACCTGTTGTTCTTCAACTGGGACTACTTTGATGAGGCACGGGCATTCGGCAATGGCAATGTCGGCTGGTACGTCCTCAAGGTGACCGACCGCAAGCTGGCGCAGCAGGTCGCGCAGGCGCTCGATGCGCTGTCGACCAACTCCGATCATGAGACCAAGACGCAGACCGAGCAGGCCTTCAACGCCGCTTTTGTCGGTCAGTATGGCGATATCGGCCTGATCGTCGGCGCGATCATGGGCGCGGTGTTTTTCACACTGATTCTGTTGACAGGCAACACCATGGCACAGGCGGTACGCGAGCGCATCCCGGAGCTCGCGGTGTTGAAGACCATCGGCTTCTCCAATCACAGCGTGCTCGGACTAGTGCTGGCCGAATCGGTGCTGCTGATCCTGCTCGGCGGCGCGATCGGGCTGGTGCTCGCCGGAGTGGTCGTGGACGCCGTGCGCGCCGCCGTGGGCACCGCGGTGCCGATGACGCGCGTCGGCGCCGCCATCTGGCTGCGCGGCGTAGGCTTGATGATCCTGATCGGCCTCATCGTCGGTGCGCTGCCCGCGCGGCGCGGCATGCGGCTGCGCATTGTCGACGCGCTTGCCGGGCGTTGAGCGCAGCCGCGATGGGGCAGCCACGCATGCGCAGTCTTGGCTCCCTGATCGGCAGCCTGATCACCGCCGCGGGCGCGATCGCGGTCCTGGTGCTGGCACCGTGGTGGCTGTTGCTCGCAGCGGTGCTGCTGTTGGCCCTGTGGACGATGGTGACGCGCATCGGGCGTCAAGCCTGGTCGGTGACGGAGGTCGGGCTGGCGACGATTCCGCAGCGTCTGGGTGCCTCGTCCGTGGTCGTGGTGGGTATCGCCGGCGTGGTCGCCGTGCTGGTGGCCTTGCTGGCGATGGCCGCGGGCTTCGAGGCGACGCTCAAGCAGAGCGGGACCAATGACACGGCGATCGTGATGCGCGCCGGCGCCCATACCGAGATCAATTCGGTGCTGGACCATGACAGCGCTGGACTCGTGGCGCAGGCGCCGCAGGTGTTGCGCAATGAGCAGGGTCAGCCAATCGCGTCGCCGGAGCTCGTGGTGGTGGCATCGCTGCCGAAGAAGAGCAATGGTCTGGATGCCAATGTCGAGGTGCGCGGCGTCGGCGAGCGCGCCTGGAGCCTGCGTCCCGAGGTCAGGATCATCGCCGGGCGAAAGTTCGGTCCCGGGCTGCGAGAGCTGATCGTCGGCAAGGGTGCACGCGAGCAGTTCTCCGGCGTCGATCTCGGTTCAACGCTTAGGCTCAATGGCCAGACCTGGACCGTGGTGGGTGCCTTCGACTCCGGAGATGCGCACAACTCCGAGCTGTGGGCCGATACCGACGTGGTGGCCGCCACTTACCGCCGCGGCAGCAGCACCGCCTCGGTGACCGTCAGGTTGACCGGCGCGGATGCGTTCGATGCCTACCAGGCCGGCCTGGCCAGCGATCGGCGCCTGACGGTGGAAACCAAGACCACGCGTGCCTATTACACCGACCAGTCGGCGGCGCTAGCCAGGCTAATCCGCATACTGGGCATCACCGTTGCCGCGATCATGGCGATCGGCGCCGTGTTCGGTGCGCTCAATACCATGTACGCCGCCGTGGCAACGCGCAGCCGCGAAATCGCGACATTGCGAGCCATAGGCTTTCGTGCGGTGCCGGTGATCGTCTCGGTGCTGCTCGAGACCATGCTGTTGGCGCTGCTGGGTGGGGCGCTCGGAGCCGCCCTGACCTGGGTCATCTTCAACCACTACACGGTGTCTACGCTGGGGTCGAACTTCACCGCGGTGGTGTTCGCCTTCCAAGTGTCACCGCCGGTGCTGTGGACCGGCCTGAAATGGGCGCTCGCGATCGGCTTGATCGGCGGCCTGTTTCCGGCATTGCGCGCGGCGCGATTGCCGGTCACCGCGGGGTTGCGGGAATTGTAGGCGGCGGTTCGGCCGGCGGCGCTTTAGGCGGGCGGACCAACCACCGTGTGGATGACACGGTCGTTCTCGAAGTACACCGTGAAGCCGTGGTAAACCCAGCGGGAAATCGGTGGCTGGCCGACAGCGGGATGGCGATCCTGCGGGGCGCCGAATTTCGTCTCCACCGCGTGCATGGTCATACCGCGCCCGGGCCGCGCCATGTCCGACTCACGCACCGTGACCTGGTCACCTTCGGCGATCGTCTCGGCCCGAGCGGCGCCGGCGAGCAAACCGACGATCACTGCGGTCAGCCCGACGGCCAGCGTTACTGCGCGGTTCGGCGTGGTTGCCGCAGCGTTAGCTTTCTTCGTACCAGTCATAGCGCACCCGTACGCTTGTGCCAGAGCCGCAACTATAGCACTGGCGTGACATAGTGCCGACTTCGGACCGCGCGCATGGAGCCGGTTTTGTGATCCAGGTCCTGTTTTGCGGAGGGCTGTGCTCTAATGCCAGGCCCATGTTTCAGCCGCTTTCAGTCTTCATCGGGCTGCGTTACGTACGCTCGCGCCAGCACAAGTTCTTCGTCTCCCTGATCACCTGGGTATCGCTCGCCGGGGTGTCGTTGGGCGTCGCGGCGCTGATCGTGATCTTGTCGGTCATGAACGGCTTCGAGGGCGAGCTGCGCGACCGGCTGCTTTCGCTGAACGCGCAGGCCCACGTCACTGCCACCGGATTGGCCTCGAGCGATGGCGAGCGCGCCTTGCGCGAGCGCCTGCAGCGACTGCCGGGGGTGGTCGGAGTGGCACCGTATATCGAGCTCACGGCGCTGGCGGTGCGCCTGCCCGAAATGCTGCCGGTGGTGCTGAGGGGCATCGACCCCAGGCTGGAGGCCGCTGTCGCCGATGTGCGACCGCTGCTGGTGGAGGGCGGGCTCGGCTCGCTTCAGCCCGGCAGTGAGGCCGTTATCCTCGGCCGTGACATCGCCGACCAGTTGGGGGTGCGCATTGGTGACCGTATCGCCTTGCTGGTACCCACGGCTTCGGCAAATGGTACTCCCGAGCCGCGCCTGCGCGAGTTCACGGTCGGCGGCGTGTTTCAGGCCGGGCTGGAGGAGCACGACGACACGCTGGTCCTGGCGCAGATCGATGACGTGCGGGCCTTCGCGCCGCTGGCGCAGGGCGCGAGCGGACTACGCCTGCGTTTTACGGACGCGCTCAAAGTCGCCCGGTTCATGCCGGCAGTTCGCGCGGCTGTGGGCGGTGATTACACTAGCAGCGACTGGACCCAGGAGAATGCGAGTTACTTTCGCGCCATCCGTATCGAAAAGACCATGATGGCGCTGATTCTGCTGCTGATCGTCGCCGTGGCGGCGTTCAACATTGTGGCGATGCTGGTCATGGTGGTGAATGACAAGCGTACCGACATCGCGATCCTGCGCACCTTCGGCACCTCGCCGCGAAGCATCATGCAGACCTTCATCACCCAGGGGCTGGCGATCGGATGGTTCGGTGTCGCCGCCGGCGTAGTGCTCGGTGTGCTGTTGGCGCGCAACGTCAGCACCATCGTGCCGGTGCTCGAGCGCGTGCTTCATTTTCAGTTTCTCGATTCGCAGGTCTATTACATCACCAGTATTCCATCGGAGCTGCATCTGCACGATGTCGCCTGGATCAGCGGCGCGGCCTTCGTGCTCACGCTGGCGTCGACGGTCTACCCGGCGCTGCGCGCCGCGCGTACGCCGCCTGCCGACGCGCTGCGCTACGAGTGATCCGGCGTTGGCATACGAATGGTTGCTCGGGACACGCTATCTGCGCTCGACGCGCGGCCGCGGTTTCCTGTCGTTCATCTCGGTGGTCTCGGCGCTGGGGCTGACCGTCGGTGTCGCCGTGCTGATCGTCGTGCTCTCGGTCATGAACGGCTTCGAACGCGAACTCAAGACTCGCATCCTGAGTGTCACCTCGCACGCCACGCTCACCGGCCTGGAAGGCAACCTCAAGGACTGGCGGCACGATCAGGCGCAGGCGCTGAAGCTGCCGGGGGTGGTCGCGGCGGTGCCGTATATCGAAGCGCAGGCGCTGCTGATGCACGGCGCGCGCACCGTCGGCACGACCATCCGCGGCGTGCTGCCGCACGAGGAACGTCGCGCAGTCGGGCTCGCCGAGCGCATCCAGGGCGGGCGCATCGAGGACCTCAGCGACGGCGGCTACCGCATCATCCTCGGCGACGCACTGGCGAGCGCGCTCGCGGTCACCGTGGGCGATGACCTCGTGCTGATCGCGCCTCAGGGCAATGCGACGCCGGCCGGCAACGAGCCGCGGATGCGCCGCTTCCGTGTCGCCGGGATCTTTCATTCCGGCATGTATGAGTACGACCGCGGCCTGGCGCTGGTGCAGCTCAAGGACGCGGCGCGCGTCTACCAGATGGGCGACAGCGTCACCGGCGTGCGGCTCACCCTCAAGGATGCGTTCCTGGCGCCGCGCATCGTGCGCGATCTGGCGGTCAGCCTCGGCGGCGGCTATTACGTGAGTGACTGGACCCGCGTACATAGCAATTTCTTTCGTTCGATCGAAATCACCAAGTCGATGCTGTTCGTGATTCTGCTGCTGGTGGTCGCGGTCGCCGCCTTCAATATCGTCGCGGCGCTGGTCATGGTGGTGAAGGAAAAGCGCTCCGACATCGCGATTCTGCGTACGCTCGGCGCTGGACCGCACAATATCCTGGCGGCGTTTTCGATCCAGGGCGCGTTCATCGGCCTGGCCGGCACCAGCGCCGGGGCGGCTCTGGGGCTGATCCTGGCAGCCAATCTCGAGGCGCTCGTGCATGGGCTCGAGCGCCTGCTGGGCACCCATTTTCTCGATGCCAAGGTCTACTTCATGAGCGATCTGCCGGCCTACGCCGAATGGGGTGATGTGCTGCGCATCTGCGGCCTGGCGTTTGCGCTGTGTGCGCTGGCGACGCTGTATCCGGCCTGGCGCGCCGCCGGCACCCAGCCGGCCGAGGCGCTGCGCCATGACTGACGGCAACGGTGCCGTGTTGACGGCGCGCGGGGTCTGGCGCAGCTTCCGCGAGGGAGCGACGACGCTCGAGGTGCTCACCGGGGTGGAACTCGAGGTGGCGCGCGGCGAGCGGCTTGCGATCATCGGCGCCTCGGGCTCGGGCAAGACCACGCTGCTGCAGATCCTGGGCGGGCTCGATCAACCCAATGCCGGCGTGGTCGAGGTAGCTGGGCGCGACATTCACGCGCTGTCGGAAAGCGAGCGCGGCGCGTTACGCAATCGCACCATCGGTTTCGTCTATCAGTTCCACCACCTACTGCCGGAATTCTCGGCGCTGGAAAACGTCGCCATGCCGCTGCTGGTACGCCGCGAGCGCACCAGTGCCGCGGTTGGGCGCGCGCGCGATCTGCTCACGCGCGTCGGTCTGGCCGAGCGGCTCAATCATCGACCGCATCAACTCTCGGGTGGCGAGCGCCAGCGCACGGCGGTGGCACGCGCGCTCGTGACCTCACCCGCCCTGGTGCTGGCCGATGAGCCGACCGGTAACCTCGACGGCCGCAATGCGGAGCAGCTGTTCGCGCTGATGCTGGAACTGAACCGGGAATTTGGCACCAGCCTGGTGGTCGTGACGCATGACGGCCGGCTGGCCGCGCGCATGGACCGGGTGCTGGAACTCACCGGTGGAAGCTTGCGTCAACCGGCGAGTTTATAAGACCGACGCCGCTCCTTGCGCGTGCGGTAGCGGTGCATGGTCGCCAGCCGCCAGGTGAACTCGAGTGCATAGCGTCCGGCGAAGCCGCTGACGATGCCACAGACCAGGCAACCGAGCAGAAACGGCTTCCAGGCGGGGCCCAGGCCGTGCTCGAGCCAGTTCCAGTTCGGATGAAACTGGAAATGGCGCGGGCGGTAGCGCAGCAGCCAGGCGCCGACGCGATAGGCGAAGTAATAGATCGGCACCATCGTCAGCGGATTGACGATATAGGAGCCGGCAATCCCAACCGCGAGATTGAGCCGCCACCAGATCGCCGCCAGCACGACCAGCGGCACATGCACCGGCAGCGGTATGAAGCTCACGGCGATGCCGACACCGAAGGCCGCAGTGATCGAATGTCTGTTCAGCGACCACAGGTGCGAATCCGTAAGCCGCTCGCCAAAGATACTCAGGTACCACTTGTGGCGGCGCGCATGGATAAACCGCGCGAAATGCTTGACGAGTCTTCGAGGCATGGCCGGCCCACTCTAGCAGTTGGCGCGCCGCACTCATAAGCGGGGCTTAGCGAAACTGCGCTTTAGTCCAGGCGCTTTAGGTATCATGCTGCCGCCTGACCGTGAGTGATATCACAGGAGTGGCACTAACAGATGTGGGAAATCGTGCAGGCGGGCGGGGCACTGATGTGGCCCATCATTCTGTGCTCGATCGTTGCCGCGGCGATCATCCTGGAAAGGCTCTGGACCTTGCAAGATCGGCGCGTTCTGCCGCCAGATTTGACCCGAAAGGTCTGGAAGTTGGTGGAAGCGAACCAGATCAACGACAAGGTCATCGCCGCCCTCGAGCAGAATTCACCGCTCGGCAAACTACTGGCGGCGGGCCTCGCCAATCGCAACCGGCCGCGCGAAGTGCTGATGGAGCGGCTCGAAGACGCGGGGCGTCACGTGGTGCACGAGCTCGAGCGTTTCCTCAATACCCTGGGCACCATCGCCGGGGTGTCGCCGCTGCTGGGCTTGCTCGGCACCGTGACGGGCATCATCAAGGCTTTCAATGCGATCAACGCCGGCGGCGCCGGAGATCCGCGCATGCTCTCGGGCGGCATCGCCGAGGCGTTGGTGGCGACCGCGGCCGGACTGTGCGTCGCGATTCCGTCGCTGGTCGCCTACAGGTATCTGCGCGGCCGCGTCGATCGGATAGTGGTCGAGATGGAAAAGCATGCTCTGCGTCTGGCCGACGCAGTCGAGTCCGCAGCCCGCCACAGCGCCGAGCCCCAGGCGGCGCTGAGCTGAAGCTCGCCGCCGACGCAGCGTAACGCAGCCATGAAATTCAAGCCGCGCCGCAGCGAGGAGCCGGAGATCAACGTGGTGTCGCTGATCGACGTGGTGCTGCTGCTGGTCGTGTTCTTCATGCTGTCATCCAACTTTACGGCCGAGGGGCGTCTGCGTGTCCGTCTGCCCCAGGCGAGCTCGCTGCCGGTCCAGCGCCCGGCCGACGAGGGGCTCGTGGTCACGGTCAGCGCCAGCGGCTCCTATCTGGTCAACGCACGCGAGCTGGTCAATTCGAGCGCCGATACACTGCGGGCGGCGATTCTCAAGACCGTGGGCAACAGCTCGCGCGCCGCGGCGGTGACGATTCGAGCCGACGGCCGCGCCAGCCATCAATCCGTGGTCACGGCCATGGATGTGCTGGGTCGTCTCGGCTACACGCAGATGAACGTCGCCACGGTCAACGACACGGGAGCGGCGCCGCCTTGAACGACGCAGCTCCCGGCGGCGCCGCGAGCCTGGAGAGTGTGCAACAGGCGCGCAAGATCTATGCGCGGCTGCTGCGATACGCTTGGCCTTATCGGGCCATGTACCTGGTCGGCGTCGTGGGCATGGTGCTGTACGCCGGTAGCGATCTGATCACCGTCGTCTTCACCAAGATCTATCTGCACGATGCGATGGCGCTGCAACAGCATCAGCGGGTGCTGCGATGGCTGCCGCTCGGCGTGCTGTTGATCTTCCTGGCGCGCGGCGTCGGCGACTACCTGGCCAATTATTTTCCGTTCTGGGTCGGCCGGCAGGTCATCAAGGCGATCCGCGGCGAATTGTTCGCCCACTACCTGCGCCTGCCCACGGCGCAATACGATCGCGAGTCGTCGGCGGTGAAGCTCAACCGGTTGACCTACAACGCCGAGATGGTGGCGGCGGCCACCACCGATTCGTTGACGGTGATGATCCGCGACTCGCTCGCGATCATGTTCAATGTCGGGGCGCTGTTCTGGCTCAACTGGCGATTGGCGTTGTGCCTGATGGTTGCCGCCCCGGCAATCGCCTGGCTGGTGCGCAACGTCAACATCCGCTTTCGCCGCTATAGCACCCGCATCCAGAACTCGATGGGCGACGTCACGCGCGTCGCCAAGGAAGCGCTCGATGCCCACCGTGTGGTCAAGGTGTTCAATGCCCAGGAGCACATCCTGCGGCTGTTCGAACAGGCGAACGAACTCAACCGCCATACCAACGTACGCTTGGTCTCGGCGCGCTCGATCAGCAACCCGATCGTGCAGATGCTCGCTGCGCTCGGGCTCGCGGGTGTGCTGCTGATCGCCAACCGCGAGATTGCCGCCGGTACGCTGACGGTCGCGGATCTGATCCCGTTCGTGATTGCGGCGATGCTGGTGTCGCAGCCGTTGCGGCGCATATTGAACGTCGCGGGCCCGCTGCAGCAGGGTATTGCCGCCGGCGCCAGCGTGTTTGCGGTACTCGATGCGCCGGCGGAGCCCGAGGGCGGAACACTGGCGCCCAGGCGCGTGCGCGGCGACGTAGAGTTCCGCCACGTCAGTTTCGAGTATGCGATTGAGAACGGCGCGGTGCTGCACGAGGTAAACGTGTCGGTTCCGGCCGGCGCCACGCTGGCAATCGTCGGCCGTTCCGGCAGCGGCAAATCCACGCTGGTGTCGCTGCTGCCGCGTTTCTACGATCCGAGCTCGGGCGTGGTGCTGATCGACGGCGTCGATATCCGCGATTACCGTCTGGCTGACCTGCGCCGGCAGATGAGCCTCGTAAGCCAGGAAGTAGTGCTGTTCAACGAATCGATCCGTAACAACATCCTGTTCGGCGCGACCGGCATCAGCGAAGCGCAGCTGCTGGCGGCGGCGAGCGCTGCCTATGTCATGGAATTCGTCGAGCAGCTGCCGCAGGGCCTCGACACGATGGTAGGCGACCGCGGGGTGCTGCTCTCCGGCGGGCAGCGCCAGCGCATCGCCATCGCACGCGCGCTGCTGCGCGATACTCCAATCCTGATCCTCGATGAAGCCACCTCGTCACTCGATACCGCCGCCGAGCGGCATATTCAGGCCGCGCTCGACCAACTGGTGAAGAATCGCACTACCCTGGTCATAGCGCACCGGCTGTCGACCATCGAGCGCGCCGATCGCATTCTGGTCATGAGCGACGGCATGGTCGTGGAGTCCGGCGCGCATGCCGAGCTGCTCGCGCGCCGCGGTATCTACGCGGAGCTGCACCGGCTGCAGTTCAGTGCCTAGGGAGACGCTGTCGGGGCGCCTGCAGGCGATCTGGTACGGCGGCCCGGCGCCGCCGTGGCACCTGCGTGCGCTGTCGCGACTGTTCGGCCTGATGGTCCAGCTGAGGCGGGCGGCTTATGTGCGCGGTCTGTGTCGCAGTCGGCGAGTTTCCAAACCGGTTATCGTGGTCGGCAATCTCACGGTCGGCGGCAGCGGCAAGACGCCACTGGTGATCTGGCTGGCGCAGCAGCTGCGCGAGCGCGGGCTGCGCCCGGGTGTGGTGCTGCGGGGCTATGGCGGCATTGCGGTCGCGGGCCGCGTGCCGTGCCTGGTTACGCCCGACAGCGATGTGGCCGTGGTCGGCGATGAGGCGCTGCTACTGTGTCTGCGCACCGGAGTACCCGTGGTGGTCGGTCGCGACCGGGTCGGCGCAGCGCAGCGGCTGATCGCGGCCGGCGTGGACGTGATCATTGCCGATGACGGGCTGCAGCACTTGCGCCTGGCTCGCGATTTCGAAATCGCAGTGATCGATGCTGCGCGCGGATTGGGCAATCGATATCTGCTGCCGGCCGGTCCCTTGCGTGAGCCGGCTGAGCGACTCTCGCTGGTCGATGCGGTTGTGATCAATGGCGAGGATGGCGGGCCATTGGGCGCTGCCGGGGCGCGTTCGCACGCAGTGGTGGGGGTGCAGGCGGGGTTTGTTATGCGCCTGACCGGCGACTGGCTGCGTACGCTCGCAGGCACCGGCGAGCCCATGGCCCTCTCGAGCCTGGCCGGGAAGCGTGTGCACGCGGTCGCCGGTATCGGCAATCCGCAGCGCTTCTTCGCGCAGCTTGCCGCAGCGGGGCTCGAGGTTGTCGCGCATGCGTTTCCGGATCACCATCGCTATGGCGCGGCGGAGCTGGAGTTCGACGACGGTCTGCCGCTGCTGATGACGGAGAAGGATGCGGTAAAATGCCGCCCATTCGCCGCTGCGAACCGTTGGTATCTGCCGGTCGCAGTGAGTTTCGCCGGAGCGGATGGGAGCGCGCTGCTGGCGCGGCTGCAGCGCTGCCTGGCGACATGAGGCCGTCGTTTCCAGCGGGAGATTCACTTGGATGCACGTCTACTCGATATTCTGGCCTGTCCGGTCTGCAAGGGCCCCCTGCGCTACGAGCGCAAGGAGGCTGTGCTGATCTGCCGCGCTGATCGGCTGGCATTTCCGATCCGCGACGACATCCCGGTGATGCTCGAGGATGAAGCGCGCGTGCTCGCGCCCGACGACGGCCTGCTCGAGCGCTAGCCCGCGGCCCTCGATGTACCGCGTGGTCGTGCCGGTGCGCTATGGGTCAACGCGGCTGCCCGGCAAGCCGCTGTTACCGCTCGCCGGTAAGCCCCTGATCCAATGGGTGTATGAGCGTGCGCGGCGTTCCGGCGCGCAGCAGGTCATCGTCGCGACCGATGATGAGCGGATTGCGCGGGCCGCGCGCGGCTTCGGTGCCGAGGTGCGGCTGACGGCGACCACGCACGCTTCGGGCACCGACCGTATCGCTGAAGTCGCGCGTCGCGAACAATGGGGCGACGCCGATATCGTCGTAAATGTGCAGGGCGATGAGCCGCTGATGCCCGAAACCCTGATCGATCAGGTTGCGGCCGTGCTGGCCGCGCGTCCCGGCACCGATATCGCAACACTGGCGGTGCCACTCGAATCCGTGGCCGCGCTACTGGACCCGAACGTGGTCAAGGTGGTCACCGATCTGCAGCAGCGCGCCCTGTACTTCAGCCGCGCGCCGATTCCCTGGTCGCGCGATGGTGCGCCGGCCGGTCTGGCCAGCCAGGCCAGCCACGCCGGCGCGCGCCGGCACCTCGGGATCTATGCCTATCGCGTCGCAGCACTGCATCGCATGGCCGCGCTGCCCCCGAGCGCGCTCGAATTGCTCGAGCAGCTCGAACAGCTGCGCGCGCTCGACCACGGCATGGATATCCGCGTCGCCGATGCCCTGGTGGCTCCGGGGGCGGATGTCAATACGAGGGCCGACCTCGCCGCCGTCGAAGCGCTATTGGCAGCGGGAGGCTAGAGGCCCGTCGCGGGCGCAATCTGTACCGCTACTCCTCGCGAGGAGGGCCTTCGAAGCCCTGGTCGCTTTGTGCGGACGGTGCAGAAGACCAAACCACGTGAGGTCGGTGATCCGGTGCGGCCGGCTTGGACGCACGCTCGGCGACGCTCTCAGCCGTCGCACTCGGCGTACCGGCAGGAGCCGGGGGGCTGCGTGTCGCGGCTTCGTCAGGGCGCTGCGGCGCGCTCTGGGCCGGGCCGCTGGCGCTGGGTCCGCCCTGCAGTGGATTGTCGCTGGAGCCGACCACACTGCCCGTCTCGACGCTCGATCCGGTCCAACCCATTTCTCGCTGAGCGGAATCCCCGTCAAAACCCGCCTGGGTGTCGATCGACATGTCGCCGCCGCCCCCTGTGCCACTCTGGCCACCCATGCCCTGATCGCGATTGCCGGCGCCGCGGCGCCGGCGGCGCCCGCCGCGCCGTGAACGCCCGGTTCGTGGCCGGTCGCTCGCCACCGGCGCGTCGGGCGCGGCGTCTCGCCCTTCCGGCGGCTCGCGCTGCGGCTCCATACGTCGCGGCTCGTCGCGTCGCGGTTCATCCCGACGCGGCTCATCCCGGCGCGGTTCGTCTCGTCGGGACTCCTCACGTCGGGGCTCGTGGCGTGGCTCGTCACGGCCGCGTTCAGCGCCGCTGCGAGGCTCGTTGCGTGCGTCTTCACGTCCTCTGCCGTTGCCGTGGCGTTCGGGTCGCCGGTCGCGACCGCGTGCACCGCGTGCACCGCGTTCGCCACGGTCGCTACTGCTGCGACGCGGTTCGCGGGTAGATTCACGCTCTGCGGCTGGGACGCCATTCGGCTCCCGAGCCGGCTCCGCATCGATCTCCGAACCGAACCAGCGCTTCATGCGGTCCCACAATCCTGCGCGCGGGCGCGCTTCGATCGCCGCTGCATGTCTGGGCGCAGCCGTAGGGGTTACCGGAGCCGCGGTCTTGGGCAGCAGCGCAGCCACGGCCGGTTGTTCCGCGGGTGGCTTGCGGTCGCGCTCGGCCGCATCCACGACCGCCGGGGATGCCGGAATCTGGTAGCTGACCTGGGAGTTTTCGGCGAGCTGCGCCTCGTCGTCGCGTACGCGCCGAATGGAGTACTCGGGCGTCTGGATGTGCGGATTCGGAACGATCACCACCTGCGCATGCGACTTGTCCTCGAGTGCGCGCATGGCGTCGCGCTTTTCATTAATCAAATAGGTCGCGACGTCCACGGGCATCTGCACGATGAGCCGTGCGGTGCGGTCCTTGCGCGCATCCTCGCCGATCAGACGCAGGATCGACAGCGCCAGAGACTCGATGCTGCGAATACTGCCGATGCCGTTGCAGCGCGGGCATACCAGATGGCTCGACTCGCCGAGGCTGGGCCGCAGACGCTGGCGCGACATCTCCAGTAGCCCGAAGCGCGATAGGCGCCCTATCTGGATGCGCGCGCGGTCCATCTTCATCGCCTCGCGCAGACGATCCTCGACATCGCGCTGGTTCTTTTGCGACTCCATGTCGATGAAGTCGATCACGATCAGGCCGCCGATATCGCGGATGCGCAGCTGTCGTGCAATCTCCTCCGCGGCCTCGAGGTTGGTGTTGCAGGCCGTAGTCTCGATGTCGGCGCCACGGGTGGCGCGCGCCGAGTTGATGTCGATCGACACCAGGGCCTCGGTGTAGTCGATCACCAGGCTTCCGCCCGAGGGCAGCTGCACCTTGTGCGCGTAGGCGGACTCGATCTGGCTTTCGATCTGATAGCGCGTGAACAGCGGAATGTCGTCGACATAGAGCTTGAGCCGGCGCTGTGCGTCGTTGGGCATGAAACGCTGCATGTATTCCAGGCCCTTCTGGAATGCGCTCTCGTCATCGACCAGGATCTCGCCGATATCGTCGGTCAGGTAGTCGCGCAGCGCGCGCGTAACCGCATCGCTTTCCTGGTATACGAGGAATGGTGCGCCGCGGCTTTTGGCCGCTTCCGCAATTGCATCCCATTGCGTCTTGAGATTTTCCAGATCCCACTGCAGCTCTTCGGCCGAGCGACTGACACCGGCGGTGCGAACGATCGCACCCATGCCCTCTGGCACATTGAGCTGGTTCATGACCTCGCGCATCTGGTCCCGGTCCTCACCCTCGATGCGACGCGATACGCCGCCGGCGCGCGGATTATTGGGCATGAGAACCAGGAAACGCCCCGCCAGACTGATGAAAGTCGTGAGCGCAGCGCCCTTGTTGCCGCGCTCTTCCTTCTCCACCTGGACCAGCAGCTCCTGGCCCTCGGTGACCAGCTCGCGAATGTTGAGCCGGCCCTGCGGCTGGGCGCGAAAGTATTCGCGGGAGATTTCCTTCAGCGGCAGGAACCCGTGCCGCTGTGCGCCGTAGTCGACGAATGCCGCCTCGAGCGAGGGCTCGACGCGGGAGATGCGGGCTTTATAAATATTGGCTTTCTTTTGTTCCCGTGACGGAATCTCGATGCTCAGGTCATAGAGTTTCTGTCCATCGACCATGGCCACCCGCAGCTCTTCCTGCTGGGTTGCGTTGACTAGCATTCTTTTCATTTGCCTCTGCCAGAATTGGATGAGAGGCCGCGGTTACCGGAATGTGCGCGTGTGGGGGCACATTCAGGCTGCCGCCGTGGACAGTGGAATACCGGAAGATCGATTGGCGCGTCAGATGTGTCATCGATTTTGTGTCATCGACTATGTGCTATTGACTCGTGGCCGCCATTGCTTCGGCGGCGCGCCGGGAAACCTTGAGGTCCACTGACCGGCGGCGCGCTCGTGGGCTCGAACTTGCGGAGGAGCTACTACAGGCGAGCGCGGACCAGGTCGGCCGACTCATGCGCGATGGCCTCGATTTCGAGGACCAACTACCATGCGGCGCTTGGCCGCAGTCTCGTTCCCATGGCGCCGGAGCCGTTCCTTGAAGATTTGGGTGTCCGGCCTTGGGCAACGAAATGATTATAGACACAGACGGTACTGGAAACAAACACTTAAAGCTTAAACTTTGCCCTTGGAGAGCCCTTTGACCGAGATCGACCAGCAGCCCGCCCAGGCTGAGCGCAGATCTGCCGTACGGCACGTCGAGATCGACGCCCACGAGCAGGGCCAGCGGCTCGACAAGGTCCTAAGCAGGCTTCTGCTCGGCGTGCCGCGCAGCCGTATCTTCCGCCTGATTCGTCGCGGCGAGGTGCGCGTCAATGGGCGCCGTGCGAGTCCGGAACGGCGGCTGGCCGCCGGAGACTCGGTGCGCCTGCCGCCGGTGCGCGAGGTTGCGCCCGATGCCCCGCGGCGTGTGCCCGCCGGAATGATCGAGATCATCGAGCACGCCGTCATCCATGAGGACGAACGGCTGCTGGTGCTCGATAAGCCGGGCGGGGTGGCCGTGCACGGCGGCAGCGGTCTGTCCTTCGGCGTGATCGAGGCCCTGCGGGCGTCTCGTCCGAACCAGACCCTGGAGCTGGCGCATCGGCTCGATCGCGACACCAGCGGTGTGCTGTTGGTCGCCAAGCGCAGCTCGGCGCTGCGTGCGCTGCATGCGCTGCTGCGTGACGGGGCCGTGCAAAAAAGCTATCTGGCGCTGGTCGCCGGCCACTGGAACCTGGGGCACAAGAGAATTGACGCGCCGCTGCGCACGGATCTGCGGGTCGGCGGCGAGCGTACGGTCAAGGTCGATGCACACGGCAAGAATGCGCTGACCGAATTCAAGCTAATCGAGCATTATGGTGCCCGGGCGTCCCTGATAGAGGCGATAATTCATACCGGTCGCACGCACCAGATTCGCGTCCATGCGGCCTACTGTGGCCATCCGGTCGCGGGCGATGCGAAGTATGGCGATGAGGGCGTCAATGAAACCCTGGCGCCGCTCGGACTCACGCGCATGTTCCTGCATGCGCACAGCTTGTCATTTGTCTGGCCCGAGAGCGGTAGCGAGCAGAGTTTCAGCGCCCCGCTGCCGCCACAGCTGCGGGGCGTGCTCGATCAGCTCAGCAGCAAGCGCGCACGGGGCAAGCGGCCGCAGCGATAATGCGACTCGCCGTCGGGCACGACTCATGGCAATTCGTAGCCCAGCTGCCGCAGCGAGCGTGCCACCGCGATCAGCGGCAGGCCGATCAGGCCGGTCGGATCCTCCGACACCACGCGACTGAACAGACTGATGCCCAATCCTTCGCAGCGGAAGCCGCCGGCGCAGTCGAACGGCCGCTCGGCGGCGAGGTAACGGTCGATTTCAGGATCGCTGAGGGCACGAAAATAGACCGTCGTGGTGTCCACGAATTGCAAGCTGCTGCCGCGCTCGACCTGCAGCACAGCCACGGCGGTATAGAAGGTCGCGGCGGCGGCCGACAGCCGCTGCAGTTGCGCGCGGGCGCGTGCGGCGCCGCCCGGCTTGTCGAGCGGCTCGCCTTTGCAGACGCCGACCTGGTCGCTGCCGATGACGGTGCTGCCGGGGTGCCGTGTCGCCACTGCGGCTGCCTTCGCGAGTGCCAGGCGCACGGCGCGATCGAAATGGCTCTCCGCCGCCAGCGGAGTCTCATCGACGTCGGGCGCGGCGCATTCGAACGGCAGGCCCAGGCGCGATAGCAACTCTCGTCGATAGGTCGAGATTGAGGCCAGGATCAGGGGCGGCATGCGCTGTGCGAAAACGGTCTTGGAATCAAGGGCTTGGGGCCAGGGGTAGTGTCTCAGTTTGAATCAAATCAATGTCTTGAATGCTTGAGCGGTCAAGCGGGCCGTGCCACACTCGGCGCATGGCAAAACCCAAAAGACCACGCGATCCTAACCAACTCGCCAAGCTCATTGTAGACATGGCAACCGGCGCCGCGCCGCCGGATACGACCGTAGACGGCAAAGACCCTGCTGCAGTAGCACTCGGGCGCAAGGGCGGCCTCAGGGGCGGTAACGCACGGGCGCAGAGTCTTTCGAAAGACAGGCGAAAAGCCATTGCCAAGAAGGCCGCTGCGGTCAGGTGGCGAAAATAGACCCTGTATAGGGACATAGCGTCCCTCATACGCCTGGAATTGGATTGTGAATGGAGCTATAGTCGCCTTCATTCGTTGGCGGAGAGATAGCTATGCGCGACATTCGGCCCGATTTGCTAGAACGCAAAGAGGTGCTTTTAAAGGAAATTCAAGAGCTTGAAGATCAAGCTAAGGCGAAGCGCGCCTCATTACCTCAGCTTGATGCCTTGATTGAGGCTGAGGCTACCCGCTGGTCTAACGGCCATCATCAGACTCGCTCGCTGTTCGAGATGGTTGCTCCCACGGATATTAACCGTTTCATCGTGGACCTCTTGAGCGACGGGAAACCTAGATCTACCGATGAAATTAAGGAAATTGCGGTAGCGCGTGGTGTGGATTTCGAAGGAAAGGCGCCCGGGCGCTCGATCAATATTCGGCTTGTAGGGCTTGCGAGAAGTGGCCAGTTGGAACGGCAAAATGACAACTGGAAGTTGTCATTAGCGTGAAAACGTAGCTCAGAAATAGGCGCGGCGCCTGGAAGGTGATAGCTCCCGGCGCCGCAGGAACCCACGAGGTATGAGATGTTTGGGCTCACATGGGCGGGTTCGCGTTTTAGATTAGCGCGACCGCCACCATTTGTCAACGGGTTTTCGCTTCTAAGTTCATGAATTAGAAGTGAAAAAGGCGGGATGGCCGAGTCAGGTCAGGCGCGCGGCCTTGCAATTCGCGATACGCCGGTTCAAATCCGGTTCCCGCCTCTCCCTAAAACCTAACAAATAGCTACATACGCTCCATAGCTAAATATTAAACTGAACTTATGCTTGACCGCTCAAGCTGTATGTGGCATCATACGTCCCATGAACAAGCTACCTCTTACAAAGCGCGCCCAAATCCTCGGCCTACTGGTCGAAGGCAACAGTCTTCGCGCCACCAGTCGCCTGGCGGATTGCAGCATCAACACGGTGACCAAGCTGTTGGTCGATGTCGGCACGGCCTGTGCGGCATATCAGGACAAGACGCTGCGAAACCTCACCTGCAAGCGTATCCAGTGCGATGAGATTTGGGCCTTTGTATACGCCAAAAACAAGAATGCCCCGCCTGAAATGATGGCTGCTGGCGAAGCGGGAGACATCTGGACTTGGACGGCCCTGGACGCCCAGACCAAGCTGATCGCGTCTTGGATGGTTGGCGAACGCACTGTAGCTGCCGCACACGTCTTTGTGGCCGATCTAGCCTCGCGCTTGGCCAACC